>Ga0315288_10012829_pt1 | contig 10518 bp, 9 predicted proteins | sample YL17G11_20_MG_FD_203454 | JGI IMG/M metagenome (GOLD analysis project Ga0315288, IMG submission 203454) | Sediment microbial communities from Yellowstone Lake, YNP, Wyoming, USA - YL17G11_20 | ecosystem: Environmental > Aquatic > Freshwater > Lake > Sediment | place: USA: Wyoming | collected...
GCCTCACCTTCTCCGCCACCTCCTTCCGTGCCCTCGCCATCTCCCTTGACAGCCGCCGCGGTCGCGCCCGCGGCGGCCGCGGCCTCGGCTGCGACGAGGTCCGCGTCCGGCGGGGCGGGCGACGAGGAGGCCGCCCGCCCCGCCCCAGCCCGCATGACCCACCACTCGGCCGGCGGGTTGAGCCGGAGGGCGACCGTGTCGCCGTCGACCGCCCGGTTTTGGGCGGGGAGGCCCTTGTGTGAAAGGATGGGTGTGTGGGAATGCGTGAGGGGGCAGGGCACGCGTGAGAGAAATGGGGACGAGAGGTGGGAGGCGCCGGGGGGTCGGGGGTGGGGAAGGTGCGCGCTCGTGGGAGGAGGTCCCCGTCCTCTCTCTCTCTCGCTCTCTCTCCGCTCTCACCCTTATCATCACGTCGCAGGGCAGCCTGGCCACATACACGTAGCCCCGGCTCCGGTCGCCCGCGTGGACGCGCAGGACGCCGGATAGGAGGGCCTGGGTGGCGAGGCCGGCCGCGGTCGCGCCGGCCTCCCAATGCTCGGCAAACAAAGCGGTCGTCGGGGCGCGGGTGGTGGGCGGGGGCGGGGGCCGAGCGGGCGGCGGGGATACAGCTGATGCATACCAGTTCGGGTCATCTAGGCCCGGCGGCGGCCGGGTCGGGCGCAAGACGGGGCGGGCGGTGGCGGACGGTGGAAAGGCAGGCGGCGTCGCCCCGTCCTGCCCTGCCCTGCCCCGCCTGTCTCCGCCGTCGTCGTCCCCGTGCCGCGCTGGTGGTGGGGGTGGCTGTGGCCGCCGCTGCTGGTGCTGGTACCGCTCCTGCTGACCAGGCTGACCAGGCCCGCGCCGCGAAACCGGCAGGGGCACCACGCGGTGCGTCGCCGGCCCCAGGCCGGGAGAGAGAGCAGCAGCCTGGGGCAGCGGGGGCGGGCGGGCGGCCACACCGCCCGCACGGAAGGCTGCCGCCAGGGCCTCGACAGCCGACCGGGCGTGCGGGGGTGGGCCTGCCCGCCCCGCCTGCCCGCCGCCTCCTCCACCCACCCACCACCCGGCCCCGGACGCGGCGCCGGGCGAGGAGGAGGAGCCGGGCGCCCCGTCAGGCGGCAGGTGCGGGCGGGTGAGGGTGGCAGTGGTGGCCGAGGCGGCTCCTCCAGCCTTGCGCGCGGCCGCGGCCGTGGCCTTGCGGTCGGCCGGCCAGCGGGCTTTGCTACGGCCGTCACCGCCGGGTGTGGGTGGTGGGGAGGCCATGCGGGTGAGGTGGGTGTGGGCTCGAGAGTGTGCTGCCGTGTGTGCGTGTGAGTTGCGCCGTGTCCCCCGCGAATAAAGGTGTGTAAAAAGCAGGAGGGGTGAGAAAATCTGAACTCCTCACTCGACCACACTCTCCGACCTCGGTGGGCCCGCACTCCACCACCCATTTTTTACGACCCGCACGCGTGCGCGTGCGCGGCGTTGCGCTGCACCCAGCCCACTTATTTTCATCTTCACAGCCTTCTCACACGCCTTTCCACACACCGATCTCTATCGCCTGGGCGCCCGGAAATCGGATGTCAGCACTTTTTCATAAAGTGATAAATTCTGATCTTTGATCCCGGCTCCCGGCTCTCACTTCACACCTCACTCCGTTTTTCTTCGGTATGTCCTTCGAGTGGGAGGGGCGCCCACCGCCTCTAGCGCGCGTACCCTGCCGACGGCACAGTGTGCACCGGTTGACTTAGCCTTTCCTGCTATCTCTGACCGATTTTGCGCACATGTGGGCCCCCCGCTCCCGCCTCGAAAAAAAATAAAAAAAAAAACGTTTTTTTTCCGTTGTCGTTGTAGTGTCCGTCGTTGTAGTGTCCGTCGTTGTAATTGTCGATGGCACTGCCGCGTTGCGCGCCCGATGTTGCACGCCGCCGCTGATGGTCGGTGCCGCACGCGGCCAACATGCCAACCGACTCCCTCCGCCCCAACCGGTCATTTGAAGTCTTCGGGTGGCTTGCGCGGCCGCTTGGCTGCCAAGCCAAAAGGCTCTCGCCTTTTATCTTTTCATTTTCTCCCTCCCTTTTTGGGCGGCGTCCTCTCTCACAGCCCACCCCGCGCGCGCGCCCGGCCGACCCCTCACACCCCACACCTCTCACTCCGCATTCGACAGGAGGTACCAAGTGCGCAAACGCTGTGAACGCGGTTTTGACCTGGGCGTGAGGTGCGTGCGCGCGGGGGAGAGGTCATGGCGGGTGGAGAGGAAAGGGCAGGAGTCGCCGTTCGCCCTCTTCTCTCTGCTCTCCTCCCGCCGCGTGAGTAACTATCTCCCCTCCCGCCCGGCCTGTCGGGCCAGCCCACCACGCTGCCGACTCCCGATTTCGGTGGGGGTGGGTCCAGTCATGTCATCGGGCGAGTGGGCTGCCGGCCGCGCGTGGCGGCCGGGCCTGCTGGCCTGGCGGCGGCGGGGAGAGACAAGAAAAAAAGGGCGAAGAAGCGGCGGAGAGTAGCGCTGGACCTCATTTTCCTTCCAAAAAACCACAGTGCTGCTGCGACTCACGTGTACACGAACGTCCACCGGCCCTTCATTTTTCGACTAGGAGGCGGACCAGCCCTTGCCCTTCGCCACTACCACGCCTCCACCCTCCTGGGCACCCCAGAAGGCGGCGACGGGCCAGGCCGGCCGGCAAGGCGTCCATCCTTGAAAGGAAAAGCCGCCGTGCCTGACTAAAGACTAGCCATCCCGTCAAGTGCCCACGATGCCACTCCCACCCTTCCCCGATGATCCGGCCCCCGACCTCGCCATCCCCCCCCCTGCGCGTGCCTCGTCATACTCTCCGCCCCTGTCCGACGGCGAAGGCGGCGGCAGCGGCGTTGCCGGCGACGGCGTCCCTCCACCCCCACCCCTCCACCCGCCGCCCTGTTTCCCGCTGGACATGCTCCTGTCGTCAGGCATGAGGGCGCCCGGCAGCGGCGGTGCTGCCGGCGCTGGCGGCGGTGAGGACGCCATGCCCGACTCCCCACCGCCGGGCTTGTTGAGCAGTGCCGGCCCGACGCCGAACCTGCACCCGCTTTCCGTCTCCAGCGCGGCCGCGGCCGCAGCCGCGCCCACCCCACCCACCATCGCCGGCCTGGCCGCGGCCATGGCCGCCACGGGCGTCGTGGGTGCGGCGGGTGGCGACCCGTCCGCGGCGATGCTCACCGCCTCCACACCGGCGGCGGCCCCGCAACAACGGATCGCCGACCTGGAGGCACAGGTCGCCCGCCTGTCCGCCTCCCTGGAACACTACCGGGCTGCCTGCGCCGCCGTCCAGGCCCGCTACCAGCTCTTCTCGCCCGACGTCGCCCGCCCGGCCCGCCGGGTCTACATCGGCGGCCTGCCCATGGGCACGACCTCGGACGACCTGGCCGCCCACGTCAATTTTGTGCTCGCCCTTGCGGGCGGCACGATCTGCCCGGGCGCGCCCGTCACCTCCTGCACCGTCTTCTCCGACCGGGCGTACGCGTTCGTGGAGCTGCGGTCCGTGGAGGAGGCCTCCAACTGCATGGCCCTGGATGGCGTGCCCTTCCGGGACTCCGCCCGCCTGCGCGTGCGGCGCCCCAACAACTATGACGCGGCCGCGGCCATGCTGCTCGGCCCGACCTCGCCCGACCCGGGCATGGACGGCTCCCGCCTGGGCGCCGTCCGGACCGCGGTCCCGGACACCCCGCACAAGCTGTTTATGGGGGGTCTGCCCTGCGACTGGGACGCGGTCCGCGTGCGCGCCCTGCTGGCCCCCTACGGCACGCTGACCGCGTTCAACCTGGTCATGGACAAGGCGACCGGAAACTCAAAAGGGTACGCGTTTGCCGAGTTTGAGGCGCCCGGGGCGACGGACTACGCGATCGCGGCCCTGGCCGGGGCGGTCGTGGGGGGCAAGCCCCTGACTATCAAGCGGGCGGTCATCGGGCCGGGCGGCGTCATGTCCGTGGAGGGCGGCGGCGGGGGGATGAGCCCGCTCATGCGGTCGCCGCTGGGGCCCCGGCCGATGCTGAGCTGATGACAAATGGTGCGAAGGGGGGCTTGCTTTTTCCCTCTCCGCCCTTTCCATTCCACCTCCTCCTTCTCATCCATTGATTGATGATCAGGCGGGAAGTGATGCGGGACGAAATTGGCGCGGGCTGCTGCCTTCCCCCCCTTTTTCTTTCTGCTCCTTTCTCTTTTTCTATCCTATCCATCCATTTTCCTGTGCCTGCAGCTCCCCACAACCCCCAGCTTTTTTTTCTAGGTCCTCGTGTGTGCGTACACGGCTCACGAGCCCCAACTGCCCGCGAGGACCTGTCTCTCTCTCGCACGGTCTTCCCCGCGCCCTTTATTTTTTTTGCTCTTTCTCTTCCTTTTTTTCCTCTCTCTCCTCTTTTTCTTCGTAGCACGGCTACCATGCTGCCCTTGCTTTTTCTTCATGCTCTTGCCCGGCCTTTTCCTGGGCAAGGGGTGAGGGGAACACCTGCGTGCGCGGTGTTTGCCGTGCCCCGCTTCTCTGAACCCTCAGGCTCCTCCTTCTTCCTCTTCGCTCGCTGTGCGACGCGTTGACTGTCCAGTTTTTATTTTGCCCTCTTTCTCTAGCACACTACTCTCCTTTCCTAGCCCCACCCTTCTCTCTCTCCTAGCCACGCCCATCTGTCAGGGGGTGCATCGAGATTGCGCGCGCGCGTGTGGGTTTGTGTGTGTACCTGGGCGTGCGTGTGGGCGACGGCGTGAGGCAAGCACTCGAAACCAGCCCTTCCTCGTCCTCTCATTTTGAGGCACGGTGGTATGTGTGATCGCGCCTCTCTGCCGCGCCGTGCCTACACCGCCGCCAGCACGCGCACACACTACCACTTCATCACGAGCGCGTGCGTCTCTCTCGCCTGCCCCCCCTTTTCCGTGGTGTTTCTGCCTTTCTCTCCCTCCCCAACCTTTTGTCGTTGACAAAAACCCTCCCCCGCTGCACACCACCTCCTACTCTTGGCACATCCCACTTCCCCCGCGCGACGCCCCGTCCAATGACCGGTGGTCTCCATGCCCTTACCCTAAGTCGCGACGCCACCACCGCGATTAGAAGCCAACATAAGTCCTACCTCCTCCTCCTTGGTCCCCCCTCCCCTCTTTCCCGAAAATGAAAACATGTTTTTTTTCCGTTTTTTACACACACGCCTCCACAACACACCGCCCACATCCACGCACACACTCTCTCACCATTCCTTCACCCCACCCGCTTCCGGGGCGTGGCCGCCGCCCGGCGCGGCGTCGTCCGCCGCGGGGTGGCAGCAGCAGCGGCAGCGCCAGAAGAGACGGCTGCTACCCGCCCACCACTCGCTCCACCCTTCCCACCCCAACGCGGCAACCGCGGCCACAGGGCGGGCGTGGACGCGGCGTATGCGCTCCACCCAGCCTTGGTACGCATGCGACGGGCCTGATTAGCGGCCTTACCTTTAGAGTCGCCGACCAGGATGGCGGTGATGGAGACCACGCCCACAACAGCCGCGGCGGCAGGCACCGGCGCCCGGGCCGCCCACAGGGCGGGCGCGCTCGCCAGGCCGAGCCCCCACCAAAGCAGGGCTTCGCCCAACAGGTTGGGCTGGCGGCAAATGCGGTACACGCACAGGTGGGAGAAGCCGCCCGGGTTGCGGGCCTTGTCTTTGGCTTTCACGATGTCGGCCGTGACTGAATACGAATGAAAAAAAAAAAGGGGGGAGGTTGAGGAGGTGTTGAGCAGCGCGCGCGCCCCGGGGCATTGTGAGAAGGAAAGCTCTCTCTTTCTTCTCTCTTACCTTCCAGCCACAGGCCAAAGGCCGCCAGGGACAGGCCGGCGCTGGTGATGGTCGCCGCGCGCGGGCAGGACGCCAGCACGCCTCTCCCTGCAGTCGCGACAGCCCACGCGGGGACGGCCAGGCAGACGTACAGCCCCGCCACGCCCACCCACATGCCCGCCCGGGCGCCCGGACCTAATTTAGCGGCCCGGGCGTCGATGGCGGCCTTCTTGGGGGCGTACGTGCGGAGCAGGCCATCCCGGGCGGCCAGGAAGAGCGCCAGCCAGGCGCCATGTGCGGCGTGGAGGGCCAGGGCGGCCAGGGCGGGCGGGGGGAGGGCGGCCAGCGAGGTTTTCGTGAGGGATGCGAGCCCCAGGGACGTGCGCGCGATGACGGCGGCCTGGAGGACCATGGCCAGGCCGTAGCCTGACGGTGTCCGTGAAGGAGAGGGTGGAGGTTGAGAAAGGGTTGCGCATGCGGTGCACAGACCCCCCCGCCAACGGGGGCCACCGTACCTCACTCTCCCTCCGTACCCGACCCCACTTACCCACCCCACTTACCCACGGAGATGAACCAGATCGGCCGCACCCAGCCCAGGGAGGAGCCGACCAGGGAGGCGACGGTGAGTTGGCGGAGGGGCAGGGTGGCCGGCGTGTCGAGGGCGGACGCCGCGAAAAAGGCGGACACCACGGCCAGGCCGGCCCTGAAGCCGGGTGTGGGTGGAGGGGGGCGGCCCAGGAGGGCGCGGAGGGTGGACGCCATGAAGGAAAAAATGGAGGGGCCGCGGGGCGGGGCGATGTCGATAAAAAGATTGTTACCCGATGTCCTCCATTTTTTTTTTTTTTTTCCGCTCAAAAGCCGCAAGCTCGACCCAGAATCCGCCCCTGCTGCTGCTCCGACAACGCACCCGCTCGTTCTACTGAGTGTTTTGTCTCTTCAGTGAGAGGCCAGCTAGGAGAAGCAAGGCGTCGCATTCCGCGCTAAAAAATGGCCCCGACCGCAGCCCGCGCCCGCCGGCCAGCCCGCGCCACGCCCACCATCACAGAGCCCGCCTTCCCTGCCTGGGCCGCGGTCGCCGCCATCCTCACCCTGGGCGCGTTCATTGCCGTCTTGCCGGGCGGCCCCGCGAGCGCTGCGGCCGCCGCCCCGCCACCCTCTCCACCCTCCTGGTCGGCCACCCTCCACGCCGTACGTCCGCTTGTCGCGGCCGACCTGGCAGCAGCCGCCTGCATATTCGCCTTCCTCAAGGCCGGCGAGGCCTACGGCCGCGCCCGCCACGGCGGGCGGACCACGCCTTACCCAGGCCCCTGGAGAGTGGCCCTCCCGGGTAGCGTCGCCGCCGCCACCCCCCCCGCCACCGCCTCTCCATCCTCCACCCCGCCCCGCTGCTTCGCGCCCGCGTACCTCCTCTTCGCCGCGACCGTCGCCTTTCTCGTGCCGGCTAGCGCGTTGGTCGGGTCATGCTTCCGCGGCGGCGGCGGTGGTGGCCCCGGCGGCCCCCCCCCCCCCGCCGTCGCGGCCGCCCTTGCCCCCTACCTGGCCCTGTTTGTGTTCCAATACGCTTGCGAGACTGCCTGGCTACGGCGGTCCATCCTGGCGCCCACCATTCCGTTGGCTTTCATGGTAGTCCGACCCTGGCAGCTCGCCCGTTCGTTGGCGCTGGTGGGAGGCGGGGTCGGAGGCGGTGGTAGCCCCCCCCACCCATCCATCACCGTCCTCCTCCAGGCGCTCGCCCTCTTTTGGACCTTTGACACGGCCGCCCTGCTGGCCTGGCTGCCCTGGACGTACAACCTGCACCTGCTGGGCGCGGAGGGGCGCCGCCAGTAGACAGAGAGAGAGAGCGAAGTAAAGAAGTAGAAGAAGAGGAGTAGTAAAGAAGACGAAACGAACAACGCACCACCAACTCTCCCTCCCCTCTCCCCAATCATTTCCTCCCTCTCACCCCGTCCGCCAGCGGGTGGCGGTTCCGGGCCAGCATGGCCCGCAGTAGCTCCTCATTGCTGGGGCGCGGGGGTGGCGGGGGCGGCGGCACAGGCGCAGCCTGCGGCGGCGGCGCCCGCGCGACCAGGCCAGCCGCGACGGCAACTCGCCGCCCGCCGCCCGCCTCCCCCACCCGCAGCGGCTGCCACAGTTCCCCCCGCTCCGCCCCGCCCCGCGCGCTCACGCCGTCGTGGCGGACGGACGGCCCCGCCACTTCGGCGGCATCCGCCGCCTCCCGGACTGCGGCCTCGACGGCCCCAGGGTCGGGGAGGTGGGCGGCCGCCTGAACGAGCGCGCAGGTCGAGGCGTCGCCGCCGCCAGTGCCACCACCCACTGCCAGCGCCCGCCCGCCCGCCACGCCGCCATCCCGGGCATAGAAGCCGTATCCGTGGACGTCGGTGCCGCCGTGCGCGGTCTTCAGGTAAGGTACCCCGCGGAGGCGGGCCAGGCGGCGTTCGGCGGCCTCGAGCAGGGCGGCCGGCTGCGGGATGGCCACCGCCCGGCCGCCCACGACCAGGCGGGCGGGGCCGCGCGCGGCCGCGACGCCGCGGCGCCGGGCCAGGGCCAGGGCAGACCGGGCGCGTGCGTCGGCGGCCGCCGCCCGGGCTTCAGCTGCCGCGGCAGCCGCCGCCGCGCCCGCCGCCACCCGGCGCGCGGACTCGACCTCCGCGCCCGCCGCCGCGGCCGACGCTTCCGCCACCGCCGCCCGGGCTTCCGCCACGCCCGCCGCGGCGCGGGCCAGGTCGGCCGCCGCCTCGCTGGACGCCTCGACCGCGATCGCCGCCGCCGCCGTCCAGGGCGAGGAGGCGGGCGCCGGCGGTTTGGGCCACCCGGCCTTTGGCAGGCCCGGGTCGGCCTCCCCGCCAGCCGCGGTCGTGACCGCCGCCCGAAGTTCCGACAGCTGGGCGGCCAGGAGGTCGCGCTCAGCCGTGGCGGCCGCGGCCGCGCCTAGGGCGGCCGCCTCGCGCTTGGCCGCCGCGGCGGCTTCCGCCCGGGCGAGGCTGGCGCCCTCGCCAGCCGCTTCCGCAGCGGCGACCGCCCGGCGGGTGGCGGCCCGCTCCCGGCTCACCTCCCCGCGGGCCCGGTCGGCCGCGCTCGCCGCCGCGCTCGCGGCCGCCCGGTCGGCGGCCGAGCGCAGGGAGCCCAGCAGGGCGGCCAGCTCGCGGGCAGAGACAGCACCGCCGCCCTCTCCAGGCGCCTCCAGCGCGGGCAGGGGTGGGGTGATGCCAGGCAGGGCGGGCGACGGGCTCGGAGCTGCGCCCAGGCCCCCCCGGTCACCGCCGCCGACCACGATGGTCAGCCCGCTGCGCCGGCGGCGGGCGCGGGCGTGGAGGGACGAGGAGGCGCCGCCGCCGCCAGAGTAGGAGGCCCGGTGCGCGGCCGACCCGCCACTCATGGGCGTGCCCGCGGGGGGCAGGGCCGCGGGCGTCGACCGGGCCGGCCGGGCGGGCAGCGCGCTGGTGGCCAGCGCAGAGGCGGGCGTGCCCCAGGCGGGCGGCGGGCTGCTGGACGCGGCGGGGGGGTGCGGGGCGGCAGCGAGGACCACCGCGGCCGCCGCGGCCTTGACCGCCTCCGCCGCGGCTGCCCGCACCGCCCCCACCTCCGCTTCCGCCCGGACGGCCGCGTCCTCCGACGCGGTCCGCAGCTGGGCGACCGTGGCCTTGAGCGCGTCCACCTGGGCCTCCCGGTCCACCAGGGCGGCCGCGGTGGACGCCGCCACCGCCCGTTCGCCCTCCACCACGCGCCCCAGGTCGGCGGCCTTGGCCTCCAGGGCCGCCACTCGGCCGCCCAGGGCGACCTCCGCAGCCGCCACCTTTTCAGCTGCCGCCAGGCGGGCCGCGGCGGCGGTGCGTTCCGCGGCCGCCGCAGCCGCCCGCGCGGTGGCCGCTGCCCGCCGGGCCTCGCCCGCCTCCGCCCGGGCCGTGTCGGCGTCGGCCGCCGCCGCCGCCGCGTCCCGACGGGCCTCGCCCGCCTCGACGGACGCGGCAGCCCCGGCCTTGTGCGAGGCGGCCAGCGCCTTTTTCAGGGTGGCCGCCTCGTCCGCCAGGCGCACCGCCTCTGGGGCGCGTGCCGAGATGGGGCCGGCCTCGGCGGCGGCGATGGCGGCCGCGTTGGGGGTGCGGGTCGACGCGGTGGCCGACGCGGCGGGGCTGGGCGGGCGGCGGGCGGGGAGGCCCCGCGCGGCGGCCAACTCGCCCCGGGCCGCCTCGACCGCCGCCCGGGCGGCGGCCAGCTCCCGACGGGACGCCGCCTCGCGCGCTTTGGCCGCGGCCGCGGCGCCTGCCTGGGCCTTGGCTTCAGCGGCCGACGCGGCAGCCTCCCCACGCGCGTGCGCGGCCTCCAGGCGGGCCGCGTCCACGGCAGCGGCCGCCGCTGCCTGCGCTGCCGCGACTGCCCGGGCAGACGGGGCCGCGGCCGCCGGGGCAGCAGGCGGGGTCAGCGTCCGACCGGCGACGGTCCGCCGGGTTGGGGACAGGGGCGCCGCGGCTGCCAGGGAGAAGCCGGGCGAGGAGGCCGGGAGGGGCCCCTCTGTGTCGAGGGTGGCAGGCTTGGCCTTTGAGAGGGGAGGGGAGGGGGAAGGGCGGGGGCGGGCGTGAGAGGAGGGACGCGGCGCGCGCGGCGCTCTCGTTTTGCTCCCGTTTTCTTTGCTCTCTCCACTCCTTCACACGCACCGTGAAAAAGGACCCATCCGACGCAACCGACTGATGCTAGGGGTTGGCAAGGTGACAAGGTGGGTGAGAGGGGAGGTGGTCGGCCGCATGGCCGGGGTACGCGCGCAGAGCGGGCGCGCAAGTGCGCCAACCGACGCGAAGA
>Ga0315288_10012830_pt1 | contig 10518 bp, 10 predicted proteins | sample YL17G11_20_MG_FD_203454 | JGI IMG/M metagenome (GOLD analysis project Ga0315288, IMG submission 203454) | Sediment microbial communities from Yellowstone Lake, YNP, Wyoming, USA - YL17G11_20 | ecosystem: Environmental > Aquatic > Freshwater > Lake > Sediment | place: USA: Wyoming | collected...
AGAGTTGCAGCGCGGTGAGGCTGGCGGCCCGGCGGTGACTGGGAGTGATCTGCTCCCGGCGCTCCCAGGTCTCGTTCACGAGTGCCTTGACCCACTCAAGCACGCGTCGCGCCTCCTCGTCGTCGGCGAGCTTGCTCACCGCCGCCTGGCGCGGGCGCAGGACGATCACATGCCCCTCGCGGCGGAAGCGCAGGAACGGCACGTCAGGGTTGTACTGACAGGCCTTGAGCGTCGTGTTCAGATACGGGAACACCTCCCGGATGTCCTCCCGCAGCGCCGCCAGGCAGTTCGCGTATTCCGCCGACGGATTGCACTTGGGTGCGAAGAGTTGGAACTTGTAGTCTCTCAGCAAGTCCGGCACTCTTTCCTCTGTTCGTCGGTTGCAGAGCACTCAGGCTCCGGAAGCGTGCGTTCCTCGAAGTGACGATAGGTGCTCTTCCCTCGCACCCTCGGAATGGCCTTGGCGGCGAGCCGCTCCAGATTCAGGGCCACGTTGTCAAGCATGGGCCCTGGAATGCCCAGCACGCACTCTTCCGCCCCGAGATCGGTCGCCTCGCGGCAGCCGTAACACCCGAACGAGGCGTTGACCTTGCCTGTGATAAAGGGGAGGATCGCTGCGTCCACGCATGTCGCCTGCAGCACGGCAGTGCTGAACTCCAGCCTGCCACCGGTTTCGTGCACTGCGGCCAGGGTGAGCCACATGATCTGCTCGGGCAACGCTTCGACGATAACCACGTCGGGTGTGCAATCGCCGCCCAACTCGGCCAGCGGCAACAATGCCACTGCCCGGTACTTGCCCTGCTGCAGGCGGGGCATGGACTGGATGGTGCGCTGACCCGCCTGCGGGGTGGCGAAAATCCCGAATCCCTCCAGCATCTCGCCGGAGGCCAACTTCTCGGGCAGCGGCTTGAAGCCCAGCGCAGACGCCACCGCGGGACAGGAGACGTTCTCCGGGGTCAGCAGGCGCTTCTCTCCGCGCCGCGCCTCCATCAATACCTGGCAGAAGCGCCGCCTCTCCGGCGCCTCAAGTTCTGGCAGATCACGCCCTGTCGGAACGAACTTGACGGCCACAGGATGGCAGCGAAGCCCGAGCACCTGGCGCATCGTATCCACGGTCTCACGGTTGGTCATCACCTTATCCCAAATCTGTCGTTGGCGGGCAAAGAGACTTCTGGGCGCGCCTACTTCGTCAGTTCCACTCGCTCGTCGAGGAGCTGTTCAAGCCTGTCGCGACAGATCGCCAGCTCCTCCGGGGAGAAGTCCAGATACCCAGACTTCTTCTCGATTCCGAGTTCGGTAACGACCAGGTGAATCTGTGGAGGCAGTTCAGCATGCTCGAGCGTCTTCTTCGCGCACAAAGCAGGGCAACCGTCAATCGCAACGAGCACCTTCGCCGCCTTCGCGGACTCGATCAGCCCCTTGACGTGGCCGCCGATTCCCGCCAGGCAGAAGAGCTTCCCCCGCCCAGCCTTGGCCAGGTCTACGGCCGCGTGATGGGCGATCTGGCCGCAGTTCGATCCCCCAGAGCACGGGAAGAACAACACCTCCGAGGGTTCACACGCGCACTTCTCGCTGCCGCTCATTTCCGCTCTTTCGCTGGTTCGGCTTCTAGCCAACCCTTGATCTCCTCCACGCCCGGGATGCGGCCGGCGCACACGACTTCCCCCTCGACCGCGAGACCGGGCGTGAACATCACCCCATACTTGGCGATGTCCATGGGCTTGGAGACCTTTTCCACCTCGACCTGCACTCCCGCGGCCTTCGCCGCCTCCGTCACGTTGGCTGCTACCTGCTGGCACTTGGGGCAGCCTGGCCCCAGCACCTGCACTTTCTTCATCGTCTTGCACCTCCTCAAGAAGCAATGGTTCCGTATAGCATTCCCGTGACGGTCGCCAATACCACGACCAAGGTCACGTAGACAAGAGTCTTTCGCACACCCAGGATGCCACCGATGACCAGCATGCTGGGCAGGCTCAACGAGGGGCCGGCGAGGAGAAGGGCCAGCGCTGGCCCCTTGCCCATGCCGGCCCCCAGCAGCCCTTGCAGAATCGGAACCTCGGTCAACGTCGCGAAATACATGAGCGCGCCGGAAACGGAGGCGAACAGGTTCGCCCACAGCGAATTGCCGCCCACCAGGCGCGCTACCCACTGCTCAGGAACCAGAGCGGCGTGACCCGGTCGGCCCAGCAGGAACCCGGCCACCAGCACGCCCCCGAACAGCAACGGGATGATCTGCCAGGCGAAGGTCCAGGTCGCCGAGGTCCACTCCTTGAGTTCGGGCTTGCGGAACCAGCGCAGGAGCATGAGGGCGAGGATGATGAGGAAGGCGAGGGTGATCCACCACTTCGCGCCGTAGATGGTCGCCCACAGGCTCGGGTTGGTCGCCGGCTTTCCCCAGTTGGCGAAGATCAGGATGCCCACCATCACCGCGAAGTAGAGGCTGGTCTGCCACAGGGGCCGCGCTTCGCCCCCCACGGGCAAGGCGAATCCCTGGGCGTCCTTGGCCTTCTGGCGCTCCTCGCGCAGGAAGAACAGGTGCATGCCAATCCCCACGAGGAACGCGAACGCGACCGCCCCCACCGCCCGCGCCAGGCCCATCTCGAAACCCAGAACGCGGGCCGTCATCACGATGGCAAGCACGTTAATGGCAGGCCCGGAATACAGGAAGGCCGTCGCGGGGCCGATCCCCGCGCCGCGGGTGTAGATTCCGGCGAAGAGCGGCAGCACCGTGCAGGAGCAAACCGCGAGGATGGTTCCTGAGATCGAGGCCACGGAATAGGAGAGCACCTTATTTGCGGTCGGCCCGAAGTACTTCATCACCGAGGCCTGGCTCACAAACACGGCGATGGCCCCGGCGATGAAGAGTGCAGGGACGAGGCACAGCAGCACATGCTGGCGGGCGTAATCGTTGAGCATGGCAAACGCCTCTACCAGCGCGGTCTGCACCCGGTCGCTGTGCACGGGCAGGAAGTATGCTGCCAGGAAAACTCCCAGCAGCAGAAGGAATTGTCTTACCCTGGTATTCATGCTTCTACGTCCTCAGTGCCAGGGCGAGGTCCTCGACGTGAGCGAGTTGGTCGGCGAGGATGGCGCGCATGCGATCAATGACCTCGAAGATGCGGGGATCGCGTACCCGGTAATAGATCGAATGACCCTCGCGCCGCGTCTCGACGAGACCCGTGCCCCGCAGCACGGCCAGCAACTGGGAGAGATTCGACTCGGTCACGCCCACTTGCGGCGCCAGGCGGCAGACGCACTCCTCGCCGCCGCGCAGCAGGTCGAGTACCTTCATCCGCACGGGATGCCCGATCGCCCGGCATACCGCGGCGTGCAGTTCATAAACCCGATCATCAGCCAGCGCCATCTCCGCAAACTCCTTTATCCGCGATTATTTGCGGATATGTTATACCCGACGCGGTCTTCCTGTCAAACTGCGGAAGGTGGCCGGCAGGCGGCCCTGGCCGTATAACCCCCGCGGGACCCCACCCGTCGAGATCCAGCCATAGCGCGCCGGGGCGTCGCTGTGGCTGCCCTGGTAGGTCCTCGGGGCGGACGCGGTCTACGGCTGGGGGAACGGTGGCTGAAGCCCCGGCCGGCTAGCAGGCCTTGTGCGCGAACAGCCAGCGCGCCGTCAGGACGGCAAGAGCCCACTGGACAGCCGGGGCGGCCACCACTGCGGCCGCCAGGAAAAAGAGGTGGCTCCAGAATGGGCTGCCCGCGAAGTCGGGAACACCGGTCGGCAGACCCCGCACCGCCCGGAGCGCGCTGAGCGACCACAGCCCGGCCAGCAAAACGAAACTGCAGCCCGCCGTCAGCAAAGCCGTTCGACGGAGCAGGGCATGGAACGCCGGCTTTGAGAGCCTCTGCAGGGCGGCGCGGCGGGCAACGTAGACGCCGACCAGAACGCCCAGCACCGGCAGTGCCACGGGAAGGCCCATGCCCAGCGCAATCGTGAAAGCCCAGAGCGGCAGGTAGCCCGGGACGAGGGCCCACCAGCCAAGCAGGTAGAAGCGCTGCGCCACCCGCGCCTGCACTGCCGCCCCCGCGGCGAGCCCGACCACGAGCCCGGTCAGCGTCAGGGTCACGATGGGCTCGTCGGTGGCGATCAAGTGGGCCTTCCACAGCAGGAAGCCGGCCGTCCAGAAGACGCACGTGCTGGTGATCACCGTGAGGGCCACGAGCCCCAGGCGGATGCAGGTGTTTTCCAGTCGGGCGGCGCGGTTCAAGGCCGTTCCGGTCCCGGCGCGAAGCGGAAGCCGTAGAGGTCTGCGTCAACCATGCGGAAAAGGAGGCACACCGAGCGCCCCTTCAACGAATCGAGCGCCGCGCCGCCCTTGAACTGGACCGCATGCTCAACGCTGTTGGCGAGCACGGGCGCGCAATCGTCGAATCCGAAGCCGGGCAGCAGGCGGTCTTCGAGCAGATGCGGCGCGGTGGAGGGAGTGGTGCCATCGAAGGTCGGCACGGGCTCGGCTGAGGCGATGCCCACGCGCACCTCGCCCCGGCTGGCATCCACGTTCAACTGCAGCGACGCGCCGCTCACCACCGGCCTGCTGATCAGCACCTCCGGCTGGTTGCGCGCAGTCAGGCTCACGTAGCGGTTGCGCTTCTGCACGTAGAGCGCGATCTGGAACTTGGGCAGCCGGTCGTGGTAGTAGGGGCTCTGCGCGGCGTTGTTGCGGATGCCCAGGTGATTGCCGTTGATCACGCCGATGTAGAACCAGTCCTCGTCGCCGACGCGCACGGGTGGCAGCGGGGTGATCACGAGGCGGTCGTAGCTGTCCTCCTCGGGGCCGTGCGGGATCCACGCTTCGCGGCTGGAGGTGCGGTCCCAGGTGATACCGCCGTCGCGGCTGAGGGTGATGCGCATCTCGTTGGTGCCCTTGCGGCACCAGGGCCAGCGGTTCGGGTGCTCGGGCGTGGGTTCCCAGACCGGCCCGCCCTCGGGATGAGTGCGGTCGGAGTGAAACCAACTCAAGAGCCCGAAGACCACGCCCTCCGCGCAAAAGGGCGTGAGCGACATCGGCTCGTCATAGCAGAGCGCGTGGTGCGGGTCGGCCGCGTCGGGATAGAGCACCGACCGCGAACTCCAGTGCACCAGGTCCTTCGAGGCGAAGCGCGCGATCTCCCGCGACGGAATCCAGTGCCCGATCACGCCCTGGTCCAGGGCCACCCACTCGTCGTGCAGGTCATCCCAGAAGTGGAGAACCCGCCGCCGCGGGTTGAACTCACCCTCGGCGGGCACCAGTTTCCCGCGCCAATTGGGGTCGTTGAGGAAATCGGGCAGTTCGCGGGCGAAGTAGCCCTTGGGCGACTCCGTCCACGAGGCGCCCACGCCGCCGGCCTCCTCGGGCGCCAGGCGTAGAGCGTAGCGCTTTGCCGGGTCCGTGACGTTTCCCCAGCGCCCCAGGTCGGCGACGACGACGTAGGGCACGCCGAGGTTGTTCTCGCGCGACGTTCCCAGAGGCGAGGGGTAAGGCGCATGCGTCTGCCAGTCAACGCCCGCCGGGGCATCCACCAGCCCCAGGTTCGGCTTCACCCAGTGGATCCCGTCCTCGCTGGTCGCGTAGGCGATGCGGTGAAACATGTTGTGCGCGCGATCCCGCCTGAAGTCCTCGGGCAGGCTCGCCGACGCGTCGAGGTCCCACCACATGGCCATGTAATGGCAGACGAACGAGCCGTCCTCGCGCCGGTCCACGAACACTGGAGGCGCGCCCGCGGTTTCCCAGGGCCGGTCGGACTCGATCACCACGCCCAGCGCGCGCGGGTGATGCAGCACGCGGTCGAAGCCGGTGCTGCGGGCGACGACACAGTCATCGAGGAACAACTGCCAGGGGGTCTCCACCGTGATCTCCGTTACGCGTCCGCGTGGGGCAGGGGCTCTCGCCCCTGCCACGGGCCGACCGGAGGTCGGCCGCTACTCGTGCGTGACGCGCTTCAAGGCTTCCAACGCCGGCCGCGGCGTGCCGTCCACGCGCACGATGCCGAAGTTGAGCGCGGCCTTGCCCATGCAGTAGTTGCGCCAGGTCCACCACATCCAGCCGCCCAGGCCCTGGGCGCGCACGGCCTTGTCGGTGGCCACGATCTGCGCGGCCTGGAGTTCGTCCAACTCGCGCTCGGGCAGGTCGTGCTGGTTCATCCCGGTTTCCCAGAACACGATCGGCATTGGCCGCGGCCAGCGGTCAGTGACGGCGCGCACCTCGCGCTCGATCGAGGGCGCGGGGTTGCGCGCCTCCTCGGGCTTCTCCGAGTACCACCCCTGGAAGATGAAATCCACCAGGCCCACGGCCCACGTATTCTGGCGGAAGTCGCCGTAATGCCAGATGTCCACGCGCTGGCCGATGAGCACATCCGGTCGCACTCCCTTGAGCGCGCGGGTGAGTGTCCTGGCGATCTGGTTGAACAGCCCGTCGTGCCACTCGCGGAAGTCCTTGGTCTTCGCGCCTTCGGGCGTGTCGGGTTTGCCGGCATAGGGGCTGCCCTGGATGAGCGCGGCGCTCTGCCGCACCCAACTGTCCACGGGGAAGATGACGTCGTCCCAACTCCTGTTCTGCTCGCCCCAGCGCTGGTTCCAGTAGGACAGGTCGGGGTTGCGGGTTCGCAGCCAGGTGCGCCAGGCTTCGAGGTTGCGCGGGTTGCCCCACTCCCAGTAGTTCATGCTGATGTGCTGCCAATCCAGGGGGTCGAAGATCACGTTGTCGAAGCCGCGCGTCAACTCGGCCACGCGGCGGTGGTAGGCCACGAAGGCCTGCCACTCGAAGTCATCGAACTGCGCGCAGCCGGGATAGTTGGGCCACAGGTATCCCTGGGCCGGCTTGTGCAAGTGCCCGCAGGCGTCCTTCTCGGCCTTCCCCGGCGCCAGGCCGGGCAGGCCCACCGGGTCCAGCGCCGTGCCGAACCAGAGGTCCACGATGAGGTTCTCGCGCCGCGCCAGTTCGAGCAGGCGGCGGAACCTCTTCTCCACGACGGGATCCCACTGGAAGGTGCCCTTGGCGACGTCCATGCGGCTGACGAAATCGCCCCAGTTCACCGAGATGCACATGGCATTCATGCCGGCCTCGCGCATGGCCTTGAAGTCGGGCGCCAGTTGCTTCTCGTCCAACTCGGTGAGGAAGCAGTGGTGATAGGCGGCCGGCTGGATGTAGTAGGCGCCGCGCAGGAAGATGGGCTGGCCATCCGAGAGCAGATGAGTGCCGCTGACGCTCAACCTGGCGTTAGCCCGCGATCCCGCCCCAAACGCTAACGCGGCTGCGACCAGAACGAACCACCGGTGTCGAACGCGCATCGCGGCCTCCCCTGCGCCGGCGCGACGCGCGCAGGCGCGCGCCCTGGTTTCGGCGCCGCGCCGGCCCGGACCTTTCCGGCGTCACAGCCCAGGCCCAGCCCCCGGCAGGAAGGAGACCACCACCAGGGCCAGGGTGAGGGCGATCATCACGATGGTGGTCGCCCAGGCGATCAGGTTGAAGGTGCGGGAGTTGCGATAGGGCCCCATCAACTCGGACCGGTTGATGAGCACCAGCATGAAGATGAGGATGAACGGGAGCAGAATCCCGTTGGCCACCTGGGAGAGGTACATGATCGCCAGCAGCGGCGCGCCGGGCACCAGCACCACGGCGGCCGCGAGGGCGATGATCCCCACGTAGAGCGTGTAGAACTGCGGCGCCTCGGCGAAGGTGTTGTTGACGCCGCGCTCCCAGCCGAGCCCCTCGCAGATGGAATAGGCGGTGGTGAGCGGCAAAATCGAGGCCGCGAACACGCTGGCGTTCAACAGCCCAAAGGCGAAGAGATAGGTGCAGTAATCGCCCGCCAGCGGCCGCAACGCCTCCGCCGCCTCCTGGACCGTGTTCACCTGCACCCCGTGCTTGTTCAGAGTCGCGGCGCAGGTGATGACGATGAAGACGGCAACGACCACCGCCACCACGCAGCCGGTGATCACGTCAATGCGCGACAGATGATACTCCTCGGCCCCCACCCCCTTGTCCACCACCGCCGATTGCAGGTAGAACTGCATCCACGGCGCGATGGTCGTGCCCACGATGCCGATGAGCATCACCAGGTAAGCCGGCTTGAGGCTGACCGCGGGCATGACAATGGCCCGCTCTACTTCGCCCCACTGCGGATGCGCCAGCAACCCCGAGAGGATATAGGACACGTAGAACACGCAGGCGCCCAGGAACACGCGCTCCACGCCGCGGTAGGTGCCCTTGATCACCAGCCAGGCGACAAACGCCGCCGCCACCGGCACCGAGATGAACTTGGGGATGCCGAAGATCTCGCAGGAGGCCGCCACGCCCGAGAACTCGGCCATGGCGTTGCCGATGTTGGCCACCAGCAGGGCGACCATGAGGTAGAAAGTGAGTTTGACGCCGAAGTTCTCGCGGATGAGGTCGGCCAGCCCCTTGCCGGTCACCGCCCCCATGCGGGCGCACATCTCCTGGACGACGATGAGCGCGATGGTCACGGGAATGAGCGACCAGAGGAGCGTGTACCCCGCGCGCGCGCCCACCAGGCTGTAGGTGGCGATGCCCCCCGCGTCGTTATCCACGTTGGCGGTGATGATCCCCGGCCCGATCACCGCGAGGAAGAGCGCCAGCCCGGCCCAGGTGAGCCTCCATCTGCGCGGAGCACCGCCGGCCATCAGGCTAGCCTCGCAGCTGCCGGCGGCGGTGGGCCGCGGGCAGCACCAGGTCCATGACATCGTCCACAGTCACGATGCCCAAGAGGCGGTCCTGCTCATCCACGACCGGGACGGCCAGCAGGTCGTACTTGTTCATGAGCGTGGCGACTTCCTCGGCGTCGGCGTCGGCGCGCACCTTCATCACCTCCCCCACCATGCGGGGCGCAACGGGCTGATCCCCCCGCTGCACGATCAACTCCCGCAGCGAGAGCACGCCGCTGAGCCGGCCCTGGTCGTCGGTCACATAGACGTAGTAGATGGTTTCCGCATCAGGGGCCAACTCGCGCAACCGCGTGATCGCCTGATCCCCGGTGAGCCCCTCCGGCAGCGCCACCCACTCGGTGGTCATCAGGCCGCCGGCGGTGTCCTCCGGGTACTTCAGCAGCGCCTTGGCTTCGGCCGCTTCCTCGGGTTCCATGCGGCCCAGCAGGTCCCGCGCCTGGTGCTCGGGCAGATCGGCCAAGAGGTCGGCGGCCTCGTCGGGCGGCATCTCCTCGAGGATGTCCGACGCCTGCTCCTGGTCGAGGTCGCCGAGGACCGAAACCTGTAGATCGGGCTCGAGTTCGGTGATGGCCTCGGCGGCGGCCTCGTCGGGAAGGGAGCGGAAGAGGTCGGCGCGTTCATTGGCGGTGAGTTGGCTGGCGATCTCGGCCAGGTCGGCCGGGTGCAGGGTCGCGAGCCGATCGCGCGCCAGGGTGAGTTGCAGGGGATGGGCGGTCGCGCCCATCATGTGGACGTGGTCCCACGCAATCGCCTTGCCCCGGAGGGGCCGGCCGAAGAGCCGACCGAGCGCCGCCGCCGAGGGCTCCAGCCCCAGCCGGCGCAGCAGCCCCCGCGACCCGACGTCCACCGCCACCAACCGCAGCCGATCCGCGATGTTGGCGACTTCGAGGTCGTTGACCCGCACCACGCGCCGCCCATCCACATCCACCACCTGCCGGTCGAGGATGGCCTTGGCCAGGGGCAGTTCGTCCGACTCGATGGTCTCGCGGGAGAGTTGCTCGAGGCTGCTGCGCAGCGTGACCGCGTCTTCGGTGACGATCTTCACCTCTTGCAGCGGCACCACGAGGTCCTCGCGGCCCCGCCTCACCACGATTTTCGTCACCGGGGGATAGGTCTCGGGCGCGAACACGACGATGTCCCTGAGCCGCCCGATCGTCTTCCCCGCGCCGTCTATCACGGGCTTGCCCAGGAGGTTGCTCAGGTAGGCGTTGCCCAGGAAAATCATCGCCTCTCCTCCTGCGCAGCGAAAAGGCCTCCCCGCGTCGGGGAGGCCTGGAGGGCAAGCCCTATCGCGCCGAGCCGCTCAGCCCGGCGCAGCCTCCGATCTTCCGACGCGGCCCCGGCCTACGGCCGGGACGGCCCCAGCGCCGCACGACCCGCCCCGACGATCCCGGGGCGGACGTTGGGATGGATTATCGCTCGCTTCTGACATGGTCACCGACAGCCCGAACACCGACAACATACACCCGATCCCACTCCTCCGTCAAGATGGACTGCAGCCGTTCGGCCAGGCGGTTATCTGCCGGCCTTGCCCACCGCCCGCCTCCTCTTGCCCCATTTCCATATTCCCGATATTACCATGTCCCCCTGTTTCCATCTTCCCGTACTTCCGTATTCCGGTATTTCCATATTCCCGTACTTCCATATGCCCGTATTTCCATATTTCCACTTCCCTTGGCTGAAGGCAACACCGCGCCGCGCAAAGAATCAGGCTGCTCCGGAGGTCCACCATTGTGAACGTCATCTTCATCGCGCTCGACACCTGCCGCGCCGACCATCTCTCGGCCTACGGCTACCACCGCCGCACCACCCCCAACCTCGAGCAGTTGGCCGCCAAG
>Ga0315288_10012831_pt1 | contig 10518 bp, 11 predicted proteins | sample YL17G11_20_MG_FD_203454 | JGI IMG/M metagenome (GOLD analysis project Ga0315288, IMG submission 203454) | Sediment microbial communities from Yellowstone Lake, YNP, Wyoming, USA - YL17G11_20 | ecosystem: Environmental > Aquatic > Freshwater > Lake > Sediment | place: USA: Wyoming | collected...
CGCCTACAACCTTAGCCAGAACGAGGCCGGCGGCGACTTCGGCCAGCGTCTGCGGTACGTGGTCGAGGCTCGCCTGCTGGCCGGCGAGGACGACGAGACGATCGCCGACGCCCTGCACACGCTGCCCGAGGGCATCGACTGGTACGAGAAGACCTACTTCAACGTGCGGGACCGGCTGGACGCCAAGGACTGGATCATCCAGCACATCCTGCACCGCGCGGCCATGAGCGGGATCGCCGCCCAGCCCTACGACTTCACGGCCAAGATGTTCGCCTACTTCGGCGGCTCGCTGGCCTTGGAGGGTGTGATGTACCAGCTGGAGCTGGGCAACCGCATGCGGCAGCCCGATCACTTCCAGGCCTACTTCGATCGGCAGGTGGAACGGTCCATTCGCGCGCGGACCGCCGTCGAGAGCTTGCGGCTGGAAGTGAACCGCTACAACAACATGGAGCTGCTCAACGTCTATTGCCGGCTGCGGGAAGTCGAGCGGCAGCATTACGAAGGCGGCGGCGGGGCGCAAAGCGCTCTGGAGACGGCCGTCGGCGAGCTGCTCCAGGACCTGCCTTGGACCGTGGCCGGCGGACGCCGCCGTGACAGCCGACCGCTCGACGGGTATGCTAATACGGCCGTGGAGCTGCGGGCGAACGAAGAAGCGCTGGTGGCCTCGGGAGTAGCCCTCCCCCATATCGAGCAGCTGAAAGTGTTCACTCTCCCCTCACCGACATCGACGGACGGAACGCATGAACCAACTCAGCAAGGAAGCTGAAGGCCGGCTCTTGTCGGCCGTACGGGACGTGTGCAGCGAGCTGGACAGCTCGGACTGCAGCCCTACCGCGGCCGTGGTCAAAGTGGCCCGCGACGCGAGACTCGAACCGGGGCTCGTGCCGTTGCTCGTGCAGGCTTACAACACGGGCCAGGTGACCCTGCAGCGGCAGGCCGGCGAATCCACCTTGGAGAAGTTCGCCGAGATCCCCCTGGCCGACACGCGGGAAGCGCTCCGCGAGCTCTATCCCAAGCACGTCGACACGCCGCGGGAGACGCTCGCCAAGACGGCCGTCAGCGCCGAGTACGACACCGTGCCGCGACCCAGTCTGTGGGAACAGCGGGCCGCCTTCCGCGAACGCCGCGAACGGTTGATCGGCAAGTGCGCGGCGGCCGTGACGGCGCCTGCCTTGCTGTCCGAGACGCACAGCCGCAACCTGCACACCCTGCTGGGCCGCACCAAGCGGGCCTTCGAGGATCTGCGGCGGCAACAGTCCGCGGCCCGCGACGCCCTGACGGGCAACGTCCTGGCGCTGCGCGATTATTTCAAGACGGCCCACCACACCCGCCTGCTCTTGGGCGAGGTGGAGGCCGACTGTCAGGCCGCTTGGGGCAACGAGGTGACGGCCCTCTTCGACGGCGTGTCGCAAGGGCTGCCGCGCGCCGGCAAACGGGCCTCGGCCTTGCCGCTCAAGCTGCAGGCCGTCGACCTGGGCAGCGAGCCCTACGCGTGGGTCAAAGCGGCCCTCGACGCCCGGACCGAATGGACCCAGCTGGCCTCGCAGATCCAGACCCTGGAGAAGCAGGCTGGCGAGCAGGTCGCGATCCACGTGGAGCGGGCCGGCCTGATCGATGACGGCTCCTCCGTCCTGGGGCCGTTGCCCGAGGGGGAGGGCTTCCTGGCCAAGCGAGCTGCGGGCGGCTTCCTCGCGTCCCTGGGCTTGGGCTCGCTTGCCAGTCGCGGCTTGCAGGCCGGAGCCTCGTCCGTGGCCAGGCCCACCACCCCGCAGCTGGTCGACAACATGGTCGCCAAGCTGGAAGATCCGAGCCACGAGAACAACCTGCGGTCGATCCGCGCGAAGGCCGACCTGACGGACTTCCTGGCCAACGACGACGTCATCAGCGGCTTCGATCCCGATGAGGTGCTGGATGCCTACAACGAGATCTCGCAGCTCAGTCCCCGAGCCACGGGCCAGCCGGCCCTGATGCGGTCCTTGCTGCGGAAGCGGCTGACCCAAGGCGCGGTCGAGCCCTTCGAGGCCGGCCAGATCGTGGACATCGAGAAAGGTTTGCGGGAGAACACGGCCCAGCGGCCCCAGTCCGGCACCCAGCTCGGCCTCAAGCTGAGCGGCGTGTTGAGCGACACGGTGTCCGTCCTGGATGACACATTCGCCTAGGCCCTTCTGGCCGCTTCCGAGGACTTACCCATGACGGCGGCGATCTTCTCCGACCCGTACGCGACGACGGCCGATGCCGCAGCGTACCTGGCCGGCCAGGCGGCGGTCAGTCAGGTAGCTGGCAATCCGGCGATCGAGAAGCGGGCTTTCACGGGTGCCGATCTGCTCCAGAAGCTCCGCGGGGCGGTCGCGGGCTTCAAGGGCCTGGACCCCCGCTATCAGGCCCCGCTGGTCGGCGGCCTCGGAGGGGCGGGCCTAGGCGGCCTGGCGGGCCTGCTGTCCGCGTCGCGAGAAGATCCCGAGGACCGCAACTACGGGGCCAGTGCCTTGACCGGAGCCTTGGCGGGCGGCGCCTTGGGCGCCGGGGCCGGGCTGGCCGCGCCCCACGTCATGGGCTGGCGCGGCAAGGTCCCCGACATGAAACCCGGTGCAGCCGGCGGGGACGTTGCCCAGAAAATCAAAGAGCTGCAGGCCTACGGCGGCCAGAACCCGGCGGTCGCGCCGGACGTCGCTAAGACTATCGCGCAGCTCAAGTCGCAGCAGCCTCCAAGCGGTCTCATCGAGCGCGCCCGCGACATGGCCTCGCGGGCTTACGACCAGGGCCCGTTCGGCTTCGTTGCGAAGCATCCGGTCACCGCAGCCATGGCCGCCACGGACTATGCCAGCCGCAAGATCCGCGGCTGGGCCGACGTGAAGAGCCAAGAAATCGTCGGCGGCAGCGAAGGGGCGACCGTGGCCCAGGCCAAAGATGCCCTCAAAAATTTCCATCGCGCGGCGACCCAAAAAGATCCCACGGGCTTCATGAGCCGATGGAGACAAGCCAAGCAACCGATGCCCGCTCAAGCGGCGGCTTACAAGAACCTGGAGGGCCTCGGCAACCTGTCCGACGACGAGCTGCAGAGCGTCCTGAACGCAGCTCGCGGCCGGACCGCGCCTTTCAGGACGGCGGGCATGGCCCAAGAGATCAATCCGGCGGACGTGCGGCATCTCATGAGCATGGCCCCTCGCAAAGATGCCCTAGGCAGCCTCGCTGACCTGTGGCGTCGTCCCAAGCCCCTGCCAGCGGGCGGAGCGAGTCGCGGCGGCGTTCATAGCGACTTTCCCCAAATGGGGCCTGTTGGAGGCTTCAATATGGCGTCTAACGTACTCGAGACCAAACGGCTGGGCGGCCTAGAGGGCACCTGGGGCCGGATGCGACCCAATCTAGGCCGTCTGGGGCGTGGTCTGCTCTATCCCGCAGCGGCGATGGCCGACGAGTACCTGTTCAACAAGCCGCAGCCGCCCCATCTCAATCTCGACGACGCGCCGCCTGAAGTGCTCCCGGGCCTCCGCGGCTTCATCCACCAAGTCCAAAAATAGCCGACACGCCAGTAGACAAACATGGAAAAGATCATCGCGCCCCACGCCTGGGACTTCGGCGTCGCGACCACCGAGCTGATCAAGCTCAGCAGCCGCGGCCTGCGAGGCGGCGACCTGTCCCAATTCGTAAAGCGGTCGGGCCACGAGTTCGCCGACCGGCTGCGAGACCTGCGGGTCCCCGAGGGCGTGGTGCCCGTGCACCAGATTGCTTTAGGCTGCACAGAGAAGTTTGGCCCAAATAGAAATGGGGACGGTTTCAAGGCTGCGGCCTGTCGCAAGTACCACGACACGTTCGTGAAGCATGCCAGGCCGTTTCGGCACCACAATAACAAACGAAGCTCGCCCTACTACGGCCTCGTCAAAGAGTCCTGGTTCAATGAGCCCATGGGTCGCGTCGAGCTGCTGCTGTTCTACAACGGCACAGAGAAAGCCGCCGAGGAGCAGGGTGGTCTGGTCGCCGATCAAGAGCTGCAAAAACTGGAGCGTGGCGAAGAAATTTCTGGCTCCATGGCCTGTACGATCCCCTTCGATAAGTGCTCGAGCTGCGGCAACGAAGCCCCGTCGCGCAACGAATACTGCACCGAGGAGACCTGCATCGGTCCCCACGGCGAGAAGCGGGGCGGCGTTCGGCACAACATGATGAAGGTCTGCGAGGACGGCCACGTGCTGCACGTGGACAACCCGGACCCCGACTTCTTCGACATCTCGATGGTCACCCGGCCGGCCGATCGCATCGCCTATGGGGCCCGCGCGGACTATCTGCAAAAGGCGGCCAGTGGCGGTGTCCTGTCCGGAGCGGAGCTGGCGGAGCAGTGGGGCGTGACTTTATCTCCAGGCACTTTGGCCGCCCGCGGCGACGTGATCGGAGAGCTGGCCCGCCTGGAGCGGGAGCTGTCCGTGAAGTCGGCCAGCGACCGGAGTTTGATCCGCGCTTTGCGCGTCGATCGCCTGCCGTTGTCCGGCAAGACGGCCGAGGATCGCAGCCGCTGGTTGCGGGCCGCTCACGATGCCCAGGTGCTGCTGCCGCTGAGCACGATCGCCAGCTGGTTCCATACGCCCGAGCAGGAGAAGTTTGCCCAGATCGTGGAGTCGGCCGCGGCCTGTTTGCCCGGCATTTTCGGCCGCGCGGCGCTCGATCCCAGTTACCTCCACCCGGAATTCTTTCAGCCCTCGTCGCTGCCGTCCACGCAGCTCAAGCAGGCCGTGATGGACGAGGCGGCGGCTTCGTACGGGCTCCACGAACACCACCTGCGGGAACGGATTTCCCGCAGCGTCATCGAGCAGTGGCCGGCGCCGGCGTGGCGCCAGCCGGTTCATCAGAAGCAGGCCTCCGCCGACCCTATCGGGGAACAGTTGGCCCGCCATTACGCGTCCTACCAGCTGGCCTGGCTGACGAAACTTGCGGCGGATTCGCCGGAGTTTGCATTGACAGCGCGGGCCTGCGTGTTGCAGAATGGCAGCGTTGCACCGCAATGACTGCGGCCCTGGCTAGGATGCCAAACGGAGGTTCATGGATGGCTACCGCGACACGTCAGAAGCGTGCCAATACGCTTAAGTTGATCGACGAGCTCTTGAGCAACGTCGATCCCGCCTCGAAGACCGCGGAGGCCAACACGGAGGCCGGCGGTTATCAGGGCTCTTCCTCGCACCCCTCGGCCGACGCCGACGACAGCACGCAGAAAGCCGAAGAAGGCGCGCGCAGTTCGGAAAACACGTCGGACGTTAAGGCGGATCAGGGCTCTCCCGCCGTCGACAACGCTTCGGAAAGCGGCGCGGGCACCCAAGACGACGTTCAGATGAACATTGGCGTCAACTCGTCGGCGACCGGGGAGGACTCCTCGATCGAGACGGCCAGCGCCAAGAGCACCAAGGACGACGGCGGCACGCGGGATGGCGACTCGAGCCACCCGGCCCGCACCGACAACAGCGAACTCAATGGCGGCAAGTTCGCCGCCGACCTGGCCACGCTGAAGCAGCTCAACAAGCGAGCCAGCGAGCTGGGCAATTCGATTCTGGGGGCGCTCGCCTCGAATGCCCACCAGACGACCAAGCAAGCGGCGGCCCCTCGGGCTGGAGCCGCGAACGTCCCCGCCACGCCGGCGACCCCGGCGGGTGAAGCCAAGGCAGCCGCGGACCTGGCCGACACAGTGGCGGGTGATGTCGATCCCGCGGCCATCCAGGCCCTCGTCGTGGATTCGGTGGCGGCCACCATCAAGAGCGCCCACGAACGGGCGATCAAGACGGCGGCCTTCCTCGACAGCTACGAGCACGCGAAGGCCAAGCGAGCGGAACACGAAGAAGAGGACGACGACTCCGATCATGACGGCGATCGCGACGACAGGGCGAGGGGCGGCGGAGGTCCCTCGGGAAACCCTAGCGAGGCCGGCGGTGAAGGCGGAGAGCCGCCTGCCAGCGCCGGCGGAGACAACGACAACATCAACGCCGACGACGCGCTCGCCGGCATGCTCGGTCATGGCGGCGACGGCGGCATGGGCGGCGAAGGCGGCATGGGCGGCGGTATGCCAGGCGGCGGCGTGGGTGGCGGAGCTCCGGGCGGAGGTATGCCCGGCGCCGATCCCCTTGCGGCCGGTGGCGGCGCTCCTCCGATGGACCCCGGTATGGCCGGTGCGATGGGTGGAGCACCTGGTGGCGGGATGCCTGGCGAGATGCCAGGGATGGAAGGCGGCGCTCCGGGCGGCGGCGGCCAGGACCCGGTGCTGATGCTGGCTCAGATCCTGCACGACGCGGGCATCTCCCCCGAGGAGCTGCAGGCGGCCGTGGCCGGGAAGCAGGCCCAGTTGCTCAAGAAGCGAGCCGCGGCCCACCCGCCCGCGGCGAAGAACCCGGGCTGGAAAGCCAAGACCGCCGACGAGGAACGCAAGTTCGCAGCGGCCCGCGATTACATCCTGGAACTCACGGGCCGACGCAAGTAGTCGAGGCAATTGCTCACTAGCGCCAGCGCGGAGGCTTTGGTTCCGCGACACGGAGGGATCGCATGGACAAGGAAGTCAGTGCCCAGGTCATCGAGTACATCGAAGTGACCAGCAAGGCACAAGCCCTGGCCGAGAAGATCGCCAGCGAGCGCGAAGAGGGCTGGCGGCAGGTGGCGACCATCGCCCCCCAGATCGCCGCGCAGCTCAAGCAAGCCGGCGTGATCAAGGCCCACGAAGAGAAGCGGGCGGCCGAGCTGCTGCAGGACCCCAGCCAAGCGCTGAAGGTCTTCGGCAACGTGCTCACCAAGCAGGCCGCCGAGCGGGCCAACGCCAAGACGGCGTCGGTCGACCGGCTCGGGTCGCCGTATGGCGAGGAGCGCAGCACTCCTCTGACAGGCAACACCAACCCCATGTACATCGGCCGTCGATCGGTCGCCGGGGAGAAGCGGGCATCGGATCTGGCGCTCGAGAAACTTCTCGACTCCCGCCGCGCGGGCTAACCTCCGCGAAACAAGGACGTGATCGGACGAGGCGCTCGTCCGTGGGATAGCAAGGACGCTTAGCCGTGGCGCATGCCCCGGCAGGAGGATAAACAATGCCGCGGCAGATGACTGACCATATGTTGGACGCGCTCAAGGGGTGGCCGAATCCGTACGCCGTCGACTTCGTGGCGGCCTACAAGGCCGCCGACATCGTGACCCTGCAGGGCGCCGGCCTCGACGTGTACGCCGGTCGCGTGGTGAGCCTCGACGTCAACGGCAACTTCGTCTACGGCATCGCCGACTACGAGATGCCGATGTTCCTGTTCAACAGCCTGGCCGACCCCGACGTCTCGAACTCGGGCGGCGATCCGGCGGGCACGGCGGCCGACGGGGGCAGCTGGGTGCCGGTCGTCCCCACGGGCAAGCTCACGGCCCTGGTCGCCGTCAGCGGCCTGGAGCTGGAGAGTACGGAGTACGTCGCCGGCTCCCATGTCCTGAATGGCTGGCTCACGGCGGTCAAGGGCACCACCGCCGCTTCCGGCAAGCTGGTAATCGTGGCGCAAGGCGCCGCGGCTTGCTGCGGCGTCACGTCGCGGCTGCCCCACACCAACTCGCACGGCAAGAGCGTGATCTCGTTCTGGCCCGTATTCAAGCCCAAGGCTTCGTAGTTCGCTGGGGGCACCTTTCGCAGCTCGTTCAAGGAAGAATTCACGTCGGTCGGCCAGCGGTTGGGTGCGAACGACTTCACGGCTTTACACGGAGGTATCGCGATGGCGGCTCAAACGCAATGTGAAACACGGGAACTCAATGAGGTCCTGTTCGAGAAGCTGGGCAGCAGCGACCCGATGCTGGTCAAGGAAGCGATCGACGCGGTGAACGACTTCACTCGCAGTAAGATGCGCGAAGACGGGTTCACCCGGGCCATCATGCCGTTCGTGCCCATCAGCAACGATGAGCTCGATCGCCAGGTGCACACCGACAAGCCGGTCAAGATCGTCGACAAGGAACCCGATTCCCCGGCCGCGATCACCGTGGGCTTCGCCACGCTCCCGGACATGATCTACATTCGGGGCCCTCGCTACCCCGTGGCCTTCGCCCGCATCCTCACCCCGAAGTTCACCAAGGACACGGACGAGCTGCGGACCTGGATCATGGACATCCGCCAGGTGCTATCAGACAATAGCATCAAGGACATGCTAGCAGAGGAGGACGGGAAATTTATTTCGGCCGTCAATACGGCGGTCGGCGCCGCGGGCGTCACGAACGTCACGAGCGGCGTCGTGCAGCACCAGAACATCGCCGGCGGCTGGACCCGCGACTCGCTCTGGGACATGGTCTCCGTGCTCCCCGCCACGCCCTCCAACCTCGAAGTCCAGACCACGCTGGTCAACAACCTGACGATCAAGCAGGTCGCCAAGCTGACCCGCAACGAGTTCGGCGGCGACTTCGCCGAGGAGATCATGAAGAGCGGCTGGACCGCGGCCGAGTTCATGGGCCATCGCTGGATCATCACGATCAAAAAAGGAATTGTCGCCACCAACACGGCGTACCAGTTCGCTGATCCCAAATTCCTGGGGAAGGCATATGAACTCGAAGCTACGACGATGTATATAAAAAGAGAGGCGTATTTTCTGGAATTTTTCTCGTACGAAACCATCGGCATGAGCATCGGCAACACCAACGGTTGCGCTCGCGTCAACATCACCTGAGCGAGCTGCGCCGCGACGTGTCGCTTACGTTCTAGATCACTGCCTTGTTGGAGACCGATACCGATGTCCGAGAACAACCCTTCGCTGCCGTCGGCCGATGCGGCGCAGCGCGTCATCCTGCAGCTGGACGCCGAACAGTATTTCGCCAAGATGGCGGAGCTGGGACGCGCGCCGCAGTCGGAGCAGGACGCCATCGACATGCTCGAGCTGGGTTTCATGGTCGAGCAGATGGAGCGGGACCCCGCTCTGGCCAAGCAGGCCGGAGCGGGCAGCGTCTACGGCGAGGCCAAGCAGAACCTGCTGAAGCTCGCCCAGGCGAACGTCAGTCCCGCGACTGCGGAGCGGCAATACAAGCAAGCGGCCGAAGGCTACCTGGCCAACCCGGCGGTTGGCGATGCAGCCTTGGCCTTGCTGATCTACCAGGCCCAGAGCCAGGTCGCCGCCTAGGCGATCCTGGCCCAGCGACCTGAAGCTGGGGCCTGCCAAGAGTTTTATTACCGGAAATAAACCGTCGCGTACGGAGGTTCTTCGATGGCTCTCATGGATGTGACCTGCTTCTACACGGAGGTGCGCAACAGCACCCTCTTGTCTCGCAAATACGCCTTCCTGCCGCCCCACGGCCGGACGCTGGCGGCCGGGGAAACGGTGTTGGTGCTCGGCGACCTGCGATCTTGCGTCGCGAATCATCCGGACAGCCGCCTGCGCTCGCAAAAGGCGCTCGAGACGGCTTTGTCCGACGACACGCTGGACATCATCCGCACCCCCGAGCCGATCCTCTACGACCAGACGACCGACGCCAGCCGCATGCTCAAGCTGGCCGGCGGCGTCCTGGTGCTCGACGATCCTTGCTGGGAGAGCCTGGCGTAGCTCGGCCCACCTTTCGAGACGACTGGCACGGTCCGTTATGACCGCTCGCGGCGGCCCGTTAAACGGCCGCCGTTTTTGTTGATCCACGCGGGCTGCCGGACGCCCGTGGCCTATAAGCAAGAGGTTGAACCATGGCCAAACAGATCATTGTCCTCGAACGCCCGGACGTCAACCGTTTCACGGCCTGCTTTTGGCTCGCGGTGCCGGTGGCCCGTCAGCCGATCTACGTCAATGCCGGTGCGACCAGTAGCTACAAGCAAGCGAGCGCCGGCGAGATCACGGCTCTCCAGAGCGGCGCCGTCGTCGAACAGACCGCCGACATGGTCTTCCTGGCCACGACGACGCTGGCCCAAATCAAAACGGCCCTGATCGCCGAGCACGCGCAACGCCAGGCGGCCCTGGACGCCGCCAATCCCTGGGATAGGTACGGCACGTTTTACGACGGGACATCTTGGACTACAGGAGGTGTTGCATGAGCTCCACGACCAATAACCAATCCTGGGGCGCCTACGTGGCGATGGACGTCACGAACCTCCAGTCGCTCGCCAAGGACACGTCCGACCCTTACGGCGCCTGGCAATCCGCGAGGGTGGATAACCAGACGAGCGTGAGGGCGCTCGACTACGAGATCGGCATCCACCTGCCCACGGCGGCTTCCGCGCCGGCCAACGACCTGGCAGCCTATGCCTACCTCATCCCCTGGGTCTTCAACGGCAGCACATGGCTGCCTCGCGGCAACTTCGGTACGATCGTCTTGCCGACGGGCGTGGAAGGCACGGCCAGCATCAGCGATCCCAACAGCATGGCGGGGCCCATCGCCCTTCCCTACAAAATCCTCTCGCAGATCCTGCAGAAGTATTTCACGATCTCGCAGTTCTTCGGTGGCTGGGCGCCCGACGGCTGGTCGCTAGCCATCCGCAACAACTGCGGGGCCGACTTCCTCACGGGCTGCGTCGTGGAGTACCGCCCGCTCACCCTCGTCAACAGCTAGGCGCCTCTGCCTCCCATC
>Ga0315288_10012834_pt1 | contig 10517 bp, 9 predicted proteins | sample YL17G11_20_MG_FD_203454 | JGI IMG/M metagenome (GOLD analysis project Ga0315288, IMG submission 203454) | Sediment microbial communities from Yellowstone Lake, YNP, Wyoming, USA - YL17G11_20 | ecosystem: Environmental > Aquatic > Freshwater > Lake > Sediment | place: USA: Wyoming | collected...
CAGAGACGGGCGAGGTCTATTGGACGCACGAGGCGAAGGGCGATATGTGGGCCTCGACGCTCGTGGCGGACGGGAAGGTATATGTTGGGACGCAGCGGAATGAGTTTCTGATATTCGCGGCGAGCAAGGAGAAGAATCTAATCAGCTCAATTGAATTGGACAGCGGCACGGCGGCGACGCCGGTGGCTGCGAACGGGGTGCTGTACGTCGCCTCGATGCACAAGCTCTATGCGATAGAGAAATCTGCGAAATAGAGTGTTGGAGCCTCGCTGAGTGGGAAAATGGAGGAAATTAGGGGGCTGAGATTGCCGATTTAGTAAGAATAGCGCACAATTGGGTTGGCGCCGCCAGTTCGGGCGTCAGGCTGGGGCGCGCGCTGTTCCGGGGTCGGAGGGCGTTTGGCTTGGATGGTCGATGGTTGTCGGGTTAGAGACGGATTGTGCTATGTTGCTGTTTTATCAGGAGTTATGGCGGTGGTCTATTGAAGGATGGCTGGGTTGAGGTTATGATTGGGTGGGATTGGGGTGATGTTAGAATCGCGGGGGCGGGTGGCTGAAGTTGGGCGTGAGACGCAGGTTACAGGGATTTGGAGCATAATGCGATGTTTGCGACGCTTGGAGCCAGGACAATACAGGATGTTGGTAATATCGGACAGTTCGGTCGTTTTGTGGGTCAGACGGCGGGGGCTTGTTTGCGGAGCTTATGGAACCACAAGACGTATCCTTTGGTGTGGTCGCAAATGCACATAATCGGGGTGTGCAGCGTTCCTGTGATAATGATAACGGGCGCGTTTGTGGGGATGACGCTTGCCGTTCAGGCTTACGACCAGCTCGCGGGGATGGGGTTAGAAGAACGGCTTGGAGTATTGATCAATATTTCGGTTGTGAAGGAATTGGGGCCTGTGCTTGCGGCGGTGATGTTGGCGGGGCGCGTGGGGGGGGCGTTGACGGCGGAACTGGGGACGATGAATGTCACCGAACAGATAGACGCGGTTCGGAGCATGGGGACGGATCCGATATGGTATCTTGTTGCTCCGCGGGTGCTGGCGTGTCTGCTTCTTACGCCGTTTCTGATAATTTACGCGGATCTGTTGGGCATTCTCGGGGGGCATTTCGTGGGCGTTACGCATCTGGGAATCAATAACTCGGCGTACTGGAGCTTCAGCGCATCGGGTGTGGAGCTGTGGGACATTTCAGTCGGCGTAGTCAAGGGGATATTCTTCGGGGGGGCGATAGCGGTCATCAGTTGCTATAAGGGCTTTACGTGCCGGGAAGGCGCTCAAGGGGTGGGGCAGGCGTGCACTGAGGCCTTTGTGGCGAGCTTCATTTCGATATTGGCGCTGGATTTTGCCCTGGCAGTGGCATTTAAGGCGATTTACAATACGTTCTGGCCTTTCAAGAGCCTGGTGGGTTAAGAATTGGCAATCGAGAATTCGAAATTGGAGACTGCGGCGCAGGGGCGCGGCGAGCCGTCGGGCGAGGCGAACTCGAACGGTGTGCTGGCAGTGAAGAATGTTACGAAGCGGTTCGGGCCGCAGTTGGTTCTGGATAATGTTTCACTGAAGATAGAGAAAGGCAAGACGACGGTAGTGATAGGGCCGAGCGGGTGTGGGAAGACGGTTTTGATAAAGCATTTGATTGTGCTCCTGCGTCCGACTTCGGGGGAGGTATATTTCAAGGGGCAGCGTGTCGATAACCTGAGCGAGCAAGAATTGAACGAGGTTCGCACTCATTACGGGTTTCTATTTCAGGGGGGTGCGCTTTTTGACAGTCTGACCGTCTTCGAGAACATAATATTTCCGATACGACAGCACGTCAAGATAAAGGAGTGGAGGGACGTTGAGGACGTTGTCAAGGCGAAGTTGGCGATGGTCGGCCTTGACGGTTTTCAGAATTATTATCCGGCGAATCTTTCGGGGGGCCAGCGAAAACGGGTGGCCTTGGCTCGTGCGATAGCGTTGAATCCCGAGGTGATTTTGTATGATGAGCCGACGACGGGTCTTGATCCGATTCGGTCGGACGTAATCAATGAGCTTGTGCTGAAGCTGAAACGCGAGCTCGGGGTGACGACGGTTGCTGTTACTCACGATATGACCAGCGCGTACAAGATAGCGGACCGCATCATCATGCTTCATAACGGCAAGATTGTCGCCGACGGCGACGCCAAGCAAATTCGGAACCATCCGCACCCGGTCGTTCAACAGTTCATTCATGGGCAGGTCAGCGAGGACGACCTGGCAATTCTGCGGATGAGCGGAACCATTTCACAAGCACAGTTTCTGCCTCGTGATTTTGAGGAGTGACGTGCAATTCTCAATCGGACAGGCGTCAGGGAAGTGCAGGAGCCGAACCACGCAACAGTGTGAATTCTGAAGGTATGACAGAGACTATGAAGAAAGCGCCGGAAGAAATAGCGGCGGATTTGAGTAAGGTTGTGCGCGGGGACGTCTATGCGGATATAGTGCACAGGGCGGCGTACAGCACGGACGCGAGTATTTACAGGATTGTGCCGGCGTGTGTTGTTGCGCCCCGCGACGCGGGGGACGTGGTTGCGGCGGTGAAGTACGCGAGGGATGAAGGTATTGCTGTTGTGGCTCGCGGGGCGGGGAGCGGCCTGGCGGGCGAGGCCCTGTGCAGCGGGATAGTATTCGATATGACGCGGCATACGAACAAGATTATCAGCGTCGATGAGGACGGGGCGAGGGTTGTTTGCGAGCCGGGCGTTGTACTGAGCGATTTGAACAATTACTTGGCCGAGTACGGGCGGAAGATTGGGCCCGACCCTTCGAGTGCGAATCGAGCGACGGTGGGGGGGTGCGTGGCCAATAATTCAACCGGCGCGCATTGGCTGCAATACGGGTATATGAGCGAGCACGTGGAGAGTATTGAGGGGGTGTTGAGTGACGGGAGCCTGGTGCAATTCGGCAACGACGTTGACCCGATGGAGGTGAAAGACGAACGGGTGCGCTCGATTGCGGGAGCGTGTGCAAGGCTTATCTCGCAAAATGAGGCGGTAATCAAGAGAGCGCTGCCGAAGACGAAGCGAAATCGCTGCGGGTATAACATTGGGGGGGTGCACCACGACGGCAGGATAGATTTGGCCCGGCTCTTGGCAGGGTCGGAAGGGACGCTGGCGGTCTTTACGAAGATTACGCTGAGGACGGTCGCAGTTCCGGCGGCGAAGGGATTGCTGCAGCTTGAGTTCGATTCGCTGGCGAAGATGGCGGAGGCAGTGCCGGTGATAGTTGGGAGCGGGGCGGCGGCGTGCGAGCTTATGGACAGGAGTCTAATTGATCTGGCGTACAAGGCCCTGCCGGAGTATAGGGACATTTTGCCGGCTGGCGCTGCGGCGGTTCTCACTGTGGAGCATACGGGGCAGGATGAGGATGAGGTGCGCGAGAAGATAGAAAGAACGGATTCGGCGGTCGGGGAAATTGCAAGCGGGCGGAGAGTTGTTCTTGACGCGGCGGAGCAGGCGCGGATATGGAAGTCGCGGAAGGATGCGGGGCCTTTGCTTTACAGGCAGAGGAGCAGGAGACATCCAGCGGAGTTTATGGAGGACGTGAGCGTCAATAACGAGGACCTCGGGGCGTACCTGGCGGGCTTAGAGAAGATTGGGAAGAAGTACGATATAAAGATGTCGTTCTTCGGGCATGCGGGCGACGGCGAGCTGCACGTGCGTCCTAATCTGGACTTAGGAGAGGCGGCGGACGTGGAGAAGATGCGGGCGATTGCGGAGGAGGTATTTTCGCTTGCCTGGTCCTTAGGGGGGACAATCAGCGGCGAACACGCGACGGGATTGGTGAGGGCGGGGTTTGTACGCCGGCAATACGGAGACGAGTATTACGAGTTACTATGCCACGTGAAAAAGATATTCGACCCGGCCGATCTGATGAATCCGGGGAAGATTATCAATTCCGACGCCGATGCTATGGTGAAGAATCTAAGGAGGGCGGACAAGATATTGCCCGGGAAAATCGAGACGGAATTGCTTTTCGATAAAGATGAGCTTGCCCTGGAGTTAGAGCAGTGCTACGGGTGCGGACTTTGCCTGAGCAGGGAGCCAGATTTGCGGATGTGCCCGGTGTATCGGGCGCTGGGTGAAGAGACGGGCAGCCCGCGTGCGAAGGCGAATCTGCTGCATTTCTGGGTGACGGGGCAGTTAGAGGATAGAGACTTCGAGTCGGCGGAGTTCAGGAAGTTCCTGGATTTGTGCGTGAACTGCACGGCGTGCGTGCAGCAGTGCCCGTCGGGGGTGGATATTCCGAGCTTGATAGGCGTTGCGCGGGCGGAGTACGTGCGACGAAAAGGACTGCGGCGGGCGGAGAAGGTGCTGAGCGGGAATCGTTATCTCGGCGCATTGGGGAGCTTTTTCGGGGCGCTTGCCAATTATGTTGTGCGGTCGGGCATTTTCAAGTGGGTGCTTGAGAAGACGGTTGGGATAGACAGGCAGCGAGAGATGCCGAGTTTTGCGCGCGGGTCGTTCCTTGCGGCGGGCCGGCGGCATTTGGCGGCGATGGGGCCGATAGAGAATCCCGTCGATAAGGTTGCGTATTTTGTGGATACGTACGCGAACTACAACGACCATGAGTTGGGGTATGCGGTTTTGGATGTTCTGCGGGCGAACGGGATTGAGGTGACTCTGCCGGAGCAACTGCCTGCGCCGCTGCCGGCGATTGTGTATGGGGACGTCAAGCGGGCGAAGAAGGATTTGGCGTACAGCGTGAGGCATTTGGCGAAGGCGGTGCGGGACGGGTACAAGATTGTGTGCTCCGAGCCGAGCGCTGCGCTTTGCCTGAAGGAGGAGCTGCGGCGTTACGTTGAGGGGGCGGATGCGAAGCTCGTCTGCGAGAACACATACGAATTGATGAGTTATCTTTTGGGACTGTATAGAGAAGGGAAGTTGAGATCTCCCGGCCACGCTGGGGAGAAACCCCGCGTGAAACGCGGGGCTAAATATGGTGGCGCGGCAGTCGAGGAGAGGGTCGGTTCCGGTGGCGAGGGGCAGGGCGCTGAGGCGGGCGAGCCGGAGGAGTACGTCTATCATTTGCCGTGCCATTTGTGCGCCGTGGGGCAGGAGCGGGCGAGTATTGAGCTGTTGGAGGGGCTTTGCGGGGTGAAGGTGACGGATTTGAAGGCGGGGTGCTGCGGGCTGGCGGGGACGTACGGGATGCAGAAGAAGAATTACGAGCTGTCGTCGAATATCTCGGCGGGGCTATGGGCGGCGTTGAGGTCTTCCGGGTGCGAACACGTTTTGACGGAGTGCTCGGCGTGCGGGATGCAGATACGGCATATAAGCGACTGCGTTGTAACGCATCCGATTAAGATTTTGGCGGAGGCTTATGGCAAGTGAAGACGAATAGCAGACGGGCGTGTAGTCATTCGTCGAATTGGATTTCGTTTTCTTTGCACCAGTCTATGGCGATTTGCCTGAATTCGCTGTTGCGGAAGTCATACCACTTGTCTGCGATGTTGTGTTCATGGACGGCGTTTTTGAAGCGGTGAAAGGCGCCGCTGCCGGTAATCAAGTCAAGCAGAGTATCGCGGAGCTTGGGGTCGTCGAGGGAATAACAAAAATCTTCCATAATGCTGTATTCGTCGATGTCGAATTGTGAGGGGAGCTGGATGTGGTTGTCGGTGTCGGCGAGGATTTCTCTGGCGCTTCGGACAAGGTCCTGTTCCCATTCGGGCAGGTCATCGATGGGTTCATTGTCTTCGGCAATCTGCATCTCGTAGTCGTTGATGAGGGCGATTTCGCCGGTTCTTTTGTCGAGGAAAGAAGCGCTTTCCGACGACTGGGATTCGAGGCCGGCGATTATATCGTCAAGTTTTACACGGACAGCCATAGCAAGGTGTCTCCTTCGCAGTATCCGGCACAGGCCGAGGGCTTTGGTCAAGGTACGCCATTTACGGAGTATTGTATCGGCGCCCGGATAAGCGTAAAAGGGAAATTTGGATCAACTCCGAAACAGTTGGTTGATTACCGGGTGAATCCAAAAGAGTTACTGTCTTTGTTCATTATCAGCTCACCAACTTTATTGGATGTGAACCGAAAATGTTCTGTGATGCGGGGGCGATTCCGGAGATAATTGGCGCTTGGCGTGTAGGGTGAGTATGTGGTATTCTGTAGGGCGGCAGGCGGGTGCGGGGGGGGCGGCAGGAGCGGGCGAAAGCCGCAGGGGTGGGGGCGAGGGTGAGAAGGTCGATTGTGTGAGTGGGCATCGTGGGAACGGGGGCGCTGAGTTATGGAAAAGCAGGGGCTAAAAGAATCGGTGCTATGGGAGGCGGAGGAGGAGCGGAAGGTTCGGTGCGGGCTGTGCAACTGGCGGTGCCTGATTGATGAGGGGAATTTGGGGCGGTGCTGCGTTCGGCAGAACGTCGGGGGGGTACTGTATTCGCTGAACTATGATAAGGTGTGCTCGGCGAATCCCGACCCGATTGAGAAAAAGCCTTTGTTTCACTTTCAGCCGGGGAGTCGAAGCTTCTCGATTGCGACGATGGGGTGCAATCTTAGGTGCGATTTCTGCCAGAACTGGCAGATAAGCCAGGCGGTTATTGAAGAGGGGCGAATTGATGGGGAGGCCATAAGCCCGGAGCAGATAGTTGATGCGGCGGAACGGAGCGGGTGCAAAAGCATCGCCTATACTTATACGGAGCCGACTGTTTTTATGGAGCTGTGCGATGATTGCGGGCGGCTGGCGAGGGAAAAGGGGCTGGCGAATGTGTTTGTGAGCAACGGGTATATGACGCGCGAGGCGATTGACTTTGCGTGCGCGTGGCTGGACGGGATAAACGTGGATTTGAAGGCGTTCAGCGAGGATTATTACCATCGGCTGTGCAAGGCGAGGCTGCAACCGGTGCTCGATACAATCAGCTACATTGCGAACGAGACGGATATCTGGATGGAGATTACAACGCTGGTGCTGCCGGGGGAGAATGATTCGGATGAGGAGCTCAAGAGGCTGGCTGAATTTATCGTTACGGAGGCCGGGGCGGATGTGCCGTGGCATATCAGCCGATTTCATCCGCAGTACAAGTATCTTGATTCGGGGGCGACGCCGATCGGAAGGCTTGAGAGGGCGTTTGAGATTGGGAAGGAGGCGGGGCTGCATTACGTTTATTTGGGCAACGTGCCGGGGGCGCGAGGCGAGAACACTTTTTGTTATAGCTGCGGCGCGATGCTGATAGAGCGGGTCGGGTACACGGTCAAGGCAAACAAGGTGAAGAGTAGTCGCTGCCCGGAGTGCGGGGCAACAATCGCCGGTCGATGGATCTGAAAAGCAGCCAGACTATTCTTGTGCTTTGAGGGTTGATCGGTCGAAATCGGATTTGACAATATTGCGAGGTTGGCTGATAATGGTTTTATATCGGTATGGTTCAGGGACGTATTTCAAGAAAGGAAAATCGTTTAGATGATCACAAAACTATCTCTTGGGAACTTCCGGAGTATCCGTGACAGCGACGTGCCCCTCGGAAAGATAACGGTTCTTACCGGGCCCAACAACAGCGGCAAGTCCAGCATCATGTACGGACTTCTGGCACTGAAGAATATTGTTTTGAATCCGAACCAGTCGATGGATGGTTTTCTGAATCTCGGATTCTTGAACATGGGTGGTTTTTCGCAAACAGTGTTCTGGAAGAAGGAGAGTTCCGACATTTCTCTTGGAATTGAAGTCCTGAAAAATGGGGCGAGGTCACAATATACGGCTGTGTTGGGTAAGAAGAAATCTTCGCTTTCTTTAAGGACTTTTAAACCATTTAATATTTCGCTGGACCTCGATGTATCTTTTCCCTATCCGGCCAACAAGACTGCAAGTACTCAGGTTATTGGTTCGTTTGGCAAAGCCCAGATAGTGTGGAATGGCATATCTCCAAATATAGTTGTCACTCCAATTGCCGAGGGCGAGATGCTCGTTCCGGAACTGAAAGAAGCTGACGGTTTCGCAGGAAGTGCCATCGAGAACCTCAACGAAAGCATTAACGCGCCGATTGAGGAACTCAGGGGAGTGGACTTTGTCCCCCTGAGAAGAGGATTTACCAAACCGATGTATGCGTCCGTTCCTATGCAGCCTCAGTTGCTTAATGAAGATGAACTGGCTACTGTATTAGTTGCCAACCGTGACCTGGAAGGGAAAGTCGGACGTTATTTGGAGCAGATAATTGAGAGAGTATTCCAGGCAAGGCCTATAGTTGGAACAGCCAATTTCAACCTTCAATCGCGAGACAGGGCAACCGGACTTGTTTGTGACCTTGTCAATGAAGGATTTGGCACAAATCAGTTGGTTACTATTCTGACAAAATGCTTGAGGGAAGAGGTATCTACGATTTGCATTGAGGAGTCCGAGATACATTTGCATCCAGAATTGATGGATAAGTTGGTGGATGGATTCGTGAAAATCTCACAGGATGAGGGGAAGAGCTTCATAATCTCAACACATAGCGAGCATATTGTTCTTTCCCTTCTTAACCAAGTAGCGCAAAGCAGGATCAAGTCTGAGGACGTTTGTATTTATTATCTTTCAAAGGAAGGTAGGGAGACAAAAATTGAAAGGCAGGAGGTCAACGACAAGGGGCAGATTAAGGGCGGCCTAAAGGGATTTTACGAAGCCGAGTTGAAGCACGTCAAAGAGTTCTTCAGCGTCTCATGAGGGAGGTTAAATGGAGATTGTGGTCAACGAGTGGCTGCTGGAATATCTTCGATCCGACGCCAGGGAGGAGGACAAGGCCCTGGCCAGTGAATTCGTGAACGGTTGGTTGAACGCACGGCACAAAGTGGTGATTAAGAGGAATAGCCCGTTCACTTCAAAGTTTTACAGATATATGGGACAATCGACTCGGAGCATCGCCTGCAGAAAGCGGTTCTCGTCGTTGTTCCAGATATTGTTTGTTGACTCTGACAGAACGAGAATACTCGATGACTGTGATATCACGAGTCTTCCGCCCGATCTTGTCGATAAAGTTCCGTCTGATGATCTGTATCTTATTGAGTTGTGGCACTCGGTGCCAGGCAGTGTGGTTGTCACGACCGATGAAAAGCTAAGACAGAAGTTGCGAGAGCACGATTCGTCTGCAAAGATATATCTTCTTCAAGAGTTTCTGCGCACGGACGTTGCCCAGAAGTAACGTGTTCTACGGTCCTGATGACAGAGTTTCTCGGCGAATCTTCTATTGGCGCCTTTGTATGAAGATAGTTGCGGATGGCAACATACCGTTTGTTCGGGAGTGCTTTTCGTCGATAGGAGAGGTTGAGATTGTCGGCGGGCGGGAGATAACGCGCGAGGTGGTTGCGGATGCCGAAGCACTTCTGGTTCGGAGCATTACGGCGGTGAACGAGGAGCTTTTGAGCGGGAGCAAGGTGCGGTTTGTGGCTACCGCGACCATCGGGTTCGACCATGTCGATGTCGAATATCTGAGGCGGCGAAATATCGGGTTTGCGTCGGCGCCGGGATCGAACGCGAACTCTGCGGCGGAATACGTCGTAGCGGGACTGTTAGAGGTCGGTCAGGAGAACAATGTTGAGCTGGAGGGCAAATCAATCGGGATTATCGGTGTGGGGAACGTAGGCAGCAGGGTGGCGAAGAAATGTGCGGCGCTGGGGATGGAAGTGCGGCTTAACGACCCCCCGCTGCAAAGATACAAAAGCCACAGCCCCCAGGGCCATGAAGAGCACGGAGAATTTGAAAGCGCGTTGTTGAGAGTCGAGCAGTTTACAGGCAAGAGCGAATTCCTGGCGATTGAGGGGCTTTTCGAGTGTGATTTTATTACGCTTCATACGCCGTTGACTTTTGAGGGGGCGGACAAGACGCATCATCTGGCGGATGACAGGTTTTTCAGGTCGTTGCGTGAAGGGTGTGTTTTTGTGAATGCGTCGCGCGGAGGCGTGGTCGATAGCGGGGCTTTGAAGAGAGGGATACTCGGGGGAAGACTGGGGGCGGTTGTGTTAGATGTTTGGGAGAATGAGCCGGATATTGATGTGGAGCTTTTGAGGATGGTCGATATCGGCACGCCGCACATTGCCGGGTATTCATTGGACGGGAAGATCGCGGGGATGATTATGATTTACGAGGCGGCGTGCGCGTATTTTGGCGTTGGAGCCGAGTATGGAATCGAAGATTTTTTGCCGGAGGCAGGTGTGCCGGAGCTGAGAGTGGATCCGGCGGCGGATAGCGAGCAGGGGGCGTTGATGGGTGCGGTGCGGGCGGTCTATGATATCCGCAGGGACGATGCGCGGCTGCGTGAGATTCGGGAGTGCGGGGCGGGCAAGTCGGGCGAGTTCTTCGATAATTTGCGTAAGGAATACCCGGTTCGGCGGGAGTTTGTCAATACGCGGGTGGTTCTGGAGGGCGCGTGCGAGTCGCTGAGCCGGAAGTTAGCGGGTATCGGGTTTACGGTGGGGCGTTGAAGCGAGCGAGGGCAAGTGGCAGGCAAAAATGACAAGGTAGTTGAGTGGGCGGGGGGGCGACTGGATTTTTCGGCTGGGTGCCTGATAATGGGGGTGCTGAATGTGACGCCGGATTC
>Ga0315288_10012837_pt1 | contig 10515 bp, 4 predicted proteins | sample YL17G11_20_MG_FD_203454 | JGI IMG/M metagenome (GOLD analysis project Ga0315288, IMG submission 203454) | Sediment microbial communities from Yellowstone Lake, YNP, Wyoming, USA - YL17G11_20 | ecosystem: Environmental > Aquatic > Freshwater > Lake > Sediment | place: USA: Wyoming | collected...
CGGAGCACTTCCGGCCGACGTGCTGCGAGCCCCCGACGAACTTGTAGTAGTAACTCGCGGCGGTGCCCCTTACTATCGCCGCGGCGATCTCGTCCCTGCTGAATCCTTCGGCGATCAGCCTGTTTTCGTCCATCTCCATAAAGACGCCGCACGTCGAGTCGATGATGGGGACGCGCTGCGCGCGAAGCGCTGCCTCTTGTAGAGTGTTCTCGACGTTGAGGTTTATGACGTCGGCCATATTCTCAAGCGTTTGCCCGGAGCCGGCCTGGCAGCTATAGTTCATCTTCGCTTCTTTGACGGTTCCGTCGCGGCTGAAGCTGGTGAACTTCATATCCTGCCCGCCTACCTCGAAGATTGTGTCCGTTTCCGGGTTGCAGTGCTTAACGCCAAGGGCGTGACACGTGATTTCGTCGGTGACTCTGTCAACGATTTCAACGCCCTGCTCGCTCAGTTGGGCAGCCTTCTTTTTGCTCAACAGGATTTTTTCGTAGAGCTTGCGGGCCGAGCCTGTGGCGCCTACCCCTTTTACGATCACGTTTGCCTTCTGCCTGCTGAGGTATTTTAGCACTTGCTTTAGCGAGCCTTCGGGGTTGCCGTGGGTCTTGATGTAGAGCTTATCCAGCAGCTTTCCGGTCTTTATCTCGACGAGCGCGCCCTTAGTGGTTGTGCTGCCGCCATCGATTCCAATGACTACCTCGGTGCCCGCGGCTATTTGCCCCGCCAGCTCTTCCGTCTTTTCGTGGACCTGCCGGAGCGACTCGGACAGCGGCGGCCCATACTGGCGCTTCTCCCTGCTATATTGCACCACCTTGTCAAGCTGCTTGAGATGAAAGGTGAATTTGTTGTTGTCTTCGAGGCCCTTGAGTGCGGCCCCTATCGCCGCGACGTTTTGAAAGTGCCGGGGTCTTTCTATTTGGATCCCAAGGAACTCGCCGAGCGCGTTTCTGACTGAGTCGTTGGCCATAACGCCGCCGGTGGCTATGGCACAGCCCTCGGCCCCGGCGGCGGCGAACTCTCGCGAGCCGAGCACATCTATCTTGAAGTTCCGCGCAACCGTTCTGAATAAACCCGCCAGATTGTCCTGTCTTGTCGCGCCTTCATTCTGCTTGTGAATCAAGTCGGACTGAATAACGACGCCGCACCTTGCGAGGAATTCGCTCGGCTCACCAGACTTGTGTGCCTCGGCCTCGGCCCGCGCAAACATCTCCTCAAGCCTGGCCTGCAGCTTCATTCGGTTCCGCGCTGTGATCTGTTCGCTTTCTTCCCGGTTCTTCGTAACGCCGGCGTCTTCAAGCTGCGGGTGCGGCAGTTCGCCCTCAAACACCCTTCTGCACTGCTTCTCGATGAGCGTCCCGGACCCCCCGCCGCACTTTGTTCCCGTCTTCCAATCCTGGATGATCTTCTTGCCACCAACCTCTCTGACGTTGAAGAAATAAGAATCCTTAGCGCCGATGTGGAAGATGAAATTGGCCCGCGGCGCTATTAAGCCCGCCCCCTTGGGGATTACTACGCTGTCATAGACATACGTAGCTCCGGCCATCACCTTAGGAAAGGCCTCGGCGCCGCTGCCGGTGAACGCAGTGTTGGCTATAGCCGCGGCTCCGAACTTACCCAATATGTCGCGCCAGGCCCCTTTGATCGCCCCAATCGGGCTGGCAAAGTGCATTATAGGGTTCGGGCAGTACGCTATCTGCTTTGCGTCATCGATGACCGCATAGTGCACAAAACTGCTCCCTACGTCGAAGCCTACAAATAACCGCCTGCTTCCTGCGTCTATCACTGTGTTTTTAGCTTCGTTCATTATTTCCTTACCTATCGACCCTGCACCATTACAGCCAGCACCCTGCACCCAAACTTATTCTCAACTACAACAGAACCCGGGTTAAGACGAGACAAGCCACCATTATAGCAAACGCGGAGGGCCGTTTCAAGTAGTTATGGCCACCATATCCACCACGACCACCCTGGCTGGCGGTTAACTCAGGTGTGAAATATATGTTCGCAACGGCGTCAGACCTCACTATACAGACTACGGCACCAGTGGTTGACGAGGAGGTCGGCGCATTACCGCGAACAATTAACAGCAAATCAAACTGGTTCCACACACCCGCCCGAAGGCTCCACTATTGCTAACCTACGTCCCTAAAAGACTTTGAGGAACCCACAGACAGAACTATAACAATTCCACAGGCCCTAAGACTAATACTACTGCTTATATTACACTAATCATATTTCATCTTAAAGTCGTATGGGTGCAGTGAGTTTTGCAATTCACATGACCTTATCGTGCCGCTGTAGTCTGGTATTCAAGCAAAGGGCTTTTACTGGTATTATAAGAGACTATTACTCCATAACGCCAAGGGGATTTATGCAAATCTACACTTGTGCTGGGTCTTTTGCACTGCGCAAGAGAAAGTAGATTTGCACGTGCCGCGAAGCGTATTGTTTCTTGGTTAGATTTCTGATAGTCTTGGCCCCTATGAATATTGCTCAGCCACAAATCAACATCAAGTCCGGGATAGGGCGGAGCACGCGAGGTATATATGGTTTTCTGGCAGCCCGCGCCTACAGCGTGCTTATGTTTGCAGCTTTGTTCTTCGCGCTGGCGGCAAAGTTCTTCCAGGCGTGCAAAACTGGCCGCGTGGTGCATTATTTTCTCTGGGTTATGAGCGATATTTCGGTCTTGCTGCTTGCCGAGATAGGCTTGGCGCTAGCGTGTTTCACGTGGCGCAGGAAATGGGTGTTTCGGGCGGCTACCATTGCGGCGGCGGTCGCGTGCACATGGTCGGTGATTTACGCGGGTTATTTGATTCGGATGGGCACCGAGGTTATGCCGAGGGTGCTTCTGCCGCTGGTGCGTGATCCTGTCAACGCCGTGCTTATGATAGGGGCCAATCTCGCTAAGGCCCCTGTTGCGTCGATACTCCTGCTGGGGCCGAGCCTTGTTGCGCTTGGCTTTTTATTCTGCGTTCTTGCCAGACCTGCACTTCGGGCGTACGACCGCAGACGGTTCTGCATCAGGCTGGGTGTCTGCCTCGCTATAGCTGTTGCTGCGACATTTCTGCGGGCCTTTGTTGGCGGTGGCGGTGCCGCCTATGCTCGCAGCCCCCACGTTCGGGCCGTGATGAGCCTGTTTCATCCGCGGCTGGAGGAGTCGCGCCGCCGCATCCCTTACCTTGACCAGGTGCAGTTGCCTATGCGAGGCGATCCCGTGAAACACAACTTGGTCATAGTTGTTCTCGAGGGGGTGCAGTATGCATATACTTCACTCGCAGACACGGAGAGCGGCTTGACGCCTCACTTGTCCAGCCTGGCGGCGCAGGGCGCGCAATTCACAAACGCGCGTTCATCGGTCACGCATACGACAAAGGCGCTGTTTGCGATGCTGACCGGCCGATTTCCCTCGGCGTCGGAGGACCTTGCTGAGGCGGTGCCGGCGGTTAAGCCTTATGCCGCTCTTGCGACGATTCTGCGCAGACAGTTGGGTTATAGGACGGCATTTTTCCAGTCCGCCAAAGGCGACTTCGAGTCGCGGCCCGGCCTGGTGCGCAACCTGGGCTTCGATAAATTCTGGGCGAGGGATGATTCGAATGACCCCAACAGCTATATCGCCTATTTGGCCTGCGACGAGTTCGCGATGTTGAAGCCCATTACAGAGTGGATACAGCAGGACGAGCAGCCATTTGCGCTGGTAATTCTCTGCTCAGTGACACACGATCCGTACGATGTGCCGCAGTGGTACGGAGAGCTGGCGAAGGAGCCGGTAGAGCGTTATCGGCAGACCATTCAGTACACGGACGGTTTTATCAGGGAGCTTGACGCGGAGCTTGCGGGACTGGGTCTCGCGGACAACACTGTTTTCTGTGTTGTCGGGGACCACGGCGAGGCCTTCGGTGAACACGGCTTGAGCGGACACGACCAGATAGCTTATGAGGAGGCGCTACGGGTTCCGTTTTGCCTGAGGGCGCCGTCGCTGGTGGCGCCAGGGACAAAGGTGACCCAGCCGGTCAGTTCTATTGACCTGACGCCAACATTGTTGGGACTGTTGGGTTTTGAAACGGCAGGGACCGGGTTTGACGGCATTGATGCGCTCGGCGTGCTTCCGCAGGGGCGGCGAGTCTATTTCTGCGGATGGGTGCGCGAAGGGCCCAGTGGTTTCGTAATAGGCGATAGCAAGTATGTTTATGATCCGGCCGACAAGAGTGTGTGCTTATATGATCTTCTGGCGGATACGGGCGAACTGGTGAGGATCAGCCTGCCGGCGACGCGGGCACAGGAGATAGGAAATGGCATCGTCTCCTGGCGAAAAAGCACTGTTTTCCGTCTGAGCCAGCGCGAGCCTGGCAAAGAAACTCTCTTTGGACGGTGGGAGGTCCGCTGGACCAACCGGCTGTTCCTGTCCACGAGATATCTGGGAGAGACCGAGAACTAACCCTTGGCGCTTTGGCTCGCTGTCTCCCAGATGTTTCCATCGGCTGCGGATGTTCGTTGCGCGCACATGCGTTGTTTTTTGTAAACAGGCGCATTTCTGAGGAAATAGTGGCGATTTTATGAACCACGTGGCGTTAATATGGGAGACTTGGGCACATTTGGTGTTGCCGAAAAACAACATGCCGTCAAAACGCCGGATTCGCCCGTATGATAACCGCTAAACCACTCGGTGGTGTAAGTGTGGTTGTTACGGGACTTTACAACGAGCCAACCCGTCTGACTGGCAACTTCTGTGTTTTGCTGGCATATTCTTTGCAGCTTTCACTTGTCTGTCCTCAATTGGACAATATTGGGCGGACGCCCTAAAAACCCCATACTTGGAGGAGGACTTGTCCGCCCGATTCTTTGGGTATTGCAAAGGGGGCTTCGGCCCGCTTTGTTAATGGGTATTGCGGGGTCGCGCCCGGAGGAGGAGCGACTCCGCTGTTTTTTTGCGCCCTGGCGGCCTGCTCCTGTGGCAGGATGAGTTGTGCGCCGGACTATGCGGCGGGAGTCTTCAGCAGGCTTTTGGCTACTCAACGGGCGCTTCGCATCGTATAATCGGCCCTGTTATGGAGCGTGCTGCTTATAGGATTATCGATGCGAATTTCAATCGCGCCCGTGAGGCGGCGCGGGTTGTCGAGGATTTCTGCAGGTTCGCCCTGAATTCGGCCTTGCTTACAGAGCGAGCCAAGAGTCTTCGTCACCAGTTGTGTGCGGCGGTCGCCCAGCTTGACGCCGGCGGTCTTATCGCGAGCAGAGATACGGCCAGTGATGTTGGTGCGGGCAGGGCGGTTGACAATCAGCTTTCGCGCGGCGGCCTGACGGATTGTTTTACAGCGGGCTGCAAGCGCCTGACGGAGGCTTTGCGTGCGTTAGCGGAGATGGTGCAGGCCGAGGATAGGGCGCTGGCCGAGACGCTTGAAGGGCTGCGGTTTGCCGCATACGCCCTTGAAAAGGACATCGTGGTTTTTAGTGAGCCGGCGCAGAAGTTCAGGCGCGTCGGGTTGTATGTCATCATCAGCAGCGATCTGCCTCTGGAGATTATCTCGCTGGCGGGTAAGTGTGCGGCGGGGGGCGCCGACTGCATCCAGTTGCGGGCCAAGGAGATGACCGGCGACAGGCTGTTTGCTGTTGCGGTCGAGTTCGTTCGTATATGCAGGGAGGCCGGCGTGCTGAGCATTGTGAACGACCGTGCGGATATCGCTGTCGCAGCGGGCGCCGACGGCGTTCACCTTGGGCAGAACGACCTGCCCGTCGCGGCGGCGCGGAAGCTGCAGATGACGCCTCTGATTATCGGCAAGAGCACACACCTGCTCAGGCAGCTTCGTGCGGCGTGCGCGGAGCTTCCCACATACGTGTCGCTGGGTCCCGTCTTTGCCACCGACACCAAGCCGGGGGCCGAGCCGGTGGGGTTGGAGTATGTGACGGCGGCGGCAAAGGAGCTTGCCGGGACGGGGATCGCGAGCGTTGGGATCGGGGGCATAACGGTGGACGAGGTGGAGGAAGTTATGCGCGCCGGCGCTGGCGCCGTGGCGGTGTGCTCGGCGGTGACCAAAGCGAGCGACCCTGCTGCGGCGTGCCGTACGCTGAAGGAGAAGATCGTCTCATTGAAGAAAGGTTGACAGCGGGCGCTTTGTCGGCGCTGTCGCTGTGTTGATAGGGTATTTGGCCGGTTGGAAGAAGGGATTAAGTATGACTGCAGCGCAAAAGTGTGGGTGCATTTGGGTAATGTCGTTGGCGGTATGCGGAGCAGGGTTTGCAGCGGATGACGAGTTGCCTGGGAAGCCGCCCGGCAAATACTTTGGGTTGTCGCCGAAAGAGCATGAGGGCGCCAAGAGTTTTGAATCGGGCCAGCCGATTGTGGGGACAACGTATTTCTACTGGTACGATATCGACAGCAAGAGTCACATTATAGACGACGACGGCACGGACGCATTGACGACGCACCCGGCGGATATGAACGGTATCAGTTATAATCGCTCCGCTTGGCACAAACGGCAGTTGAGCGATATGATTGAGGCGGGCGTGGATTTTTTGATGCCGGTTTTCTGGGGTGTGCCGGGGAAATACGATGGGTGGAGTTTCGCGGGGCTGGGGCCGATGGTCGAGGCGCACAGCGAGCTGGAGAAGGAGGGCCTCAAGCCGCCGCAGATAGGATTGTTTTACGATACCTCGATACTCCAGTGGAACAGTTTTCGCAGGGACGGCAAGGGGAATTACCACGTTGATCTGTCCGAAGACTTCGGGAAGGATTGGTTTTACACGGCGATGCGGGACTTTTTCAGCTATATTCCGCCGGCGAAGTGGGCGCGTGTTGACGGCAGACCGATAGTTTTCTTGTATGACGCGGCGTTTGCGAAGGGCCAGGATGAGGGGCAGTTTGGCTACGTTAAGAAGAGATTCTTGATGGACTTCGGCGTCGAGCCGTTCATCGTCAAGTCGCAGGGCTGGAAGGGGCAGGCCGATGCGATTTATTCCTGGGGTGGCGCGGTGAGTGGGCCGCTCATTTACAGGCAGGTGATCGCCCTGGGTCCGGGCTATGACCATAGCGCAGTGCCGGGCCGGTCGCCGCTGATAGTCAAGAGGCTGGACGGCAAGACGTATATTGACAGGTGGAAAAAGGTCCTGCAGCTTAGTCCGACCAGCAGGCCGTGGATCGTCCACGTCGAGACGTGGAACGAGTGGCACGAGGGTACGGACGTGGCGGACTCGCGCGAATACGGCCGGCTGTATATCGAGCTGACGAAGCTGTTTTCGGATTTCTGGCATACAAGGACGCATCTTCAATTGCCCTCGCCTTACGGGGCGGGCAACGGCGCCTCTTGGCAGCCGGACAAGGCTGAGGGGCTGGAACTGCGAGCGAGCAGCGGCGACGGCGTGTGGGAGGCCGGGAGGTTCGGCGAGGTCGGTGCGGTTGTCTCGGCTGTCAATCCGCAATTACAGGCGGGGCGTTATCTTTACTTCAACATCGACGATGCCTTCGCCTTTGACCTGTACGATAAGACGGCTGTTGTTCAGGTGACGTCCCGTGACGCGGGGTGTTCGTCTTTTTGTTTGGAGTACGACAGTTCGAATCCGAGCGAGGGGCTGTTTGAAGGTGCGTTTCGCCCCGTCGGCGATGTTGCCGTTGGCACGAGCGGCGAATGGAAGACGGCCAAGTTTGTCCTGCCGGAGTGTGGTTTTATGAATCGCTGTAACGGCGCGGACCTCCGGCTTGCTATCGTCGGCGGGGCGCTGGAGCTGGCCATGAGCGAGGTGAAGCTCGAGAGTCCTTTGAAGTAGCTGAAAACGCCGGTTGGAAGATTAGCAATTTCTAAGTGAAGCGGGAGTCTCAGGTCGCTGGGCAGTGTGCCGTGACCCAAGGGGCGTCAGATGAAGAAAGTCGCGAATAGGTGGTTGACACCCCTGGCCGTGTTACTGGGCCTTGCGCTTAGCCCTGTGTTTTTTTTCTTAGCCGCTTTTGGAGGGTTTGTACTTATGCCTTGGCTGTGGCGCGATAACGTCGGTGGCTTTGCTTTGCTTTTGACTCTTCTTGTACCTATAGTCATTGGTATTGGGTGGTCAATCTTTGCTGCTGTTGGATGGAGACGGGGGAATGTCGGTATTAGAATAGGCTTGACTGCAATCGTCTGGGCGATTGTAGCTGGAGCAGAAGTCAATTTGTTGGGCAGGTGTATCCTTGGTAGTACCCAGTGATTGCCTTTTGAATGGTTGGTAGCAGAAAAGGAGAAGTCGAGATGCGAAAACGAAGTTCTTTGTTAGTTCCGGCCATTTGTCTTGCTGTCGTTTCATGTGGAAACATTCTCTGGAAAGGTGCAACGAATGATTACGAACAGGGTTTTTAGGTGTGGGCTTGTGGCGGCGCTGGCCTTGTCTGTGCCCCTGCGTGCGGAGTCTGGGTCGCTGTGGGATTTGGCGAGGCAGAACAGGGAAGTTTTGAAGATATCAACGCTCTTTACCGCGCAGGATGTGCGCGCGTATCTATCGAGCGAGAAGGGGATTGACGAGGCAATAAAGTGGTGCAAAGAGACGGGCGTGACGCACGTCTTCATCGAGACATTCAGAGACGGCTACACCGCCGAGCGAAAGACGCTGGAGGACGCCAAATCGAGATTCAAGGCCGAGGGGTTTGAGGTCTCCGGATGCGTCACTCCCACAAAAGTCGGCAAGAGTTCGGGCGGATGGAACGGGATATCGTGCTATACGAACAAGGGCACCCAGGACGAGCTCAAGCGAATATTTGAATATACCGCGTCGATCTTCGATGAGATTATGATCGATGATTTTCTTTTCACCGATTGCCAGTGTGACGAGTGCAAGGCTGCGCGGGGCGGGCAATCGTGGGCCGACTATCGGTGTGACTTGATGGTCAGGCTTAGTCGCGAGCTGATACTGGGCGCGGGGCGCGCGGTTAATCCGAAGGTGAAGATCATAATCAAGTACCCCCAGTGGTACGAAGATTTTCACAATCGCGGCTACGAGGTCGTGCGCGAGTCGGCGGACTACGACAGGATATGGGTCGGCACCGAGACGCGCGACCCGGATAGTGAGAGGTGGGGCAGAAAGGCGCAATACGAGGCCTACTACATTATGCGCTGGCTGGGCGAGATAGGCGGCGCTAAGACAGGCGGCGGCTGGTTCGATCCCTACGGCACGACGGAAAATACTTATGTCGAGCAGGCTAGGCAGACCGTTCTGGCCGATGCGAAGGAGATGCTGCTATTCTGTTACAGCTCGCTGCTGCGCGACACGGGGCCTGCCAACGTCCGCAAGCTGCGGACGGAGATTCCGGGCCTTTTCAAGCTTGCCCAGATCGTGCGGAACAAGCCCATAAGAGGCATTATCGCCCCCAAGCCACCGAATAGCGACGCGCAGAATGAGCAGTATGTGTTCGACTTCGTGGGGATGTTAGGATTGCCGCTCGTTCCGACCGCGAAGATCGACCCGGCTGCCGAGGCGGCGTTCTTTTCGGTGCACGCGCTCAAGGACCCGGAATTCTCCGACAAATTCAAGAAGATGCTTGAAGACGGCAAGCCGATGTTGATAACGGACGGGCTGGCTGAGCGGCTGGGCAACACGAAGCTCAATAATGGGAATGTGACTATCCTGAAGGTCGCCGGGGATCCCAAAAGCCTGTTGAAACTGAGCCGCGAAGAGCTTCGCCCGATTCGTGACAAGTTACTGGCGCCTTTCGGGATGAAGTTCGATGCTCCGAACAAGGTGGCGCTGTATCTGATTGGTGATAATGTGGCCGTCGTTGAGAATTTCAATGGTGAGCCGATTGAAGCGGCGCTCGAATTCTCCAGATCGGTCACGGCGCGCAAGGCACTGGTCTTGCCGGTCGATGGAGACGTCGAGCTTGCGGCTGACGGCAAGACGGTGAATATAAAGAAGATGGCGCCGCGGACTTTGGTGGCGATTGAGTATTAGTCGAACTGGTGGGCTAAAGCCCACCCTACATGACATACGCGGCCTTTTTTTTGTGTTTCGTGAGAATCAGGTGAGGTGGTCGCAATGACGAGGATTTGGAGACTAACGATGTCGGCAGTTGGAAAGCACAAGCAGTTGTGGGTGAAGTTGTTTTTGGCGGGTTGCCTTCTGGTCGTTGCAATGACCTCTGGTCGGCTGGAGGGGGCTGAGCCTCACCGCGTGATGGCGTTTTACTATCCGTGGTACGGCACGGCGGACGGGCCGGGGGGCGCGGGCAGGGTGGAGCACTGGGGCCGAATAGACGCCCAGAAGAAAGACATCTCAGAGAGTACGCATTATCCTGCCCTCGGCGCGTATGATTCGCACGACCCCAACGTTATAGACCAGCACTGCCGCTGGGCAAAGCGCGCGGGGATCGATACGCTGATTGTGAGCTGGTGGGGACACGGCGATTACACCGACCGGGCAATGCAGACGATTCTCGATGTCTGCGGGCGCCACGGGCTGAGCGCGTGCATTTACTATGAGACGGTGCCGAGCCCGCAAACCGCAGAGACGGCGGCGCAGGACATCCTCAAGGTGCCGCGCAGATACGGCGGGCATCCCGCCTAT
>Ga0315288_10012840_pt1 | contig 10515 bp, 8 predicted proteins | sample YL17G11_20_MG_FD_203454 | JGI IMG/M metagenome (GOLD analysis project Ga0315288, IMG submission 203454) | Sediment microbial communities from Yellowstone Lake, YNP, Wyoming, USA - YL17G11_20 | ecosystem: Environmental > Aquatic > Freshwater > Lake > Sediment | place: USA: Wyoming | collected...
CACACCTTCGCAGACGCCGTCTTTGATCAGCAACCCCGCCACGCTGCGGCCTACCTCAACCAGGCCACCCCGAGCCTCGATGTAATTCTTTGCAGCCACGGTGTAACAGTCGCTGAGGCCCACCCGGCAAATGCCAAGACGCGAATCGGCCGGTGAAGTGAGTAACGCCAAGCGCAGAACCCGCTCAAAGAGCAGGGCAGAAGCAATCCGAGGATCTTCATTGAGGGCGGCGATCGAGATCAGATCCCAGAAATTCCGCCGCAATTTCTCGGATTGACCGAGATGCGCAAGCCAGTCTTCCACCGTCAATCGGTCTCTCTCTCTGGATAGCGAAGCGGAGCACGAAGATGCAAGTCTCCGTCCCAGCCGGAGGATTTGAAACTTTTCGCGCCAGGAGAAACTCCCGGACCGCAGCACACCTGCGAGCAAGTGCCAGGGAGCAGGCAGGTCTGGACATTCGAGAGAAGTGAACTGCCCGGCGGCCTCAAGGAATTGCAGCCGCAGTCGAGGTTGGAAGCGTATCCGGTCGAGCGTTCCGATTTCGGTGAGGAAGCGTTGGGTAGCATGATAGCAGCCCATGAAAAGGTGCTGGCCGTTGTCCACTACGGTGCCGGTGGACGGATCAATCAACGACCGTGCCCGCCCGCCCAGGTGCGGCTTCTGTTCGAGCAACCGCACCCGTCGGCCCGCCCCGGCCAGCGCCACGCCCGCCGTGAGGCCCGCAAATCCACCACCGATAATAAGTACCTTATCCATTTTGGATTTTAGATTTTGGATTTTTGGATTCCAGACTTCCGGACCTGACCGGTACAATTCAGCCGCAGGTGCAAACCACGGACACCCTGCGGCAGGGCACAATCCAAAATCAGCAATCCACAATCCAAAATACTACCTGTACCACTCCGCCCCGAGATAAACCGTGAGGGCCGTCCACAACTTGAGGGGCCGCGACAATCGCACGCGCTCACCAAAGACGTTGTAGCAACGCCGCTGAATGCGCTTCAGAACCTGCCAGTAAATGGCGGCCATAATTTCCGCGGCGATCATGGAGCGGCGCTCCTCTGGCGGAAGCATCTGGCGCGCCAAGGAAAAATAGTGACAGGCGCGGTCATATTCGAGCTGCATGAGCTCGATGAAAGAGTCGCTATAGCGCCGCGCCATGATGTCAACCGAGCGTAAGCCGAACCGGTCAAGATCTTCCTGCGGAAGGTAGATGCGCCCGCGGTCACCGTCACTTTGCACATCCCGCATGATATTGACCAACTGGAGCGCCGTCCCCAGATTGACGGCGTAGTCCCGCACCCGGGGATTCTGGTAACCAAAGATCTCGATGGAAATCAGGCCGATGGTGGCAGCCACCCGGTGGCAATAAACCGCCAACTCCTCGAACGTCCGGTAGCGCGCCGTCGCCAGGTCCATTTCGAAACCGAGGATCAGATCTTCGAAGTGCCGGCGAGGAATCCGGTACCGCTGCACACTCTCGGCCAGGGCGGCGAGTTCCGGAGATGTCCCGCGTCCCTGGTAGCAGGCCTCGAGGTCCTGACGATAGCGAGCGATTTCCTGGTGCGCTTGCTCAGGCCCAAGACCGCTGTCAACGATGTCGTCCCCACGCCGGGCAAAGGCATGAACAGCCTCTAACGCCGCGCGTTTCTGGCGCGGCAGGAACAGGAAGGAATAATAGAAGTTCGTGGTGGCCGGACTCGTGAAGTGGCGCTTTGGCAAGGCTGAGCTCATCAGTGGTCCGTCATAGCTGCGCGGCATTCGGGCAGTCTCCGCGAAGGGGCCGCCGCGCCTGGAGGTAAAGACGGAAAAAATCCGCCATCCCCAACGAGGGCCGTGCCCGGAAAACATCGTAGCCGACCGCTTCGATTTTGGAAAGGACCGCCATGCCACCCAGCCAGGTCAATCGCAGTTGCCGGCGCAGTTCAGGTCGGACCCTCTCTGGCAACTCCCTGCCCCGCATGAAGAATTCCCGGGTCCGCTCAATTTGAAAAACCAGCAATCGTCGCCAGCGGTCGTCGACGCGCTGCCCGCACAAGTCCGCCAGCGTGTAGTGGAAGCACGCGAGGTCTTCAAGCGGCAAGTAAATGCGGTCGCGCTCAAGGTCCACGGCCACGTCTTGCCAGAAATTCGTGAGCTGGAGAGCAGTACAGATGTGGTCCGAAAGCGCCAACAACTCCGGCTCCCGGTGGTCGAAAAGTTCCAGCACCAAGCGGCCCACGGGATTAGCTGAAAAAGTGCAATACACCAGTAGCGAGGAGAAGTCGTTGTGCCGGTTGACGCACACGTCAGACTCAAAGGCGCGCAACAGGTTTTCGAAGTTCTCCTGCGAGAGGCGAAACTTCTCGATCGTGTCTCGGAGAGCAATGAACACCGGATGTTCGGCTTTGCCCTTGTAACACTCCTGCAATTTCTGCCGCCATTCCGCGAGTTGCTCCAACCGCCCCTCAATGCCCGGCTCGTCGGCCAAGTCGTCGGCATGCCGCGCAAAAGCATAGATGGCCGCGAGCGCGTCACGCTTGTCCCGGGGAACCAGAAAGGAAGCCGTGGGGAAATTCTCGTAGTGACGGCGCGCCAAGCGCTGGCACTCAGCGTAGGCGGCCCGAATTGTGGGTGGCTCGACGTTCATGCCGGACAGGTTCGGACGCTGCGTGAGGGGTGGCCCTGTTACTTCGACCCGGAATCTTTCAGGCTGGCCACGCAAGCATCCCTGACGGCATTACCCAAAGTGCCGGGTGCAGCACTGAAATCGACGCGAGGGCAAGCCTTACTTCATTTCCTGTTTCTTCCGACGCAGGAAGGTCGGAACTTCGAGGTCATCCTCGGGAATCGCGGAGGTGACGTTCTTGGCCCCCGTTTCGATAGGAAGTTTTTCGCGCTTGAGTAACACCAACTTGACGCTCTGCTGTGCGGAACGGACGGCCGGCGAAAGCGTGGGCAGCGGCTTGATGCCCATCTTCTCCGCCTTGATCCCCGTGGCAATCACGGTCACCTTCACCGCATCGTTCATCGATTCGTCGTGCACCGCGCCGAAGATGATGTTGGCGTTTTCGGCCGCCGCTTTCTGCACCAGGCTCGAGGCCTCGTGCACCTCGAAAAGGGTCAGTTTACTGGAGCCGGTGATATTCAGCAGGATCCCCTGGGCTCCTTCGATCAAGGCATCCTCGAGCAAGGGACTGGCCATCGCCCGGTTGGTTGCCTCGACCGCGCGGTTCTCACCGGTGGCCACCGCCGTGCCCATCACCGCGTAGCCCATGCCCTCCATAATCGTCTTGATGTCGGCAAAGTCGCGGTTAATTATCCCGGTAATAGTAATAATATCGGAAATACCCTGGACGCCCTGGCGCAGGATGTCATCGGCGATGCGAAAGGCCTCGAAGAAACTCGTGCCTTTGTCTACGAACTGCATCAGCCGTTCGTTGGGAATGCAGATCACGGTGTCCACGGCCTGGCTCAACTCCGCCAGCCCCTGCTCCGCCTGTATCATCCGGCGCTTGCCTTCAAACGAGAAGGGCTTCGTGACTACCGCCACCGTGAGGGCGCCGAGTTCCCGGGCCAAGCTGGCGACGATGGGCGCGCCCCCGGTGCCGGTCCCGCCGCCGAGGCCCGCGGTGACAAACACCATGTCCGCGCCATCCAGGGCTTCAATGATCTTGTCCGTGTCCTCCAGCGCCGCCTGGCGGCCAATCTCCGGGTTGGCGCCGGCGCCCAAGCCTTTCGTCAACTTGGCACCGAGCTGGATCTTCACCGGCGCGGCGCAAGCTTGCAGCGCCTGCGCGTCGGTATTGGCAGCCAGGAAGTCCACGCCTTTGAGATCGGCGGCGATCATCCGGTTCACGGCGTTGCCACCCCCACCCCCGACACCAATCACTTTGATGACGGCCCGGTGACGAAAATCGTCCGAAAAATCCACGCGCAGTTGGTCGAGGCCCTCTTCTTCAACCATGCTCACTCCTTCAGGAAAGCCTATCCCTTGTCCTTCATCCTTCATGGCCTCCTGACCGGAAACCGAGGCCGACCGCCGGCCTCCTAACTTGCCTTACCGCGAAAGACAGACCGCAGCTTGCCGAACCAGTTCTCCTCGCGGGCGTCTCGCAGCAGCCGCACACGGTTCCCATACATAATCAGGCCAACCACCGAGGCGAAGGCCGGGCCCGGCAGCACCTCGCCCATTTTGGCCAAGCCTTTGGGCAGTCCCAGGCGGACAGGAATACCCAGCATTTGCTCCGCCAGGCCCACCAAGCCGCCCAGGCGCGCGCCGCCTCCGGTCAGCACGAGCCCGGCGCCCAACTGCCGCTCGAAACCGGCACGGGCCAGTTCGGCTTGCACCAGTTCGACCCACTCACAGGCACGTGGCTCGATGATTTCGTTCAGCATGCCGTAGCTCACCACGCGCGACGGACGCTCACCGACGCTCTGAACCTCCAGGACGGACTCAACCGGCTTGTCGGGGTCGCGCTCGCCCCAGACACGCTTCATCTTTTCGGCTTCGGGGATGGGGGTTCGCAGACCCACGGCAACGTCATTGGTAAAATGGTCTCCGCCCACAAGAATGACCCCCGTGTAGCGTACCGTGCCCTGGTGATAAACAACCAAATCCGTGGACCCGCCGCCGATATCCGCCAAGGCTACGCCCAGCTCGCGTTCATCCGTACTCAGGCAGGCTTCGGCCGAGGCCAGGGCTTCGTAGACCGTGTCTTGAACCACAATTCCCGCTTTATTCGCGACGGTGACGACGTTCTGGGTTGCCGTAGCCGAGGCGGTAATGAGGTGGACGTTCACTTCCAGGCGCGAACCCGACATTCCCAGGGGATCACGAATCCCCGCGTGCGAATCCACCGAGTAACCCAGCGGCAACACGTGAAGCAGCTCACAGTCCGGAGGCAACGATATACTCCGGGCGGTCTGCACAACCCGGGCGATGTCTTCGCGAGTCACCTCGCGGGATGCTCCCCCCGGCTTCACCAGACTTACGGCCCCACTCGAATTGACGCCCTTGATGTGCGCGCCGCCGACTCCCACGTAGGCCGAATCGATGGACACCCCGGCGGCCGCTTCGGCAGCGTCTACAGCCTTCTTGATGGCCAGCACGCTCAGGTCCAGGTTGACGATGACTCCCTTACGCCAACCCCTCGATTCCGCCACGCCAAAGCCCGCTACTTCGAGTTTCCCCTCCTCCCCCGGTTGGCACACGAGGGCGCACGTCTTGCTGCTGCCGAGATCCAGTCCAGCGATGTAGCGATTTTTGCTTGCCATAAAGAGCCTACGGTTTGGGCGCGGTCGAAGTAGCCACCGTCGCCGCCCGGGCGTTTTCGGCCGGGGCCGACGCCGGACTTACCACCACCTGGTTACGATAGCGAAGATCCACCGAGTCGATTCTGGTTTGCGCTTTGCGCACTTCCGGCAACAAGGTCAAAAAAGTGTGAAACCGTTCCCGAAATTCCTTATGGCCGAAGTGGACACGAAGTGACTCGCGCGCCAGCACCAACAAGGCCTTCAAGTCGTCGACATCGGAAACATCCACTTCGGAGACCAGCCACCCGGAAAGAAACATTTCCGGTTCGACTTGCCGGGAGAATTCCTGGTAAAGGGCCACGCGGAAGCGACGCTCGGCGGGTTGGTCAACCGTTTCCATCCCCGTCAGGACCGGAAAGTCAAAAGCCGCTCCCTCAGGCTTCTCGAGAAACACTCCCTCGCTATCGATCAACTTCACCTGCCCACCAATATTGGCCCAAGCCACCGCCGTCCGCTCTACGACGTGTACAACCAGACGATGCGGATAGACGCGCATTAATATCGCCGAGCTGACCCACGGGAGCGATTCTATCTGCTTCCGTTTCTCTTCAAGCCCCAGGCGGAAGATATTCATCCCGGACCCCGCCATCGGAATGGCCGGGACGCCCAGCCCGCTGAGGATTTCGTCACGGGAAACGAAGTGGTTTCCGGAAACAATCACATCGTCGGGCGAGGCCAGGGCAAAACGGGGAGAAGAAAGCGCATACAGCCCCAGGAAACACCCCAGCGCGCCGACGGGCAGCAGCACGAGCGCCGCGAACAAAACCCAGCGCAGGCGCCGGTAGGCACGCCGATGCACCCCCAAAGCTTTCTGGCGCCGGAGGTACGGCGATTCCTCCTCCGCCGCCAAATCTTCCGGTAGTCCGAGTTCCTCGGGCTCTGTCATTTCCTCGACGCGCGTTCGGCCCAAGCGCGTCCCTTCCTGTCCCGGGCCTCATCAATTCCGCCAGACAATGACTTCTTCCTCCAGTTCAACCTTGCAGGTTTTGGAAACCCGCTCCCGTATCATGTCCATCAATCCCAAGACATCCGCCGCCGTCGCCCCATAACGGTTAACGATAAAATTCCCGTGCAATTCGGAAATGACCGCTCCGCCCAGGCGCGTGCCCTTCAATCCCAACTCATCGATCATCCTACCAGCGGAATGGCCTGGTGGATTCTTGAAGATGCAACCGGCACTTCTTTCGTTCACCGGTTGCGAGGCCCGCCGCTTCTGATTGCATTCTTTGATCCGCTCCACAATCTGCGCGTACGGACACTCCGGCAATTCCAGCACCGCGGATAGCAGGATATCATCGGGCGCGAAACTCGTGTGGCGATACTCAAAATGAACTTCCTCGATAGCCGCGGTCTCGACCTGCCCGGTGGCACCGTGGAGGATCGCCAGGGAACGGACCCGGTCCCCAATTTGGGTGCCATAAGCGCCAGCGTTCATGCGCAGGGCCCCGCCCACCGTGCCCGGAACTCCGATCAAGCCCTCCATCCCTCCCAGGTTCCGCTTGGCGCATTCCGTGACCGTCCGTCCCAGGTTCGTGCCTGCGGCCACTTCAACCCGGTTGCCGTCGAATCGCAGCCCCGGGTGCGCGGCGGATTCGCCGCCCCAACACAAGACCACGTCGCGCACTCCCTCATCCACAACCAACAGATTTGTGCCGCCTCCCAAAAAGCGCCAACGAACTTCTTGCCGGGCGAGGTAATCAAGGATTTCCGTCATGCGCAGCGGGTCATGGATCCGAACACAATCAGCGGGACCGCCGACACCAAGCCACGTGTGTCCGCTGAGCGGTTCGCTCGGCAGCCACTCCGCCCCGAGGGTAGCCATCTGCTCGGCCATTCCGGGTTCTTGCTCTAAGCGTGACATCGGAATCTCAGCGCCTCCGGAGCGTCGGGGCTTCAGCCCCCGGGCGAAAGGGCACGGATTTATCCGTGCTGCCCGGAGTCGCTTTCCCCCTCACCCTCGCTCCCTCTCCCCAGGGGAGAGGGAGCGAGGGTGAGGGGTTACTTCGGCACGACTGAAGCCGTGCCCTGACACTCTCCAAAATCGCTACACTCCGCGATTCTCATTGCGCTTGACGCGCACGCTCCTCCGCAGAAGAGGCTTGCTCGCGCACGGCTTCTCCCAGGGCTTCCGCAATCTGCCAAACACTCCCGGCGCCCACGGTCAGAATCAAGTCACCGGGCCGCATCTCCGCCAGGACTTCCTGAACGACCGTCGCACTCGAAGGCGCGTAGCGCGCCCGCTCAAATCCCAGTTCGTGCATCCTCTCAATTAGACGTTCCGAGGTGATGCCGGGAATGGGTTGCTCGCTCGCGGGATAGATATCCAGCACGTAGACCCGGTCACAACGCTCGAAGCAATGAGCGAAATCATCCATGAGGGCGCGGGTGCGCGTGTAGCGGTGCGGCTGAAAGATCGCCCAAATGCGCCGCGCGCCGCGCAGAGCCGCGGCTTCAAGCGTGGCGCGAATCTCCGTGGGATGGTGACCGTAGTCATCCACCACGGTAATCCCCTGCGCTTCCGCCTTGACCTGGAACCGCCGGTCTGCCCCGCGGAAGTCCCGCAGGCCCGTTCGGATCTGGTCCGCCGTGAGGTCCAACTCCAGACCGACGGCCACCGTGGCCAGAGCGTTCTGCACGTTGTGCCGGCCGACCACCCTGGTCTCGAAGCAGCCGAGTGATTTCCCCCGAGCCTCAACCTCGAAGCTGGCGCCCGCCGGTTTCAGTTCCAGGGCACGCGCCGTGACGTCCGCTCCCGCCTCGATGCCATAAGTAACCACCCGCCGACGAAGCTGGGGCAGGAGTTTCTGCAACCGCTCGCGCCAGGGCGGGTCCACACAGGCCACCACCGCACCATAGAACGGGACCTTATTCATGAACGAAACGAAAGCCGCCGCAATTTCGTCCAAGTCGCGATAGTGCTCCAGGTGCTCGCGGTCGATGTTCGTCACCACGGCGATCGAGGGCAGCAAGTAGAGAAAGGAGCGGTCACTTTCGTCCGCCTCGACCACCATCAGTTCACCCCGGCCCAGACGCGCGCCTGAACCGAAAGCGTCCAACCGGCCGCCAATGACCACCGTGGGATCAAGTCCAGCCTCCGCCAGCATGAGCGCAATCATGGAAGTGACGGTAGTCTTGCCATGAGCGCCGGCCACCGCCACGCAGAATTTCAGCCGCATCAGTTCCGCCAGCATCTCCGCCCGCGGGATGACCGGAATCTGCCGACGGCGCGCCTCTGAGACCTCGGGATTATCCGCCGTCACCGCGGTGGAAACCACCACCACCTGCGCGTCACGCAGATTGGCGGCCGCGTGCCCTTCGTGGATTCGCGCTCCCAGGCTGGCGAGCCTCTCCGTGACCGGCGTCGGCCGGGTGTCCGAGCCGGAGACCGTAAAGCCCAGGTTGAGCAGCACTTCAGCGATGCCGCTCATCCCGGCGCCACCGATGCCGACGAAATGTATCCTGCGAATCTTTCCCAGCATAATCTAGGAACTGGGAGCTAGGGGCGGGGGCAACTGACAACCGCCTGATCCCCAACTCCGATTGACCATCGCCTACACGCCCCTGCTGAGTCCTGCCCAATTGGGTGACACCTGACCCCCTCACCCGGTCCCGCTCAACGGGACGCCCCTCTCCCCCAAAGGGGCGAGGGCATGAATTCATCGTGCTTCTCCCCTCGCCACCTTGGGAGCGAAAACATGAATTCAACTCCTCTCTCCCCTCGCCCCTTTGGGGGAGAGGGGCAGGGGGTGAGGGGGTCAGGCCACTCAATTCCACCGAACTCAGTGGACCGCTAACTCCTCGATCAAATCAGCGATGCGCGCGGCGGCATCCGGCACGGCCAGACGACGTGCGCATTGTTCCATTTCCAGCAAGCGCTCCGGGTGGCTCAACAACTCTCGGACTGTGGTCACCAACTCTTGTGGCGTAAGTTGGTTCTGCACGATCACGCGCGCTGCCCCAGCGCGCTCGAGCGCCCGGGCGTTCTCCAGTTGATGCTGGTCCGTCGCGGCGGCGAAGGGAATCAGGACGGCCGCCTTGCCCGCTGCGGCCAACTCCGCCACCGTGAGCGCGCCCGCGCGGGATATGACCAGATCGGCACGCGCCAAGGCCGCTGCGACCTTGTCGATGAACGCGTAGACTTCGGCTGCGATTCCCTGCTCCGCGTAAGCCTGCCGCACCCCATTATAATCTCGATCTCCGGTTTGATGGATGAATCTCAATCCTGGTGCCTCCGCCGCGAAAAGGGGCAAGCTCTCTACCAGACAGGCATTGACAGGAGCAGAGCCCTGGCTGCCGCCGAGAACCATCACCGTAAAAGGAGAGATATGGGGTTTCGGCGGCGTCTGATAGAAGGCTCCGCGGACCGGGTGCCCCGTCACGCGGGCCTTCGCGCCATAGAATGGGGCCGCTTCCGCAAATCCCACCGCGGCCCACCGTACCACCGGCGCCAGCACGCGGTTGGTGAAGCCCGGCGCTACGTTGGGCTCGATCAGCAAGGTGGGAATGTCCCGCAGAGCCGCCTCCAGCATGGCCGGCCCCGCCAGATAGCCTCCCATGCCGACGACCACATCCGGCTGAAATTCACGCAAAACCAGGGCCGTTTCGATCGCGCTCCGGGGCAGGACCATCAGGTTGCGCAGCTTTCGCCAGCCGCCGATGCCTTTCAGTCCCGCCGCGCTCACGGTGCACAAAGAAAAGCCCGCCGCCGGAATCAGCCGGGACTCGAGCCCCCGCCCGGTGCCTAGAAACTCGATGACGCAATCCATCCCGTCGGGTGCACGCCTTTGGGCCCGCTGCCGCAGTTCCTCGGCTACCGCCAGCGCGGGAAAGATATGGCCACCTGTCCCACCGGCCGCCATCAACACCCGTGTTGTGCGTCGTTCAGGCTTCACGCCTGCACCGCCCATGAAAACCATGCCAGACAGATCGAGACCCCTCACCCGGCCTCCGGCCACCCTCTCCCCTGGGGAGAGGGGCTGGGGGTGAGGAGGCGCGACTTAGGCGGGGCCAGAACCCCACCTCTCCAATTCACACGTAGGCACGCACACTTCTGAAATCAGCCACTAGTGTGGTGCGTCTCAATTCGTGGTGCCTTTGATTCGCGTGGTTTCTGCGGTAGCGCCGGGCTTCAGCCCGGCAGGTGCCGCCCTAAAGGGCGGCGCTACAAGTACCAATATTACTGACGCACTACACTAGTCCCGTGCCCGCCTGGTTTGGTGC
>Ga0315288_10012841_pt1 | contig 10515 bp, 11 predicted proteins | sample YL17G11_20_MG_FD_203454 | JGI IMG/M metagenome (GOLD analysis project Ga0315288, IMG submission 203454) | Sediment microbial communities from Yellowstone Lake, YNP, Wyoming, USA - YL17G11_20 | ecosystem: Environmental > Aquatic > Freshwater > Lake > Sediment | place: USA: Wyoming | collected...
TCAACAGACCTTGGTAGTTTCCTGGAACGAGAGGGAGTTGACGAGCACCGAGGGCAACACGTTCAAGGCAAAGGTCATCTCAGACCAGAAAACGTTTCCTACTTACGACAGTGCGAAGGCGTTTGTAGATGCTAACCAAAACTATCGAATAGTGGGCACGGATCCGCTTGTGAGCTCTGTGCCCCTCGAGAAATTGGAGCACTACAAGTTGATCCATCAATCTCCAAGTGTAGTTGCAACACAGCAATCCGAAAATATCTCCTATGTTGAAATATTCGAGTATGCTCCCTAGAGGCCTCGATCAGTATTCTTCTAAGGGGAGCCTCTCTTTTAAACTCCATCTTGTTTGTCAAATTGACCACCCTATGCTACACTACATCTAGATTTAGCTTGCGGGGATACTGACTGTTTAGAGGAAAGCCAAAGATGAACATGGAGACATTAAACTCCAAGCAAGCGCAGCACAAACCTAAGATCATCGCTGCAATTCCTTGTTTTAACGAGGAGCGCTGCATCGGCAGTGTGGTGCTCAAGACAAAGAAGTTTGTCAGCAGCGTGGTAGTAATAGACGATGGCTCAACTGATGCTACCTCTGAAGTTGCTGCCGAAGCTGGGGCTTTGGTTTACCGGCATGGCCAAAATCGAGGATATGGTGCTGCGATTCAGAGCGCACTGGCAAAAGGGAGAGAGCTTGGAGCAGATGTGCTGGTAATCATTGATGGGGATGGACAACACGATCCGAAGGATATACCTAAGCTTGTTAAACCCCTTATTGATGGTGAAGCAGATGTTGCAATAGGCTCACGATTCCTGGGAGAGAGCAAGAGGCCGCCCTTTTACCGCCGTCTGGGCCTACGTGTGCTAACTGCTATCACCAACTTAGGGTCAGGGCAGAGAATTAGCGATTCCCAGAGCGGATTCAGGGCTTATTCTTCTAAGGCTCTTAATGCATTGAATTTGACCGAAGATGGGATGTCAGTGAGTTCCGAGATGCAGTTCGCCATAAGCAAAGCTGGCCTTAAGATGGCTGAAGTGCCGATAGACGTTTCTTATTTCGATAAGGCGAAGAGGAACCCGTTGGGGCATGGCATAAGCGTTCTAAGTAGGGTGTTGGTCCTATTTAGCTTGAGGCAGCCGCTGTTGCTGTTTGGTCTGCCTGGGCTGGGGTTCTTGACAGCTGGTCTGGTAATAGGTGCTCGCGTTTTGGCAATATATGGCGACACCCGCGAACTAGCAATTGGAAACGCGCTAGGCGCAGTTCTGCTTTGCATCGCAGGAATGCTGGCACTGTTTGCCGCGTTGATGCTGCAGGCAATGAAAGAACTCATGCGAGGAGAAGTTTCTCAACCCATTAAGGACACCAGGGAATATATGGCAGAAAGCAAGAATCATTAGGAAGCGGCAAGGCTTTTCCCTAAATTAATGAGAAACCAACCGCTCCACACTATCTTCCGGAAAGACCAGGCAATGTGAAGAGGCATGATTAGTGGCAAAAAAGGTCTCTATTATTCTGGTGAACTACAATGGCATGCCTCACCTCGATGTTTGCATTCCCTCGATTTTAGGACAAACTTATTCTAACTTCGAAATTATATTTGTGGACAACAATTCCAGCGATGGAAGTCTAGAATATGCTCGCAGCAAGTTCCCCCAACTGCTCTTCGTTCCCAGTGAAAAAAATTTGGGTTATGCCGGCGGTATCAATAAAGGATTAAAACACGCTTCCGGAGAATACATCGCTCCCCTCAACACGGACACCGAAGCCGCTCCCGACTGGTTAGAAGCTTTGGTCGACTTTCTGGATAGGAACTCACGCGCGGGAGCCGTCACCCCCAAGATTCTGCTTTTCGATGAGCGCGACAGAATAAACACTATGGGGTCGAACATCCATGTCAGCGGCATCGGATTTTGTCGCGGTCTGAACAGGAGAGACGATGGCTCAAAGATTCCTCAGAAGGTATCCGGCGTTAGCGGCTGCTCCTACCTAATCAGACGAGAAATATTGGAGAAGATGGGTGGTGCTCCCGAGGAAAGCTTCATGGGCAACGACGATGTTGTGCTCTCCTGGCTAGTAAACCTCATGGGCTACGAGTTGTATTGCCTGCCTGAGGCGGTAATCTACCACAAGTACACACTGAAGATGACCCCGGAGAAGTTCTACCAACTAGAGAAAAGCCGACACGCTTTATTGCTCTACAGTCTTAAGCCGCTGACGTTTGTAGTGCTCGCCCCTGTCTTTGTTTTTACAGAATTTCTGATATTTACCTACAGCCTGCTTAAAGGCAGGCGCTACATCCAGGCTGAGTTTAAAGCCTGGGTAGCGGTTTTAGGTAATCTTCGTGGTTTCATGAGAAGACGCCGCCAAGTGCAAAGACTTAGAAAAATCTCTGACCCCCAGCTTCTTAGAAAACTCAAGCTAAATTACGAGTGGAAACAAGTGTTACACATTCTGAGGTGAGATTTTGGGCAGGGCTGTTAGCAATTCGTATGGTGTAAGTGCTATAACTAGTCCCTGCGAACGATTAGCCTAACTCTACCGCTTATGGCAAAGACATAATTGAAAGAATAGAATGTTTTCAGTCGTAGTGGTCTATAACAATGAGCAAGCGTTGAACCGTATCCTATTACCCTCTTTAAGGGAACAAACAGTCGAATACGAGTACATATCAGTTGATAATACTAAGGGGACATACAAGTCTGCCGCCGAAGCCCTGAACTTTGGAGGGAAGCTTTCCACAGGAAAGTACATACTCTTTGTTCACCAAGACGTGGAACTAGGCTCTAAGACATGGCTGGCAGACGCAGAGAAGGCACTAGACACTTTGCCATGCTTGGGTATTGCTGGCTATGTAGGCATGAGTACAGAGGGAAGCAACTTTGAGGAAGGTGTCAGATTCTATGGCTGTGGTGAGATAACAGGCAAGCCTCTGGAGGTAAACACTCTAGATGAGTGTGTTCTGATAATCCCGAAGGCAGTGTTCACTCGGCTCCAGTTTGATGCCAAGATGCTTGATGGATGGCATTGCTACGGAGTAGATTACTGTCTGTCTGCCCAGGAAATGGGGCTTAAAGCGTATGTAGTTCCAGCTTTTATCTATCATAGAAGCTTGGGAAGCAATGTCAGGGATTTGCTTAAGTATCAGCGCAGAGTTTATCGAAAGCACAAGAAATACTTCCCTACGATTTACACAACATGTGGCAGGATAACAAGAATAAGAGTAATGGTGTCTCCTATAGCAAACCCACTACTACGTATTTCCGAAAAGTTATCCTGGGTTAGGATAGTAGAGAAGGAATTGAAGGATTGCGAGTCTGTGCTAGACTTAGGTGGTGGTTGTAACTCACCATTGCAAATCTGCAAGGTACCTTATTTGGTGGGAGTAGACCTGTTTGACCCTTACCTAGAAGAGAGTAGCAAGAAAGCTTTGCACACCAAATACATAAAGGCAGATGTCAGGACAGTAGAGTTTCCTTCAAAAAGCTTTGATGCAGTGTTTGCTTCTGGGGTGTTGGAACATTTGACCAAGGATGAGGGGCATGAACTGCTCAAGAAGATGAGCCTGTGGGCAAAGAAGAAGGTCATTATTACTACACTCAATGGATACTTGTACCAGGGGGACTTTGATAGCAATCCCTATCAGATTCATAAGTCAGGCTGGACTGTTTCTGAGTTAAGGAATGCTGGATTCAAAGTACATGGAATGAACAGCTGGGAATTACTAAGAGGACCTAGAGGAATAATGAAATTGAAACCAGCATTTCTGTGGAAAGCGATTTCAGTAATCACACCACAGATAGCACATTATTGCCCGAGGCTGGCATTTCAATTATTTGCCATCAAACGAATATGCAACTAGAGACAAGGATTACTCTGCGAATACTTGTTCTATTCAGGATTTTCCCGAATATATTCTTAGCACCTATGCCCTTCAAAATATATGAATTTTATGAACTTCTCAGGGGAGTCAAGTTTTCAAAAGAAGAACTAATTTTGGACATAGGTTGTGGGAATGGTCTTCAGACCTTGCTTTTGGGTAGGAAGTGCAAGAAGGTCATCGGAATTGATACATCAGAAGAGGGCATAATTGTTGCAAGGCATAGGGCTAGTTTTGTTGAAAGAAGAATCAATAGTGAGTTCCGTTGCACAAGAATTGAGGAAGATTTCTGATTTCCAATTGCTAAAGAAGATGCGCTGGAATTTGGAATGGGATCAACTATTGCGCATTACTTAAGAATCACGAGTTGAAGAAATCGAAACCGATGTATTTTATGTACTATCAGGGTGCGAGGGAACAATTGAATATTTGTATGCTCACCGATCAGTTTCCACCGGATCTAGGTGGTGTTAGTGTTAGTTCCTACGTCTACAATCTATTCCAGATACCTACGTTGTCTTGCCTGATATATTTATATTTAATTCTTTCGTCTTTATACTTGGCTGCCATATCGCCGGTTCCATCCGTGGAACCGGCATCAATAATTACCTGTTCTCAACGAGGATAGGTCTGTGCCAAGACACTCTTGGTGCATTAACTGATGAATTTTTCGTGGTTATTAGGTTGATGTCATGACCGAGACCAGCGGTTGTTGCTCCATGTGTGCTCCGTCCTCTTAAAGATCCTGCAATTATAGGTGCGGTTGCGTAGGGCTTTATAGCCAGGGAACCTTTATCTTAAACTAAGGTTTGTATAGTATCTTTTTATAACCTGCGAGGACTGTGCTGTAGATGCGTTGGCCAAACAACGACACCACCGCAGGCAAGATAAATTTAGCATCTAGGGGATAAGTTAGGGAAGCTTTTAAGAGATAATTCCTTCCTTGCCTGAGTTCTCCTCTTTCGCAAAGAAGTTGCCCGATACCGAAGTAATGCCTGGCTAGCAATTTTCTATCATTCTTGATATCATCAAAATACTTTTCCAGGATCGTCTCTCTAGCTGACACTAGGGCACTGAGGTTGCTCGCCGGGCTCCCCCCTGCGTCATAGTAGTTGATTAGCGGTTCGTCAATATGGTAGAAATAGAAATGTTTCGTTGCTCTGATGAAGAATTCCAAATCGACATAATAGCGCAATTTCTCGTCGAACAGACCGGCAGTGCTGAAGCAAGCTTTTCTCACAAGCGCCGTTCCAATGCCAATGTTTTCTACCTTGTAGGCTAGCGCTTTCCGGTAAACAAGCCCGTCTTTGGGCATTATGGTAGGGCTCTTAAAAAGAGTTTTTCTTCCCTCTTTATCAATGCGATACATGCTCCCATAGACGACTCCAAGCTGAGGAGATTCCCTTTGAAATACGTTCACCTGTTTATCGAGTCTCTCTGGGATACTCTCATCATCGCTGTCCTGAAAGGCTACATACTCCCCCTTGGCAGAATTTATCCCGGTATTCCTGGCTGCCGCCTCTCCTTTATTCTTCTCGTGTCTGATATATACAATTCTTCTATCTTCAAAATGCCTTGTGGCTTTTTCCGTATCGTCACTCGAACCATCATCAACAATTATGAGCTCAAAGTCACGATAGGTTTGATTCAGAACGCTTTGGACTGCTCGCCCTATAAGATGAGCACGATTATATGTCGGGATGATCACGCTTACTGTTGGCATATTACATTTCCAAGCTATCTTCGACCACGGCAATAAATTAAGTGTAACCCTTTCTACCTACTTTTTAAATAGACGATTCACTGAATCGCTATGGAACAACTACCGCGTTCTGAAAAGTCTTCGATGAATTGCCCTGTATTTGTTGATCAAGAGCACTTTGTGAGTGTCCAGTAATAGGGCTCCATATAAACAAGGGATGAAATAAGCAGCGAGGAGATGAAAGTATAAGTATAATCCTCGCGGGTTTGCTCGGACTGCTTTGACGAAGTATCTTCGTGCTGAAGCATACTCGTGCTGCATAAGGTAGCATTGTCCAACATATTTCAACTGTTGGCCGAGAGCATCAGGGTACCTCAGGAGAGCATCTTGATGCTTTGCCATGAATTTCAGGAACCCCGCTAAAGTGCGAAGCCGGTCCTGCGTTATTTGATGCTGGGAAACATGATATTTTGCCACAATCTCGTCGACGAAGTCGAATTCGTAATATTGCGCGATTCTCACCCACATATCAAAGTCTTCAGCGAATCGCAGTTCTTCGTCAAAAAAACCGACCTTTTCAAAGCATTCTTTTTTGACGAGGTGTATCAGCGGGGTGGCAGGAATCGACAGCTTCAGTACTTCTTTGTGTATATATCCCCTTTTCTTGGGATGCACTTCCCCAATTATACTTTCTGTGTTGTCGTCTACGACAGCGTATCCGCCGTAAATAACCCCAACGTTACTGCAAGTAGAACAGAACCTCTCAACCTGCTTTTGTAGTTTTTCCGGCAACCACTCATCATCGGAGTCGAGAAAACCAATCAGTTCTCCGCTTGCCACTCTGATGCCAGTATTTCTGGCTGCCGACGGGGTACCCTTGTTCACCTGATGACGGACATACTTAACACGTTCATCACAAATGCTATTAACGACCTCCGCTGTATTGTCAGTCGAGCCATCATCTACGACAATGACTTCAAAATGCTGATAAGTCTGCCTAAGAGCGCTCTGGATAGCCCTCTCTAGTACATGGGCACGGTTGTAGGTTGGTATGACGACACTCACGGTCAAATGTGTCACCGACATTTTATGTCCTCAGAGTTCCCCAGCAGATAGATTTACTTGAGTCAGTATAACCTTCTTCGGGATCGAATTGCGCGGCACCATCATGATATTATTCATAGATTTGATTCGTCTCCTGACTCCTTTCAAGAATCTCAAGAGCTGATAACGGAAGCATTCCCGAGATCAATTGGTTGTTTTGGATCTGCTACCATGAAGAGAGGGACTTTGCCGTAAAAGGAGGCCCACATTGAAAATGTACTGGGTGGACCTACTATGTAGTCACATAGTGCTAAAGCCATAAGGTCGATCATAGGTTCCCTCCTATCACAGACTATACTACTGGCAACGGAGGTGTAGTTTTCTAAATTGATAGGTTCGTCAGATGCAATAATAATTGTGACATGCTTGTCAGGGAATTGACCGATTATCTCTTGAATAATCTTAACGCACACCTCGTCATCGAAGTAATACTTGCCGCTTTCGAACTGACTGTAATCCCTTCTTCGAATATGTAACCCTACGACGACATCTGCACGCTGCCTGATCTGGCCATGAATTTCTTTGGCTACGCGGACGTAATATTCTTTGGGTTGGAAGTAACTTCTTATGTCATCGGCATACATCGAGAAATCATCACGATCGCGAAAATACCATCCATTTGCGAAGATCAAACGATAGCCAAGAACTAACTCCAGATTTTCGGTAGCATTTGGGTTTTCTTCGTCGAAGTTGATTGAAACAGTTCCAGGGAATCTTGGCATAAGATGGCTGATGAAGAATCCTAGGATATGGAATATCCTCTGCACGTTAGTTCTAATGAGGCTATTCCTCAATTTGCAGGCGCAAGGTGGGAAGGAAACGAATAGTCTATCCTCAGTTGAAGTGAAATATTGCGTATATTCGGAGAAGGCAAGATTCACGATTCTAAGGTTACGCTGTTTACAGAAAGCAATGTAATGTGCGAACTGAAAAAATCTATTGCAGAGTTGCCCGTATCTTATGGTGACAATTAGCATTTGTTTCTCTGTTTTTATAAATCAAACGCATGCATCATAACAACCCGCCACCTTGTCGCTAATTGCTGGATACTTTACCCTTTTCTAAATTATGATGCCAGTATTATGGAACTTGGCCAAAGCAGAGGCCGGCGTTAGTGTTATTGTCGCAGAAACTTATTCCAGGCATTTCGCGCAAGTGATATCAGTGGTTTAGCGAGGGGAAATCTGTAGAGTTGGGCGACACTCTTCTCAAGAGAGGCATACTCGTCAAGCCATCTACTGATTTCTTCGATAGCCAACTGCTCGTAACCGTGGTGAATTTGAACAAGAAATACCTCAGCATACATTTTCCCCACGTCTTTCTGCGTCTTCGCATTTTTATGGGTATGGTCGGATGAAAGTATATAGTCTACTTTCTCGATGGGAAACGTTTTTACTATCTTAAGCCATAGGTCAAAATCCATAGCGTAATGAAGACTCTGATCCAAATGCCCACATTTCTGCCATGCTTTGTCTGAAAAAAAGCATGCTGATTGCTGGAAGCTATTCTCACTCCATCTAGAAATTCCTTCTGTGCTCAAGTCCTTAGGCGGGCGCAACTTTAGCCTCTTTTTGTCTTCGTTCACAAGTAGGGCTCCGCCGCACCATGCGCCGGCTTCCGGAGAGGCGTCGTATGCCATAGCTACGTTCTTAAGGGCATCTTTTAATAAATAATCGTCAGAATTCAGCCAGTTGTAGATTTCGCCGCTGGCTTTTTCAAAGCCTTTGTTTATAGCGTGGCTTTGCCCTCTGTCCGGCTCCGAGACCCAGTATGTGAGCCACTTGTCGTATTTCTTGATGATTTCGACAGAGTTATCGGTTGAGCCGCCATCGATGATGATATATTCCAGGTCAGGATAGCCCTGAAGCAAAACGGAGCGAATGGTTTCTTCAATAAACTTAGCTTGGTTGTAGCTAGGAGTGACTATGCTGACTTTTGGCCAGGGCTTCCCATCGGGCATGGTCTCCGGCAGTTGCGGCGTTTCCTCCGTCCAGGGCCAACCCTTTTTACCTCGCGGACAGGTAGGAAGCTCTGATAGTGTTGGGGAGCACATATCGACCTCTACTTACCTACGTTGGAATCTGCCGGCTTCTCTTGTCTCTTTATACCGCTCGATTGTTCTTTTTGGACCTTTCTTGAAATCGGTCTTCACCTCGAAGCCGAATTCTTTCTTTGCTTTGCTAATGTCTAGACGTCTCATTGGTTGCCCATCAGGTTTAGATGTATCCCGCCTATTCTACCATCGAAGCCGGCAAGTTCGCAAATCAGTTCTGCAAGATCTTTTATCGATATTTCAAAGCAAGACCGCAAATTGACCGGCTCGGGTTTATTGTATTTTTCTGTTGCCAGCACAATTCCCTCAGCAGCATCCTCCACGTAGAGGAATTCCCTGGTGGGTTTGCCGCTTCCCCATGCCACGATGCTCCTCTCACCTTTATTTTTAGCCTCGAGGACCTTTTTAATCAAGGCGGGAATAACATGGGAGGACTCGGGGTCGAAGTTGTCCCCAGGGCCATAAAGATTAGGGCCGTGCAAAACCTTATGTAAACCTTTGGAGAAAGCCCCTCGCTATTGTCTCAGACTTTTGGCTACAACTCAAGCAGTTCTTCTAGTTGTGGTTGTCATGGTTCATATGAAACAATTGTAAAAGCGATATTATGGTGCTATTGAAATATGTCTTGACGTCTGGCATAATGAGTGCTCTCAATTGGTAAGGAACGGAAGAAAAGCGTGCTAATCTTAACCAAACCGTGTGGAAGGCTTTGCAATAGACTCTTTCAGTTTTCACATTTGATCGCTTTCTGTAAGCATAGAGACCTTAGGATTGTGAATCTTAGCTTTCCTGATTATGCGCAGTATTTCAATTCATCCGATGAAAGACTTATTGTTTCCTTTCCACCTTGCGGTTGCAAGTTGACGAACAAATTCATTAGAACTTACCTTCAGCGGGCGTTCCGTGTTCTTGCGTTTCCAATTGCTTACCGAATGCTAAGACTCCCGGGAATCGCTGCAATCGGCTTTAGCGAGGAAACTCCGAACGCTGTTGAAAGGCTGGACTCACTTCTTGACCGCCGTTTGGTTTTCGTAGATGGGTGGTGTTTTCGCGATCCTGATAATTTCAAGAGGTATGCTGATGATATTAGAAATTTCTTTTTGCCCAAGGAAGGGTACATCCGAATGGCACAAGATATTCACAGCAAAATCCGACAGGATGCAGATGTAGTTATCGGGTTACATATCAGAAGGGGAGACTACAAATATTGGGAGGGTGGTAAATACTATTTTGAGCATGAGGTATATGTTAGGATTATTAAGGATATAGTGAGTCAATTTGCTGATAAAAGAGTTAAGGTACTAATAACTGGTGATGAATCTCCGAATTTAGAACCCTATGCTGATGTTAGTGACAAAATCGTTTGGCCTAGAAAGGGAATAATTGTGGATTTGATGGGATTGTCATACTGTGATTATATAATAAGTGTACCTAGCACATTTCCAATGTGGGCCTCATTCTACGGCAAGGTCCCTCTGTTTATTATTACAGACTTACAACAACCGATTGATTTCAAGAAAGCCTCTATTGTCGTTTCATGAGCGTCTTGCCGGGTTTCGCACGCGATGGGCCAATGTATAGTATTCCTGACCTCATCCTGCCTCTTCTTAGGCATTCTAGCCACCACATTTGTACGAAGATATGACCAAGTTCTCGGGTACAGAAACGATCCAGGCAATGAAGCATGCCAGGTGACCCTCCGACAACCAATCCTCCAGACTCACTGGCATCAGATACATCTGCTCCCTGTTGCATTCAATCAAGTTGTACGCCATCTCTGC
>Ga0315288_10012843_pt1 | contig 10514 bp, 9 predicted proteins | sample YL17G11_20_MG_FD_203454 | JGI IMG/M metagenome (GOLD analysis project Ga0315288, IMG submission 203454) | Sediment microbial communities from Yellowstone Lake, YNP, Wyoming, USA - YL17G11_20 | ecosystem: Environmental > Aquatic > Freshwater > Lake > Sediment | place: USA: Wyoming | collected...
CAGTACGAGCACTTCGCAGAACCCGAGTCACACTTATAGCAGCGCGGGCACCTACACCGTCTCGCTGCGGGCGACCAATGCGGGCGGCTACGATGACGAGGTGAAGACCAACTACATCAGCGTCAGCCCGCCGGCCCCGGTGGCGAACTTCTCCGGCACGCCCACGAGTGGGAACGCGCCGCTGGCGGTGACCTTCACCGACTCCTCCACCAACACCCCGACCTCGTGGTCGTGGAACTTCGGGGACAGCAGTACGAGCACTTCGCAGAATCCGAGCCACACCTACTCCAGCGCGGGCAGCTACACCGTCTCGCTGCGGGCGACCAATGCCGGCGGCTACGATGACGAGGTGAAGACCAACTACATCTCCGTCCAAGCGAGTGGTGCACCCACGTTCGTCGCCGCCGGGGCCGTGGCCTCTGGCACCGGCGCGATCTCGCCCGCGCTCCCTGCTGGGATCGCGGCGAACGACATCCTACTGCTGTTCCTTGAGACCGCCAACCAGGCCATCTCCATTTCGAACCAGAACGGCGGGACCTGGACCGCGGTGACTAACTCCCCGCAAAGCTACGGCACGGCGGCGGCCTCCGACGCGGTGCGCCTCACGGTGTTCTGGTCGCGTTACAACGGGACGCAAGGCGCTCCGACCACCAGCGACTCTGGTAATCACCAACTGGGTCGCATCCTCGCGATCCGGGGTGCGGCCACTTCCGGCAACCCTTGGGACGTTACGGCCGGCGGTACGGAATCCACGGCTGACACCAGCGGTGCCATTCCGGGTGCGACCACGACGGTGGCCAATACGCTGGTGGTGGCGGCGATCGCCACCTCCTTGCCGGACGCGTCTGGCACGGCCAACTTCTCGGCCTGGACGAATGGCAACCTGACCAGCGTCACCGAGCAGACGGACAACACGGTTACCGCCGGCAACGGCGGCGGGCTCGGACTAGCCACCGGCGGAAAGGCAACGGCCGGAGCTTACGGGAACACGACCGTCACCGTGGCGACCGCCTCGACCAAGGCGATGATGAGCATTGTGCTCAAGCCCGTGGTGGTTCCGGTCGCCAACTTCACCGGCACGCCGACGAGCGGCACCGCGCCGCTGGCGGTGGCTTTCACCGACACCTCCACCAACAGCCCGACCTCGTGGAGCTGGACCTTCGGGGACAGCAGCACGAGCACCGCGCAGAACCCGAGCCACACCTACGCGGCGGGTACGTACACCGTCACCCTGACCGCGACCAACGCCGCGGGTTCCGACGGTGAGACCAAGACCAACTATATCACGGTGACGGTGGCTCCGCCGGTGGCCAACTTCACCGGCACGCCGACGAGTGGCACCGCGCCGCTGGCGGTGGCTTTCACCGACACCTCCACCAACACCCCGACCTCGTGGAGTTGGACCTTCGGGGACAGCAGCACGAGCACCAGCCAGAATCCGAGCCATACCTATGCCGCGGGCACGTACACCGTCACCCTGACCGCGACCAACGCGGGCGGCTCGGATGGTGAGACCAAGACCAACTACATCACCGTCACGGTCGCGCCGCCGGTAGCCAACTTCACCGGCACGCCGACGAGCGGCACCGCGCCGCTGGCGGTGGCTTTCACCGACACCTCCACCAACACCCCGACCTCGTGGAGTTGGACGTTCGGGGACAGCAGCACGAGCACCAGCCAGAATCCGAGCCATACCTATGCCGCGGGCACGTACACCGTCACCCTGACCGCGACCAACGCGGGCGGCTCGGATGGGGAGACCAAGACCAATTACATCACCGTCACGGTCGTGCCGCCGGTAGCCAACTTCACTGGCACGCCGACGAGCGGCACCGCGCCGCTGGCGGTGGCTTTCACCGACACCTCCACCAACAGCCCGACCTCGTGGTCGTGGAACTTCGGGGATTCCAGCACCTCGACGTCGCAGAACCCGAGCCACACCTATGCCAGTGCGGGCACGTACACCGTCTCGCTGCGGGCGACCAATGCGGGCGGTTACGATGACGAAGTGAAGACCAACTACATCTCCGTCAGCGCGGGCGGTTCGCCCCCCGTGGCGAACTTCTCCGGCACGCCGGTCAATGGCCAGGTGTCGTTGGCGGTGGCCTTCATCGACAGCTCGACCAACAGCCCGACCTCGTGGTCCTGGACCTTCGGGGATGCGAGTACGAGCACGGCGCAGAATCCGAGTCACACCTACACCACCGCCGGCGACTACACCGTGGCGCTCACCGCCACCAACGCCGCCGGCGCGAATACCAACACCAAGACCAACTACATCACTGTGTCTGCGGCGAACGAGGTGATCATCTACCCGGACACGTATGCCGTGAACTGGTACACCCCCGGGGTCACGCTGCAGTCCGGCGCGCTCTCCGATCTGACTACCGACAACGCCGGGTACATGGTGATGCGCTGTGACACCAGCACCCAGCGGTACGGGGTGATGTACACCGTGGACACCCCCTACACCCCCAGCCAGGTGAGCAAGATCACCTGGGAGTACCAGGGCAAGGTGAGCCGCAGCGACACGCCAGCCTCCGGCGTCGTGTTCGCACGCAAGAGCGACGGTACGTGGGAGGATCGCGGGAGCTGGGTTCCTGGCACCAGCGACACCGATTGGACCTGGAACAGCACCGCTGTGTCCACGTACATGGATAGCAGTGGCGTGATCGGGGTCGAGCTGTGCTGTTGCCCGGCCTCCGGCAACATCAACAACTACGACGTTTCCTCGGACAAGATACGGTTCCGACTGCAACTCGTCACCGTGCAGCCGCCGGTGGCGAACTTCACCGGCACGCCGACCTCCGGCGCGAAGCCGCTGACGGTGGCCTTCACGGACACCTCGACCAACACCCCGACCTCCTGGTCCTGGACCTTCGGCGACGGCGGAACCTCCACCGCGCAAAACCCGAGCCACACCTACAACAGCGCGGGCACGTACACTGTCTCGCTACGGGCGACCAATGCCAGCGGTTACGATGACGAGGTGAAGACCAGCTACATCACCGTCAGCCCGCAGGAGGTGTATGTCTACCCGGCCACGTGGACGAGTTGGGCCGGCGTCAGTCTACTCTCCGGGACACTGACCAATCTGCAGACCGATGACAACGTGTACATGGTCTATCGGTGCAACACCAGCAACCAGCAGTTCCAGGTGGAGTACGACTGGAGCACCACCTACGTTCCGGCCAACGTGAGCAAGATCACGGTCCAACTCCAATGGAAGAGCAGTCGCGCCGATACTCCGGGTTACGGGTTGCTGCTCTGGAATTACACGACCAGCACTTGGGACGGCATTCGGGACCGCACCCTATGGTACACGACTGACACGGACTACACCTGGGAGACGACGAGCGTCTCCACGTATCTGAGCTCCTCCGGTGCGATGAAGCTCACCTACTGCGGCTGCCCGGTGGGCGCCAACAACTACGACACCTCGATTGACGTGACGCGGATGAAGTTCACGCTGAACTAGTCCGCGGCGCGAACACGACGCACCCCGGGGCCCGGCGGATTCCGCCGGGCCCCGGTCTCTTACTGCTCCGCCGGCCTCGCGTGCCCACCGCCCTTCTGGAGGTAATGGGTGTCCCTGCGGGTGTCAAGTGGCGATGGGACACCTTTGACAGCCCTGTAGGCTTGCCTGCGAGTCCTGGACATTCCACCATGGGGAGCCATTCGGCGGCGCCTTCGGGAGCCGTTCTTCCGGGGGAGTCGGTCATCCTGTCGTCGAACCGGCCCGCATCCCCTCCGGGCAGCGCCGATGAATTATTGGACAGCACGCCCAAACCGATGTGACACCCACAGTGCGTCGCTCGGTCTGGGTGGCCGGGGCCGGTCGCGTCGCCGGGCAGGAAGCAAAGGCCGGCTCACAGAGAGCCAACGGGAGTCAGTTCGAGGCCGGATCCGTGGGCATCGTGCCATCGTCCCGGCGTCGATCTACGAAGTGGGAATCCCCCTCTATCCCCTTGGCCTGCTCCTTGCACTCTTTGGCACAGTCCCAAAGCTGGGCGTAGTCTTTGATGCTTCTGGTCAACGTGCTCACGACGCCGATGGAGATGGTCATGAGGGGATAGCGCCTGAGTTGCCGTTGTCGGTCTACCGCCTCGATGTACCCGCGGCTTCGGTCCTCTAGGTCGTAGAGTGGGGGTATCCGCTCTCGCCGCTTGGCGAAGATGCAGTCGAGCAGACGGACTAGCCTGGCTCGTCTGTCAATCCTGTGATGAGGGCGAAGTCATCTCCTCCGATGTGGGCCACGAGGTCAGTGGGGATGCCGCGCTCCTCTACCGCCTCCTCCAGGAGGCGTTCTACTTCCTGGATAGCTTGGTCGCCACGGGCAATGTTGTACTTGTCGTTGTAGGCCTTGAAGTTATCCACGTCGATCTGGAAGAAGACGAAGTCCTCGCGCCTCGCGAGGCGCTGCTCAACTTGGATCCGAAGCGCATCGGTGTTTGGCAGCTTCGTGAGGGGGTTGATCAGCCCTAGTTCGATAGCCTGGTGTACGAGCGCGCACAACTCCTCTTCCGCGGTAGGTGCTGGCCTGTGCAGCAGGACCACCCTGGCGACGCCGAGACGCTTCAGCCCCTCCACCACCCTGGCCGCCGCGTCCGCGTCATCACCCACCACCGCCACGAGTTTCGGTTGCAGGCCACCGGACTCAGGGCTCTTCAGACGTGCCGCCAGCTGTTCCACGCCGGTCTGCCACCGCGTATCGCCGCGCAGTTCCACGGTGAAGTGGCGGAACTGAGCGCGATCTGGTTCGACCAGGAGGATTGCGAAGGTCTTCGCCATGAGGCGCCACCTGCGCGGGTTATTCCACAGCCGGAAGAGGAAACGGCTATCCCGGCCACCGTGCCTGTCGATGAGCAACGGGAGTCGGCCCACCCTGGATCGGTGGAATCAGGTCAGCGTGCCGAATACGACGCTGGCGCTCAGGTAGCAGTACTGGACGTTTCGGCCGACGGTCGGGGCGTCAGTGATCGCACTCTCCCGATGGAAGGCACAACGAGGGGCGCACCGAATCGCGCCACGGACCTTGAGAAGAGGAGCATCACATGGACTACACCACTCTCGGCCGGACCGGCGTGCGCGTGAGCGTGATGGGGCTGGGCTGCGGCGGGCACAGCCGCCTCGGGCAGAGCTATGGCCGAACCGAAGCGGAGTCCGCGGGGATCGTGCGCGCCGCGCTCGACCACGGCATCACATTATTCGACACCGCGGAGGGCTATGGCACCGAGGCCATCCTGAGTGCGGGCCTGCGCGGAACGCCGCGCGAGCGCGTGGTGGTCTCGACCAAGATGTCGCCGATGGCCGATGGTCAGGTGGTGCCGCGGGCGCACGTGAGAGAGGCGCTCGAGGCTAGCCTGCGCCGGCTGGAGATGGAATATGTGGACGTCTATCTCTTGCATGGTCTCGCGTTGCGCCACTACGACGAGGCCGTAAGCGAGCTGGTCCCGGAACTGCTGAAGCTACGCGAACAGGGCAAGGTGCGCGCCATCGGTGTGACGGAGGCCTTCGCCTCCGACCCGGGGCACGCGATGCTGCAACGCGCGATGCAGGACGATTGCTGGGAGGTGATTATGGTCGGCTTCAACCTCCTCAATCAGTCGGCCCGTGATCGGGTGCTCGCCGCCGCGCGGGAGAAGAGCATCGGCGTGCTCAATATGTTCGCGGTGCGGCGCGCACTGAGCAATCCCTCGGTGCTGTCCGAGGTGGTCTCCGACCTGGGCCACCGCGGGGTGGTGGATGAGCAGGCGGCCAGAGAGGCCGTGGACGCGCTGGTCCGCGACGGAGGCGCGATGAGCCTGCAGGATGCGGCCTATCGGTTCTGCAGGTACGAGCCCGGCCTGCACGTCATTCTCTCCGGCACCGGCAACGCGGCGCACCTGCGAAGCAACGTCGCTTCCCTCACCCGGCCGCCGCTGCCGGAGGAGGATGTGGCGCGGCTGCGAGAGGCGTTCGCAAGGGTGGAGGACGTGTCGGGGAATTGATGGGTATCCCGCGTTGGGTCTCCCTCCGCCCCAGAGCTGAGTGATCGGACTGGATCGGAATCCGCACCCAGCAACACAGGCGCCTCGCGAAGCCCTGGGTTAGTCGCACTCCGGGCCGGTGCAGCACGGCCGTGTCGCCGCGTCTCTCATCAATGGAGACGGGTAGGGGCGATGGCACGCAGCCGGATCCGCGGCGTAAGGGTAGGGCCGCCTTACGCCTCTAGTGTAGTGTCCCTAACGCTTCTTTACATTTGGCGATCCTGGCCAGAATGCGTTCGACCGGGGCGCTCCAGACGAAAGGGGTCGGGTCTTGGTTGTGTCCTTCGATATAGGCCATGATCGCATCGATCAAGCTCGGTACATTCGTGAAGGCGCCGCGCCGGATACGTTTATCGGTGATCTCGCGAAACCAGCGTTCGACAAGGTTCAGCCACGAGCTGCTGGTGGGGATGAAATGCAGGTGGAAGCGGGGATGACGCCGCAGCCAGCGAGCCACGCTGGCGTGCTTGTGCGTGCAATAGTTGTCGATGATCAGGTGCAGGTCGAGGTCGGGGTCCGTTTCCCGATCCACTTGCTCCAGGAACTTCAGGAACTCCTTATGCCGATGGCGGGGCAGGCAGGCGCCGATGACATGCCCGTCGAGCATGCTGAGGGCCGCGAAGAGTGTGGTGGTGCCATGACGCTTGTAGTCATGGGTCATCGTGCCACGACGTCCCGGCTTCATGGGCAGACCCGGCTGGGTTCGATCCAAGGCCTGAATCTGGCTCTTCTCGTCGACACACAGCACCACCGCCCGGTCGGGCGGGTCCAGGTACAATCCGACCACATCCACCAGCTTCTCGACGAAGTGAGGGTCGGCGCTCAGCTTGAAGGTCTCGATCAGATGCGGCTTCAGTTCGTGCGTCTCCCAGATACGCTGGACGGCCATCCGGCTGAGGCCCTGAGCTTTCGCCATCGTGCGCACACTCCAGTGGGTGGCATTAGGCGGCGTGGTTTCCACCGTCGCCTTGACCACCCGGCGCACAAGGGCGACCGGGAGCTTGGGCTTGCGGCCCGGCCGCGGTGCGTCCTTGACAATACCCGCAAGTCCCTGGACCGCAAAACGGTCGCGCCACAGTTGGACCGTCGGTCGCGAAAGACCCATCTCGGCCGCGATGACCTGGCTCTGCTGGCCGGCGGCGGCGCGCAGGACGATGCCCGCACGCTCAACCAGCCGCTGGGGCACGCTCCGACCGCGTGCGTAGCGAACCAACTGCTCGCGCACCTCAGGTGTAAGGTCAATGGCGGTGGCTGTTTTCATGCCCAAGAGCATAACCGCTCCCAATTCATATGTCAAGAGAATAATGGGACACTACACTAGATCGAGCCGTGAAACGCTCAGGCCCGGAAGCCGGAGCCACGCCGACTCGGCCAGGCAGTCCTCCAGGAGCGCGACGATCTCTCCAAGCGACAGCAGTCGGGCGCTCTCATCGGAGGGCAGATTCGCGATGATGCCGTACCCCCGGATGAAGCTTCGCCGCGTCGTCGCGTCCCGGAACGTGCTCCTGCGCATCCTCGGCCCTAAGGGTGAGGCCTCGATCTCCTGGACCACCTCCCGCGGCTGCCTCCCCTGCAGGTAGAACTCCAAGGTGTGCATCGTCCAGTCATCGGCCGCTAGGGTCAGACTGGGGCATCCTGCCAACATCCCACACTTACTACGGAGGCCGGACTCCGTGCGAGTGGGCACTGCGGACCACGCGGGCACGTCCGCTGCTGGCATCTGCTCCGAAGCGATGGATGCCCGGTAGGTAAACCGACGCCTTGTTGTCCTGACGACTCCTGCCACCGTCCGCTCCAACGCGAAAAGCCAGGACGACCAGCGCCCATGATGGGTACCGATGCGTCCTGGCTTCGCTTACTCCGGCCTGGCCCTACAAGACTTGCAGGCCCAGTCGTTTCACTAACTTCGGATCGTTACATCAGAGTCAGATTGTGTTTTCGCGTTACCTTCAGGTGGTACTCCTGTTCGCAGCCGTCCGGTCCGACGCCCGCAATCGTGATCAGCCGCGGCCGGTGCAGGTTCAGTTTGATCACTTCGACTGAGTCCGGGACAGCGAGCTGTTTCTGCTGCTCACGCTCCGCTGACTGCCTGCTGTCATTGCGCATTGGGTTCCTCCGAAGGTACGGGCTCAGGGTCGGGGGCGAAGATCACAAGCAGCGTGCCCGGCCTCGTCAGCTTGCGGTCGAGTTGATCCAGCCCAAAGTCGATCAGCTGGGCTCCCAGCGAGCTAGACCGAAGTGATGAACCCTCCGGGGTGATGCTCGTGAGCCACGCTAGCGCGCCCCGCGGCACCTGTCTGCGTGGCAGTCGGAACAGACGGAGCATCTGGTCGTCGACTTCCTGTTGGGTGACTCTCCGCAGCCGCCTCTTCGCGACGCTTTCGGTTCGCAGTGCCCTGATCTTCGTCACCAGTGACTCGGCCTGGTCTGGAGTCCATACCCAGTCCACGCCTGGCCCCTTGCCAGTTCGGCCGACCGGGTGAGGGCCGGGGATGAGCCCGTTCGCTTGATACTTGCGCACCGTCGCGCGGCTGATGCTAACGCCGACTCTTCTCAAACGTCGCGCGATCTCCGCCCATGTGACACCACCCGTGTCTTCGGCGCTAGCGCTCTGCTCTTCCATCTATCCGGTTCCTCCCATGCCAGATGATACTTCGTATCCACTAAACCTGTCAACTACCCAGAGTAAATAGGCCTGGCCGTTGGCATCATCTGCTCAGCCTGTCTCCTCTCGCGCCGCCGGTCACCACCAGCTTCGGCTCCCGCCACTTGCGCAGGCGTTCGATGTCCTCGGCGCGGTAGAACCGCCAGCCACGGTAGTCACGCAGCGGGGTCACCATGCCGCGGCGTTCCCAACGGTAGAGCGTGCTGCGGTCGACGCCGACCTGTCTTGCCGCTTCAGCTACTTGCACCAGACCATCCACCTCTGCCTCCTCGGGCGAGCCCATAGACGCTCAACGCTGCCTATGGTAGCATGCCGGCCGTGAATGAAAAGTGCACGAATACCATTACATCCATTCTGCCGGCCGATCTTCTCTGGGCAGACCATGTTGGCAAACCGGCCGCTTTGGAGGTCGTGTCGGGCTTCGTGCTTTGGACCTACCCGATGGACGGCTCCTCACCGAGTTGGGGTGAGCCACCGAACCGACGCGGCCTACCGGGGTACTGCACCGACCTGCTCGACCTTGACGAGGGTGACCCGAGTGCGGTAAGGCGATACCACCGGCAGTATGGTCCCTACTGGCTGAGTGAGGTCACCGCCAGACACGCTGATGACGGCAGTTGCGCATACGGATACTCTCTGCCGCGCTTCCAATGCGAGGTACAGTAGCTCCGCGCTGCTGTCGCTCTAGCGAGGGCGCTTCGCACCGGTGACCGCAGTGCCGCCGAGTGGCAGATACACCGTCTTCGGCACATGGGTGAGGTGACTGAGAAGCGGCTCAGCGCGCGGGGTGGCAGACAGCCACGATGGCGTAGAACTGTTGCGATTGCCGCAGATGGCGAACACAGAGGCCTCACCCCGGGGAAGTGGGTACTACGGCCGAACAATGTGAACCGTGACGAGTTCTTCTACATGGACCGAGTGGACCTCCGAATCGGGTGGCTGCCACTCACACCCGATGACTGGAAGGTGGTCCACAGAGCCTGGACGAGTATGCCCTTGGAGGTGCCGGGGCCCGGAACCAGTCTGCCCTATCACGATGATGAGTGGCTCCTCCAGGTCTGCATGGAGGAGCTCTGGGAGTGCCTGGGGATACCCGGCATCAGGCCGTACCTGTGGGTGGACGGCAGTTGGGATCGCCCCCGAGTGTGGCTGAGCCTGGAGCTGTTCAGGGGAGCTGACTTCGTCCGGCTTGCCGTGGCCCAGGACATCGCCCGTGGCCTTCTACCAACGCGCTGCGCCAGCGAGAGTTGTCAGCGGTACTTCCTCCCCACTCGCAAGCGCCAGGTCTACTGCACCAAGGAGTGCCAGCGCGCCCAGGCCGTGCGGCGCTATCGCAGGAAGGCCAACTCCGTTAGCGAGGGAGAGGCATGAACGGCGAAGCCGAGTCCATAGAACGAATCACACACTTCTCGGATGTGTTCTGGACCCTGAACGATTGCAGGGGAGGCGACTACTTCATCAGAGATGGCCTCGTCCTGAGGGACAGCAATGTCTTCTCTACGACGCCGGAGATGGGTTGGATTGGTGACGAGGACCCTTACGGGTATGACATGCCCAGTTTCTGCCGGGCTCTCCTCAGCACCGATTGGCAGAGACCAGAAGCAGTGCTCGCCTACCACAACGCGTATGGTTTCTGCTGGGGCCCTGTTTACATGGCCAAGTTCCCAGATGGCTCAGCTCCCCTCGCTGACGCCGTCGCGCGATTCCAGGCGGAGGTGCTCGCGCTCCGCACCGTGGCTGATATGGCGGTGGCACTTCGCGACGACGACAGGTCCACACTCCACCACCTTGTCTGGCGCTTGCCAGAGAGCCAAGGACGT
>Ga0315288_10012844_pt1 | contig 10514 bp, 8 predicted proteins | sample YL17G11_20_MG_FD_203454 | JGI IMG/M metagenome (GOLD analysis project Ga0315288, IMG submission 203454) | Sediment microbial communities from Yellowstone Lake, YNP, Wyoming, USA - YL17G11_20 | ecosystem: Environmental > Aquatic > Freshwater > Lake > Sediment | place: USA: Wyoming | collected...
TGATGTATGAGCAGGCGCAAAAATTCTCCTTTTATCCAGCGCACGCCTTCACCAATGAGAAATTCCTGGAACTCTCCGACCTGGTGGTCAGTTTGGCTCCCGGCGAATTAAGGGAAAAAAGCCGCGTGTGGGTTACCTGTACAGGCACCGATGCCACCGATGATGCTGTTCGTCTCGCCCGTCAATACTGGGTCGAGAGCGGCAAGCCATCGAAATATCAGGTTATCACACGCTGGCAGGCATTTCATGGAAACACGATTTCTGTTGCCGGGTATTCCGGCATCACTGGACGCCGCAGTATTTTCCAGCCAATGTTTATCGACTCGCCCCATATCCAGCCAGCCTTCTGTTATCGCTGTGCATTTGAACAAACTTATCCTGAATGCAAACTGTTATGCGCGCGGGCTCTGGAAACGGCAATCCGTCAACAGGGAGCGGATAATGTGGCGGCGTTCATTGCCGAACCGGTGGTTGGCGCGGCGATAGGATGCTATCCTGCTCCTTCGGGATATTTCCAAACTATCCGTGAGATCTGCGACCGTTATGATGTGCTGTTCATCTCCGACGAGGTGATGACCGGCTGGGCGCGCACCGGAAAAATGTGGGGGATTGAACACTGGGAGGTTACCCCCGACATTATCGCCACCGCCAAAGGTATGACCGCCGGATACACTCCCTTATCGGCCATTATTGCCCGCGATCAAATCTGGGCAACATTGGAAAAGAATCACTCTCCTTTCAAGGCAGGTCATACCTTGAACGCGAATGCAGTCTCCTGTGCAGGGGCCATTGCGGTGATCAACTATATTCTTGAGCATAATCTTGTTGAAAATTCACGCCAGCGTGGGTTACAGGCTCTTATAGGCCTGGGCTGGTTGATGGAAAAACATCCCATAGTTGGCGATGTACGCGGCAAGGGATTAATGTTCGGCTTTGAACTGGTCAAGGACCAGGCCACCAAACGACCATTTGAATCAAAACAACATGTCAGTAGATTATTCGAAATCGCTGCTGCAAAGCGCGGACTGGTGACTTATCCATGCACCGGCAGCATTGACGGTGTACTGGGTGACATGGTACTTCTTGCACCTCCGCTGGTAATCGATGAATCTCAAATCAATGATGTTTTGAATATCATTGACGCATCTCTCGGTGATGTTGAAAAACAATTGAAAGTTTGATGAGATGCTATTGTCTCTTGTAATCCAAACGCCCGAAGTACCTACCAGGGTTCCAGTCGCCCTGCTAGACGGCAACCTGGAAAGGAATCTTGCCAAGGTATCCCGCATGGGTTATGACGGCGTTGAATTAATGACAATCGATCCCGCCGGATTGGATAGGATTTCTATAAAAAATAACCTGACACAACATCACCTCCAAGTATCCGCAATCGCCAGCGGGGGAATGGCGTTTGCCGCCAAACTCACCTTGTTGAATCCTGATCCTGCTGTGGCGTCATTGGCACAGCAACGGCTGGACGATATGATCGATCTGGCATCCGACCTTGGCGCTCCGGTTGTTACAGTGGGAAGCTTTCGCGGACGGGCTATGGAGGATAAGAGTCGATCCCTGCAAGTACTGGCGGATATTTTGCGCAATGCTGCTGAACGTGCTGTCAAACGCGGTGTTCGCATTGCTTTGGAGCCTCTCAATCGCTACGAAGCCGATCTGCTCAATACAGCCGCCCAGACACTTGAGTTCCTTCACGACGTGAACCATCCAGCAGCCGGCATTTTGTTGGACACATTTCACGTCAACATAGAAGAATCATCGTGGACGGAACCATACCGTCAGGTGATGAATGCCCAAAAATTATTCTATGTTCACCTTGGCGATAACAACCGCTGGTCCCCCGGTAAAGGTTTGATCGACTTTCCAGCAATACTTCGCACGCTGAAGGAAGGCGGTTATGACGGCTGGCTATCTGCGGAATTATTGCCTCTTCCCAATCCCGGAATTGCAGTAAGCAATACAGTAAATACCATGCGCAAATGGATGGGAGGTGCATCATGAAACTTAGTTGTCTGCCAGTTTCTTTTTTTTCCGAAATCATTGACGGCAGGATGAGCGTTGGTGAATGGGCTAAAATGGGTTCTGCGCTTGGATTGGACGCCATTGATTTGAGTATCTTGTTTGTTCCCGATCGCTCAGAAACGGGTTTGGCAATCCTGCGAGAACAAATCGAATCAGTCGGTATGAACGTGGCAATGATTACCAGTTATCCAGATTTCACCCACCCTGAGGCCTCTCAACGTCTAAAGGAATTGGAGTTGGGAGTTCAAGTAGTTGAAGTTGGGCGCAGACTTGGCGCAAAAATGGTGCGCGTTACCGCAGGACAGGCTCACCCTCAAACTGGCAGGGAGGAAGGAATTGGCTGGGCTGTGGAAGGTTTATCCCGCCTGACAGAACGCGTAAAAGATTCGGGCGTTCAACTGGTTTATGAAAATCATGCAAAGCCGGGAGCATGGCAATACACCGATTTCTCCCAACCCCCGCCAATATTTCTTGAAATCGCTCGCCAAACTGCTGGTACCAACCTGGGCATCAACTTCGATACCGGTAATGCCGCCACCTTTGCGGAGGATCCGCTTGCGCTGCTGGAATCAGTGATCAGCCGGGTGATCAGCATTCACGCCTCCGACAGTTCCACGCGCGGCGCTTTAAACCATACTTTGCTTGGTACAGGGATTACGCCTTATCGGGAACTGTTCGCTTGCTTAAAGCGGCATGGTTGGAATAATTGGGTCTGTATGGAGGAGGCAGCGAACCTTGGGAGAACAGGGGTTGAACAGGCGGCAGCCTTCATCCGCAAGACATGGGAAACGGCATAATTCCATCAATTCAAAATGCAAGTTTATCTTGATCGAAATGGAGTAAAAATAAATGGCGCAAAATAAATCCGAATCAATCCCTGATCTGGGGCGGGATATCCTGCTCGAGATGTATCGTCGGATGCTGACCATCCGCGTCTTTGAAGAGACCGTTTTCGAAGTTTACCGAAAAGGCTGGATGCCGGGTCTGGCGCATCTTTCCGACGGTCAGGAAGCAACCGCGGTCGGTGTTGGGATGGCGCTCCGCCCGGACGATACTATCACCAGCACCCATCGCGGACACGGTCACATCATTGCCAAGGGCGGACAGGTGGAGCCAATGATGGCGGAAGTGATGGGCAAGGTGACAGGATATTGCCGCGGTAAAGGCGGCGAAATGCACATCGCCGATGTCTCCCTGGGCATTCTTGGTGCAAATGGAATTGTGGGCGGAGGCTTGGGAATTGCCGCGGGTAGTGCATTTACCGCAAAGCGGGAAGGCAAAGGAAGAGTCAGCGTTGCATTCTTTGGCGATGGCGCCATCAACCAGGGCATCTGGTATGAGACAGCAAACATCGCCGTTTTATGGAAGTTGCCATTGATCTATGTCTGCGAAAATAATCAATACACACAATTCACGCATTGGAAAAAACTGGTCTCGGGCGAGGGACTCGCAGCGCGTGCCCGTGCCATGGGCATGAAAGGCGTGGAAGTTGATGGAAATGATGTGCTGGCAGTTTATCAAGCCGCGTGTGAACTGGTGGAATCATCACGGAAAGGCGAAGGTCCGGCGACTTTGGTGTGCCACACGATTCGTTATGGCGGTCACCATGTGGGCGAACCGGGAACAGGCTACCGCTCGAAAGAAGAAATGGATGAATGGAAAAAACGTGACCCCATCCTGCTTTTTGAAAAGAAATTGTTTGATCAAGAAGTACTGACTCCACAGGATGTTGAAACCATGCACGATGAGGTGGATAAACGTCTCCAGTCCTCCGTTGAAGTGGCAAGGCAGGACCCATTCCCCGATGTGAAAGAGGTAACTGAACATGTCTACGCGTGAACTGACTTTTGCACAAGCCATCCGAGAGGCATTGGATGAAGAAATGGCGCGTGATGAACGCATATTTATCTTGGGCGAGGATGTAGGCGCGTGGGGCGGTGTATTCCGCACCACCGAATCACTTTTCCAAAAATATGGGGGCGAACGCGTCATTGACACGCCTCTGAGCGAAGAAGGATTTGTCGGTTTAGCGGTTGGCGCCGCCATGACAGGCATGCACCCCGTTCCGGAGATCATGTTCGGCGACTTCATCACACTCGCCATGGATCAAATCGTCAATCAGGCCGCCAAGATGCGATATATGACCGGCGGTCAGGTTCAGGTCCCTATTACGATTCGCGCGACGATGGGCGGCGGTCGCTCATCGGGTGCGCAGCATTCCCAAAGCTGGCACGCCTGGTTTGCCCATGTCCCCGGCTTGAAGGTCGTTCTTCCTTCAACGCCTTATGACGCAAAAGGGTTGCTAAAGACAGCACTGCGCGAACCAAACCCGGTCTTGTTTTTTGAAGATAAGGTAATGTACCACAAGATCAAGGGGCCTGTCCCCGAAGAAGAATACTTGATCCCATTTGGTAAAGCGGATATAAAGCGCGAAGGCACGGATGTTACCCTGGTCGCGCTATCGCGCATGATCCACCCGACACTGGCCGCGGCAGAACGATTGGCCGCCGAAGGAATTAATGCCGAGGTGATCGATCCCCGCACACTCACTCCTTTGGATGAAGAGACGTTGATCAAATCGGTGGCGAAAACCGGCGGAGCAGTGATCGTGGATGAAGGCTACACTCACTTTGGCGCGACCGCTGAACTCGCGTCTGTGATCGCGTATGGAGCGTTCGATTATCTGGATGCGCCCATTGAACGATTAGGCGCAATGGATGTACCCATTCCATTCAGCCCTGTACTTGAGTTTGCTACCATTCCTGATGAAGACAAAATCATTGCCGCAGCGCATCGCATCGTAGAAGGAAGGAGACGCTGATGGCCAGTGAAATCTTGATGCCCCGCATGGGGCTAACAATGGAGACAGGCAGAATTGTCAGCTGGCTCAAGCAGGAAGGTCAAACGGTAAAAGCCGGCGAACCTCTATTGGAAATAGAGACAGATAAAGCCACAGTAGAGATCGAGTCCCTCGAAAGCGGAATGCTTGGCAAAATCGTCGCAGGCTTTGGTGAGGAAATACCTGTAGGCGGTGTGATTGGCTATCTCCTAAAAGATGGTGAAACGCTGGCTAAGGATATGCGGGGCGCTATACCAACAACGACCGGCAATTTGCCAGTTTCCAATGTTTCCGATACATCTGCTGAAACTCAAGCTAACCCGGCATTTGTAACCACGAAAGTAAAAGCCAGCCCTGCGGCACGTCATCTGGCACAACAGTTGGGAGTGAGTCTTGCACAAGTAAATGGGAGTGGACCTAACGGGCGCATCGTGGCCTGGAATGTTACGGAAGCCGCTCAATCGGCGGCTAAAACTCATCAACCGGATTCGGGACGCATCTCGCCCCTAGCACGACGCGTCGCTGCGGATTTGGGGGTTAATCTAACTCTCGTGAAAGGGAGTGGCCTCAGAGGAGTTGTCACGCGCAGGGATGTCGAACTTGCTGGACAAACGCCGGGACGGGTATCCGCTGTCGAAACGGCTGCAGGTGACTCGACCAAGATTGAACCGTTCACCCGCATCCAGCGCGTGATGGCCGAACGGATGATGCAAAGTTTTAGCACGGCTCCACATTTTTATCTTCACGTGGAAGTAGATGCAAGACAGATGGTTGCTTTGCGCGGACAGCTTTTACCTCGTTTGGAAAAGCGCGATAGTGTTCATCTTACCTTCACTGATTTGCTGATCTATTTCTGCGCGCGCACATTGCCCAAGCACTCACTGGTGATGGCGCAGTGGACGACCGAGGGTTTGAAAAGATTCAGCCGTGTTCATATTGGAATTGCAGTGGAAACAGAAAATGGCCTGATAGTGCCTGTACTTCGCGATGCTGACAAACTTGGTCTTGTTGAAATTGCTCGGCAACGAGTTGATCTTGCTGAGCGCGCCCGCCAGAGCAAATTATTGCCAAACGAATTTGAGGAAGGCGTTTTTACGATTACCAATCTGGGGATGTATCATATCGACTCGTTCGATGCCATTCTTAATCCACCCCAGGCGGCTATCCTGGCCGTTGGACAGATCAAGGAGCGGGCGCTGGTGGAAAACGGACAGTTGGTGCCCGCCGCAATGGTCAACCTGAGCCTCTCGGTGGATCATCGCGTTTTGGATGGAGCACGCGGGGCGCGCTTCCTGAATGAATTGGTTGAGATGATCGAAACACCTGGTTTATCAATGGCATAAAAGGATTTCAAAATGACTCAAAAACTGGCTTTCATTCATACAGTTCCATCGCTGGTTGGATTATTCAACGACCTTTCAAAGGAGCTGTTACCCGATGTGGAGGTCTTTCACATTGCGGACGAAATGCTGCTGAAAGTGGTATTGGCGCAAGGCGGTCTCTCGCCATTCATTTTTCAGCGCGTCTCCGACCATGTTGTTGCGGCTGAACGCGCAGGCGCGACCGCAGTCCAATGTACCTGCTCATCCATTTCGCCTTGTGTGGACGCTTCGCGCCCGCTGGTTGGCATCCCTGTGTTGAAAATTGATGAGCCGATGGTCAACAAGGCTCTTAACACAGGTTTGCACATTGGCATCGCTGCCACTGCTCCGACTACCCTCAAGCCGACCACTGAATTGGTGTATACCCGCGCTGCTTTAATGGGCAAATCTGTGCAAGTTGAATCAGTTCTGTGCGAAGGCGCGTATAGCGCACTGTTCTCTGGCGATGCGCAAAAGCATGATCAAATTGTTGCAAAAGTATTACGCGATCTGATGACGCGCAATGATGTGATCATCCTTGCCCAGGCATCAATGGCGCGCGTTGCACAAACAATCCCGAACGAGGAACAGCGTGTCCCCATCCTTTCCAGCCCGCGGTTGGCGATGGAGTTTGTGAAAACAGTCCTATCGCCCGCACAATATCCCTAGTGGTCTTGGGCATAAATAGCTCGGCAGTTATATAGCCAGGGCTTTACCCTGGTAAGTCCACTTGAATGGTTTTGCCATTGTGTCGCTGCTGGCTCAGCTCCAACTCGGCGGCGAATGTGATTGGCAAAGTCAGCTTCGTTGCGTGTCTTGCCACATGAATTGGCCGCTAACTGTCCCGTGACGACATCGAAGTTGAACATAAACGACATCATCTATCAACACTGGTACTTCGCTTTGCATGCTCGGGATCAGGTGGCCATACATATCCAGAGCGATCGAATCCTTGGCATGCCCCAGCCACCTGGACATCGTAATTACAAATGTGCCTTGGTTTAGCAAGAGCGAAGCGGCTGAAGGGAAGCCAAGCATCTTGAAGCAGCTTCTTTTTGGCCCACAGCAGATTCCGGGGATGAATGAGTGCGCCGATACTGGTTTTGAAAAACAGCCCCAACCCTTGGTTAGTGATCTTCGATAGTTTATCGTATATAATCAGGTGGAGAAAGTAATCAATATACTCGTACAGTCTTTCCTGCCTGACCATGACAAAAACGCATCCGCCCCTTCTGGTTCAGATCAAATCGCTTGCGGTCTATCTAGCAAAAATCTTAGCCTTGGCAATTATTTACCACTTAGCAGCCAGGGTGGGTTTAAAGATGGCATATGTGCAAGCCAACACTTCGCCGGTTTGGCCGCCGACGGGTATAGGCCTGGCCGCATTGCTCATTTTCGGGTATAGGCTATGGCCCGGGATCAGCCTGGGGGTGCTAATTGGATCTCTGCTGACCGGAGCCCCCTTTTCCCTGGCTTTGGGAATAACGATTGGGAATACGCTGGAAGCGTTGGTGGCGGTATACTTCCTTAAAAAGTTTGTCGGCATTCACAACGAGATAGACCGTATTCAGGATGTCGTCGGTTTGGTTTTAGTCTCACTCCTGTGTACAACAATCGGGGCCAGTATTGGCACCCTCACCTTGATGCTCACCGGGAACGGGGCCTGGCAGAACTTTTGGGCAATCTGGGTTACCTGGTGGATCGGAGACCTCCTTGGAGCTCTGGTCGTTGCACCGGTGCTGCTAACATGGGTGCCACTGCCATCTGCTCGTTTACATAAGAGCGTATACATTGAAGCCGGCATTCTATTAATACTAATAGCAGTCGTTACCTGGTTCGTATTCAGCAGTCTACCGCTCAGTGGGGTATTTCATCAGGCGATGATCTATGTCATCTTCCCATTTGTGATCTGGGCGGCATTGCGCTTTGGGCAACGCGGTGCAACCATCTCCATATTTCTCGTTTCCGGGATCGCCATCTGGGGAACATCACAGGGCATGGGCCCATTCTCACTTGAGTCCAAGAACGATAGCCTGGTCCTTCTGCAAACCTTCATGGCGATCGTGGCTTTAACCTCCCTCATCCTGGCGGCAGCAACCATTGAACGCCGGAAGGCGACCGACGCGCTCCGGCAACGGGTGGAAGACCTTGCCACCTTGAATGATTCCTCTAAGACCTTCCTGGACAGCTTCGAGATTACCAGTATTTTTAAGAGCATTTGCCAGCTGGCTGTCACTCGTCTGGGACTGGATGTTGCCTGGATCGAGACCGGGGAGGAGGCCAGTACCATTCCGACAACAGTCTATGGGATCGCTCCAGGTTTGATCCTCGGTCTGAAGGTGCAGTGGCAGGACAATGATCCACTGCAGGATGCGCCTCATCCGATTGTGAAAACTTTGGATGGAAACCCCCCTTCGGCAAAGCTGGTTGAGGCTTCCTACCAATCCTATGCTCTTTTTCCACTCCTTTTCAGCAACCGGCTGATCGGTACGCTGCGCCTGCTCAGCAAACGAAAAGATTTCTTCACGGAGGATAATCAAGTGCTCATGCAATCCTACGCCAACCTGGCAGCCGTTGCGATCCAGAATTCTCTGCTCCTGGATGAGGTACGCAGGAACAACCGGCAATTGCACGGGCTTTCCCAGCGTCTGATGAAGGCGCAGGAGGAAGAGCGCCTGAACCTCTCCCGTGAGCTGCACGATGAATCCGGCCAGCTACTGACCGCGTTGACCGTCCAGCTCGGTCTCCTGGATCGCAGCGTGGACCAGCCGGGTGCAATCCGCCAGAGGATCGATGAATTAAAACGTACTACCAGCACGATTCAGAACAACTTGCACGAACTGGCGGTCAATTTACGTCCTGCCAGCCTGGATCATCTTGGCCTGGTGACTACGCTGCGGCAATATATCGCTGAGTTCAACCGGCAGTACGATATCCCGGTCGATTTTGAAGCAGTTGGAATGGAAGGCAGACGTCTGGCCATCGAAATGGAAACAGCTTTGTTCCGTATCATCCAGGAATCCCTGACCAACATTATTCTTCACGCCCAGGCCACGCGGGTAGACGTCCTGCTTAGCCTGCACAACAAGCATGTGGTGACGATTGTCGAAGATGACGGGATCGGCTTCCTGGATAGTTCTCCCAGTCTGGAGGACCATCTGGGGTTGTTCGGCATGCGGGAACGCATCGAAATGCTGGGAGGTACATTTACGATCGAGAGCTCCCCCGGGAAAGGCACAACGGTAAAAGCTGAGGTGCCTTGCGATGACTAGAGTGGTGATCGTCGACGATCATGCCATCGTGCGGGCTGGCCTGCGCGCCCTGCTCTTTGAAGAGGCTGCTTTCGAACTCGTCGGTGAAGCAGCCGGGGGGTATGAGGCCCTGGAACTGGTCGAAAAGACCAAACCAGATGTGTTGATCCTTGACCTCAGCATGCCCGATCTGGACGGCATTTCTGTCACCCGAAAAATCAAACCCAATTATCCGGATCTAAAAATTCTCATTTTGACCCTGCACGAAGATGGAGCGTTATTGAGAGAAGCGATCAAAGCCGGGGCGGCGGGCTATATCCTTAAACGTGCCGCTGAGGCGGAGCTGATCTCTGCCATCCGCACAATCCTGCGCGGCGATCTTTATGTAGATCCATCCATGGTTCGGGGTTTGCTCGAGGAATCCCGGCAGGTACAGGTAAAACAGAGCGATCCAACCGAATCACTGACTCCGCGTGAAACGGAGATCCTCAGGTTGATCGTTGAAGGCTACACCAACCGGCAAATCGGACAGGAGTTAAATATCAGTATTCGTACGGTGGAAGGCCACCGGGCAAATATTTCAGACAAGCTGGGTCTGCACAGCCGGGTTGAGCTGGTGCGTTATGCTCGCAAGAGCGGTTTGATTGTATAACCTAAGGTCGCCGAATCTCTACGCCCCCGTATTTTCTACGCGGGCGTTTTACGTATTTATTACTTCCCTCCCTATTCATAAAAATACTCGTTTAATACGCTTACGAAAATACCTGCTTGGTTATATGATTAGAAAATGAATAACTATCTATAAAGTGCTGTATTGAGATAATGATGATAGGAGGATAACAATGGAAGAACTTGAACTTTCACTCCTGGCACATGGCTCGGACGCTGCTGGGGTGCTACGCCCATGGTTGGACCGGTTTGGAGTTGAAAACCGGGTTCACGTCGAAGCCAATGTATTAGAATGGGAAGAGGCCTGGCCTGAACTGGTCAAGGTTGCTTTATACGGTGACGGAGCGAACGTTTCCGAAA
>Ga0315288_10012845_pt1 | contig 10513 bp, 8 predicted proteins | sample YL17G11_20_MG_FD_203454 | JGI IMG/M metagenome (GOLD analysis project Ga0315288, IMG submission 203454) | Sediment microbial communities from Yellowstone Lake, YNP, Wyoming, USA - YL17G11_20 | ecosystem: Environmental > Aquatic > Freshwater > Lake > Sediment | place: USA: Wyoming | collected...
CGCGGTGGACACGCAGTCCGGTGGTTTGAGCAACGTCGACGTCGAAGTGCTCGAGGAAGTCGAGGTAAAAACACCGGCGGGGAGCTTCATGACCTACAAGATCAAGGTCAAGCGGTCCGACGGAGAGGCGTTCCTCTACTTGGGCAAGGACGCGCCGCACTTCCTCGTCAAGCAGGAAGTCCCCGCTCAGCAGATGACGATCGAGCTCAAGGCGATGTCGAAATAGGGCCGGTCAGGCACCGGTCCTGGACCCGGGCGTGACCGCCCGGGAGAATGATAACGCGAGGCGCCCGCTTGGAAGCGGGCGCCTCTTTGAAATACACGGTGAAAAGTCTCCTCTACCAGTTTCCGGGATCGCTTCGGCTCTCGCGCGTCGCGGCGCACGCGAACCGCAGGCACCCCGTCGTCCTCGCTTTTCACGGGGTGACGAGCGAGGCGCCGGGTCATCTGTGCAACTATCAGGGAAAGCATCTTTGCCTCCCGATTTTCAACCGTTTCATGGAGCACCTGTGCGAGTGGTACACGCCCGTACCGATCGCGCGGATCGCCCGCTGGCTCGAGGGGACGACCGATATTCCCGAAGGGGCCGTGGCGGTGACTTTCGACGACGGGTACCGCAATGTCCTGACCAACGCCGTCCCGGTGCTCGACCGCCTGCGGATCCCCGCCACGGTTTACGTGGTGACGGATTTCTTGCGGGAAGGAAAGATGGTTTGGACCGACGCGATCGTGAGCGCGCTCGCGGCGACGAAAAGAACGCGTCTCGAGTTCGACGCGCTCGGACGGCCGATCGATCTTCCCATCGGGAACGACAAAGATAAAGCGGCCGCGGATGCTGATTTGAGGGCACTCCGCAAGTCTCTCGCCGATCATGAAAGGGTCGATCTCGTCGCGCGAATCGTCGCGGCCCTCGGTGTCGGAGAGCGCGATCTCGTCGCCGCGTGGCCCGACCACGATCCGCTCCGTCCGGAGGAGCTGAAGACACTAATCGATCACGGGGTCGAAGTGGGTTCGCACACCACGGGTCACAAGATCCTCACGCGATGCACTCCGGACGAGACGCGCCGGGAGCTCGAGGAGTCGAAGAGCTTTATCGAAAGCGCGACGGGGAAGCCGTGCGAGGAGTTCAGTTACCCAAACGGCGGGCGGGGTGATTTCGACTCGCGGACGGGCGCGGCGGTGAGGGAGGGGGGCTACACGTGCGCGGTGACGGCGATACCGATGCGTGTGCCCCTCGGACAGGACCCGTTCGAGATACCGAAGTACACGCGTGCCGACAACGAGACGACGATGGCCGAGTTCGCAGCGGAGCTCAGCGGGTACCCGGGATACGTTCGCGCGATCAAGAGAAAGATGACGCGGGGGAATTAACTGGTTGGGTTGGGGGGTGGTCGCGGGCCCTTCGCGAGAACGAGGGAAAATCGCCCGCCGCGGGTGGTCCGGATGGGGCCCCGGCCCGCGCGCGAATTCACGGGGCGCACTTTGACTGGGGAGTAACGATGAGCGCATTTCCGATTGTCCCTTATGAAAAACAGAAGCACGAGAGCGCGTACCTGCGTTTTCTCGAGAAAGTCCTCGGTGCGGAGAAATTCGCCACGCGCAGGAAGGCCGTGGCCTGGCTCCACGACGGCCATCCGCTGAGGGGAGAAAGACCGCCGCTGCGTTTCGTCGTAACGGACGACGAGAAGATCGCGGGGAGCATGGGACACATGCCCGCCGACTACATGATCAAGGGCGAGAGAGTCGCGGTCCGGATCACGCACGATCTGCTGGTGGACCCCGAATACAGGGGACAGGGTCTCGCGAAGAAGATCGTCGACAACTCGAAGGCGACGGGCGATTTCTACCCGGGCGGGATGTGGATGAACGTCCCCTGTTACAAGATCCACCGCGCGTGTGGCTTCGACGACGTCCTCTCGCCGACGACGCAGACCCTCGTTCTCGACCCCGGAGCGTTTGCCCGGCGCCAGGGGTTTAACGCGGTCAAGCGGGTCGCGGTGGCCGGAGCGCTCGGGGTAACGCGCGCGCGGGCGATGAGGAAAGCCCGCGCGGTGGTCGACTCCGAGACCGGGGGGGTCGCGTGCCGCGAGGTCGGCGAATTCGATCCTCGTCTCGACGGCGCGTGGCTTTCGATGGTCAAGAGTTACGACATTGCCGCGTGCCGGGAGGCCGCGTTTCTCAACTGGAAGTACACCAAGCACCCGGTGTTGAAATATCGCTTCACCGTCGCGGAACGCGGCGGCGACACCCGCGGGTATCTCGTTTGGAGGATGCCCCTCGAGGGCGGCAAGGAAAACCGCGCGGTGATCGTCGACTATCTCGTCGAGCGCGGGGACGTGGAAACCCTCAAAGCGATGACGGCCAAGGTCATCGTGGAAGCCGAGACCGGCGGGGCCGAAGCCCTGTCCGTCATGACCACGCACCCACGGGCGGTAAAGCTTCTTCGGACCTTCGGCTTCTTGCCCCGGCGGGGGAGCCACAGCTGGGTCATAGCCAACTGGGAGCGATATCTCCCGCGTGAGTGGCTCGTGAGCCATGAGCCGTGGCACGTCTGTCTCGGTGATTCGGACGGCGACTTCTGGACCGGCGGGCGGTAAACCCTCCTCCGCGTGTTCGGCGGCGCGCATCCGCGTCCGCGGGTTGGCACGGGGCGTGCAAAGCATCGCGCTTACACCCCAACCGCGGACGTGTGTATGAAAAGCGCGACAGGCAGCCGGTTTTCCATCATTCCACAAGGCGGCGTCAAAGAGGAATTTTGGGAATGGGCGGACATCGAAGCGATGTGCCGGGCCGGAAGGCTTTCGCCGCTGAGTCTCATTTTTGTCCCCGACGACAACTCCTGGAAAAAGCTCGCCGACACCGAACTTGCCTTGTGCTTCCCAAAAAACGATGAGCGGGGGAAGAAGAACGAGACCCCGGTTATCGGGAAGACCGGGCAAAAGGAAGAATACGAGAGCGTGATCCAGCAGCTCCACGCCAATCCGGGCGACGTGAGCTTGAGGCTCGGCGCCGCGGAGATCGCCCTCGCGATGGGGAAGACGGATATCGCACGCGACCACTACCAGGAAGCGCTCGAAACCCATCCGTACCACCCGCGGGTCGCGCAGGAAGCCAAGCGCAATCTCCCTCCATCTCTGTGGAGGTCGCTCAAATGTCTCGAAAAGCCGCCTCAGGTCTGGGAGGATCCGGCGGCCGTTTTTATGTTTCCATATTCACGGGGCCCACTCTATCTCGCCGTGCCCGCCGCCCTCGTCTTCGGGCTTTTCTGGACGGCGTGGACGGCTGTCCCCGCGGTGCTCGTGATCTCGCTCTGGGTGATCGAGACGGTGCGCAGCACATCCAAGGGAGAGACCCGCGCGCCTCTCTGGGACGCCTTCATGGGCGATCCCCTCGGACGGATCGCTAAACCGATCGGGGTCGCCACGGCGGCCGCGCTCGAGGTGATCGCCGTTTTCGCCGCCGCCGCGGGGATCCTCGTGGTTACGCGAATGAGCGACGAGCCGAATATCCTCCTCGTCGTCAAGAAGAGCGCGCTGCTCACCGTGCTCTTTACCACGGTGAGCATGCTCTACCTCCCGGCGGTGGCGATGCTCGCCGTCGCGCCCGCCGCGCGGCTCGGCGAGGCCGTGAACCCCAAGGTCGTCGTCCGCGCAATCCGCTTGATGGAGGGGGAGTACCTGCTCTCAGTCCTCTTCGTCGCGCTTCTTCTCGCCGTGGCGTGGGGTGTGGGCGCCCTGCTGGGCGCCGTCCCGCTCGTCGACCGCGCGTTCTACGCCGCCGCGACGGTGTACGTCCTTCTCGCCGGCTCTTTTGTGTTTGGAAGGCTCTACGCCCGGTTCGGGGATGAGCTCGAGAAACGGGTGTTGTGTCTCCGGTCAAGCCCTGAGTAACTCGTCCACGGAGAATATCGCTTCCGCCCTGCACCCCGCCTTCTTGAGGTTTTCTCTTGCTCCCTGCTCCCTGTCGACGACGCCGAGCACACGATCGCACGTGCACCCGATCTCGCGGATCGCCTGGATCGCCTGGAGAGACGATGCGCCGGTGGTGAGAACGTCCTCCACGACGACGACGCGGTCTCCCTTCACGACGGGCCCCTCGACGAGCGACTGGGTCCCGTGCTCCTTCGCCTGTTTCCTCACGATGAACCCCTTGAGGTCGAGGTCCTCCATCCCGGCGAGGGCGAGCATCGCGCCTACGATTGGATCGGCGCCGAGCGTCAACCCCCCGACGGCGCGCGGAACGTCGTCGGAGATCATGGCGAGAAAGATCCTCGCGACGAGAAACACCCCGCGCGAATCGAGCGTGGAGAGCTTGCCGTCGATGTAGTACGTGCTCTTTTGTCCTGAGGAGAGCGTAAAGTCGCCTCTCTTGAGGGATTTCTTGACGAGAAGATCGAGAAGTTCTTCGCGGTAGGTCATATGGTTCCACTCTCCTTTCCCGCCGGAGCGTAGGGAGGGCCGGAGAGACACGTCAAGGGATTTCCTTGCCGCGATGGAACCCGCTGGATTACCTTTCTCCGTGCGATGAACGAAGTCACGCCGCAGAAGCTCTCCTCCCTCGACCGGTTCGACCGGGCGCTCGTATCCGGAAAGAAGTGGCTCTACGTTCTGTTTGCCGCGGCCTTTCTCCTCAAGCTCCTCTACGTGATCCAGAGCACCGGGAGCCTCCACATCACCGTCCCGATCATGGATTCGAAATACTACGACAAGGAGGCGCAGGAAATCGTTCGGGGCAATTTTTTGCGGAGGGAAGCGTTCTTCATGGGTCCGCTTTACCCGTACGTCCTCTCCCTCATCTACGCGATCTTCGGCAGGGATTTTCTCATCGTCCGCCTCATCCAGATCGCCTGCGGCGCGCTCGTCGCCGTCTTGACCTACCTTCTGGGAAAAGAAGTCTTTCGACCGGCGGCGGCGTTCGCCGGCGTCGTGTTGCTCGTCCTCTACGGGGCGATGACCTTTCACGAGGCCGAGATGCTGATGATGTGGCTGGGGACTCTCATCAATATCTCCGCTCTCCTGGTCCTCCACCGGATGGGCGGCAAGACCGGTTACCGCAAGTACGCGATCGCGGGGTTTCTCGTTGGGCTCTCCGCCCTCGCCCGGGCGAACGTGCTGCTCTTTCTCCCCGTGGTGATCGTGTGGACGCTCTTCGTTTCGAAGGAAGAGAAAAGGGTGAAGAAAGCCCTGGTCGTCGTCGCCGCCGCTTTGGTCGCCATCGCCCCCGCCACCCTCCACAACTATGTTGCGTCGAAGGATTTCGTCCTCATCACGTCGAACGGTGGGGTGAACTTCTACATCGGCAACGGCGAGGAAGCGACGGGGATCTTCTACCCCGCGAAGGACATCACGTTCGAGACGGAGTCCTCGTCGCGGAGCTACGTCGAGAGGCTCTTCGGGCGGGACATGAAGCCCTCCGAGATATCGGCGTATTGGTTCAAACGCTCGTTCGATTTCATCAAGCAGCACCCCATGCGGGAGATCAAGCTGCTCTTGAGGAAAACGGCGATATTTTTCAACGGATACGAGGTCCCGCAAATCGAGAGCTGGGACATCGTTCGTTCGAAATACTCCACGCTTCGGCTGCTCTTCGTGAACTTCTGGACGATCCTGAGCCTCGGGCTCTTCGGGATGATTTTCGCGATCCGCGCGTGGAGGCGGTACTTTCTTCTCTACGGGTTCGTTTTTTCGTACGCGCTTTCGATCATTTTCTTCTTCGTCACCGGGAGGTACAGGATCCAGATCGCGCCGGTGATGTGCCTTTTCGCGGGATACGCGCTCGTCACGGTTTTCCCGCGCCTCTTGAGACGCCTTCGACCCGGGTTGGGCGCCGTGGCGCTCTTCGTTCTGATACTCACGATCACCCGGCCGGGTCTCTTCGCCCTCCCGGAGAAGGACCTCCAATGGCGCGAGCACATCCACGAGGCGAGAAGGCTTGGTGAAGTAGGCAGGCAATCCGAGGCGATCGAGGAGATCAACAAGGCGATCGCGATCCACCCCGAGGTGGCCGAGTCGTATCTCCAGCGCGCTGAGATCTACAAGGAATCGCGCGACTATTTCAAGGCGATCGAGGACTACTCGAGGGTTCTCAAGATCGCTCCGGACATGTCGGGCGCGAGGTACGATTTCGCCCAGACCCTGAGGCGGGTCAAGATGTACGGCCCGGCGATCGAGGAATACCAAGAAGCGATCGAGCTCGAGCCGGTCAAGACGGAGGCGTACAACAACCTGGGGATCACCTATACGGAAATGGGCGATCTCGACAAGGCCATCATTTATTTCAGAAAGGTGATCGAGCTCGACGAGACGTACATCAAGGCGTACAACAACCTCGGGGTCGCTCTCGCGCAGAAGGGGGAGTTCGAGCAGGCGATGAACGTTCTCAGAGAAGCGACGCGGGTGGCTCCCGAATACCCCCTCTCCTACAAGAACCTCGCCATGGTGTACGTCCAGATGAAGAAGCCGCGGGAAGCCTACGACAATCTCTCCCGGTATCACGATCTAGAGCCCCGCGACGAGGCGGCGCTCGAGACCCTTGCCAAACTCCGCATCGCGATCGCGGCCGACTCGACGCGTCAGTAATGGTGGTTTGAAGGACCATACCGGACCCAGCGCTCCGCTTCGCTCGGCTTCCCGCCGCGCCTGGCGCGAATGGGGCCCCCGGCCCGCGCGCAGCTTGCGAGCACGGGCGGGATAATTCGCGACAGGACCCGCGGCGGGCGATCCTCGCTCGCTCCCGCGAAGGGTCCGGTATGGTCCTTCAAACCACTGGCGTGCAAAAACTAGAACAGACGGAGGGCGATTCCCGCGGTGATGTTCCAGAAGAGGGGGTCGCTATCGCCTTCGGAGTAGATGTAGACCCAGTCGGGGTTGTTGATGTCGAAGGCGTCGGCCGTCCAGAACTTGTGAGCGTAGACACCGGCGTCGACGAACCAGTTCGTAGAGATCCTATAGCTCAGGCCGGCGTTCAGATTGATCCCGAAATGGTTGTTGGTGAGGTCGAACTGGTTCAACGACTGATCGAGGATGAGGCTCACCGCGTAGATCCCGGCCCCGGCCGAGAAGAAGAAATCCATCCGGTCGTTGATCGGGAACTCGACCATGGGCGCGGCGCTTATGATGAGAACTCGCATGCTGACATCGTCGAAATCGGTTCCGAAAAACTCGCGCGTGATCTCCGAGTCCGTGCTCCCGAGGTATATCGCTCCCAGGGTGACGTCTACCGAAAAGGGTTTCTTGATCCGTTGAAGGAAGTGGAGCGAGAGATTGAGCCCGCCGCCAAAGTTTTTCTCGAGGTCGTTCCCCGTCCACGCGAAACCCGCGCGGAGACCCAACCTCTCTTTGAAGGGATCGGACTGGGATTCGTCCTCCAATTGGGCGATAGCGTTCGAGGCGGACAGTGCTATGATCACCGCGAGGACGAGAGGCAAGCGTTTCATGGCCCCAATGTATAACTTATGTCAAGAAGGGTAAAGCGGGATTTTTCGAGGGAAGACTGGGAGACGTACTATCGCCGTTACCAGACGACGCTCGCGCGGGAGTATCTGATTCCCATTTTCTCGCGCTGGGGTGTGGACCTCAGGGGGAAGAAGCTCCTCGAGGTCGGTTGCGGAAACGGCGGGTGCGCGGCCGAGTTCTCGCGAGCCGGCTGTGACGTGGTGATGATGGACATCGACGAGAGGCTCGTCGGACTCGCCGGAGAGCACAACGACAGGGAAGGCGTCACCGCGGAGGCGTTTGCCGGAGACGTCCGAAACGAAGCGGCGTCCTTCTGGCGCCGGGGTCCCTTCGACATCGTGATGTTTCGCGACGTGATGGAGCACGTCGAGAGTCCCGCAGCCGTCCTCCGAATCGTCCGGCGCTTTCTCTCGCCGGTGGGCGTCGTCCTGGTCGTGTTTCCCCCGTACTATTCTCCTTACGGGGCCCACCAACAGATACTCCCGAGGAAGAAGTTCCTGTTTGTCCCTTACAATAAGCTCCCGTATATCCAGATGCTTCCCGAAAGGATGTTTCTCCGTCTCGTGCGAGGCGAGGGTCCGTCCAACGAGGAAGTGGCGCGATTGAGCACGATCCGCTTGACGATTCGCAAGTTCGAAAGGGAGATTCGCGAGGCGGGGTTCGTGGCGAGAGAAAAAAGAACGTATCTTTCGCGCCCGTCTTTTGCGCTTCGTTACGGTCTCCCCGTCATCGGTGCGGGAATCCTCGGCCGCGTGCCTCTTGTCGCCGAAGCGGCGGTCACGGCGGTCCACTATTTGCTCGCGCCGATCCCGGTGTCCTCTGACCAGAGCCCGTCGTAACCACACTCTCTCAAAAAAGCGCCGGCGGGGTGGTAACGACCCGCGTCCAAACAAAAACCGCGTCGTGGGGCCCTCGAAAAGATCCCACAACGCGGTTCCCGCCCCGAAGGGCCGGTTGAGCGCTTCCATACTACTTGAGAAGCATCATCTTCCTGGTCTCAATCGTCCGTCCGTCCACCTGGAGGCGATAGAAATACATGCCCGACGGGACCGCGTCTCCCGCGTCGTTCCTCGCGTCCCACGTGGCGGAATGCGGGCCCCCCTCGTCGGTTTGGTCTCTCAATCTCCGGACGAGAGCGCCGCTCACATCGAACACGTCGAGCGCGACGCGGCCGGACGACGGGAGGAAAAACACGATGGTCGTGTGCGGCTTGAACGGATTGGGCGTGTTCTGGAGAAGCCTGGGTGAGAGCGCAGGTTCGCCGTCGGCGATCTTCAGTTCGACTTGTTTTCTCGTTTTGCCGGCGGTGCCCCCCGAGAGAGTGTCAGGGCCCAGGATATCGAACGACTCGGCGATGCCATCGCAGCTGATGTGGCCGAACGCGGCGCTCGAGTTGTCCGATATCTCGAGGTACGCTTGCTTCCCTTTGTGCGGCCGGAGGTCCCAGTACCGGCGGTCCATCGCGTCGGTGTTTTTCCCCGTCTCCCTGAAGAGGATTTGACGGGTGTCGGCGTCGACAAAAGCGACGTAGCATTCGTTTGGATAATTGCCGCCGCCGACGAGGAGGCTCATCGAGTTGCCCGTAACGGTGAACTCCTTCGAGCGCATCACCCCCATCGGAGAATCTCCCTGGTACGCCCCCGAAGTGCCGATTCCGATAGGGCCCTGGTAACGTTCGTACGAGCTGAGCCAGCACATCCCCTCGTAACCCACGGCGACTATGTCTCCGCGCGCGGCGGGGTTGTTGAGAAAAGTCGGCGCGAAGATGAACGCGTTGCCCCAGACGTTGGTCCACTGCGCCGAGAGAGGCCAGGGCTTATAGACGTACGGCGAGTCCCCCGCCCAGCGCAGCGTGTCCACCCGGATCACGTGCTGGCCGGTGCCGTCGTTGTACGGGTGCATCGCGTGGCGCGAAAAGAGGTCCTTGCCGGGGTCGAACTGGTTGATCTCGGCGGCGTGGCCGTAGTCGATCACGTAAGCCGTCGAGGGGTTCCATCCGGTCAGTGGCGAGTCCGACTTCATGAACGTTGTGCCGTCCACCGTTTCTTCCGTATAGAAAAGGTACCACTTGTTGTTTCGGGGGATGCACTGGACGGACTCGAGCACGTGCCAGTTCGAATGAACGTAGAACGGTCCGTTGTCCTGCCACGAGTACCCATCGTTCGACACGCCGCAGGCGATCGCTCCCCGGTTGCTCTGTGTCTTCGCCGTCAAGAGCTGGTAGAAGACCCCGTCGTACTCGAACACGAAGGGATCCCGGCCGTGACTCCAAGCGGTTTCGCTCCACAGAGCCCAAGAAGAATCGGGGTGGTAAGTGGGCCAAGGAATCTTCACCCACTGGTAGAGGTCGTGGGAAAAGGCCATCGCGGTTTGCTGGCAGCCGTACCGGTTCACCGCCGTGTAGTACATGATCCAGCTACCGTTGTTCTCGTCGCGGACCACTTGAGGCGCCCACAGGGCCCACTGATCCCACGACCCCGGACCGGTGTACAGCACGGGAAGTTGGAGGTCCCAGTGGACGAGGTCGGTCGACGTGGCGTGGCCGATGTTCACGGCGGGGTTGCCACGGAGATAGAACAAGTGATAAACACCGTCGACGCGTAGAAGGCTATGGTCCTTGACCTCGACGCCGAACTCGGTGAAGTACTTTTGCTCGAAGTCGAACTTGACGAGCGCGTGGGAAGGCCAAGCAAATAGCAACACGCCGGCCATGATGACAACAGCAAGCGTTCTCGGCATGGGATGTGATCGCTTTGTTAGCAGTTACTCTGGTTGTGACTACCTCTTGCTTTGATTATGTGCGTATATTCTGATGGCGACTTATATTAGCATATCGGTGGGGGTTGTTCAACGTCTATATTTGTGGTAGAGTTGTGCGACGAGAAAGCTGCGAAAATGCCGGGGCCACCCCGGGGAAAACCGGGTCGGAAGAACTCGTTCGGCAGAGGCAAACGCAGGCAACAATCGGTCGTTTCATGAGATATACCGCGAAAATACTGACGGCGTTCGGCATTCCCGTAAGGGTGCACGCGACCTTTCCGCTAACGCTGGTCGCGTTC
>Ga0315288_10012849_pt1 | contig 10511 bp, 13 predicted proteins | sample YL17G11_20_MG_FD_203454 | JGI IMG/M metagenome (GOLD analysis project Ga0315288, IMG submission 203454) | Sediment microbial communities from Yellowstone Lake, YNP, Wyoming, USA - YL17G11_20 | ecosystem: Environmental > Aquatic > Freshwater > Lake > Sediment | place: USA: Wyoming | collected...
AGTGGATGCGAACATCGCATCGCTGCTTCGTTCTGAACTTGATAATGTAATTCTATCAACACCTGGAAAGTCCTACCAGGCACTTAAAAGCCAATATGGTGCTGTCGTAGAGGTCGAAAAGAACTTTGTTAAAGCTCTTAACAAAGTCTCTAGGACGCAGAAGATTCCTGGTGTAAGCACATTCGACACAGTTCCGATTATCTACGGTGCATTTACAGGTAACACAGCTCTTATGGCTTCCGGTATTACACAGAAAATATTGAAAGGTGCTGTTAATAGAATGAAAGACCCTGGGTTAGCCGTTAAGTCAATATTTAAAGCGTTGGATAAATCCGGAACACCGACAAGGATACAGTCTCTTATCAATATTCCACTTAAAGGTACAGCAATCACGGCAGGACGGAAAGATTCTACGGCTAATAAAGAGATTAGAAGAATATTAAAATAGAGAAGGAAGAATAATATGCACCAAACTAAAACAGATTCTCCAACCACGTCAGAGGGAGTTATGGATAACGAAAGAGACCACGATGAGATAAAGGCAGATATTAAAGAAATTCTTAAAATACTCAATGGTAACGGCGGAATAGGATTATGCGCAAAGGTAAACTTCCTTTGGGGTTCATTCATATTCATGACTATAACAGTAGCAACGCAGGCAATCATACTAACAAGGATTCTATTGACCTAGGTGCTTTATGAAGATACCAGAAGTGGTAAAGATTGGCGCTTACGATTATAAGGTAGTTGAGGTAGAAGATTTGCAATTAGATGGAAAAAGTTCCCTTGGAGTGTGTGATAGAGAAACAAATATTATACAGTTGAAAAAGGGAATGAAGCCTAAGAAGGAAAAGGAAGTATTTATCCATGAGTGTCTGCACGCAATCGAGGACAGTTATGGAATAGACCTAGGAGAGAAAAGAGTTAATCTCCTTGCTCTAGCGATCATGGCGCTGATAATCGACAACAAACTTAGATTCTAAATCTAAACATTGGAGAGTATATGCCAAAGAAGATAGGTGTAGTTGGGTTTCCAGGTTTATATGGCGGTGCTGGTGTAGAACTAGATTGCCAAATAACTCTATGGAAAGAGATGGGGTATGAGATTCATGTAGTGCCAACTTGCGATACCAGGAACGAACCGTTACTTCCTAAGACTCTATTAAGGGCACAGGTTCATAATTCTAAAGACTGGTCTAAGTTAAAGGGTATGCCAGTTGTTTCTTTCTGTAACGATATATTTCTATCAGATTTACATAAAATCAAGAAGTTCGCATCAAAGACGATATTTGTTAATTGCATGACATGGCTATTCGACCAGGAAAAGAAATGCCATAAAGACGGATTGATTGACCTATTCCTGTATCACACCCACCAAACACAGAGTAAGAACAACGACGAGTTAAAGAAGATAAACCAGAACTATAACTGGAAAGTATTCAAGTCGTGGTTCGACGATTCACGCTTCCCGTTCCACGCAGAGAGACCAACAGATAAATTTAATTTCGGAAGAATAAGCAGAGAAGACGCTGATAAGTACGCACACGACCAGTTATTTGTGTATGAGACGATGGTAGCTCCAGTTCCAAAGCAGGGGATTATACTAGGATTTGATAAGCGAAGTGAAGGGAAGATTGGTAAACCACCAGACTGGATAAGGACTTACCCTGGAAACGGAATATCTCAGCAAGAGTTCTACGCTCATTGTCAATGTGTTATACAGAAGTGCGACACCATGGAGAACTGGCCCCGTGTAGGAATGGAGGCTATGTCCTCTGGTTCTGTCCTGATTGTGGATGATCGTGGCGGATGGCAGGAGATGATTAAGCACGGAGAGACTGGGTGGTTATGTAAGGATAACAGAGATTTCGTCTACTATTCCTCTAGGATGGCTTACGAAGTCAAAGAGCGTGAGCAAATGGCAAGGCGTGCCAAACAGTGGTTCGTTGATGTTATAAATAATAAAGAACAATCAATGAAAGACTGGGAGGAAACCTTTGCTTAATCCATATACCTATAAAACAGATGGCGATTTGAGTAGGGCAGATGTGGTAGTCCTGACACTTCTTTGCAGAGGTAAGAATGTCGTAGAGTTTGGCATTGGCGGTTCAACTATCCTACTTTCTAAGATAGCAAACAAGGTCATTTGTTACGAGCATGACCAAGCGTGGATAGATAAGATAAAGCCCTCCTTGGGCTCCAACGTTGAGATTAGAATGATAGATAAGGGTGCGACACCACTTGAGGGCGAGAAGTCGATTGTAGGGCTGGGAGAAGCCTGTGACGTGCTTTTCAACGATGGTCATTCGCACCTTCGGGCACCTGCTTTACTTGAGTTTTGGCCTTATATCAAAGACTGTGCAATCCTACATGATGCGAGGATGACTTATGCTGGAAATTGCGTTAAAAAGTTCATTGATGCTTTTACTAATAGAAATGAACCAAGTAAGGCTAATCCAGGGCTTCCTGATAATCCTTTTACTGGGAGTCTAGATAGAATTGACTGGTGCTGGTTGGAGTCTAACATGGTCGTTATGAAAAAACGAAATGGTACTCTGAAATACGAGAACTGGAAAGTGACGGAGAATGAAACCAAGCAAGATTAGACTTTTAGAATGGGGAGCACCTACAAACTGGGATGCTCGGATGGGCCCTGCAATCGGATGCTGTAATGACGCATACTTCTTAAGCCAAGAACCGTGGCTGGAAGTAAAGATGAGCACGATGAAAGAGTGTAAAGAAGACGGAGTAATGCCATGGATTCGTGGTGGTTGTAGGGATGAGGTAAGACAGTGCCAGGAACTAGGTATTCAGTTAATCGTAGGGCCCAGTTGTGTATTTGGCAACTCGAACGATCCTAACGCAAATGATCCAGAACTAAAGAGTCCTGCCATATACAGAATTCTTATGAGTGATGAGGTTAATGGAGACTTAGCCAGGTCAATAGCAACACGCCCAGAGATTATAAAGCAAGTACCGTTCTTTATGAGACCAGAATTATATAACGAACCGTTCAAGTATGAGAAGGTATGGGATGCTTATTTTCATATTAAAACAGGTGGTAACAAGTGGGCTAGGGAAGGTTTTAAGAGTATAACCGCAACATTCCACGGGTGGTATGACTTTAAGGAATTAAAGTATAAAGCCCAACATTCAACGGTATGTCTACACAGTTGTGCCTATGATAATTATGGTTTAGCTGTGCATGAAATAAGCATGCTTGGATGCCCATTAATCTACGATAAGAACGGTATGAAACGTGGTTCTATCGGCCCAGGAATGGGTATTGAAGTAAGCGATATGGATACAGAGAATCAAGAACTCGGTAAAGAGATTATCGAAGCAGCCCATAAAGCTATGGAAATGGATAGGAAGAAGGTTTGGGAAGCGTCCATGGAGTATCAGTCAATCGAGAACTGCAAACGAAGATACAGGGAGGCTATATTCGGATGAGCGCAGAAAGAGATATATATGATGGATTTGTGAAGAGATTCGGGAAATATCTTAAAGATAACGACCTTGTTATTGATATTGGTAAGTCAAATGATGGTCTATCTAATTACTATAAATCATTACTTCCGTCGCAAATAGTATATAAAACTTGCGACATCGAACCATTAAAGAATCCAGATATAGTAGACGATATTGAAAATACAAAACTACCATCAGAGTACTTCAATGGCGTATTGTGCTTTGGGGTCTGGGAGATGTGCAACGGAAATCCTTTTGATCTGTTTAAAGGGTTAATGAAGATACTCAAGAGTGATGGACACTTCGTATTTGGAGTTAAACTAGCTGGGTATCCTGTTGATTGGAACTATGATTACGTTAGGTTTACGGAGTGTGGTATTAGAAGATTGCTATCTAAATGTACTATCCTAGAAGAAGAAGTCGTTAAAAGGGATGGGAACCCTACTTTCTTTATGGTAATAGGTAAGAAATGATATTTAGAGATGACGACATAAGGGCAGACTCTGACCCGAATACTTTAGAGAGAATCCATAATATATTCGTTGAACATAACAGGGTTCATACTCTAGGTATTCAACTAGAAGGTCTATACAACACACCCATATGGTACTGGATGCAAGACACTTATATGGAGACTCCGTATAACATCCAGTTCGGACTACACTGTTGGACACATAGGTTCTATCACGATCTATCTTATTACGAACTGATAGAAGATTTGAATAAGTGTATAAATTACTGGAATGAGTATAGGGGTAACATGCCAGCATTTAAGATGTTCTTTCCCCCTAATAGTTTAGTATCACCGACTCTATATAGAGCGTGTGAAGATGTAGGACTTATATGTATTAACTTCGATACTCCATACCCATCGAGAGTAATCCATTGGGGAGAAGTAAAAGATGGCGGATTAAAACTTTCAGAAATTGAAAAGATGCTTGTCCAAGAAAAGGAGAACGGCAATTAGAATACTCGCACTGACGTGGCCCACTTTCGATAACGAAACAGAGTTAATGATTAACCAGAGAGGTGACCTTCTGTGTCCGGCGATAGACGGTCTCACAAACGAACTTCTCAAACTAGGGCACCAGGTGCTCTATATAAACCTTTTCTCAGAGTACCGAGAATTAACCGATAAGGAAAAGAACTGTATTGGAATGATTTCAGGGTTATCGTTCCATAAATGGGAGTATGTAAGAAACAGAAAGTTCGACCTTATATGGTGTGCTATTAAAGACCCAACACCCAAGCAGTGCCTACCATACTTAGAAAAGGTTCTTGCTGAGGTTGTTGCAGAGAATCCCAACACCCCGATTCTTAATGATGCTAGAAAGTTAGCAGATCATACTAAGAATAAGTATGTTGGGGTTATGCGAAGCAAGAATGTAGGTGCGATACTCAAGACCGAGGAACAGGTCAAACATTTAAGACGAGAAGATGGAACGTGGGATTTTACAAAGTTTCACCCAGCATCTCAAGGAAGTTATGTTTCATTAGACTATGAAACTATCCTATTATCCGATAGGAACAGCCAAAGAACAACTCTTAATGAACAATATTGTGTACTTAAATACCACAATACTTCTAAGTACCCCAATGCTGAACCAGGATTAAGGACGTTCTTTAGAGTTCCTTATGCGGCAGGACAGTGTATGGAAGGGTTTAAGTATTGGTGTCCTGAGAATATCTTATGTCCTAAGTCTGGTGCGGCAGTTAAGAAGGCTCCGTATAGTATAGCTGAGATGAGCGCAGGAACTATCTCTGCGTGTATGAAAGAACTAGGTGTAGACATAGCCCATATCGAAGGTGTCGAAGCTGGGTTTACTGTAGAGATATTCGATGTAAATCCTTTCCCAAGTTCAGCAGGAGAGACATTACAGCCTATGGCAGCCAAGATGGCGAGAAGGATAGACCAGGTGTACTGTCTATGAAAATATCGGCTCAGTGCATCACCTATGATCGTACAGAGTTATTAGAAGAAGCCATCGAGTCTTTCCTCCGCCAAGACTATAAAGGCGAGAAAGAGATGGTTATTCTTAATGACTGCGCAGACCAACAGTTAATCTGCAACCATCCAGAAGTATTCGTTGTGAATACTAACAGAAGGTTCAGAACAATAGGGGAGAAAAGAAATGCGTGTATTGCTATGTGTAGCGGTGACATTATATTTGGCTGGGACGATGATGATATTAGCTTACCTCACAGAATTACGACATCTTTAAAGTACAAGAGAGATAAGCCCTACTTTAAGAACACCTCAGCTTGGTTATGGCAGAACGGAGTTGTTCAGGATGAGCCAGTAAAGAATACATATCCTACTATGGCGTGTTGGGATAGGAAGTTCTTTGAGGAAGTAAACGGGTACGCTTTCATGCAGAGTGGGCAGGATGTTGAGTTAGATAATAGATTTAGAAAGACTGGAAAGAGACATTGTATTGACATTCCCAAAGAGGATGTGTACTACATATATAGATTCGGCGGAACGCAGAAGCCTCACCTATCGTCTTATGGTTATGGTAAAGGTTGGATAGAGATAGGTAAGAGAGAGATTTCTAATAAAGGAACAATTCAGTTAGTTCCAAAATGGAACACAGACTACGTAAAACTCATAAAGGAGAAGTTAGATGTTAAAAAGAATCCTAGTAATTCTATTCCTAGTTTGTCTCACAGCGTATAGTGCGGAAGCATTTTATTCTGTCAGGTATAGGTCACACGCCACAGACTGTACGCTATTGACGGATGGCAAACTATACGACTATTGCTTTGAAATAGACTCAGATGATGTGTATAAATGCCAACCAACATCAGGGGACTGCAACACTTCAGCTGAATGGCGAAGAATAGGTAATTACTCAACCGTACAACTTCATGTAGTAGATTATACAACAACGCTTACAACTGGTGACGGGAAACTATACTTCTCGATTCCTGCTAGACTCAATGGTTCTAACTTGGTGGCAGTTACAGGTCAGGTTATTACCACAGGGACAGTTGGAACTACCACAGTGCAGTTAGCGAGATGTGCTAATGCCGCAACAGGCAACGCCTGTTCTTCTACAGTAAGCGACATGCTTTCTACCAAATTAACCATAGACGCAAGCGAGGATTCCTCTGACACGGCGGCTATTCCATCCGTTGTCAACCAAACCTATGATGATGTATCTACAAACCAAGTAATAAGGGTGGATGTAGACGTAGTATCTACTGGTTCACAGGGTCTTATATTAAACCTTACTTTCTTGAGGATTTAAATGAAACGATTTCTATTATTACTCATATTTGTGTTATTAGCGAAGTCATCCTTTGCCGCACTTCCGTGTACCGAAGGAACAGCTACCTGTTGGATAGTTAGGGGCGATGGTGGGACGACTACACAGTGTAACGGACACTACAATGCAGCATACGATGGTTCTGGGACTGGAGAGAATTGCGCTTTATCTCATCCTGCGTGGGCTTTGGGTGGCGTGAATACATCAACGGTCATGGCGGCAGGGGATACCCTTTATATCGCCTATTACGCTAACGGGTATGAGATAGGATATGATATGCCTAATACTTTAGGATGCAATCTATCATATCCGTATGATTGTATTTTAGACACAATCCCAAATGGAATAGATATAGACAATAGAACAAAGATTTATGGAGAAGGATGGGACACGGGATGCCCTGATAGCACAAAACCGTCTCTGTGGGGCGCAGATAGGGTTGGCAGAGTGCTCAAAATCGGTTCTAATAATGACATACGGTGTCTTGAGATTACCGATCATAGTGGGTGTATGTTTAGACAACCAGGTAATGTTCAAAGTGGGTCAAAAATCGACAATGAACCAACCCAAGACCCAATCATCTGTGCAGAAAACCATCCTAATCGTGTCGGGGACTATGCTATAAACGGAATACAAATGGATAATGTAGATAATATAAATATCCAAGATGTATATTTACACGGAATAGGGAATAGATGTGTCTACGCCTGTGCTCTCGGTGGTTCTATAACTCTGACAGATGTAAAAATGGAAGGGTGCCCTGGATCTGGTTGGGATGCTGATTGTGGAACATCTGTTAATTACGACGCAGGAACAACGGTTGAATGGACAAGAACAACATTACAATGGTCTGGGTGCGGAGAAAGGTATTCAGCAACCCCAGGAGGGTACGGGGTTAATACTCCCCACAACTGTTGTTCTCAAGATCAAACCTGTTACGGAGACGGAATAGGATTTGCCGGAGATAGTGGCGATTGGACGTTCACAGATACTAATATTTCGAACAACACATCCGACGGGATAGACCTTTTATATAGTTCAACAGGAAATGTTAAACTATTTCGACATAAAGCGGAAGGAAATGCTGGAGCTTCTTTTAAATGTTCTAATCCAAGCGCAATCGTAGAAAACTCTATACTACTTGATAATTGTGCGTCGTGGTCAAAGTCACCCAATGTTTATGGGTCTCAATATTCTCCTGGTAGGTCTGGAACCACCTGTGACCATGATAGTTCCTGCGACTCAAATGAAAACTACCAGAATTGCTCAGATTGTGTCGGATTCAACACTTGCAGAGCAAGTTCAAATATATCGTTTAGTTTAGGGTCTAATAAAGCACTATCAATATATAACTCGACATTATTCTCAACACACGATGTAAACATCCTTGCATCCAATGACTCAAATTGCGGAACTGGTTCTACGGTAACATATAAGAATAATATTATATACGGTGCGGAAGAATATAATGCACCTGGAGATAGGCCAGATGCGTACTACTGTTACTGCCCAGGTAGCGGTTCATGTCCACCAGTCACACAGACTAATAATACTTGTTATAACGGTAAAGAAGATGTCGCTGATTGTGCTGGTGGTTCAATAGCTAATCCTAACCTTGTTGGGCCAATCAAGACAACCAGCGCAGACCCCCATGTCGGAACTTCTTTCTGGAACAATTTCAAGCTAACGTTATCGTCTTCCAACGAAATCGGCGGTAGTGCCGCAGATGAAACGGTAGTCCTACAAGGAACAAGTAACGACGTATCTAATGCAGCAAGAGGTTCTGATTGGGATAGAGGCGCTTGGGAGTATGCGGTTGGCGGAACAACAAGATTTCTTAAATCAATAATCATATTTTAGGAGCATCTATGGCAGAAATTCTAATTCAAGCTAAAGGTCACTGGATGGACAACTTCACTCAATCGCAGATCGACGCCCTTGAAGATGGAGCGAAGAAGTCCAGAAACGCTCGTATTCAGTTAGGTGATATAGTCGTTGTCAGACCCGATGGATGGGTGTGGGGCCGTGAAGAATGTTTGCCTAACTACCTTGTTGTTAAACTTCCACAGTTAACGGTGGAACAGGTAGAACATTTCACCCAATCGTTAATGGGCGAACCTGACGCACAGGGCAATAGACCGACATTGAAGAAACGAAAGTATAAAATCCCTAGCCAATGGGTTACGCCTTACATCACAGCAGGAACGAGTGTGATTGAGGTTAAATTGACAAATCAACAACAGGCTTTAATCAATAATGTTATAGAAAAGACGGAGTAGAAAATGGCTGAATTCCTAAAGAAAACCGTTAAACCTTCAGGCGGCAACTACACCTCTCTCGAAGCCTGTATGAACGCCAACGAACAGGACTTGACAGGGGATGGGTGGTTTACTGTTGAGATAGATGGAACTTGGTCGAGTGCAGATACCTCGGCTGTAACGATTCATAACTACACCACAACAGCGTCGGACTATATCAACATCTACACCACTGCGGCGGCGAGGCATGATGGAAAGGGTAGTCTTGATACTGATAAATATAGAATCGTAAACGGAACAGCATTTGCGGCGGCTATCAATATTGGTGATAATTATGTTACCATTACAGGATTACAAATCACAACATATACAGGATTCGCATATGGCGAAGTGGGATTAAATATAGGACAAAATCAAACAGGTATACTGATTGATAAATGTTTTTGTCATGTAAAATATGACAGTAACGATAAGGGTGGGTCAACTATTGCTATGGCGTATGCAGGAACTGTTGAAGTGCGTAATACAATAGCTGTTCAGACTGGCACAGGTAATGCTATATCCGCTTATTCGACAGAAGGAACAAAAAATATAAATAACTGTATTGCCATAGCTTATGGTAGTAACGCCATTTTGACAAATGCAGATTATGGAACACTTACAATAAGAAATACCTATGCTTCTTCTGGAACTACAACTGCATTTTCTACTGTTGATGCAACGCTAACAACTTGTGCTTCTGACGACGGTTCCCAATCAACGGCTACCGTCGCCTACGACACTTCTACATTCACAAACGTAACCGCAGGTTCAGAGGACTTCCACTTAGTAGCAGGTTCTTCTTTAATCAACGCAGGCACAGACCTCTCCGCAACCTTCACCGACGACATCGACGGAACGACCAGACCAACAGGGGCAGGAACATGGGATATTGGGGCGGATGAGTACGCCAGCTCCACATACGTCTACACCCGTGGCGACTATGCCGACCTACCGACAGATGACTCAGACCTTGAAACCGCCTTCACAGAAGCCAACTACACTACTGTAAGCACGGATGATACAAATAGGGTAGACCAAACCGCAACAAACCAATACGCTATCTTCAAGTTCAAAGACAAGAATACAAATTCTACCGACCTAATGACAGTTACTTGGAACGGGCAGTCTACTACGGCGCCAAGTTCCAGCATCGTAAAACTTCAAATCTACGATAGAACACAGGCTCAGTGGGAAGATTTAGACTCAGATAATACCACAGGAGCTAACACAGACTTCGACCTAACAGCGGATATAACCACAGAACTTGACCATTACTACGATGCAAGTAGCTGGATTTCTTGTAGGGTGTGGCAGGACGATTTGTAAGGAATATAGATGGCAATAACCATAATAGGTACGCCACAGGTAGGTAATACTAATAATGGCGGAGCTGTTACGCTTACTTGGTCTACCAGACCTTCAGAGAATGACTATACGGTAGTTGTAGTAGGTTCTCCTGCAAGGACTCCTA
>Ga0315288_10012851_pt1 | contig 10510 bp, 9 predicted proteins | sample YL17G11_20_MG_FD_203454 | JGI IMG/M metagenome (GOLD analysis project Ga0315288, IMG submission 203454) | Sediment microbial communities from Yellowstone Lake, YNP, Wyoming, USA - YL17G11_20 | ecosystem: Environmental > Aquatic > Freshwater > Lake > Sediment | place: USA: Wyoming | collected...
CCCGTTAAGCCCGAGGCGCTGTCGGCCATCTTCTGCAAGGAGATACTGAGGCAGGAGGTTACTCGAGAGAGGTTCGTCCCGATACCAGACGAGGTCAGGGAGGCGTACAGGCTCTGGAGGCCTACCCCCATGTTCAGGGCGAGGCGCCTGGAGAAGGCGTTGAAGACCCCCGCGAAGATCTACTACAAGTACGAGGGGGTGAGCCCGCCCGGGAGTCACAAGCCTAACACAGCCGTCCCACAGGCCTACTACAACGCCCGCGAGGGCGTGGGGCGCCTCACCACGGAGACGGGCGCCGGCCAGTGGGGGAGCAGCCTAGCATTCGCGGGGATGCTATTCGACCTCGACGTCACCGTCTACATGGTGAGGACGAGCTACGACAACAAACCCTACAGGAAGGTGATGATGGGGCTCTACGGGGCGGTGGTCTACCCGAGCCCGAGCACCCGGACGGATGCAGGGAAGGCGATCTTGGCGAAGGACCCGAACTGCCCAGGGAGCCTCGGCATCGCCATAAGCGAGGCGGTCGAGGACTGCGTAAAGAGCAGCAACACCAAGTACAGCCTGGGCAGCGTCCTCAACCACGTCCTCATGCACCAGACCGTGACGGGGCAGGAGGCCCAGGAGCAGATGAGGATGGCCGAGGACTACCCGGACATGGTCATCGGATGCGCCGGCGGCGGGAGCAACTTCGGAGGCGTCGCCAACCCATTCTACCACGACAGGGTTACGGGGAAGGCGCTGAAGGAGACGAGGTTCATCGCCGTCGAGTCCGCAGCCGCCCCTAGCCTCACCATGGGAGAGTACCTCTACGACCACGGCGACACGGGGAGGATGACGCCCCTCATCAAGATGTACACCCTCGGCCACGACTTCGTCCCCTCGCCCGTCCACGCCGGCGGACTCCGCTACCACGGCAAGGCCCCCATCACCAGCCTCATGGTGAGGGAGGGGGTCGTCGAGGCCCGCGCCTGTAACCAGATAGAGGCGATGGAGGCCGCGACCACCTTCCTCAGGGCGGAGGGGCTAATACCTGCACCAGAGTCGGCGCACAGCCTCAAGGCCGTCATCGACGAGGCGGCTCACTGCAGGGAGATGGGGGAGGAGAAGACAATACTCACCCTCCTCAGCGGCCACGGCTACTTCGACATGAAGGCCTACGAGAGCTACCTGGCCGGCGAGCTCAAACCATACGCCCTGACCATGGAGGAGGCGGCGAGGAGCGTCGGAGACCTCAGACGCCTCTACCCGTGGGCCTGAGCCTCCGGGGACTCGAGCGGTCGCCCTGCCACATAGCCTCAGGGCGGGGATAGGGTGTGTAGCGGCGCCCTACCACATAGCCTCAGGGCGGGGATAGGGTGTGTAGCGGCGCCCTACCACATAGCAGTTATATAGTTTTAGGGGGAGGTCAACAACGATCGTTATGCTCAAGGAGACGGCCAGGATGCTGGCCGGGATAGGTCTCCCCGAGGGCGACGCGTACGATCTGCCTTCTTCTCCCCTCACCTTCCCCGACAAGGCGAACTACAGGATAGAGATTTCTGGGATAGAGAACCTCGCCGTGCTACGCGCCCTCGTGGACGAGATGGATAAACGGGATGTCCCCGTGCACAGGATCATAGGCACCGTGATGGGCGCCACCCTCCTCAGCGACTCTGAGCTTGAGGAGTACGCCCAGCTGGCCCACGACGCGAAACTTGAGGTCATCCTGACCCCGGGCCCCAGGGCGCTCTGGGACACCGGCAGGCAGGTGGCTACGCCCGAGGGCGGCCTATGCGGAATCAGGTACCGCGGCATGAAGGGGCTCACGGAGGCCGTGGACGACATCCTCCACAACATCAAGCTCGGCTTCCGCGGCTTCCTCGTCGTCGGCGAGGGGGGCATGTGGGCCCTTAACGAGTTAAGAAAGGCCGGCCACATCCCGAAGGACATCGTCTTCAAGGTCTCCATCTTCACCGGCCACGCCAACCCCGCCGGCGCCAAGGTGCTCGAGATGCTCGGCGCTAACACCTTCAACCCCATCGGCGACCTCACCCTCCCCCAGCTAGCCGCCATGAGGAAGGCGGTCAGGATACCGATGGACCTACACGTCTGGCTATTCGACGCATGGGGAGGCTTCAACCGCATCTACGAGGCACCAGAGATGGCCCGGACCTGCTCGCCCTGCTACTTCAAGATAGAGCCAGGCCCAAGCGTCGGCGCAATGTACAAGCCTTGGGGCGCAGGTCTAGACAAGATGGCCCGTGACAAGGTCGTCTACGCAGAGCGGCTCATAGGCTTGGTCGAGGAGAACTGGCAGGAGGCGAGGCTCTCAAAGATGGGAACAGCCGACCTCGCCATTCCGAAGACAACTAGGAAGATGTAGGACCAGAGGGAGACTCCTTTCTTTTATTCCTCATCTCACCGGCTAGGTCAGACGCTAAGCCTCTTCCAACCTCGACCCGCCAGAACCTTTCTAGTCTCGCGGGTTCTCCGCCGGAGTCCTCGTACTCCGAGGCCTGGAAGAGCATCTCAAGCCTGTCAACGTCGTGGACGAGCATCGCCTCCGGGGAGTCGAGCCCCTCGTACTCCCGCCAAAGCTCCGTGAAAGACGCCGCAAGTTTCCCGGGGAGAAGTCTCACTATGCTCTGCATCGCGGCGTCCTCGGCGCGCCTATGGGCTTCTCCCATAAGCCTCCTCTGCACAGGCGTCAGGTCGCCGGTTTCAGCCTCTGCCAGATCGTGGATGAGGGCCATCTTCGCCGCCTTCAGGGAGTCCAATCCCTCTGCCTCGGCGATTATCACAGCCATCAGAGTGGTCCTGTAGCTGTGATCCGCGACGGACTCTGGTGAGGGTACGCCGGCCTCGACCCAGCCGGTCCTCTCGACTCCCTTCAGCTTGCCGGCGCGGTGGAAGAATTCGAGCAGAGATGAGCGGGACACGTGGAAGGATGAGCGTTCATCCTATTTGAGGGGTTTCCCGCAGCGGGGGCAGGTCTTCTCCTCCCAGAATATGGGGCTGCCGCATGCCGGGCAGCTCCATTTTTTCCCCTGCTCATCGAGCCAAGCATCGGCCTCCCCTACGTTGATCCTCCTTAGGTGCTCCCTGAGGCTCTCCCCGAACTTCCTGCAGCTCCCCGCTGAGTACTCCTGGCACTCTGAGCAGTACTCGTAGCCCTTCGCCTCCATGCAGGTCCTGCGCGGGCAGTATGTGCCGTGGTCGCCCGGGGCGAGGGCGTGGCAGCCGTGGCAGTTCATCCTTGCAGGCTGAGTCTTCCAGACCTTCCTGGCGAACTCCCTCGCCTGCTCGTCACCTTGGCATCCCCTGTATATCGGGCAGGCGCCGCAGTAGATGCCGCATCGCCCAACTAGGTCTCTGTCGACCATCAACTATGCTTGAAAACTTTACCAATAAAAGGGGTTAGGTTATTTCGCAGACATTCTTTATGGCGGCGAGCATGTGGTCGTTGTTCGGCGGGCATCCGACGACGTAGCATCCCTCGCCCTCGTGCTGCTTGAGGCAGGTCCCCATCACTATGGGCGTCCTCTTCAGCCCTTTCGGGACCTTGGCGTTGCTGCCCACGACTATGAAGAGGCCCCTGATCTCGCCCATGAGCTTCAACTGCTCCAGATCGTAGAGGACGCTGTGGATGGTTCCCCTGCAGGCGCTGCATGCTCCATCGCTGATCACTGTGAGACCCGGGCCGAACTCCATGTCGGTGGGCGGCCTCTTGAATTTCCTCGCTACTGAGCTTATCGGCTCCCCGACGACCTCGACCCTCTCGGGGTCTACGAGGCCGTGCTTCTTCCCCTCGACGAGGTAGTCGAGCTCCTCGAGCTTGAAGCCCATCACCTTGCTGGCGACCACGTCCAGGCTCCAGACGTCTTTCGACGCGATTATGGTGTTCAGCGGGACGATGTCTCCGAAACTTGGGCCAAGCCCCTCCATAGCGTTGATGGCGTCGAGGACCGTGAGGTCGACTGGCACCACCTTGTTAAGGTCGATGATCGCCTTCACAAGCCCGGTCCTGTGGAAGAGCCTCTTCTCGGACTTCGGTATGACGCCCTTCAGGTTCTTGACACCCAGTGTGACGATGAGCTGGTCATGGGTCTTCATCACAGGCAGGTTGATGCGGACGTCGGCGTCCATGAAGCTCTTTGAGACAGGAATCTTCTCGAAGGCTAGGTGATTGGGGACATCGAGCTCGACGAGCTTATCTTTGTCGACGTCGACGACCTTAGCTCCGAGCGCCTCGGCTGCCGCCTTTATGCCGCTCTTCTCCAGCGCCACATCGGTCGGGGTGAAGTAGCCGGAGCCCTCGACGACCAGGACCTTTCCGGCGCCTGCCTCGAGGCTGAGCCTGATCATCGCTTCGACGACCCGCTTGTCGGTTATGACGCCCGGCTTGGGGACCCTGCCCGTGACCACGTTCGGCTTCAGGGCCACCGTGTCGCCCTCGTGTATCATGCTCCCGAGGCCTCCGATGAGGTCGATCGCCTTCTTCACCATCACGTGGACGGCCTCGGAGTCTGGCGGCGCTGGCGCCTTAACGATGGAGACCTTTCCCATGAGTCATCTGTGGATAGTGAGGGTGAGAAGGATAATAAGGTGACGAATGCCGGCGGAGAACATCATTCACCTGTAACCCTCAATTCACTGTCCCCGTTACGGTGGCGAAAAATCGTTACACAAGCCTTTTTAGAAGCGGGATGTCTCAACTCAAATTTTCCCCTCGCGCGTGCTTTGGGAAACTGAAAACCGACCCATTGGCTTACGGCCGTCTCATAAATATGGGCTACCCATAAGAGAAGATCCCGGAATAGATCGCACGCCCAGCGCCGACGCCTCCCGTCGACGCCCCCGTTGCCTCCGCCGTTGCCTCCGTTGACGCCGCTCGCTCCGCTCGTCGACGAGCGCAGCGAGCGAACGAACGGAGCAATCTGAATCCGCGCTTACTATAGGGGACGGCGTCAACGAAGGCCAGCGAGCGGACGAGCGAACGAACGGAGGGACGCGTTCGTCCGTCATATCGACGCGGCGAATGAACGCCTTCTACACCCCGATGGCATGCTAATGGTCGATGAACGCTGGGCACTACCGGTCACTACGCCTGAGGGTCTGCCAACCGGCGCCTACAGGTAGGCCTCCGCCGACGAGCTACCTCGCGCGCGCGGCTCGACATCTGGTGGTCCGACGACACGATAAACTTCGTCAGGTGCCTGAAGAGCTTCTGGCTTCCCTCTTTTTCTCAGCAGCCTTTCTTCTTGCTGAACTTCTCCGCTTACTTGAGCTCCTCGTCCATTGGGAGGAGGCCGAGCTGCTTCCTCTGCTCCTCGAGCGGCAGCTTTGAGAAGCTCGTCTCCTCAGCGGTCCACTTGGCGCCCTTCTTCCTGATCTTCTTCTTCAGCTTCTCCTCGTCGCTCAAGCAGATTCATCAAGGTGATCTCAGCCACCCACTGATATGTGATACACATTCGTTAACATTAAAAAGCGGAGTCAGCTTGGGCGCCCCGAGGAGGGGTAGGGGGTCCATCGGAAAAACCTGAATCCAGCCCCTCACACGAAAAGGAGCCATGGAAACGGCTCTCCCATGATCCAATCTGTACAAATAAACGCTGATTAGCACGCGGAAAATGCGTATTAAGCCATGTTGAAAAATCGATTTCCCCAGTAGCCAGGAATAGGGCTTCCTTGGGTAGACCTTAAACCCTGTAATGGCTATTGATAAAAAATGAGAAGGTTGGTGGAGAGCGGCACCGTCAGGTTCATCGGCGTCGTCGAGAAGGTCGTCGACGATCTTTCGACTATCCATATACACCAAGAATACCTCCCTGCCCTCATGGGCGTCGAAGCCTACGAGAAGCTCTACGTTCTATACTGGTTCCACCTCAGGGGCGACGAGGAGCACAGGGGCACCCTCCGGGTCATCCCCAGGAGGCACGGCGCCACGGAGCCCAGGGGCGTCTTCGCCACCCACAGCCCGAGCCGGCCCAACCCGATAGGACTCACGCTGGTTGACCTCGTCAAGGTGGAGGGCTGCACCCTCACTGTCAGGGGCCTCGACGCCTTGGAGGGCTCGCCCATCGTCGACATCAAACCCTACACGCCCCACGAGGACCATTGAGGAAAGCCCGCGGGTCGCCACGGGCGATCCCTAGATCACGCCGTCCTTCCTGAGTTCCTCAATCTTCTCTTCGGTCAACCCGAGCAGCCGCGAGTAGACCTCGACGTTGTGCTCTCCTAGGGCGGGCGAAGGCGTCGAGAGATCGCCGGTCCCGGAGAACTTTATCGGGAAACCTGGCTCGGCGTGCTCGCCCCTGACCGGGTCCCTGACCCTCACGAACATGCCCCTCGCGGCGGCCTGCTCGTTCGCCTGAGCCTCGTCGAGGTCGTTGATCTTGGCGACGGGGATACCCCTCTTCGCCAGAATCTCGACGACCTCAGCCACCGTCCTCGCGGAGACCCATGCGCCGATGTTCTCCCTCGTCAGCTCCTCGACGCCGATGAGCTCCCTGAACCAGTCTGTTATCCTGCCCGCGGGGACGCTGAACATGACGTAGTCGTCGCTCGCCCTGTAGAGGCCGTGGACCGCCGGGCCCGCGTCCTCTATCGCCTTCTCGAAGGTGACGCCCGCGAGGTTCCAGAAGCTGAAGCTCTGCTGCACCGCGAGCATAGAGTCGAGCTGGGCTATGTCGATCCTCGCCCCACGCTCGGTGCTCTGCCTCTGGTAGAGGGCGGAGAGGATGCCTATGAGGGCGGTGAAGCCAGGGATGGTGTCCGCGACGGCTTCTGGGCCAACGTAGGGCGGACCCTCCGGGTCGACGGCCTCCTTCAGCAGCCACATGTAGCCGCTCGACGCCTGGGCTATGGGGTCGAAGCTCCGCCTGTCCCTCCAGGGGCCGGTGTGGCCGAAGCCCGAGATAGAGGCGTAGACGATCAGCGGGTTAAGCTCCTTCAGTCTGTCCCATCCGAGGCCGAGGTCGTCCATGGTGCCAGGCGAGAAGTTCTCTACGACGACATCCGACTTCCCGACCAGCTCCTCGAACATCGCCTTCCCGCGAGGGTTCTTCAGGTCGAGGGTGACCCCACTCTTACACCTGTCAAGGAAGGCGAAGTAGGGGCTGGCGCCGTTGACGAGGGGTGGGAAGAACCGGGTCATCTCACCCCAGGGCGGCTCGATCTTGATAACCTCGGCGCCGAGCCCGGCCATGTAGAGGGTGCAGATGGACCCAGCGTGGGCGTGGGTGAGGTCCAGGACCCTGACTCCTTCGAGAGGTTTAGAGGTTTTCAACTCAATAAGCACAGTGATTTTCAGATAAATAATATCTCGGACCAATAAGGGCCTGATGGAGTATATTTAAAAGCGGGGCCGGGCGGTTCCGAGATTAAGCCAATTATTAAATAGCTATGCCCCATTCAACCATGAGGTATGACCTGATGGTTAAGACGACCTTATCCCTCATCAAGGCCGATGTCGGAAGCGTCGCGGGGCACATCATAGTCCCCAAGCCCCTCTTCGACATAGCGAACAAGAAGCTGAAGGAGGCGAAGGAGAGCGGCCTCATCAACAGCTTCTACGTTTTCAACGCCGGCGACGACCTTGAGCTCCTCATGACCCACTACAAGGGCGAGGACAGCGAGGAGATCCACAAGCTCGCCTGGGACACCTTCAAGGCGGGTGCCGACAAGGCGAAGAGCCTGAAGCTCTATGGAGCGGGGCAGGACCTTCTCGTCGACGCCTTCAGCGGCAATGTCAAGGGGATGGGCCCCGGCGTGGCCGAGATGGAGTTCATGGAACGGGGATCGGACCCTGTCGTCGTCTACGCGGCGGACAAGACGGAGCCCGCCGCCTTCAACTATCTCCTATACAAGGTCTTCGCTGACCCGTTCAACACCGCAGGCCTGGTAATCGACCCGAAGATGGTCGGCGGCTTCAAGTTCGAGGTCCTCGACGCCTACGAGAACAAGAAGGTGGTGCTCAAGACCCCGGAGGAGAGCTACTCCCTCCTCGCCCTCATAGGCACGACGGAGCGCTATATGCTCTCGAAGATCTGGAGGGCCGCAGACGACGAGATCGCCGCCGCCTCGAGCACGACGAAGCTGAGCCTAATCGCAGGCAAGTACGTCGGTAAAGACGATCCCGTCTGCCTAGTCAGGGGTCAGAGCGGCTTCCCTGCCGTCGGCGAGGTCACCGCGCCGTTCCTGCACACCTACCTCGTCGCGGGATGGATGAGGGGGAGCCACTGGGGGCCATTCATGCCCGTGGGGCTCAAGGACAGCAAATGCACCGTCTTCGACGGGCCGCCGAGGATAGTCTGCCTCGGCATCCAGGTGTCCAATGGCAAGATCGCCTCAGACGACGATGGGAAACCGCTGATCGTCGACATCTTCGACGACCCAGGGTTCGACCTCGCCAGGCGTGAGGCTCTTGACCTCGCCTCCCACCTCAGGAGGATGGGGGAGTTCGAGCCCGCCCGTCTGGGCCCGCAGGCGATGGAGTACACGACGCTGCCGGACGTCCTCAAGCAGCTTGAGCCCAAGTTCAAGAAGACCTGAGCCCCCCTTTATTCAAACAAGGTGCCAGAGGGGTCCTTAAACGTCGATGAGGCTGCGGCTACCGGGATATACACCTATTAATGCAATCAGGGTAGTCCTTGCTTGACCGGAGGTACGGGCTTGAACTACGATGAGGCCGTCGAATGGCTGTTCTCCATAAGACGCCTAGGCGCCGAGAGGACCCTGGAGCCGGTGTACGGGCTCCTCAAGCCCCTAGGCGACCCGTACAAGAGCTTCAAATCGATCCACGTCACGGGCACAAACGGGAAGGGCAGCACCTCTGCGATGATCGCCAGCATCCTCAGGGCGGCCGGCTTCAAGGTCGGCCTCTTCACCTCGCCCCACCTCATAGAGTTCACCGAGCGCATCGTAGTCGACGGCGAGCAGATACCAAGGGCGGACGTCGTCAGGCTCCTGGAGAGGATCAGACCCATAGTTGATGAGCTCCACAGGGGCCCCGAGCTTGTCCGCCCCCTCTTCTTCGACATAGTCACCGCCACGGCCTTCCAGTACTTCGCCGAGGTAGGTGTCGACTTCGCAGTCCTCGAAGTCGGGATGGGAGGGAGGCTCGACGCAACCAACGTCGTAAACCCACTCGTATCCGTCATCACCAACGTGAGCCTGGAGCATACTGAGGTCCTCGGCGGCACGGTCCTCGAGATAGCCCGGGAGAAGGGCGGCATAATAAAGCCCGGCGGCGTCCTCGTCACGGCGACCCAAGACGACGAGGTCTACGCCCTGTTCAAGGAGACATGCAGGAGGCTCGACTCGCGAATATTCCGGGTGGGTACGGACATCACCTTCCAAAAGAGAAGCTTCGGCATCGGGGGGCAGAGTTTCAGGGTTAATGGGCTGAGGGGCAGGTACGACCTCTTCACCCTCCTTCTTGGCGACCACCAGCTCCTGAACGCCTCCGCGGCGGTCGGCGCCGTCGAGGCCCTCAGCTTCAGCGGCATAGAAGTCCCAGCTGAGGCCATCGCCCGTGGGCTCAAGGAGACGAGGTGGCCCGGAAGGCTCGAGGTGATGCAGAGGAGGCCCCTCGTGGTTCTCGACTCGGCTAAGGACGCTGAAGCGATGAGGGCGCTGAGGGATGCCGTGAAAGGCTTCCGGCACGGGAGGCTCATAGCCGTCGTCAGCATCTCCTCCGATAAGAACATCCCCCTTATGATCGGGTACCTGGCGGAGGTCGCGGACAGATTCATTGTGACCACCCACAGCGTCATGGGGAGAGCTGCCAGGCCGAGCGTCATCGTCGACGAGGTGGCGCGGCGCGGGAAGCCCTACGAGGTCGTCGCGAGCGTCGAAGGGGCCGTGGACAGGGCCATCTCCCTAGCGGGAGAGGACGACATGGTCCTCGTCACCGGCTCGGTCTTCCTCGTCGGGGAGGCTCGGAGGCGCTGGCTCGGGAAGCCCGTAGGAGCACAATAAATAGCGGCGTCGCGCAAGTCTAGGGCATGGAGTTCACCACAAGGCCCGTGGTCATGGGCACCCACGGCATGGTCACCTCGAGCCACTACCTCGCCTCAGAGGCTGGCCACCACGCCCTGAAGCGGGGCGGCAACGCCGTCGACGCCGGCGCGACGATGTGGTTCGCCCTCACCGTCACCAAGCCCGACCTCGTCGGCGTCGCAGGCGAGGTCCCCATCCTCCTCTACCTCGCGGACGAGGAAGACGTCATAGCCGTAAACGGCCAGGGCCCCGCCCCGGCCGCCGCGTCCATGGACTGGTTCAAGTCGAAGGGCTACGGGCTGATACCTGAAGACGGCTTCACGCCGGCCACCATCCCCGCCTCGTTCGACGCCTGGCTCATAGCACTGGACGAGTACGGGACCTTTAGCCTCGAGGAGGTGATGGAGCCGGCGATCAGGCTGGCTGAGGGCTACCCGATCCAGGCGACCATGGTCAGGTCTATAGAGAGGTCGGCTGAGAGGTTCAGGGAGGAGTGGCCTTCAACCGCCGAGATCTACCTCCCGGG
>Ga0315288_10012852_pt1 | contig 10509 bp, 9 predicted proteins | sample YL17G11_20_MG_FD_203454 | JGI IMG/M metagenome (GOLD analysis project Ga0315288, IMG submission 203454) | Sediment microbial communities from Yellowstone Lake, YNP, Wyoming, USA - YL17G11_20 | ecosystem: Environmental > Aquatic > Freshwater > Lake > Sediment | place: USA: Wyoming | collected...
CTCGTCGGGGGCGAAGGGGGGGAGGTCCGGCTCGGGGAAGTAGCGGTAGTCGGAGGAGCTCTCCTTCGTGCGCATGCTCTCGGTGACGTCCCTGTTCTCGTTCCACAGCCGCGTCTCCGAGGCGACCGCACCGCCGCGCTCGAGGATCTCCGTCTGCCTTCCGATCTCGTAGGTCACCGCGTTCCGAACGAACTTGAACGAGTTGAGGTTCTTCACCTCCACCTTGCTGCCCAGGCCCCCGCCCTCGAGGTTCACCGAGACGTTGGCGTCGCAGCGCAGCGACCCCTCCTCCATGTTCCCGTCGCACACGCCCAGCCAGCGCACGGTCCGCCGCAGCTGCTGGAGGAAGACCTCCGCCTCTTCGCCGACCTCGAGGTCGGGCTGCGTCACGATCTCCAGCAGGGGCGTGCCGGCCCTGTTGAAGTCCAGCAGCGTCGCCTCCCCCGCGTGGATCATCTTCCCCGCATCCTCCTCGAGGTGGACCTCCCGGATGCGCACGCGCTTCCTTCGCTTGCGCAGCTCGATCTCCACGTACCCGTCGGTCCCCAGGGGCGAGCGGAACTGGCTGATCTGGTAGTTCTTCGGCAGGTCGGGGTAGAAGTAGTTCTTCCGCTCGAAGAGACAGGAGGCGGCCAGCGTGCAGTTGAGGGCCCGCGCCACCAGGTAGCCCATGCGGATCGCCTCGCCGTTCAGCGCGGGGAGAACCCCGGGGTAGCCCATGCAGACCGGGCACACGTTGGTGTTCGGCTCGTCGCCGAAGGCGGCCCTGCACCCGCAGAAGACCTTCGTGCGGGTCAGGAGCTGCGCGTGGACCTCCAGGCCGAGAAACGACGCGTACATCGCTATCTGCACTCCGCAGGGAATCCCGGAGGATCGGGGGAGGGAAACACGGCCTCCAGCTCCCGGCAGGCGGCGAACAGGCGCTCCTCGGCAAAGGGCGGGGCGAGGAACTGCATCCCGATCGGCAGGCCGCCCTCGACGGCCGCGGGGAAGGAGAGGGCGGGCAGCCCCGCGAGGTTCGCCGAGCAGGTGAAGATGTCGGCGAGCTTCTGCGTGAAGGGGTCCGCCTCCGCGCTCCCCCGGGCGAAGGGGGGAACGGGGTACACCGGCATGAGGATCAGATCGACCACGCCGAAAGCCCGCTCGAAGTCGTTCCTGATCGCAGTGCGGATCCTCTGCGCCCGCAGGTAGTACTCGTCCTTGAAGCCCGAGCGCAGCACGTAGGTGCCCAGCAGGATGCGCAGCTTCACCTCGTCGCCGAATCCCTCGTTGCGCGTGGCCGTCATGAGGGCCTCGGGGTTTTCCGCCCCGGCAGCGCGGGAGCCGTAGCGCACTCCGTCGAACCGCGCGAGGTTGGCGCTCGCCTCAGCCGTCGCGATGACGTAGTAGGAGGAGACCACATGGTCCAGGGTGGGGAAGGGCACCTCCTCCACCGAGTGACCGAGACGCTTCAACGCGGCGGCTGTCTTCTCGAAAGCCTTTTTCACGTCGGCATGCAGGGAAATGCGCGCGCACTCGCGCGGCACGCCGATGCGCAGCCGGCCCTTCTTCTCGGGGACCGGCGCCCATGCGAGGGAGGAATGGTCCCTCGGGTCGCGCCCCCGCACGATCTCGAAGACCCGCTCGAGGGTGGCGACGGTTTTCGAGACGATGCCGAGTGTTTCGAGAGAGGAGGCGTACGCAACCAGGCCGTAGCGCGAGACCGCCCCGTAGGTCGGCTTCAGGCCGTAGAGGCCGCAGAAAGAGGCGGGCTGCCGCACAGAGCCGCCCGTGTCCGTCCCGAGAGCGAAAGGGACGATCCCTGCGGCCACGGCGGCAGCCGACCCTCCGCTGGACCCGCCGGGCACGCGCGAGAGATCCCATGGATTGCGGGTCTCCTGGAAGGCGGAGTTTTCGGTCGATGAGCCCATGCCGAACTCATCGAGGTTGGTCTTCCCGACGGCGACGGCGCCGGCCTTCTGCAGCCGCTCGACGGCGGTGGCGGAGTAGGGGGAGACCAGGTCCCGGAGCAGCCGGGAGGCGCAGGTGAGGCGAAAAGAGCGAACTGCGATGTTGTCCTTGACGGCGAACGGCACTCCGGAAAGTTCCCCCTCCGCCGGTGCCGCGCCGGCCTCCGCCGCCGCGGCGGTTTCCGCAAGGCCGAGGTCGGGGTCGAACTGGAGGAAGCAGCCCAGCGCCCGGTCGCGTTCGATGGCGAGTGACTTCCACCGTGCCGTCTGCTCCCCGGATGCCGTCAATCCGCGCCAGTCCATCACAGCACGTTCGGGATGACGATGAAGCGCTCTTCCCGCTCGGGAGCGTTCGCGAGGAGCCTGTCGGCGAGGTCCTGGCCGTCCTCTCGGTCCTCCCGCAGCCTGTTCTCGCAGAGCAGGGCGTGGGTCGTGGGGGCGAGCCCCTCGACGTCGATCTCTCTCATGTGGGAGAAGTACGAGAGGACTTGCTCGACCGCGGCGCGCAGCCGCTGGACCTCGTCGGGCCGAAGCGTCAATCGGGCCATCCGGGCGGTGGTGAACAGCTCCTCCGTCTCCATGCCGAAGAATTAAACCCGGTGGCTTTCATCCTGTCAAGGCGAGCCGCCGACGCGCGAGGGCTGGCGACGGCCGACTTGACGATTGCGACCGGTATTTCTTACATTTTCTCCAATCCCTGCCAGGGTCCGTCGGTCGCGCGAGTTGCGCAATTTCCTTCCATAACAGAAAAATAACTTTGACGGCGGCAATTGGCATGGTACAATACCGCTGAAAGAACGAGGAATGTGAGTGATAAGAAGAGACTTCCCGAAGGTACATTTCTACGATCAGGACCTCGTTGCTCTGTACGACGAAACCTGGATCCTGGTGCGGGACTTCTGGAAGAAGGGGACCTCGGCGAACGGCCTGCACGGCAGGTATTTCGCCCACCCTGACAGCACCCGGATCAATCAGTTCGACGCCTGTTTCTCCACGTTTTTCCTCGTGTACTCCAACCGCATCTACCCGGTGATCTCCCTGCTGGACAACTTCTACTCCAAGCAGGAGGACTCAGGGGCGATCCGCGGCGAGTACGGGGAAAAGGACGGCAAGCCCATCCGCACGAAGGATAACCCCAAGGGCGTCCTGCCCCCGCTGTTCGCCTGGGCCGAATACAACATCTACCACAAGCTGGGGGTCAAGAAGAGGATCCGTGAGGTGCTGCCCGTGCTGGAACGGTACTTCGAATGGCTCGAAGCGACCTTCCGCAAGGACAACGGCCTGTACTCCGTGCCCCTTGCGGCCACGATGATGGAGAACTCCCCGCGCGAGGGGATGCACTACCCCATCGACTTCAACTCGCAGATGGCCCTCGCCGCGTTCTACATGTCCGAGCTGGCCGACATCGTCAACGACAAGGACACCAACTACAAATACAAGAAGGCCTACTTCTCGCTCAAGACGAAGATCAACACGCTGATGTGGGACGAGCGGGACGGCTTCTACTTCGACCTCGACAGGAGCGCGAAGAGGCTGAAGGTGAAGACGGTGGCCTCCTTCTGGCCGCTGTTCGCCGAGATCCCGAACGAGGCGCGAGGGGAGCAGCTGATCGAGCACCTCGTCGATCCCCGCGAGTTCGGGATCGAAAACCCGTTCCCGACCCTCGCGGTGAAGGACAAGCACTACGACCCGATCGGCATGGGCTTCCGCGGCTCCGTGTACCCGCCCTTCGACTACATGATCATCAAGGGGCTGGAGAAGTACAAGCGCAACGATCTGGCGCGCGAGTTCGCGATCCGCCACATCTACCACGTCCTGGACGGCCTGTACCCGAACACTGGGAAGAAGGGGTCGCTGTACGAGGCGTATGCCCCGCACACCGAGGGACCGGCGAAGTGGCCGGGGAAAAAGGGCTTCCCCCGGACCATGTTCCTCCCCTACACGGCGCTGACGACGATCTCGCTCATGCTGGAGAACATCATCGGATTGAACATCTCCCTGCCGCGAAAGACCGTGAACTGGACCATCCCGACCCTCGAGCACATGGGCATCGAGGACCTCGCTCTCAAGAGGAACCTGATCTCGATCCTGAACGCGAAGAGCAGCAGGGGGTGGGAGATACACCTCGAGAGTGAGAAGCTGTACTACCTCACGGTCGACCTGTTCGGCGCCCGCAACAAGACGCTGCCCATCCCGTCGGGCAAGTGCTCGATCCTGGTCGACAAGCTGTAGCGCGGGGGCGACTCACCGGGCGGCTCAGATCCCGCCTCGCCCCCTGAAGGAGCGGGCGAGGGTCTGCTTGTCCGCGAACTCAAGGTCGCCCCCCACCGGCAGTCCGAAAGCGAGCCGTGACACTTTCGCCCCGCTGTCCCGAAGGACCTTCGCGAGGTACAGCGCGGTGGTCTCTCCCTCGACGGTCGGGTTGGTGGCGACGATGACCTCGCGCACGGAACTTTTGTGAACCCTCTCGATGAGCCCCGCGATGCGCAGGTTGTTCGGTCCCACGCCGTCGATCGGAGATATCGCCCCGCCGAGAACGTGGTAGAGGCCCCGATGCTCGTGGATGCCCTCGATGGTCAGCACGTCGCGCGCTTCCTCCACCACGCAGATCGAGGACCGGTCCCGAACGGGGTCCGTGCAGATCCCGCAGGGGTCGATGTCGGTGTAGGTCCCGCAGACGCTGCAGTTCCTGATGGTCTGGCGCAGGGAGGTGAGGTCCTCCGAGAGCGCGCGGGCGAGGGACTCGTCGGTGCGCAGCAGGTGATAGGCGATCCGGGAGGCGCTCTTCCTGCCCAGCCCGGGCAGCCGGGCGAGGTTCCCGATGAGCCTTTCCAGCGCGTTCACCTCATCTCTCCGTCACATCCCCAGGATGCCGGGAGGCAGGGGGAGCCCGCCGGTGGCCTGGGACACCTCCTCCTTCAGCCTGTCCTTCAGCTTGTCCAGCGCGTCGGTGAGGGCGGCGAGCACGAGGTCCTCGAGCATCGGGATGTCGGCCGGATCGACGGCCTCCTTCGCGATGGCGACCTTTTCGACCTGCATCTGGCCGTTCAACTCGATGGTGACCATGCCCCCGCCCGAGGAGCCGGCAACATGCACGGACTTCAGCTTCTCCTGCAGTTCCCCAACGCGGGACTGAAGGCCCTGGAACTGCTTCAGGATGTCAAACGGGTTCACCGCCATGCCCCTCTCCTTTCACCACTTCGCCCCGGAACACCTTGCGCAGCAGCTCCACCCTCTGGTCGACCTTGACCGACTCCGCGCGCGCTTCCTGGAAGGCGACCTTGACCCTGACGGAACGGCCGAACATGACGGAGGCCCTCGCGCTGAGTGAGTCCTTCTCCTTGAGGGCGAGCTCACCGGCAAACCTGTCCTTGGCGCCGAAAGTGAGCAGAAGGTCCTGGTCATCCAGCCTCGCGGAGAGGCATTTTTCCAGCGCCGAGGAGATGGAGGGCTTCTCCCTGCGCAGCGTCTCGATGAGCCTCTTCACCGCCAGCCCGGGGTCCATGGACGCCGCGGGCGAAGATGCCGCGGCGCCGGCCGGGCCGGCGGCTGCGGCGCCACCCGCGGAAGCCGGGGTGAAGCCGGCAGACGGCGAGGCAAGGCTCACTCCCGGCGCGGCCAGTATCCCTCCCCGAATCTCGCGCAGGGCGTCGCGGATCTCGGCCGGGCTGATCATGCTGTCCAGCTCGGCAAGCCGGGCGAGCACGAGCTCCAGCTCGAAACGCTGGTTCAGCGAGAAGCGGATGTTGCGGTACAAGGCGAGCAGGAGCTCGATCGCCTTCTCCATCTGAGCGGCGGTGAGCGAGTCGCGCACGCTGCTGTCGAAATCCTCGGGGGCGTATCCGAGCAGGGTGTCCTTCGCGATGCCGCTCTTCAGGAACAGGAGGTTGCGGAAGTACTCGGCGAGGTCGGCGACGAACTGCTCGATGGAGACGCCGGTGGCGAGAACCGCATCCATCCGCTCGAGGACTTTCCCCGTCTCGCCGCTCCTCAGCAGACGGACGAAATCGTTCAGCTCGTCGATGCCCAGCACGCCGAGTGTCTCACGGATCTTCTCCAGCGTGATCGCTCCCGCCGAAAAGGAAACGATCTGGTCCAGCAGCGTGTACGCGTCGCGCAGCGATCCCGTTGCTTCCTTTGCGATCCAGATCAGGGCCCGCTCTTCCGCCTCCACCCCCAGCTCACCCGAGGCCTCCCGCAGCTTCTCCTTGATCTCGGAGGTGGAGATGAGGCGGAAGTTGTACTGCTGGCAGCGCGAGCGGATCGTCGCGGGGACCTTGTGCACCTCCGTGGTGGCAAAGATAAACACAATGTAGGGGGGTGGCTCCTCGATCGTCTTCAGCAGCGCGTTGAACGCGCTGTTGGAGAGCATGTGCACCTCGTCGATGATGTAGACTTTGTACCGGCCCGCATTCGGCGCGAAGAGCACCTCGTCGCGGATCTCGCGCACGTCGTTCACGCTCGTGTTGGAGGCGCCGTCGATCTCGATGACGTCCAGGGAACCGCCGCGCGAAATCTCCGCGCAGCTCGCGCAGGTCCCGCAGGGCGTGGCGGTCAGCCCCTTCTCGCAGTTCAGCGCCTTGGCGAGGATGCGCGCGACAGAAGTCTTCCCGACGCCGCGGGGGCCCGCAAACAGGTAGGCGTGCGCGATGCGGCCCTGCGCGATGGAGCTCGTGAGGGTGGCGGCGACGAACTCCTGCCCGACGAGAGCGGAGAAGGTTTGGGGACGCTTGCGGGTCGCGGTGACTTCATACGGCATTCGGGTCTTCGGCCTCCCCAGCCGCGATAATAAGCAACCCCTTCAGCTCCGTTCACGCCGGTTACGGCTCATGGACACGCTGCGTACCGCTGCTACCTTCCGGTCCTGACGGGGTTCGGCAACAGCCCATAGCGTATGACCTGAACATCAACGCCAAAGGGGTTGTCCGGAGAGAGTGGGATTCGAACCCACGGTACCCTTACGAGTACACACGCCTTCCAAGCGTGCACCTTCGGCCACTCGGTCATCTCTCCCTGAGCCACGGAGGGCTCAAGGTCGACGCTGACATGGAGGTCAAAGCGTCGACCAAGGCACAGGATGTGCCACGCTTCCAGCAACTACGGAGAGAGTGGGATTCGAACCCACGGAGCCGCAAGCGGCTCAACGGTTTTCGAGACCGCCCGATTCGACCGCTCTCGCATCTCTCCGAGCTCCCGCCGCGCTGGCGCGGCTTGGATGGAGCGAGGTCGCCGCGTACACGGATGTACAAGCGGCGACCAATATAGCAGGCGTCGTTTCGGACGCCTGTTACGTGCCCAAGAGGATTCGAACCTCCGACCTTTAGATCCGCAGTCTAATGCTCTATCCAGTCTGAGCTATGGGCACACGACGGAGAGGAGGGGATTCGAACCCCTGATACCCTTACGAGTATAACGCCTTAGCAGGGCGCCCGATTCGGCCACTCTCGCACCTCTCCCCTGCCAGGTCCCGCCCGTAAGGGCGCAGGGCGAGGGAACCGTGATCGGAGAGGGAGGGATTCGAACCCCCGGAACCGCGGAGCGGCTCAACGGTTTTCAAGACCGCCTCCTTCGACCACTCGGACACCTCTCCCCGCTCCGTGGACGGAGCAAGCTGGCGGCTCCACTATACTCATCGGCCGGGGCTTTGTCAACAAAAGTGCTCAGTGCGGCGAGTTGACAACGGTGAGCTGCCGCGCGACAATCGGCGAAATGAAAAGTCCGAATCGAATGTCCGTCGTCTTTCTCGCCCTGTGCTGCGCTCTCGGCGCTCATGCCCAGCAGTCCAAGCCGATCCTCTCCATCCTCGACCTCAGGACGAGCGGCGTGTCGAAAGCGGACGCTGATGTGCTGCTGGACTACCTCTCATCGCACATCGTCGAGTCCGGCGAGTACACCGTCATCGACCGATCGCAGCGGGAGACGGTGCTCAAGGAAATTGAGTTCTCGCAGTCCGAATGCACGGACGAGGCCTGCCAGCTCAGGATCGGGAAGCTGCTCTCGGCCAACCGGATTGTCATCGGGAGCGTCGGAAAACTCGAGCAGATCTACCTCCTCACACTAAAGATGATAGAGGTGGAAACCGGAAAGCTGCTGAAGGCAGTCTCGGGGCAGTACAAGAGCGTGGCGGAAATGATCGGCGACGGAAAGAACCTTGTTCGAAGCCTCGTCGGCCCTGCCGGCCGGGGAGAGACCGCGGAGCTGCCGGCCGCGACGACTGAGGAGAAGCCCTTGGCAGCGGATGGGCAGGACACGCAGCCGTCCCTCGCCGAGGAGCAGACGCCGACCGAGGCGAAGAGCGCCTTGATCCCCGCGCCTCCTGCCAAGACGGCGCCGGTCGTCCGCACCGCTCCAGTCGATCCGTCCCGGGCTTCCCTCGCGAGGGCACGCTTCATGAAGGGGGGCTACTCCTTCGCGCTCCCTGGCCTCGGGCAGATCGCAAACGGGAACGCGCTTCGCGGGCTTCTGTATCTGGGCATCGAGGTCGGCACGTACGGATACTTCGGGTACAAGGCTTCCCGGGACGAGCTGCCGACAAACCCCACCGCCCGCGACCTTGCTCCCCTCATCGTGCTGTTCCTGGGCAACCGCCTGGTGAGCTGCATCGATGCAGTGATAACCGCGAAACCGGACGTCTGGGTCATCCTGGGACCGAGAACCTCCCGCTGACCGCCGGGGTTCTCGAAATCCTCTCACCCGCGGATCTTCAGCAGCTCGAGCAGCCTCTCGAGGTCGTCGGTGGAGTAGTAGGCGATCTCGATGCGTCCCTTTTTGCCCGTGCCCTTGATCTCGACCTTCGTGCCGAGCTTCTCGATCAGCTTCTCCTCGATCGCGCGGATCTCAGGTTCCTTGCGTCCCTGCGACGGCTTCTCGCCCGCGGCGGTCTTCCGGGCTGACTTCTTCCCCCTGTTCAGCCCAGCGGCGGACTCTTCGGCTTCGCGCACGGAGATCCCCCGATCCACGATGCGGCGGAACAGAAGCTGCTGGTCTGCGGGGTTCACCAGCATGAGGATCGCTCTCGCGTGCCCGGGGCTCATCTCCCCGCGGGAGAGGGCGCTCTGCATGTCCTCGGGCAACTTGAGCAGGCGCAGGCTGTTCGCGACGGTGGACCGGTCCTTGCCCACCTTCGCCGCGACCTGCTCCTGGCTGAGGGCCGCCATGTCCATGAGGCGCCTGTACGCCTGGGCCTCCTCGATGGGCGTGAGGTCCTCGCGCTGGACGTTCTCGATCAGGGCGATCTCGAGCTTCTCCTCGGCGCTGAATCGCCCGACGATGACCGGGATCCTCTCCAGCCCCGCAAGCTTGGCCGCACGGAACCTCCGCTCTCCCGCGATGACTGTGTAGCGACCGTCCGCGTCCGCCTCGACGAGCACGGGCTGCAGGACGCCCTTCTGGCGGATGGAGTCAGCGAGCTCGCGCAGCCGCGCATCGACGAAATCCTTTCGCGGCTGGCTCGGGTTCGGCCGCAGCGCCGAGAGGGCGACCTCGAGCGTGCCCGGCCCCTCCCGCTTCTCCTCCTCGCCCAGAAGCGCGTCGATCCCCTTCCCCAGGGCTCTCTTAGACATTGAGGAGGACCTCCTCCGCGAGTTTGCGATAGCTCTTCGCGCCGATGCACTCGGGGTCGTACTGGTTGATCGGCTTCGCGAAGGACGGGGCCTCGCTCAGCCGCACGTTGCGGGGGATGATCGTGCGGAAGACCTTCTCCTTGAAGTAGCCCGTGACCTCCTGCACGACGTCGTGCGCGAGCCGGGTGCGCACGTCGTACATCGTGAAGAGGATTCCTCCGATCTTCAGCTCCCTGTTGAGCCCCTTCTGCACCCTGTTGACGGTCTGCAGCAGCAGGCTCAAGCCCTCGAGGGCGAAGTACTCGCACTGCAGCGGAATGATCACGTAGTCCGCGGCCACCAGGCCGTTGAGGGTGAGGATGCCCAGCGACGGAGGGCAGTCGACGAAAATGTAGTCGAAGCTGTCCCCCAGCGGCGCGAGGGACCGCTTGAGGTAGAACTCCCTGCCCTCCTGGTCGATCAGTTCGACGGTGGCGCCGGTCAGGTTGATGTTGGAAGAGATGATGGACAGGCCGACGACGGAGCTCTGCTGGACCGCGGAGGCGGCGTCGATCTTGCCCGTGATCACTTCGTAGATGCCCGGAAGGTCCCTCTTCGCGCCCACAGCGCTCGATGTGTTGCTCTGTGGGTCGAAGTCGACCAGGAGCACACGCTTGCCCGCCTCGGCGAGGTACGCAGCGAGGTTCACGGCCGTGGTCGTCTTGCCCACCCCTCCCTTCTGGTTCGCAAATACGAGGACCTTTGCCATTCCCCAAGGAATACCTCATTTGCCACCTGCTGGCAATACGAAGCGGTTTGCCCCCGTGGGCGCTCCCGTGGGCGCTCCCACGGGCGCTCCCGTGGGCGCTCCCACGGGCGTGGAGCTGTTTCCCCCTTATTTCGTGAAAAAATTTCCGCGGGGGCTTGCGTCGGCCGGACTTGTGCTGTATACCCATAGCCGTTCACCGCACGTACGCACGTGTCCTTGGGAGGGGAGCCCCGTGTTCGTATCGATAAAG
>Ga0315288_10012853_pt1 | contig 10509 bp, 9 predicted proteins | sample YL17G11_20_MG_FD_203454 | JGI IMG/M metagenome (GOLD analysis project Ga0315288, IMG submission 203454) | Sediment microbial communities from Yellowstone Lake, YNP, Wyoming, USA - YL17G11_20 | ecosystem: Environmental > Aquatic > Freshwater > Lake > Sediment | place: USA: Wyoming | collected...
CATTGCGATCATTGTGGGACTGATATCAATCATAGCCATAAAGATGTACATCAGCGGTTCCATAGGCGCCGGCCAGGGCGGAATGGTAAAGGTCCTCGCGGCAAAAAGGACTTTGAAGGCCGGAACCATGCTTGCGCCGAGCGACTGTGACACGTTGGAAATACCGACGTGGGTTTATAACAAATCGCCGCGGTCCTTCGTGCGGGACATTGAAATCGGCAACTACACCAAGTCGAAGTTGACCGGAGGATACAAGGCCGGCGAATGTATCAACCCCCTGACGTTCACCACCGACGTGGCGCCCGAAAGCTTGCCGGTTGAGCCGGGCATGCGAGCGGTTACCATCAATGTCGATGATGTAAGCGGCGTGGCGAACAATCTGAAGCCCAATGACCATGTTGATATGGTAATGGTTCAGCGTCTTGTCGGCCCCGGCGCCTGGACACAAGGCGGCGGTGGCGGCGGAGGACGCGGAGCGGGAACGGGAGGGGGATCCTCGTTTTCCGGCCAGCCGATACTGCTCAACGTTTTCCGCAACGTGCGCATTTTGATTCCAGGGCAACGCATCACCACGTACGAGGCCGAAAATGTCGGCAGGCAGAGTTATAGCACCGTTACCGTTGAACTGCCGGTGGATAAGGCGACTACCCTCGCCGCGGAACGGCAGTTCTCGCAAATAACCCTGCTCCTGCGCGCCCCCAATGATACGGAGGGGGAAGATATATTCGGCGTGAAGTGCGACAGCGCAGATGTGCAGGATATGATAGCGAGCATCCATAAGAAGGATGCCGCGGGCGGCACTCCTGAGGAAGGAACGTCGCCGTCGCCCGAACCTTCGGGCGGTTCTTCGCCTGCTCCAACGCCGTCTCCCGGACCTTCCGGCGGCGCTCCGACCGGGCCGACACCGTGAGCGGCGGCATATATTCGAGGCCGAGAAATGCCAAAACTGATAGTCATTGACAAGAGCGGAAACCAGACGCATTTCCCGTTCGAGAAGGACCAGTTGACAATCGGAAAGAACCCGACGAACGACCTGGTCCTGAATGAACCTGAAATATCGCGGGAACACTGCATCATCTCACGCGACGGTTCAGGGTATAAGATAACGGACCTCGAAAGCGCCAACGGCGTGTTCCTCAACGGCTTCAGGGTTCAAGGTAGCGGCATTCTCCCTGATGGGGCGCGGATTGGCGTGGGCGGGTACCTCATTTTCTTCAAGAGCGGGGCCGCGTCTCGAAGCGCAATTGCCAAACAAAAGGAAACACAGAACCCGCCTGCCGCGCGCGAGGCGCGCAAGCCCGCTAAACAGGGAGCACACCCCGAGAGGCCGCAGGGACTCGCGGCATATAAGGATAGAATCCACAAGATTCTGCTGGAAAGCGTGGATTTGAAGAAAGTGGATTTCGCCAGCCAGTCCGACGAAGAAATCCGCCAAAAGACGCGTTCGACGGTTGAGGCCATAGTAAAGACCGTCCTCACCGATCTGCCGGAGCACATTGATCGCGACCAGTTGATAAAGGACGTTGTGGACGAGGCGGTGGGGCTTGGGCCGCTGGAGGGATTCCTCGCGGACGACACCGTCACGGAAATCATGGTGAACAATTGGGACAGGATATACGTCGAGCGCCGCGGGAAAATCGTCAAGACCGATAAGCAATTTTCAAGCAACCAGCAATTGATGGCCATCATCCGGCGCATCATCGCGCCCATCGGACGCCGCGTCGACGAGAGTTCGCCGATGGTGGACGGAAGGCTTGCCGACGGAAGCCGCGTGAACGCCATCATCCACCCGCTCTCCCTGACCGGCCCGACGTTGACCATACGCAAATTCTCGCGCGAGCCGTTCAAGGTTATCGACCTCATCGGCTTTGGCACGTTGAATCGCGCCATGGCGGATTTTCTGCAGGCGGCCGTGAAATACAAGCAGAACATTTTGATTTCCGGCGGGACTGGTTCGGGGAAAACGACGCTGCTCAACGTCGTGTCCCTGTTCATCCCCGGCGACGAGCGGATTGTAACCATTGAAGACGCGGCGGAACTGAAACTCAATCAGGAACACGTTGTTTCACTTGAGGCAAAACCGCCCAATATCGAGGGCAAGGGCGATATACCGATACGAAAACTTGTTATAAACAGCCTCCGCATGCGACCTGACCGGATAATCGTGGGCGAGTGCCGCGGACCGGAGGCGCTGGACATGCTTCAGGCCATGAACACCGGCCATGAGGGTTCGCTCACCACGCTGCACGCGAACTCCGCGCGCGATGCTTTGAGCAGGCTGGAAACAATGGTTCTTATGGCGGGGATGGACCTGCCGACCCGCGCCATCCGCGACCAGGTAGCAGGCGCGCTGGATGTTCTCGTGCATACGTCGCGCCTGCCCGACGGCAGCCGCAAGATAATATCAATCTCCGAGATCACCGGCATGGAGGGGGATGTAATCACAATGCAGGACATTTTCCTGTTCAAGCAGACGGGAATTACGCCGGAAGGGAAAATACTCGGCGACATGACCGCGACGGGCATCGTGCCAAAGTTCATCCTGTTGCTGAAACAGCGCGGGATTCCGGTTGACATGACGATTTTCCGCAAAATTGCATAGGAGCGCTGACCACCGTGATAAGTTCCGCTCTCGTATATGGCGTAATCGGCGGACTCGCGATCGCGATCTTCGTCTGGGCCGCGGTGCGCCTGATTACGGCGGGATGGACAAGTTATGAGCGAAAATACGTCGAGGGCGCGGATGAAACGCTTGACAGCATGTTCATGACAATCCCCACGCGAAACCTCCTTTATATATCGCTTGGCGGAGCGGCGGTCGGCGGGGGGCTTTGCTTTCTGCTTACAAGCAGCATTTTCCTGGCGGTCGTTGCGACGGTGTTCCTTTTCCTGCTGCCGAAGTTGACGATCCGCCATTTGAGCCGGAAGCGCAGCAGGAGATTCGTGGAACAGTTGGTGGACGTGCTTGTGTCAATATCGAACTCGCTCAAGAGCGGCTACAGCATCCCGCAGGCGATAGGCCTTATCAGCCGGGAAATGGAGAACCCGGTAAAGCAGGAGTTCAAACTCGTTGCGCAGGAGATACAGTTGGGGACGTCTCTGGAGGACGCAATGGAGCACCTCTACACGAGAATGCCCGCCCAGGAAATGGAACTCGTTGTGGCCTCCATCGCGATTTCAAGGACGGTTGGCGGAAACCTTTCGGAAATTCTCGTCAACATCGCGAACACTCTGCGCGAACGTCTGCGCGTGGAAGGCCGAGTCAAAGCGCTCACCTCCCAGGGAAAATTGCAGGGGATCGTGATGTGCGCCATGCCGTTTTTCCTTGCGTTCGTGCTATACCTCATCACGCCGGGATTTATTGAACCCGTGTTCACGAGTTTCGAGGGTTATTGTATTCTTGCGCTGATTGTCGTGCTCGAAGCGATAGGCATTTTCATAATCAGCCGCATAATAAAGATCGATATCTAGGTGCGACCTTGTCGGAAATGAAGCCGTTGTTGATATCGCTGATTGCCGCCATACCCATCGTAATAGTGGTGTGGGTGCTGGTGGACACGTACGTTCGCTTCGTTCGTTCAGGTGGCGAGCACACGGCGAGCGGCGAGCGCATGCCGCTGCTGTTCCGCTTTTCCATGCCGTACCTTAAGGGCTTCAGCAGGATTATTGCCGGACACCTCCGCGCGAGAGGGATAGCGAGCAGATATGAGGCGGTTTTGCCGTGGGAGGCTGCAAAGGAAGAGAAGCCGCAAGGCGCATATTTGCTTCGCTGGCTGTACAACAAAACGCGGGACCGGCTCCTTGCCGCCGGAAGTCCGCACGGCTTTGAACCGGAAGATTACTGGGGCTTCACCATTTTTTGCATCGTGCTCTTTGGCCTGATGGGCGCGCTCATGGGATTGATGACCGGGACGGTGTACGTCTTTTTGGGCTTCGCCGCGGCGGGAATACTTCTGCCGTTCACCTATCTTTCCGATATGATACGCCGCCGTCAGACGCGCGTGCGCAAGGAACTGCCGTTTGCGCTCGACCTGCTGACCCTGTCGGTGGAGGCTGGCATGGATTTCACCGCGGCGCTAGCAAACATCGTGGAGCGCCTGAAGAAAAGCCCGCTCGCGCAGGAGTTCGACCAGGCGGTCAAGGAAATCAATATCGGCAAACAGCGTTCCGACGCCCTGCGCGATATGGCCGGGAGACTTGCCATGACCGAGGTTAATACCGTGGTCAGCTCCCTCATACAGGCCGACCAGTTGGGAACGGGACTGGGCACAGTGCTCCGGATCCAGGCGGAAGATGTCCGCATAAGGCGCTTCCAGAGCGCGGAGAAGCGCGCAAGCGAGGTGCCGGTGAAAATGCTTTTCCCGCTTGTCGCGTTTATTTTCCCGGTCACGTTCCTGATGATTGCCGCGCCGCTGTTGATTGAACTGGTGAAGATTCTTTTGCGGTGAACGTGAAAATGCTCCTTCGAAACACGGCAACCGGCGGAATCCTATTGAAGAAACTGGCTGTTGCGGGTACGGTGTGGGAAAAGACGCGGGGGCTTCTGGGGCGAAAAGAGATGGACGCCGGGGAAGGGCTTCTGATACCGCGCTGCCGCGCCGTGCACACGTTTTTCATGCGGTTCAGAATAGGCCTGATTTTCCTGGATGAAAAGAACGTCGTCGTGGCGGTGAGGAAAAACGTGAAGCCGTGGCGGCTCGTCTTCGAGGCTGACGCAGAGGCCGTCATAGAATGTTCGGCGGACTCGCAGGTATTGGCGGAGATTAAGCCGGGCGACAGGCTGGAGATGGCGGAGACGTGACGCATACGCGAACAACCGCAACAAAGGAACGATATGCGAGCAACGATACAATATCTTGACAAGAACGGGCAACCGGCGGAATTGATAATGCAGGGCGACACTCTGCTCATTGGCCGTGAGCAGGAGTGCGGGCTGATGCTTGACGATCCCGGCGTGTCGAAACGCCACGCCCAGATAATACGCGTGGAGAACGAATACATCATCCGCGACCAAGGCAGCGTTAACGGGACGTACGTAGGCGAACACAGAATAACACATCACACCCTGCGCGACGGCGACCGCATCAAGATTGGGAAGCACGATTTGCTGTTCCGCGCAGAGCCGGATGCGGCGGCTTCGTCGGGAGGGCTGGCGACAATCCCGGCCACACAAGCCGCAGGCGCCGCCGGACTGGCGCGAGTGGTGGAACCCGCCCCGTTTGCACAGCCGGGCTGGATGGAAGAACAGATAGCGGCCATTCAGGCGCGGGAGCAGTCCGGGCGGCGGACGATATCGTGGATACTGAACGGCGTGATTATCGTCGGCATCGTGGTGCTGTTGCTTGTACTCTTTGTGTTTGACAACAGCGGCCCCGGCGCCACCAACCTCGGCGTGGTAACCTTGGAAACCGGGTATCCGCAGGTTGTTTTCGTGCCTGAAAAGCCGGAATACACGAAATTTGAAGTCTCGCCGCCGGACTTGCTGGCGGTGTCGCTCGACGACGGCGACGCCGAAATTGCAGAACTGCGCGCGACGGACGCGAATTTTAACATCATAAAAGTCGTTCCGGGGTCTCCAGGCGAAGGCACAATCACTATCAGGGGACAGCGGGACTACGTTATCAGCGTACGGGTCATTCCGCGGCAAAAGGAAGATGAGCCGTACGCGGACGAGTTGGCGAAGGCCAAATCGCCTGACACGCCGGATGACGTGAAGGAGAAAGCAGCCAGACTCTGGCTTCAGGAGGCGGGGAACATTGTGTACGAACGTCCGTATGTCGCGCTTGAACGGCTCGATGTGGCCGAGGCATACGCCGGCAATACGTTGTCCGACGCGCTGCAAAGCGATCTCGTCCGCATCCTCCGCAAAATCGATCCGGTCGCATACGCCGACGATAAAATGCCATCTGCGTTGACGCTGGAAGATCTCCGCAAGGAGATCAAGAAGAAACTTGACGGGCAATGGCGGGGTTTGCGGCTTAGATACAGCCAGGCGGCGAAACAAGCCGATTTGAATGACCGCGCGGCGGTGCTAAAATCAATGATGACGCTCATCCCCGACAAGCGGGATTTCCGTTACCAGTGGGCAAAAATCAACCTGGAGCGGACAAACTATGCCATCGCACAGCAAAGGCGTCCGGCCGGGCCATGGGGTGGCTAACCTGACGATCGGAGAGGAACGTGATGATTAAACTCATAGCAGACAGCGACGACAAGACCGTTGAATACATATTGCAAGAGGGAATCAACGTCGTCGGGCGCGACGATAAATGCGATGTAGTGATTGACCATCAACAGATATCGCGCAACCACGTATCCGTAATCGTTGGGCCGGAGGGGATCGTTGTCCAAGACCTCAACAGTCGAAACGGCACTTTTGTCAATGGGATCAAGGTCGCCAACACCGCCCAGATAAAACACGGCGACGTTCTGGCGCTGGGCAAATACATCCTTAAATGCATGGTTGAGCAACCTGCTCCGCCTGAAGAGGAGCCGCCGAGGCCCCTCACCGTTGAGCCGCCGGAAGCCTCGGACACGCTGCCATTCAAGGGGAAATACGCGAAGATGATGAGCGGCGGGACAAGCGAAGCGTTGCCGGCGAAGTTCGATCCCTCGCGTTACCAGACGGAAGTGGGCGGCCAGCGCTTCGGCATGACCGATGCCGGAGGTCAGGCGATAGATATCTATCGCGGTGTCCCGGATGCGGCCATCTTGGACAAACTGCTGGAGGATCGCCGCCGCCGCGAACGGCGAAATATTATTCTCGGTATCGGCGGCGGAATCGCCGCGCTGTTGCTCCTGCTTGTTATCGCGTTGCTAGCCGCACAGCCCGGTGAGAAGACCCAAATTGTAAAGTTCGATGCTGTAACTTACTACGCGGATCTCAACAAGGCCGTAGCGGCCTTCGAAAGCGGCGGCAAACTTGAAGACATCAACGCGATACTGGATGACGCCGAAAAGACTACCGGCTGGACCCGTAGTGTTAAGTACCACATTCAACTGAAAAACATCTTCAGGCTCAAACGCGAACTGGCGACCGACCCGAATAAAGGCGGTAACTGGACCGAATTGCTCAAAGACCTGCGAACGTTTGAGGACAATCCACTGCCTGACAACATTGATGTAGGAAAAACTCGGCAGTTTATAGACGAAAGCCTGCAGATAGCGGAGCAGGAGGAAGCAAACTGGCAACTTCTCAGCGGCGCGCAGAGCGCACGGGCGAATTATGACGAGCGAAAGGCAATCACGCTGCTGCGCAAGATTACAGATCCGAAATCGGTTTATTATAGAGAGGCTCAAACAATGATTGGCGAACTGGCCCTGGTCTATGCCAACCAGCAGTTGCACAATGTGCTGAAGCCGTATGACGTAACTTTGGATACACTTGGGACACTTAAGGACGAAAACCTCGATATGAGGCAAGTCGGCCAATGCATTGATGTCGCAAACGACCTTCTGAAGAACAAATTCTTCCGTAATGAGGCGGATCGCAAGGCGCTGCTGGGCTTCATTGAACTGTGCCAGACTTTTCGCGAGCAGGAACAGAACAAGCAAAAGGCACTGGAACTCGCAAGGCAGTACGCAAAGGACGGCAAGCCGGACGCGGCCTGGCGCGAAGTATCATACTTGGAGAATGACCGCGACCCCGCGATCAGCGCTGAGGTTGCACAGTTCAAGGCCGCATACGACAAGTATGTGGCGGACATACAGGCAAAGACAAAACTTGACGAGGCCATCGCGGCAGTCAAAACGGCATACAATACCGGCAAGGGAAAGGAAGCGTTAGACCTTATTACAAAATACATGCCAGTGCTGAGCAGCGAGGAATGGCTTACGTTGCAAAACACGATTACCCGGGTTATTGGCCTGTACGACGATGCTCAGGCCGCGCTGGAAAAACAGGACATTCTTACCGCCAAGCAAAAGTATGCTAACATAATCTCTATTGAGACTTCACCGGCGAATTATTATCGCCAGCAGGCGGAAAAATTCAGCGCCGACTTCGATGAGAAGAGTCCGGACGATAAGGCGAAACTGTACGTGGATTACGCCAAGAAGATGATTGCAAGCGAGGACTTCGCCGCCGCGCTGGATGCGGCCAAGAAAGCGGATGCCTGCTACACCGACACCTTGCCCACGCCGCCGCCCAGCGCGGAAATCCGCAGCATTGTCGACCACGAAGGCGTCAAGCGCATCGGACAGGCGCAAAACCTGCATAAGAATCATCAGATTGACAAGGCAATAGCGATGCTGAAGGAAATCCTGGACAAACATATTTACGCTGATGACAACTCCACGCCGAGCGCATGCCGCAGTCTGATAGATGAATGGGAGGACGAGTTGCGAAACCCGACGCCCTGACGAGATTATTTTGAGGACACATGCCAAAAGGTAAACCTCTGGTCATCGCAATCGACATCGGCGGGACAAACCTCCGCGCGGCGTTTGTTGACAGCGGCGGGCGAATCTTCGGGCGGCGGCGGTTCACTACGATCCTTACGCGCAATGGGTTGATTACGCAACTTGCCGATGTCATCCGCGTGATGAAGGCAGAGGAGAAACGCGCATGCGCCGTTGGCATCGGTTTCCCCGGCCCGCTGAAAATCGACCAGGGCATTGTACTGACGCCGCCCAATATCCCCGACTGCACTAATCTCCCCTTGAAGAGAATTCTCGAACGCATAACGAATCTGCCGGTATTTCTTGAGAACGACGCCAACGCCGCGGCGCTGGGGGAATACTGGCTAGGCGCCGCCACGGGCGCCGAGAGCATGGTTTGCATTACGTTGGGAACCGGCATCGGCGGCGGCATTGTGCTGAACGGAAAGGTGTGGCACGGGGCGGGTGACATTGCGGGGGAACTCGGCCATATGACTGTTCGCCCGGGAGGCCGCGTGTGCGGCTGTGGGAAACACGGTTGCATTGAGACCTATGCCTCCGCGAGCGGCGTGGCGTGGACCGCGCGCGCGAGGGTTCGACGAAACAAGAAGTCGGCGATACTCCGCTTTGCCGGCGGAAAGATGTCCGCAATTACGTCGGCGATCGTGTACCGGGCGGCAATCCAGGGAGACCGAACCGCGCGCGAAGTGCTTGAGGAGACGGGCCGCATACTCGGAGCGGCGATAGGCAATATTCTGAATATTTTGAACCCCGCGATGATCGTGTTGACGGGGGGGCTGGCCCGCGCCGGGCGGCTCTTGTTCCATCCTCTGCGTGCGGAGGTTCCTAAGCACTGCTTCCCCGCGGCGTTCCGAGGAACGCGGGTTGTGCCCGGAAAACTGGGAGATGACGCCGGCATAGCGGGCGCTGCGTTGTCCGCGTTTCAGAGAATGAAAAATTGTTGATTTGTGAAACGGAAGTGATAGAATACTCGTCCAACAGGTCCAACAATGAGCGTAAGCGCATTACATAGCAATGTGTTGGTTTTGAACCAGCATTTCAGGGCCGTGCACGTTACGACGGTTCGAAGGGCTTTTGCGCTGTTGTGCAAGAGCGTGGCGGAAGTCGTGCATTGGCGCGACCAGACCCTTTACACGTACAACTTCGAATCCTGGATAGAAGTCTCCCAGTTCAGGGACCAGTTCGAACCCTATGACGACTGGATACGCACGGTGAGTTTCGAGATAGCCGTGCCGCGCATCATACGCCTGCTTTTATACGACCACCTCCCCCCGCAAGAAGTAAAATTCAACCGGCGCAACATCTACGCGCGCGACGGAAACCGGTGCCAGTACTGCGGGGGCAAGTATCCGACCACTGAATTGTCTCTGGATCACGTCGTGCCGAAATCCAAGGGTGGCCGAACGACATGGACAAACGTCGTATGCGCGTGCACGTCATGCAATAACGTGAAGGCGGGTCGAACCCCGCGTGAAGCCAGCATGACGCTCATCCGTCCGCCTGCGCGTCCCGTCAGAAACCCGGTGATCCAGTTGAAAATCCGGCACGAAAAATACCGTTCATGGAAGCAGTTCCTCGGAGAGGCATACTGGACCGTGGAACTGAAAGAATGATCACGCCGCAAGCCGTCGGTCAGAATGTTTAATCATACATGGTTTCTTGCGCGGCGATTTTATGCCTGAGACAAAGCATGGCTATGCGGCGCTCGTCAACGCGCCCAATCTTTTGACCCTCTCTCGCGTTCTTCTCGCGATCGTGTTTTTCGTTATCATACCGCTTGGCTGGTATCTGACGGCGCTGGTGATATTCCTTCTTGCAATATTGACCGATTGGCTGGATGGATACGTAGCGCGAAAATATCATCTTGAGACGGCCTTTGGCCGCATCTCCGATCCTTTCGTCGACAAACTGCTCGTCTGCGGCGCATTCATAATGTTCGCCATTTATCTTGCCGGCAACCCATACATGATTTCGGAGAGCGGACGGCACTTTCATCTCGCGAACATTGCGCCGTGGATGGCCGTCATTATCACGGCGCGGGAATTCCTGATAAGCGCATTGCGGGGATTTGCGGAATCGCGGAACATAAAGTTTGGCGCAAACGTCTGG
>Ga0315288_10012856_pt1 | contig 10508 bp, 7 predicted proteins | sample YL17G11_20_MG_FD_203454 | JGI IMG/M metagenome (GOLD analysis project Ga0315288, IMG submission 203454) | Sediment microbial communities from Yellowstone Lake, YNP, Wyoming, USA - YL17G11_20 | ecosystem: Environmental > Aquatic > Freshwater > Lake > Sediment | place: USA: Wyoming | collected...
TCCGTAGCCCCGCCTTCTTTCCACATGCGCTTCAGAACATCCAGGTCCGGCGTGTTATCCGGCAGATCATACAAAAGTTTCCCCGCCACGGGATCGGGTATCCATTCAGCGTCGAACGCCCAAACTCTGTCTTTCACAGTCTTGAACATAATCTTTATCCTTTAATTCAGCCGTGATCGGCGATTCCTGCTCTCACCTTCCGGCAGCAGCTCCAGCACCGCGAAAACGGGGCAGTGGTCAGAGGCAACTTTCTCATCTATCACCCTTATCTCCACTACCTTCCATCGGCCTTTCGGTTTGTACATGATGTAGTCGATTTTTCTTACCGGCTTGACGGAAGGAAATGTCGGCCGCGGATCATCCTGGGCGGCATAAGACCATTGCCGGCGAAGAAGATTGATTGGATCGCTGCCGGGGGCCGCGTTCAGATCGCCCGCCAAAACTATCGGAAGGTCATAATTCTCGTACAACTCCACGATACGGCCTGCCTGCATCATCCTGTTGCTCTGGTCCGACTGATGATCCAGGTGCGTACCTGCAAAAGCAATTTTCATTCCGCCCGGCAGTTCTATGTGTATTTCCAGGGCGGTTCGCGGCTCAGCTTTATCGCTGTGCGGCAGCGGATTAATCTTCGTATCGAGGATAGGATAGCGGGAAAGAACGGCTTCTCCGTAACCACCGCCGTCGTAGTCCATGGCTTTGCCGAAAACTCCCTGCATGCCGGTGCGCCGGCTTAATTCGGCTGTCAGGTCGAGCCCTTTGGCGCGCGCCGTCTTGTTGTCGACTTCCTGAAGCGCGACCAGGTCGGGTTTAAGCGAGTTTATTATCCCGGCAACGGCATCCAGATTCGAACCCCCGTTGGCATCTTCGCCGTGGTAGATATTGTAAGTTAAAACCGTGACCCTTGTCGGCGATTCGAGTTTCGCGCCGGCACAACCCCCGGCACAAACGCAGACAACCAATATGGCCAGCAGAACTCTAAACGCAATCGAAAAAGTTTTCATATTGTATGACCTGCCTATTTATACACATAGGCAACAATTTGCCCATCCTTCTATCTGTATAATAAGAACCTCTCAAAGACCTAAAGTTAGCATCATAAATATACAAAATCAACCGGATTTTATTGGCATACCGAGTTATTAATAGCGGCAGGGGGCTGGGCGACACGCATCCAGCCGGTTCCGGCAGGGGATTTTTCCGGGAATGCGCAGCCACAATAGGCTATCGCTTTCTAATTGCCGGGGAAACAGTGGGAAAATCTGAAATTTTCATAAAAGTAATGGAAATCACTTGACATAAACCACAAAGTCCTATAATTATTGGCGTAAGTATGGATACGAGGGTGTGAAAAGCGGTCAATCGTTTTGTTTTTCGGCCCTAAGAGGCTGTATTTAGCGGTTTCTTTACATGCAAAGGGATTTGTATGGCTGCTCTAATGGATAAGAGCGGTATCAGAGAATGGAATGGACATTTCCACCAAAGGCGGAATCTGTACCTACGTTTAAAACCACCAATTGCCATCAAGGCCCCGTTACGCACTCCCAATTCTCAGGCCATCGAATCCCAAATTACCCGGATGAAAGATCCTTATTCGAAACGGCAATAACTTTTTGGGAGAAGTTACTATGGAAAATAGAACCGGTACAACATTTCTAATAGTATGGGCGATAGCCTTGTGCGTAACCCTAAGCCCTGCAGCGAACGGTGCGTACATCTCGTTTAGCAGGGCCGGCGTGATTCAGGATGGAGATTCCTATGAAGGCGTATTTGTTTATGGAAATAATACGACCGTAGAGGTGAAAGGCGGCAGCATAGGGAAATTATTGAGCTACGACCGGAGCACGGTCAATGTCAGCGGCGGGCATGTCACCTACGCCCAAAGCTACGAGCAGAGCACAATCAACATTAGCGGCGGTACAGTCAGGATGCCGAGTACATGGGACGCCGGCAGCACAATTAACGTTACCGGCGGAACCTTCTGGAACGTCGAGGCAGGCAGCGGCAAGTTTAATATGTCAGGAGGTCAAATTGCCGGTATGGGGATTTTTGCTGTTGCAGGCGATGGTGCGGTAAACATCTATGGATATGGCTTCGTGTATCAGCCCATGCCCGGCCCAAACGACGGCCGGCTGACCGGATTCTGGCAGGACGGTACACCTTTCAGTATAGATTTCCGGCCCGGTGCTTATCAACTGGTAACCCTAAACGAAATCTCCCCCGGCTCTGCTCCCATTGCTAATGCGGGCGAAGATCAGACTATTGTGATCGGAACAGAAGTAATGGCCGTAGTTACCCTTGACGGCTCGGCATCAAGAGATCCGGACAGCTATACACTGGCATATAAGTGGACCTGGACCATCAATGCAGTGACGTACAAGGCGCAGGGTATAAATCCCACAATAATGCTGCCTGCTGGCCAGCATATCATCGAACTGATTGTCAATGACGGCCAAACTTATTCGCAGCCGGATTATGTCGTAGTCGAAGTGCTGACGCCGAGCCAGCAAATCGATAGGCTCAGAAGTGAAAAACTCCGGCTCCTGGAACAGATTGACCTTATGCTGGCGAAAGAGCAACAAGTCATTTACGAGCTCAATATACTGCTGGGCAGCGGAAACTACGGTGATTTGACTCATGACGACATATTTGCAGCAAGGCAGGCGGTTGATTCGGCCATACAGAATCAGCAGCAGGCAAAGCAGAATTTAGAGAAAAGCATTGAGAAGCTGCAAGATGCTCTTGCGTCTCTTGGTACGCCCGTGGAACCATAGATTTGGCCTTAGCACTTTGCGGCCGGCATCAAGTGCGATGCTCTCTTAAAAATCGATTCGTTAAAAATAGTCGGGGCGTTTAGTATAAGTATCCAAACGCCCCGATTTTATTTTCGACTCTTTTTCTCAAAAAACGTTACCTGGACTTTCCGGCTGCTACACCTTTTCCGGCACGGGACACACGAACGGTTCGCGGTATTCGCGGTGCAGTATCTTATTGGCCGCGGCGCTATTCGTGAACACTTCCTTATCCGGGTCAAACTGCAGCAGCGGGCCCATCGACATCGGGTACTTGTCCAAATCGACGCCGTTATCTTTGAAATGCTGAACCGTCCGATTCAGCGTCTCGATATTGTCGTCCCGGCTCTTGACCTTTTCCAGCGCGGCTTTGGCCTGGCCTGCGGAGACCTTGTTGTTTTCGCTGAGATAGTAGCTGATATTGGCCAGGTGCGCAAGTGCCGCCGAGAGATGCCCCTGGAAAGCGTCGGAATTGAGGTCCTCTGCTTTCCGGCTGCGGACGGCCTGCACGAAATTGTCGAAATGGTCGCCGCCGCCCTTGAACTCCTTGATCAGTTCGCCTTTAAGATCGAACGCGACGCAATGAGTGTATTCCCTTTGGACCAGGCAGCCTTCGGTCCCGTAGAAAATCACGCCGATCCTGTTGCCCTTCGTGCTGTCGAACATCTTATTGATCTGCTCGTCCGCCGAGTCATCGACCGAAAGTCCCCTCGTCTCGAAGACCATGCACTTATCGCCGTAATCGTAAATAGCGATCTCGGTGTTGGCCGTGTCACCGGCATCGACGTAATTAGGATCCTTGCGTTCGGCCTGATAGCCTAAGCGGCCGCCGTACGCAATGACGCTGTTCGGATGACGGTTGATGCCGAGTCCCCAGCGGGCGATGTCCGTCTGGTGGGGGCCCTGGTTGCCCGAGTCTCCGTTGCCGTACAGCCGCTGCCAGTGCCAGTCGTAGTGGAACTGCTGCCGGGTCAGCTTCGGCGTGGTATAAGGCGCCGGGCCGCTCCACAGGTTGAAGTCGACCTCTGCCGGGATCGGATAATCGCCCAGCGGGCCGATAGATTTACGCCGCTTGTAACACAGCCCCCGCGAGAAGCTGACCTCGCCGATACCGCCGTCCGCAATGAACTTCATGGCGTTCTGGAGGGCCTGGTTCGAGCGGCATTGCGTCCCCACCTGGCACATCCTTCCGTATTTCTTCGCCGCGGCCACGAGTGCGGCGCCTTCCGGAATATCGTGACTGATGGGCTTTTCGATATACGCATCTTTGCCCGCCTGCATCGCCCATACGCCGCACAATGCGTGCCAGTGGTTCGGCGTCGCGGTGGAGATGAAATCGACGGACTTGTCGTCGAACACCTCACGCATATCCTTGACAAACCTGGGCCGGCGGCCCGTTCGTTTCTCGATGGAATTGCAGCATTTCTCGCCGACCTTCTCATCGATATCGACGATGTAAGCGATTTCGCAATCCTTCCGGTCGGAAAAGGCGCTGATGTGACTGCCGCCGCGGCCTTTGCAGCCGACCACCGCGCAAAGCAGCTTTTCATTGGGGCTTGTGCTTTGTGCCCCGGCAATGCTGCTGATCATCGGAGCCGAAGATAACGCCGCCGCGGCGAAAATCGAGTCCTGCAAAAACTGTCGGCGAGTTCGATTTGTCATGATAACCTCTCTAAAAAATTAAAAGCCTTACCGAATATCACAATTATGGATGACTTCGTATTTCCAATATTTAACTTCCCGGCTACACCGCCGGGCCATACACCCCCTCAAAATACCGGATTTTCATCTTAATTGCAACAATATGAACTTGCATTTCAAAGATTCTGTACTACAATCATTCAACTTCTTGTTTTTGGCGTGTTTTTTTGAGAAGGCTGATGTAATTGTTTAGATAATAAAAAGTTATCCCGGCTTGCCTTCAATAACCTTCCACGCCGCCAACTTCCTTTTCGGATGCCAAATCCCGTTCATCATTGCCTGAACGCCTCCTCAATAAGCAGCAAACAGGAAGGCAGTCAATCATTATTTATATTTTAAGGGCTGGCCCCTATGCCTTCCCCTTGCTGTCCTTAGTTTTTCCCTTCATTTGGATAAAAAAACAACATAGACTTTTTCAACAGCCCGGCTGTCCCTAGTTTTCCTCCCATGTTAATGCGCCTAATGCGACCGAATAGGTATGTTGTACCGAATTGTAGGTTGGACATGATTCAGCCAATCACGAGTTTAACAAAAATAAGTTTCTTTTCTACAACTATTATTACTTCTCCCATATCGTTATACCCTTTTGGTCTAAATCTATACCGTCTCGCAGGTTCTTTGATCTCCTGCATGTACCAAGGCGGGGTATGTGGATCATGTGATATGTATTCGTGGCTGTCCTGATCGGATTTCCTGCTTTGCTGGTTTGTATTTGGATATAACCTCATTCTATCTTTCGAATATTCCCGGCATTCTGCTTCTTCAAGAATGGAGGATGTCTTTAGGAACTGTTCAATGTCATCCGGATTAGCACGGAATTTTAGGAACTTATATCCTGAAAATCCCGTTGACCAAGTAAAAACCTTAAGTTCGGTAGCCGATTTTGGGAGGGATGCCAAGCCTGCATTGGTTAGAATCCTCTCAGCCCTGACTGAAGGCCAAGAGTAATATAGGCTATAGATACTCATTAGAATGACTGGCAGTAACGACAAAACGGCCCATGTGGTTTTGCTTTTTATTATCCTTTTAAGGAACTTGTGCAAAATGAGGATAAGGCTCCCCAATAGACAGATCGCCAGTAACCTAAATAAGATCCTAAAGAATTCGAACATAATAAAGTACATATTAACTGTGCCGGAAACAACTTTTATTGGAACAGGTCCGACAATATAGAGAAGACTGAAGATAGCTATAGTGAAAATTGAGATCTTATACGGGAAGTTAATCATCCTATTTTCTATTATGTTCTTCATTTCACGCTTCAAATCTATTCAGAGTAAGGGAATACTCAGCGTCCGTTATTCTAAATCATGGGACATAATGAGTCAAGTCAATGATCGACTGGACAGGTACAGGAAGGGTAGGGCATAGAGTAGGGCATAGGGGCCAGCCCTTAAAATATAAATAATGATTGACTTCACTGATAAAAAACTTCATCTATTTGTTGCTTTTCTTGGGTATGTCGTAACGTTAATTTCATATCGGGACCAGATGCTTCGACTTCGCTCAGCATGACAAACAACGAAGGGCTTGTCATTGACTATTTACTATTGACTAATGACTATTGTAATTGATTTTTTCTCTGTGAGCTCTGTGCTCTCTGTGGCTGATTTTTTTGTGCTGGTTCGGGTTCACCCCGTGAGATAGAAGGGACAATGGGGCCAGCCCTTAAAACATAAATATCAAGGACTTCTGAAATTTAGTCGTTGTTTCAGTAGTTCTAAGGTGGCCTGTAATACCTTGTCTGATTTCAACTGGCCGTGCAACATCTTCAACTGAATCGAAACCGCCGCACCACTCGATAATCCCAGTGCATCAGCCTGACCCCTATGCCCCTACAACAAGGTCGGTTTTGTCGGTCACGAGCCGACCGGCAGCACAATAGTTTAATCGAGCTTCCGGGGACTCTGTCCCCGGACCCCAGGGATTTACCGCTTTTTGCCAGAAGCATAGCAAGAAGACAAGGCGATGCCATGAGGACATCGCCCATGCCCTGGGGCCGCTGCGGCGCTCGGGTTGCCGACCGGCAGAGCCTTATCCTCCACAACGGCCCGGCCAGTTTAACAATAATATGCATCTGAGACAAGAGCCAAAAAGTTGTTGTACAGGCTCACTTGGGATGGAACACCTCGAAGGGGCTTTGGTAGCCCAGGCACTTTCGGGGCCGATGGTTCAACGCACTAACGTAAGATCGCAGCTGGTCATCCGTCAGAACCGCCAGGTCAGAGCCTTTGGGCATGTACTGACGCGACGGGTCATTGGTATTTTGCGTCCTATATTGTATCGTTTTTAGCGTTGAAAGTGCCCATTTACATCGGGGTATTGGAAATCTTGGGGAGGTGATTTCCCCCTTTTTTCAGTATTGAAAAGTTGGTTATTGAAGGAAACTTTGTTTTCTGGTAAAATTTATGTTACCTATAGTGAAGTAAATGCCTTTTATACAAGGGCGGAAGCTTCGCTCCCGCTGCCCGGTTTTATCAGGCGGAACATTGGGGGCGAGCCTGAGAGACCGAGGAAAGTTGGGAGCAACAGACGTTTTATGAACAGGCGGCTGCGAAATGCTTTGAAAGGACTCACTGCCCCGGACGACGACCGCCGTCGCAGGGCGATGGAGCCTTTTGTAAGAGAAACGTTTCAGATTTTTATCAGGTACCTGTACCGTTATTTGGGCAACGAGGTTGAATGTGAGGACGTGCTCGAAGATGTTTACGCGGATATATGGGAAAATCCGGATCGCCTGCAGGAGGTGGACAGCGAGCGGCAGCTGCTGCGAACGGTGTACCTGTACTATATGCGTAAACGCCTTAGAGAAGTCTATAGAAGAATGAACCGGCATTTGTACTTATCGCAGAATGATTTGACGAACCTGACCGCGCCGGAGCTTGGGACCCTCGATACGATATCGCAAAGCGAGCTTAAGCATGCCCTCGGCCGGGCGCTGGGAAGGCTCAAGGCACGCGAGCGGCGGGCCATCGAGCTGTGGCTGGAAGGCATGTCGGTGAGGGCGATTGCCAACGAGCTCAAGACCACGGTTGGGGCGGTGAAAATGCTGAAATTCAGAACTATATTGAAACTGAAAGAAATGATGAGTGAATACTGTCCCGAAGAGTGACAGTGAGATTTTATAAAGGAGCGAGACTATGGCTGATACGAACCGGAAAATTCAAGAATTGCTGAGCGATTACGCAGGATCGCTGCGTGACGGGTGTCTGCCGGTTTTTCTCCAGTCCCTGACTCGTCAGGAGGGCAAGACAATGACTTGTTCCGATGAGTTCTGGGAAGCGGCGGAAGTCGTGCGGGTCCTGAACGGCGTAGGATTTGCGGATAAAGCCGCGATCGCGGACGCGGGGCTGTTTGCGTCCCGCGTCGATGCGAATGTCGCATCCCGGTTGAAAAAGGCCAAGAGCTCGCCGCGAGCCAGGCGAACAAACGGCACCAGATCGATGACGAAAACGCAGAAGACCGAGAAACCGATATGATTCTGGATTGTTACCAGTGCTCATCATGTTATTTCGAGGATAAGGAGCGCTCTTCACGGATCGATCCTGATACGATTTCATCGACGCAGCCCAGAGTGGCCTTCAAGAATGTCCTTTTGATATTTGTCTGCGTCGAATTATACGACGACAAGCAGGAATTAAAACAAGCGGCGGACGAATTCGAGCTGCTGTCCGGCCTGATCGGCAAACGTCCCATCGTGCTGTGTCCGAACGTGCACCTGTCAATCGACAAAGCACCGGAAAAGCAGGCGGTCTGGATGATTACCGAGCTTGAAAAAATGCTGGTTGACAGGGGCTACGACGTGCACTGCCTGTCGTTCGGCTACCACAAGAAATACGGGATGGAATGTAACGGCAACGTCGGCAGCGTCGTGGGCCGGCGTTTCTACGGCTCCGAGACGAAACAATTTCTAAGACTGTTAACCCGGCTCGGTATTTGTCCGCCGGATTCATTGCCGGAGCAGATGCCGTCATGGGCCAAGCTGCTGACTGAACGCCGGCTGAAAGTGTTGGGCAGCCGAAGCCAGACTTACAGGATTGCCAAGGAAATGCTCCAGGAGCAGCTCGACGCAACCGGCCACAGCGAGATTTGGACGTGCATGTTGTTCGAGGGAGAAAGGCAGCCTGTGGACGATTATCTCAGCACGTTGTACGAAATCATCGAAGATTACCATGATGTCATAGTTCACCGGGCGATGAACCTGAGCGTGCCGGGCTTTTCGAACACGGCACGTTTTTTGTTTCGCAAGTATCCTGAGGCAATCGAATCGGGCAGACTTCGGATTTACAACAGCCAGGTCTCTGACTTAGAGTTCCTGTTGACCAGAACCGCTGTCCTTCTGGCCTTTCCGCAAATACCGAAAAAAGCCGGCTCGCATGCCGGAGAAATATCCTTCGGAATCTACTGCAAGGATGACGAGTTCTCGAAGAACTTGATTCAGTGGTACCGTACATTTCTTGTGGATGCGCGATTTGGGTGGATTCGCACGGAATCCGAGCTTGACACAATTATCAACGAATTGGAGGAGGAGAAGTTCCAGGAAAAACCCCGGGACGCCGAGCGAGAAGGATAGCCTCATTCATTTTCGATTGCTAATTTCCGATTTCGAATCTAAAATCGCAGATTTAAAACTTGTCCTGAGCACAGTCGAATGGATCGTCAATATTGTTAGGATCGGAAATTGTGGATAATTTTTTCTCCGCAGCGATTGTCATCGCTTACGTGGCGCTGCTTACATTCGTTGCCGTACGGGCGCGGGCCGCTCGGGAGTACGAGGACTTTTCGCTGGCGCGGCGGTCGCTGCCGGTAGCTTTGGTGTTTGCCAGCTTGGCGGCCACCTATATCGGGCCGGGTTTTTCGATCGGCTTTGCGGGACGGGGCTTCAAAAGCGGATTTTTTTTTCTCGGCATTGGATTAGCTTATGCGCTGCAGAACATCCTGGTCGGGCTGCTGGTTGCTCCTCGGCTGCGGGGTTTGAGCGGCTGTCATACTCTGGGGGAGGCCATAGGCCAGAAATACGACAAGAGGTGCCACGTTCTTGCCGGGGCCATTTCGGTCGGCTTGTGTGCCGGGTTTGCCGCCGTGATGGCCAAGGCCGGCGGTGAGGTAGTGCACGACATCTTTGGATTGCCGCCCGCCTTATCCGTGATTGTTGTTATCGCTTTGACGGCATTGTTCCCGACGATTGGGGGATTGCGGACAAACGTGGTAGCCGATGCCTTTCAGTTCATCACGTTTTCTTTATTCCTGCCCATTATGCTGCTGTTCGTACTGGCTTTTCATCTTAAAGGCGGCCCGGCGGCTTTTGCAGCGCAGGCCTCGGCCGCTACCGTCGAAGGATTCAACTCCACATCAGCCCTTGAGATCATCGGCCTCGTGGCGGCCTTTTTGTTGGGAGAAACACTCATCCCTCCCTACGCAAACAGGGCATTAGCGTGCAGAACAACAGCCGTCTCACGAAACAGCTTTATCTTAGCCGGCCTTTTCAGCGTGTTCTGGTTCATGGTTATGATATCGCTCGGGATTACGGCACGAAGCATCATCCCAACCGATACAGGAGAAGATGTCGTTTTGCTGAACCTGGTCAAATCGATCATGCCCACCTTCGGCCGTGCGCTTCTGTTTGTAGCACTGGCGTCCGTGGTCATGTCGAGTCTCGACTCGCTGTTGAACGCCGGCGCTGTGGCTTTCACACAGGACGTTGTCAAGCCCTTCGTGAAACTGTCGGACAACCTTGCTCTGAAGATCGGCCGAGCCGCGACGTTGGCCATTGCCGCCGTCGCCGCGGTCGGTGTAGTCGCCGTGCCGAGTATCATCGGTGGCTTGCTTATTTGCTACACCATCTGGGCGCCGGCGATCCTGCCTACTTTGATAATAGGCCTTTGGATTAAGCATCCTCGTCCCCTTGCCGGCATGTTGTCGATGGGCGTCGGCATGGTTGCCACCGTAACGTTTTGGATAATCCTGTGGCTGATCTTCAAATTCGTGTATCCTGCCAATGTCGAGATACCGCCG
>Ga0315288_10012857_pt1 | contig 10507 bp, 17 predicted proteins | sample YL17G11_20_MG_FD_203454 | JGI IMG/M metagenome (GOLD analysis project Ga0315288, IMG submission 203454) | Sediment microbial communities from Yellowstone Lake, YNP, Wyoming, USA - YL17G11_20 | ecosystem: Environmental > Aquatic > Freshwater > Lake > Sediment | place: USA: Wyoming | collected...
CACGCTCACCGAGACGAACGCCCCCAGCGCCGAAAACGCCGCCGCAGCGAGCAGCAAGACCAGAATAAGCAGCAGCCAATTCACCCCAAACGCCCCAAAGACGGCCAGCGCCACCGCCAGCACCACGCCGGTCACGGTTAGGCCGAAGAACATGCCGCCCATCATTTTCCCACCCAGCAGCGCCGCCAAGCTGATTGGTGCCAGCATCAACCGTTCCAGCGAACCAATGCGCTGCTCGAAGACGATTACGATGGCCTCCATCGAACTGGTGCCGAACAGGATGGTCAGGCCGAGTAGGCCTGGCACCAGTTCGCGCGTCTCGCCGGGGTTGCGGATGGCGAAGGCCAGCACGAAGGCAAAGGGGAACATGATGCCCCAACTGATATTGGGCGGTTTGAAATAGTATGCCCGTAGATCTTTGAGAGCAATATAGAACATTCCGCGCAGGTCATCCGCCAGCATTGCTGCCTCCTTTACCGCCTTTTTCCATCAGCATCACCTCGGAGCTCAGGCCGGTCAGTTGAACAAAGACATCTTCCAGAGATGGACGCAGGGTGTTGACCGCCAGCACGCGCTGCCCATTGGCTTCTGCTAGGGCGCGCTGGATGGTGGATTCCACACCATCATTGCATTCGAAACGTTTCCTCCCCTGACGGCCATTTGAATCCGCCAGCGTCATTTCGACGATAGTCTTATCCTGAGAACCGGCCTTCAGTCCGTCAACCGTGTCCAAGGCGACGATGCACCCTTTGACGATGACGGCAATCCGGTCGCACAAGCGTTCGGCTTCTTCGAGATAGTGTGTGGTCAGGAAGACGGTTACGCCCTCGTCGCTCATACCAGCGATCATCTGGCGCAAGTTACGAGCGTTCATCACGTCCAAGCCAGTGGTCGGCTCGTCCAGGAAGATAAGCGGCGGTTGGTGGGCCAGCGCGGCGGCGACCGTCAGGGCACGCTTCATGCCGCGCGAGAGTTTGGCGAAGGGCACGTCCCGTTTTTCGCCCAGGCGAAAGCGTTCCAGCAGTGCCTCGGCGCACGCTTTGCGCTCCTGGCGCGGCACGCCGTACAACTGCATGCTGAAAACCAGGTTGTCGAAGGCGGTCAGTTCGTCATACAGGTTGGAAGCTTCGGGGACGACGCCGATATGTTTCTTGATGCGGGTCACGTCCCTCAGTAAGTTGAAGTCCAGAATGTGGGCGCTGCCTGAGGTGGGGTGCGTCAGACCAGTCAACATGCGAATGGTGGTGGTCTTGCCGGCGCCGTTGGGGCCGAGAAAGCCGAACACCTCGCCCTGGTGGACGGTGAAGTCAATCCTGTCCACGGCGCGCAGGGGCAGGCGGTCTTTGCCTGCCGGATAAATCTTGGTCAGTCCGTTAGCCTGGATGACATCGTTCATAGGCAATGCTCCTTCAAGATGACTGGCATGAAATCCAAATCAGGATGGCGGCAGGCGGCCTGAACAAAGAACTCCTGCCCGAAGAACAACCGCTGGCGGGCTTCCGGCGCGCTCATAATCGGCGTGGCATCGCGCTGGGTGGCATGGCAAGCCATGGCTGCCTGCTTGGCCTCCCAGACGGGGGAAACATTTACGCGCAAGTTGATCTGCTCATCGGGCACGGGGTGAACCTGACGCATATCGAGTTGCTCTGCCAAGCTGCGCGGTACAGCCAGCGTGTAGAGGGCGGCAATTCCGTCAGAGTTGGCGTAGGCTTCTGCGGCGCGCTGTCCGATGGCAATATGGTCGGGATGGCCCGAAAGCCCATCCGGCCCGAAGGTGAGCAGCACCTGCGGGTGGATTTCGCTCAAGGCGGTCAGGATATGTCCCGTGAGCGCTTTGGAATCTGTCTCGGCCAGCCGCCCGTCGTCATAATCCAGCAAACGCGGCGGTTCGATGCTCAAAGCGGCGCAGGCGCAGCACAGCTCACGTTCACGCACAGCGGGGAGTTCATCAGGTGAGCAAAGAGGCGGCTCGCCGCACGAGCCTGCCTGGCCGCGCGTGGCCGTCAGCACGTGGACGCGCACGCCGCGTCGGGCAAGCAGCGCCAACGTCCCGCCGGGGCGGTAGGTCTCGTCGTCGGGATGGGCAAAGATGGCAAGCAGCGCGGGCGTATCTCCAACCATTCTATTTTTCTTTACGGAACCTGTACTGCCAGCAGGCGCATCCGCTCAACAGCAACAATGCTGCGAACGATATCGGGCGGTATAACAACCACCGAACCAGTCTTCAGCCCGGCCTGCTCGTCCGCTACATGCAGTTGACCGCTGCCTGCTATCACCAAATACTGGACCCGCGCGCTCATGACACACTGACCAACAACCTGTCCCGGCTCAAGACACAAAAGCATCGTTATCAATCCCTCAGACTGATGAAGGACAATGGACTGTACTCCATCCGCCGAAAACTTTTGCATGGTCTCGACATCAATCACTTGAATGGTCATTAGAATTTTTTCTCCCGTTGTTTATGTTCCACTTGACTACTAAGCTGGAAGAAAAAAGTACAGCCCGGTGACAGACATGGTTAGCATATGTATTCCTTCTTTCGCATGGGAGTAGCGCCAACGAAAAGGTTATTTGCGCAGATCTGCCAACATTTCTTCAACAGCCTGCACTTCCTTCTTTAGCTCGCTCAGATAGGATTCCAATTCGGCAATCTGTTCGGCTTTCGTCTTGAATCTGCGCTGGAAATGGTGGCTATCGCAATTGCACCATCCGCCACAGTGGCACTCACCACCGCATTCCTCCCCGCAATGGCACGCGCCGCCGCAGCCTTCATGATTGTCGTGAGAATCTCCACAATGACACATCGTTTAACTCCTTCCTTCTGGAAAACGGTTTTGATACTCCGCTAGGAAATCATCCAATCTTTGGCGGGTATTTCGGATATCGACCACCCAGGTATGTAAATAATCCAACCCTATGTCGGTCAGCTCATATACTCGCCGGGCCGGGCCGGCGATGCTGGTATCCCAGGATGAACACACCAGACCATCCTCTTCGAGAGAACGCAGCGTGCGGTAAAGGTTCCCGGGATCGGGAGAATCACCCTCTTGGCCGAGGATTTCCATCAACTCATAACCGTGGGATTTTTTATGCACCAGGGAGAGCAGCAAACACGGTTGGATCATCCCGCGCAACCGGCCTCCCATGCAGCGACAGCCAGATTGTCCAGTATGATTGCCTTCGCACATAGCTTACCTCGTCTTACATATATATGCTTAATGCATATATTATATACTACAAATAAGACCGGATGGTCGGTGGGCAGTTAACAACACAATTGCTTTGCATCATCAGAAATTTGGGCCTCAATCTGGCTTTGTGCCTGGGCCAAATCGAGCGGCGCTTCGTCGCTCGAACCGACATCCTGCTTCCAGGCGACCACCCCTACCGTGTCGAGCAAGACCAGCGCCGGGGTGGAAGATCTCGTTGTCGAGGGGGGCAAAGACGACCACCAGGTAATACTTGGAATGACCAGTCATATTACTTTCCTTCCATAGCCAACAGGGCTGTAATTTGTTCTTCAACCTCTGCCATGACAAATGGCTTATCATAGCTGTGTGGCTCATCTCGCATCCAGAATACTTCTCCATTGCTATTCAGGAGCACAAGAGCAGGCGTGCGGACAACATGGTAATAATCAGCCACATCCGGGCGTTGATCGAAATTAATCCAGATGGTGTTGATGCGCAGGTGTTCAGGAGGATACCAGAATGCTATTTGTGTGGCCGCCTTGCGAACGACTTTCATCTGGCAATCACATCCGTCTGAGAGCGAGAAAAAGAGCAGCACCGGTTGATCGTTAAGTTCCAGGGGCGGGTGGACCGTAAACCATCCTTGTTGAGCAGCTTTGATTCCCAAAACGCCCACCACCAGGAGTGCGAAACCAAACAGGAATTTAACGCGTGAACGCTGTATCATCAGGCAATCCATAGAAAGTAGAATCCTACTCCTATGACAATCACCCCGCTGGCCTTTTCGATCACATCCGACCAGCGTCCCAGCTTTTGAAAACTTTTTAGTACACCGGTGAACGTCCCGGCCAGCACTACCGGCACACCGCGTCCCAAAGCATAGATGAAAAGAAGTGCGGCTCCATACAGCAGCGCCCCTTTTGCCATCACGTATGTCAGGATGGCTGCCAGCACGGGGGTGGCGCACTGCGAGGCCACCAAGCCGGAGACCAAGCCAAGGGCCAGCGCACCGGGGATGCCCTTCAGCCCGATGCGCTCGCGCAGCCCGCCAAACCACATAGGCAGGTTGAGCTTCAGCACGCCGAGCATGTTCAATCCGATCACAAAACAGATTCCGGCCACAAGGTAATACCACCAACGCGTGACCGCCCCAATCAACCCGCCAATCAAAGCAGCCGCCACGCCCAGCAGCATGAAGGTGAAGGCCAACCCGATGGCGAAGGCCAACGAGAGCGTGAAAGCGCGAGCGCGCGGCAGGTCGCGGGAGCTGCCGACGTAACCAATCACCAGCGGAATCATCGCCACGTTACAGGGTCCAATACTGGTGAGTATGCCGCCCAAAAAGACGAGCGTAAAAGCCAGCAGGGATGCGTTTTCAAGGAGAGTGAAGTCAAGATCCATGAGGGTTAATTTCCTATCAGGACTTGTAGTGTGGCGCGGAACTGGTCGGGGGGCATGGCACCGATGAAAATCTGGCGCAAGCCGTTGGCATCGTAAAAGACCAGGGTGGGGATGGATTGCAGTCCCTCACGGCGCATCAGGTTGGTGTTGCGCTGGTCGTACACGTCCACGTCTATCAACACAACCGAGTCTTGAAAGTCGGGATAAACATCTGCCACAATGCCCATCATCTCTTTGCAGGGAATGCAATTGAGTGAGTGTAGAAAGACGAAGGTCGGTCGTCTTTCCTTGAGAGCCTGGTCTAGTTGGGCTTCGAGTGAGGCGGTGGAGGTGGGGCTATCACTGGCACTTTTGAACACAAAGACTGCAATTAATACCAGGGTAATACCCGCCAGAATCGGCAAGGTGGGCGGTTGCTTGCGGACAGGGCGTTTGCGTTTGGGCATTATTTATCCTCCGATTGGGCAAACTGCCGGAGTACCGGGGGAATGCCGAGAAGCAGGAGTAGGGTCACAATGGTCGCCGAAGTGAGACACCAGATGCACACGGCTTTGATAACGAAGGGTTCGAGATAGGTGAGATAGAGCGAGAAAATCACGGCGAAGAATGCCATGCTAAAATAACCAATAGCGGCGGGTTTTTCGAATCTGGGAAGATATTTGCGCGCAAGCCAGGTTGCGAGCAGACCAAGATAACCGAGCAATCCGAACACGCCGACAGGCAGGATATCGAGCAATTTTGCATAGCGGCTTTGTTGGACAGTGTTGCAATCGCCAACTAGTCCGCAGAAGGCTTCTACCGACTGGGTTTCCACATAGGAGAGATAACTTGCCACGCCAATGCCTATCACAATCAATACAGGGATGAGCCAGTCGGCCCAGGCAGGAAAGGAAAATGCTTTGCCGATGGTGAAAGCAATCAGACTGTAGATCAGCGCGACGACCATAAGCGCCATGATGACCATTGCCAGCGTGAAACCGTTGTCTCGTATTTCAGCCGGGGAAGCGGGAGCGCTGTCGGCGGGTATGGGGGCTTCGGTAACAGCGTGCAGGTTGGGGGTCGGGGTGGATGCGAGGGCGTCTGGAACATCCATACGTGTGGGGATCTGCGGTCGCTCGACGCCGCCTGCCCGGAGGTAGGTTTCGATCAGCGCTGGCAAAATGATTGGAATATCTTCGTCGATCAACACCTGATTTCCGATGATGAGCAAAGGTAAGTCCACCTTTTCCTTTGGAATGCCGAAGCTGGCTGCCACCTGATAGAGGTATTCGACGTCCTCGGAAGTCACGATATCCACCATCTCAATCGTTACTTGTTCGCTATATTGTTCACGCGCCAGTTTCAGCACTGGTCCGGTAATGAGCTGGCAGTCATGGCAATCAAGTGTGGAGAACAGAACGACGTGAACAGCGGCCACTTCGATCAGTGGTCGTGGCGTCAGCGTGGGGGGCAGGGCTTGGGATGAAAAGGCTTCCAAGCCGGGGATTTCGGGCCAGTTCACGCCCCCCTGGGCAAGATAACGCTCGATCAGGCCGGACAGTTCCTCGGGAATTTGACGTGGACCGATCAGCACATGCTCGCCGATGACCAGGAATGGCACGCCTGTGCGCTCACGGGGGATGCCGTAGGCAGCCGCGACCTCGTAGAGGCGGTTCACATCATCCATCGTTTTGACTTCGACCAGCAGGATTTCCAATTGTGAGCCGTATTTTTCCTGCAAAGGCGGCAGAACGTTGTCGAGCACCTCGTGGCAGTGGGGACAGCCGACCATCCAGAACAGCACGGCGCACACGACAGGCTGTGGCAGACCCTCGTCGCAGATGTGACAGGCCTTGAAAGTTGGAGTGGGAGATGGTGTGGTCTGTGAAGCGGTTGCTTCGTGGGCGGGGAAAACGGTCAGGGCAACGGCCAACATGCTCAGGGTCAGGAGCGAAGCGGGGCGGAAACGCATTAGTGCAATTTCTCCTTCTGATCCACAATGATGCCTTGCGCGGCTTCCAGGGCGGCGGCTTCGGGGTCGGCTTTGCAATCGGCCAGCGCGCTGAGATATTTTTGCACCACATCGCTGGTGTGCAGGGTTTCGCCCAGCGTACGGGCGGCTGTATGCAGTTCTTCGGTTAGCATGGTTCTGCCTCCAAAATTTTGATCAGCCGCCGTAGCCGCACCCGCTGCGTTTGGCGTTGGGTGCGAAGGGGATGCCGGCTGCCTTGCTAATCACTTCATCCACGGCGCGGAACAAGAGGCTAACTTCTTTTTCGGGCTGGCGATATTCCTTCACCAAAGGTAGGTCTTCCATTTCGAGTTCCAGGCGGTTCAATTCGGCGGCGTGCTGACCATCGGCATCGCAGCCCCGTTGCAGGGCGTTCTGATGAGCGCGCATTTCGGCGTATAGTTTCTTAGCCGTCAAGTCGCTGTTGACCGCTTTGAGCGCACCCATGAAGGCGCGGTATTCGGGCGTCTGGCTGAGTCGTTCGCCCAGGGCGCGGGCCGTTCCCAGGACTTCGGCGGTCTGTGGCTGGGTTATGGGAGGGCTGATTACAGGTTGCACATCCATTACAAGTTCCTTTCTAGGTTTATTCCAGAAAAACAATCTGACTTTCGGCGGAAGGGAAGAGATTTGCTTCGACTTCCAGCGCCTTGAGAATGGCCGCCGGCACGATGCAACTGTTGCGGCAAATGAATTTTTCTGCGGCGCGGTACACTTCCGTTGTAAGTAGATTAGTGCTCATTTCGTGGGCAATATCGAGCGATTTCAAAACCTCAGCCAGTTTCTGGATGTGTTCGCAGGTGGTAACAAACTCGACTGCCACGTGTGTCATATCCGTGCGGCGGGCTTCGATGGTAGTTTCTTGATTGCATTGCCCAGCTTTGACCCAGATCATGCTCATGAAGTTTCCCTTAACTTTGCAGCAGGTGTTTCATTTTTAGGAGAGCCTGAACGTTTGGCGGGCACAGGCCATACTCCTGCAAGCGGGCGTACAAAAGTTGTAACATCCGCTGACTCACTTTGAGAAACGTCCCGGTATCTCCTAGCCTTGCCAGGTCAAATGCGGCTACCAACACGTTTCCCAAAGTTCGAGCGGATACGGCTACTCGGTCTGGACGCATCCAGGCAGCCCAGCCGAAAGGTTCACCGGGCGAACTCAACTCGACGTGGACTTCCCCTCTGCATTGCCCTGTTTCCGTGTTGACGGTCAAATGCAAATCCACTTTCCCTTCTCGCAGTAGAAACAGCCGTTCATCCTGACCGTCTTCGGTAACAATGACCTGACCAGAGGCAACCTTATGGATTCTTCCGCAATTTGCCAGCATTCTCAATTCGGCTTCGCTCAACATGGTTGCCAATGGACTGGCGCGCAATGCCTGAATGACTTTACCACTCATCTTGTTTTTCCAATATCCCGTTGAATATGACCTGAGATCTCACGGTAATTCATACCAGCACTCCTGGGGCAATTTCAGCATGAAAACAGGATAAAAGCCGTGAATGGCGGCCACGTTGTTCTTCCGGCAGAATTCCAAGGCTGCATCTGATTCGGTGCCGGGAGGCATCCAGAAATATGGGATTTCAATCACGCTGCAGGCTTCGGCAATTTGAGCGCTGACCAAAGCCGGTGCAGCGGTGACGACGACATCCGGGATATTCGGCAGGTCGGCCAGGGAGCAGTAGCTGGGCTGGCCGTCAATGGCCTTATATTTCGGATTAACGGGCATGGCGTTATGACCATGCACTCTGGGCGCCTGGAGGAGTTCGTTTCCATACTTGGAAGGGTCCTGCGAGGCGCCCATCACGGCAAAAGTGTGCGAGGTTTGAAGTAGAGACGCGATCAGGCTCATCGAATCACTCCTTTACGAAGTCGTCCTCACCGCAGTCTGCTTATGCGCCTGACGACTCAGATAGCGGTAGAACAGGCTGGCGGTCAACATTTGCAGGATCATGGCAAGGGCCACCGGTAAGCCAACCAGTTTTGGGAAACTGGCAAAAGCCAGCCCAACAGCGATGGGCAGGTTCTTCATGCCGGACGAATAAGTCACCGCGATGCGCTGTTCCCAGTTGAAAGTGAAGCGTCCAAGCCAGTGGGGGATCAGGAATCCCAATGGAAAGATGAGGATCACCGCACCCAAAAGAGAAGGAACCAGCGGCCAGCGCTCCCGGATCAGCAGCACGTTGACGTTGCAGATGGCAAACATCAACAGGACTGCCGTAAGCGCCGATAACGCCGGCATGAGCGGCAGATAGGGCTTCGGATTCCAGAAACGGTCGGCCAGCCAGCGGACGGTAATTCCCAGCGCCAGCGGAATGAGCAAGATAAAGGCCAACTGCTGGAACATGCTCCAGGGGTTGACGGCCACGCTCGAACCAGCCAGCAGCGCCATCAGGGGTGGGATAAGAAAGGGCGCCAGAATCATGGTTAGGGCGTTGATTGCCATGCCCAGCGGAACGTCGCCCTTGAGAAGCGCGGTCCACACGGCGGCCATCCCTGCGCAGGGAACCACCCCCACCAGGATGACGCCGACTGCCAGTTGAGAATCATTTACCAGCAGGCGAGCCAGCACCCAGCACACCAGCGGCATATAAACAAAATTCAACAGCAGCCCGGCCAAAACATGGAACGGCTGGCGCACCACCAGCGCAAACTGGCGCGGGTGAATGGTGAGGCTGATGAACAGGATCATCAAGAAAGTGAGCACCTGCGAATAGGCCTGGAGTGCCTTGCCAGGGGCCGATGTCCACATGCCCAACAGCAAACCAAGCGCCACTGCGCTGATAATGATGCCCTGATATTGCTTGCGGATGAACTCCGCAAAAGTCAGGAGTTGTTTCATGATTTCTCACCCTGATACAGGCGCGCGTTTTTTTACGTCGTACTTGTCCAGTTCGGCTTTCAGCATATTCTTGGATTGGGTGACCACCTTGTTTTTCTTGATCACCTGACGAATGTAGCCCTGGGAGGGGAATTCGATGGCATCCTGCGTGCAGTTCGTGGCGCAGGTGGTGCATCCGACCATGCAGTCGAGCGGGGCGACGACGATCGGCTTGTTGGCCTCGTAATCGAAGGCATAGACGTTCTTGCCGCAGGATGTGACGCACAGGCCGTCTCCGATGCAGCGCTCAGCAACGACGGTGGGAAACCACTGTATTTGCTCGCGCGGAATGCCGTGCCAGAGATTGGGGGTTTTGTTTTCAGACATGAGAGTTATTCCTATCTTGAGAAGATGTTGTTGATGGGTAGATTGGATGAAGCACATTCATTGCATCCTCCACCTTGTCTGTATTCAAATGATAAAAAATGCTGCGCCCGGTCTTGTTATCGATCGGTGTCAGGGCTAACTTGCTGTAGCCCAGACTGCGGATGTTGCCCTTGCCGAAGGTGCAACCCGTCACGACCTGCACGCCATCCGCAAAGCAGGTGGAACAGTGATTGCGGTCAATCTCGACCAAGGCAGTCAACTGGCCATCCGGCGCGTGCTGTACACCCAAGGCTTGCATGGCGGCTTCCGCGGCGCGCAAGCCGAGAGGCATGGCTGGGCATTTGTGTCCGTGCAGTGCCAGACCAACTTTGTAAACTTCATCGTTGCGATTTATGCTGAAAAATCTCCTTTAGACTTCCGAAGTCACGGGGACTTCGGAAGTCTGGAAGGTTTTACCGCTCAATCAACACAGGCTTTTCATAGCCAGAGCACGGGATGCACACTGGCTGGCCGTCTTTCATGCGTACGTAGCGGTCAAAAACGTATTCGCCGCACACGCTGCATTTGGTTTTGTTGAACGAGCCTTTGACTGGCTTGTAGGTGAAATCGGGTTTGGCTTCCACTTTGAACACGGCTTCGTCGGGCTGATCGTAGAACCACTGGATAACCTCCCGGCGCACCTCCAGCGGAATTTGCGAAGGCTCGATGCCCTTTTTGCG
>Ga0315288_10012859_pt1 | contig 10505 bp, 10 predicted proteins | sample YL17G11_20_MG_FD_203454 | JGI IMG/M metagenome (GOLD analysis project Ga0315288, IMG submission 203454) | Sediment microbial communities from Yellowstone Lake, YNP, Wyoming, USA - YL17G11_20 | ecosystem: Environmental > Aquatic > Freshwater > Lake > Sediment | place: USA: Wyoming | collected...
CCAGAAACGCGAGGAGCACGGCCCCGAAGGTCATCAGCAGCCCGTACAACTGCACGAACACCAGCCCGGTGGTGATGGCGCCCGGCCCCACCAGGAGCGGGCAGGCGATCGGGATCACGCCGGCCGCCGCCTCGTCGTGCTCGGAGACCAGGTGGCCGCCGTTCACTAACTTGAGCCCGATCAGCAGGAGCAGCAGCCCGCCGCCGATCTGGAAGTCCTGGAGGGTGATGCGGAAAACGTCGAGGATCTGCTTGCCGGCGAAGATGAAAACAAACATCAGGCCCAACGCCACGGCCCAGGCCAGCAGGAAGGTGCGGCGCCGGGCGGCGGGGGTGGCCTCGGCGGTGAGGCTGAGGAACACCGGCACCTCGCCGATGGGGTCGAGCACGATGAAGAGCGTGATCGCCGCCTTGAACATCGGCGCGAGCGTTTCCAAGGCAAGCCTCCTTGCCGGTCACGCGCCGGACCGTCGCTCAGGATGCCACATCCGGGGCGGGCGCCGCAAGCACCAGGCTGGTCGCTTGGGGCACAAATCCTACACTGCGCGCGGTGGCGCCCACAGGGCGTGGATGAAGCTATAACTCTCCTCGCGCCGAAGGCGGCGCGGCGACTCCGCGACTAGCGGCGATCCAGGCTCGACCGCCGACAGATCAAGGCCGAGGCGAATCCCCAGGTAGCGATCCACCAGCGGGAAGGTGGTCCGGCGTTCTTCCCCCGGTTTGGAGCGCGCGGGAGTCATCCCAGGCCGCCCTCTCACTGAGGCCGTGTAGATTAGAGAGTCTCTTGTGTTACGGGAATGCCTGATGTGGGGACAGGCGCCCTCGCCTGTACACTCCCAGCGCCGCCCTCGCGGCGCTGACACAGCCGGGGGCGGCTGTGCCACATGTCACGGCTTTCGTCACTCTGATGCAAGAGCCTCTCTAGAGCCGCACGGGAATGCCGCGCGAGCGCAGGTACTGCTTGGCCTCGCGGATGCCGATCTCGCCGAAATGGAAGACCGAGGCGGCCAGCACCGCATCGGCCTTGCCCTCCACGATGGCGTCGTAGAGGTGCTCGAGCGCGCCCGCGCCGCCCGAGGCGATCACCGGCAGCCCGCTTGCCTCGGCGATAAGCCGGTTGAGCGCGTTGTCGTAGCCGGCTTTGGTGCCGTCGGTGTCCATGCTGGTGGGAAGGATCTGGCCGGCGCCCAGGGCGGTGACGCGCTTCGCCCATTCGATCGCATCGAGCCCGCTGAACCTGGTGCCGCCGTGGGTGACGACTTCGTAGCCGGAGGGCATCGCCGCATTGCGGCGGACATCAATGGCGACGACGAGGTGCTCGCGTCCGATGCGCTGGGCGCCTTCCGCCACCAACTCCGGCCGCTGCACGGCGGCGGTGTTGATCGAGACATTGGTGGCGCCGGCCTCGAGCATGCGCTCCATGTCTTCGGGGGTGCGGATGCCGCCGCCCACCGTGAGCGGCACGGTGACTGCTTGAGCGGTGCGGCGCAGGACATCCACCATGGTCGCGCGCCCCTCGACGGTGGCGGTGATGTCGAGGAAGGCGATCTCATCGGCGCCGGCCTCGCTGTACGCCCGCCCGGCCTGGACGGGGTCGCCGGCGTCGCGCAGGTTGACGAAATGGATTCCCTTGACGACCCGGCCGTTCTTCATGTCCAGACACGGGATGATCCTGCGGTAGTCCATGCCGAAGTCCTCCTGCGAGCGTCGAGGGAAGTATAGGGGAGCAGGCGGGGGAGGTCAATGGCGGGCGGCCGACGGGCGGACGAGGCCCCTCTCCCTTCCAGGCTTGCCCGCCTCGGGAGGGGAGAGGACTAAGGTGAGGGTGCTGCGCCGCGAGTTCCCACCCTCACCCTCCCCTCTCCCTCAAGGGAGAGGGGCCGCTGCGCCGAACAGTAGCGTGCTCGCCGCCATGAACCACTCGACACCCGAGCCGACGCCGCGCGACCGCGTGTCGCAGGCCGAACTGCGCCACTCGCTGCTGCTCATCGCCCTGGCGTGGGGCGTGTTCGGCACCCTGTACGTCAACACGGTGATGGGCGCGCCCTTCGCCGCGTTTGCGCGCAAGTTGGGGGCGACCACGCTGCTCTATGGGATCATGTGCTCGCTCCCCTCGCTGGGGGCGCTGGCGCAGATCCCCGGCGCTTACATCGTCGAGCGCATCCGGCGGCGCAAGGCGCTCTTCCTCTACTCGCTCTTGATCGGGCGCGCCTCCTGGCTGGTGGCCGCGGCGCTGCCCTGGCTGTTCGGCGAGACCGGCCGGCGGGTGGCGGGATTGATGTCGGTGGTCTTCGTGGCGTCGGTGCTCACCAACCTGGGGAGCCCGGGCTGGCTTTCGTGGTTTGGCGACGTGGTGCCGCAGCGCATCCGCGGGGCCTACATCGGCGTGCGGGCGCGGCTGGCGACGCTGATGGGCATGGTCGCGGCGGTCGCGGCAGGCTGGGCGCTGGACTTCAATTCGCACTACTGGATGTACGCGCTGGTGTTCGGCCTGGCCGCGGTGACGGGGCTCGCCGACCCCCTGCTGCTCTTCGGCGTGCGCGAGCCGCGCATGACCGTGGCGGAACACGCCCCCAGGCTGGTCACCATCGCGCTGGGGCCGCTGCGGGACCGAACCTTCCGCCGCTACCTGGCCTATGCCGCCAGCGCGGCGGTGTGCTACGGAATCTTCGGGCCCTTCGCGTGGCTTTACGCCCTGGAATACCTGCGGCTGGGGAAACTGGGCGCCAACCTGTACCTCATGGTGCTGCCGATGCTGGCGATGACGGCCGTGTTCCCGCTGTGGGGAAGAACGGTGGATCGCTACGGCTGCCGGCCCACGCTGGCGGTGGCGTGGATGGGGCTGCTGGTGTTCCCGGCGGCGTGGTTCTTCGCGACGCCGGGGCACACGTGGTGGCTGGCGGGAGTGGGCCTGGTGGTGGGCGGGTTCCTGGCGGGGGCGCAGGTGGCGGAGTTCGACCTGATGTTCTCGATGACGCCGGTGGCGCAGCGGTCGGTGTACGTGGCGTCGGTGGCGGTGGTGTCGGGGCTGTTCGCGGCGGGGGCGCCGGCGATGGGGGGCGCGCTGGCGCAGGCGCTGAAGGGCGTGCACGTGCCGCTGTGGGGGATGACCATCACCAACCTGCACGTGCTGCTGCTGATTTCGCTGGCGCTGCGGATCGCGCACATCCTCTACTTCGTGCCGCGCCTGCCCGAAACGCGGGCCGAGCCCGCGATGCGCCTGGCGCTGGACCTGCTGCGCGCGCCCTTCGGCGCATTGGCCGCGCGCCTCACCTGGCCCGACTGGGCCCCGCGCCGCAAGCCACCGGAGTAGCATCTCGGCGGGCCCAATGAGATTGGGCCCCTACCTGCTTCCGGTAGGGGCGAATCTCGTATTCGCTCCTAACAAGAGATGCCCAGGCCCTGAGGCAGAGCGGCAGGCCGTTGCCTGGCGCCTGCGCCAAAAATCGCCGGCGCACCGATGAAACCTTTGCCGGTCGTCGGCGGTCCAACACTCTGGTCAGGAAGCGAATCCTTGGCCCGGGTGTCGGGCCAAGGCGACCCGACCCAGACTGCTCTCCGAGGAGGACCAGATGACAGGAAGCGGGAAAGCGCATTACCTCATCCTGGGTACTCTGATCGGCTCCTTGCTGCTCTTGCTGGGACCGAGCGCCTGCTTCGGTGCCATCCTGGTGGGCCGCGGCAACGACCCCGTCGCTGATCTCGGGTGGCCTCTCGGCTCAGTGGAAATGGCGAATCTCCCGACCCGCGTCGGATGGTGGGAAGGCCCGCCCTTCGGGGGCGGGGAGTATCACTTCTCGTATCGTTGCCGGACGACCATGGATTTCAACCAGGCTCTGCAAGTCTTCTCCTCGATCCGAGCGCCCCGGCTCGAGGTCGTGATTCACGACGGACCCGGCTACGACCAGTTCCTCGAAAGCGAAGGAGGGACGCAGCCCAAGGCCGATACCCGCGTGGACTGGACCTTCACCGTCTGGCATCCCGAGAGTTGGCACCGGCTCTACAACGATCCCAGGGGTTTTCTCGGGTCGGAGAATCCCAACTTCAGACAGCCCGTCGCTGCGCCCAGAGTGGACGTGTATGTCGGGGGCGGCAGCATCGCGTGGGAGCAGGTGCGAATCCCGCCCGCGTTGACCGTCATTGACCACCGTGCCGCGGCGGCGCCGGTGAAGCCGGTCGGTGGCGGATTGCTGCAAGGAGACGTGTTCGATATGTCCACGGGTAGGCCGGTCGCCGGGGCCGAGGTCGTGCTTTCCAGGCTCGTGGGCGAAGAGCGCAGGCAGCAGTGGGAGGAAGCCATGCGCGCCCCAACCGATGATCTGGGATCATTCCAGATCGAGAAGATACCCCCGGGCCGCTACCGCATCGGCATCAGCGCCCAAGGCTATGCCTCTCGAGCGGCGGGCGACTATGTGAACGAAGGGAACACCTACCAGCACCTGGTGAGCGAGTTGGCGCGCGGCGCGAGCATCAAAGGCGTGGTGACCGATCTGGCGGGCAAGCCGCTCCCGGGCGTCGCAGTCTCTGCCGACGCTGTTCTGGCCATTGATGGCCGAGGCTATGAGGTTCCCGGCGGCGCGTCAGCAACCACCGATGATCAAGGCCGCTTCGAGATCAACTCCCTGCCGATCGGATACACACAGCTCCGTTGCCGGACGCCCTCCCTGTATCCCGCCAATCCCTTCTTCGAGATCTACTCGGTTCCCAGCGAATCAACCCGACTCGTGATGACGCGCACGGGAACCATTCGCGGGAAGGTGCTGGACAAGGCCGGAAAGGTCCCCTCGGGGCAGGTTCTCATTCACGTGCGTCCCGTGGGCGAGCAGATCGGCAAATGGGGCGGGAGCACTACCTGCCAGCCTGACGGCTCCTTCGAATTCACCGGCGTGCCTCCGGGGCAGTATCTGGTTGGCACCGATGCGCGGATAGTGACCGGGCTCAGCGAGAAGGCGAAGGCGCAACGAGTCTCTGTAGAGCCCGGCCAGACCTTGGTGCTCGACATCGTCCAAAGCGGTCCGTAGTCTCCACCCACAAGCGTTCGTGGGAAGGACCTGCTCCGGGCGATCCTCGCGTCCCCGCGGAGGGCGTGGAGCAGAGGCTTTCGCCTCTGCTTGGCAGGAGCGAAGGCTCCTGCCCCACGCGGGCGCCCGGAATCGGGCGCGCGCTGGCCTCTCCGTGGGAGGGAGAGGGGAAAGCAGATTCTTCACTTCGTTCAGAATGACAGGCCCTAGACCCGCTGGGCGCGGTCGTAGATGGCGAGTTGGAGGCGGAGGTTTTCGAGGCCCTGCTCGGCGGTGCCCAGGGGCTCGCCCTGGCCGTGGAGGGCGGTCAGGAAGCGGCGCACCGAGAGGTGCACCAAGTCCTCGCACTGGCGCTCGGTGTCGCCCTGGCACAGGTAAGCGCGGTAAACCCCCTGCTCGTCGTTGCGGCCCGCGATGTCCACCATGCACTCCTCGTTGACGCACAGCCGCCGCGCGGGCGTGCCCTCGAAGATGTTGTTGAGCGCGATGTGGACGGCGGTCTGGTGCCCCTGTTTCAGCATCTCGAAGTGGGCGTGCACCGAGTGCTGGGCGATCACGCAGTCCACGCTCTCGGGAACGAGTTCGGCATCGGGCAGCAAGCCGAGCACCAGGCTGAGGGGATGGGAAGCCAGGTCAATCCAGATCTCGTCGAATTCATTGGGGCCGGCGACGCCGCCCTTGGACTCCATCTGCACGAAGAGATGGTCCATCTTGTCCCACGGGCCGCGGGCCACCTCGTAGATCTCGCGGTAAAGGGGCAGGGCGGCCAGGTACTGGCAGTTGACCGCGAGCACGCGCCGCGCCTTCTGCGCCTCGGCGAGCATCTCCTCGCCGTCGGCGAGCATCTGCTCCGAGGAGCGGTCGCCGTCCCACACCAGCGGCTTCTCGCAGAGCACGTGCAGGCCGGCGCGGAGCGACTTGATGGTGTGCTCCTTGTGGAGATGGTGCGGCGTGCAGACGCTGACGGCGTCGAGCATCTCCTTGGCGAGCAGTTCGTCGAGGTTGCTGTAGGCCTGGCCGGTGAAGCCGAAGAGATTGCGCATGGCGGTGGCGGTGCGCTCGAGGGTGCGCGGGCGGCTGCCGAGGAAAGCGACCACCTCGCAGCCCTCCAGGGCGTACCACTTGCCATGATGTTTGCCGATGCCGGTGCCGCCGAGGATCGCCACGCGGGCCTGCGCGCCGGCGCCCTGGCGAAGGCGGGTGCGGTCAGGCATGGTCATCCCTCCGGGAGAGGCGAGAGGTCGCGCGCGTCGCGGGAACTAATCGAGGCGCTCCTCGCGGCGCCAGGCGAACGAGGGGGCGAAGCAGCCGCCGACGCCGCCGTCGCCCAGTTTGGCCGCGTTGAGCAGCGTGCACCAGATGTTTTCCGGCGCGAGTTTGACGCCCACCGGAGGGAACACCGTCGCGCACTTGCAGAACTTGCAGACCGGGGAGAATGCGACGGCTGCTGGCGCCGCGGCCGCAGCACTCACGCCGTCGAGGCGCGTCTCGCACTGGGGGCACATCCTCTGCCGGGCGGCGCTGAGCGCCCCGCAGTTGGGACATCGCACCAACTCCATCGGCCCGCTCCCTTCCCCGCTCTCAACAGGGAGACGATCTATGGCCGTTGCGCCACCCGTCCCAGGCGCCGGTCGGCCTCTCTGCCCCCTAGCATAGTGGCGGCCGTTTGGATAAGTGTACCACAGGAACCCCCCCGAGGCAACAGCGAATTGTGGGCTGGACCGCCCGGAGTTCCCGGCGGAGGGGCCGGCCCAGGCTGCCGCACGCGGACGGGGTGGCCTCACGCGAGCCAGGCACGTGGAGCGCCTGGGGACCCGGGTAGGGCGGACGCTGCGACCGGGCACGCCCGGCCCAAAGCGAAAAACCTTCGGGCCGCTGTAAACAGATCGTGGCCGGGGAGACTCCTTGATCTGTGCAGGCAGTCGGCAAAGGCAGGCGGGTGGCGGAAATTAGTCGTGTGTCACCGAAATACTCACCGAAATACTCTTCGCCATTGCCGTGAGGCCAACAGGAATCCGTTGGTCGGAAGAAGGATAGGCCCACTCGACAGAGAAGACTCTCGGGCGTTACCAGGCCGCTCCTGAGCGGCCAAGGCATCTCGTCCACTTGCGCTGCGTGGGGAAGGGAGACAGGGGATGGCGCATCGGATGCTCGCATTGTTCCTGTCTGTGATCGTGTGCGTGGGACTGGCCGGCTGCGGTGGGGGCGGCGGCGGGGGTGGGCCGACCACAGGCAGTCCGGTTATCACTCCTGGAACCTACACGGGTCAGGAGGTCTGGACATCTGGTAGTCTTAGCGGACAGTCCTTTTCCCTGGTCGCCATAGCCGCCTCGGGAAACCGTCTGGCGGCAGCCGGGAATCCTGGCCCGGACGGCCTATACACGGGCTTTGCAGTTGGGGTCACACCAGACTCCAGTGGACGGTTCACCTTTTCCGTTGCAGAGTTGAACCTGGGCAGTGTCATTTTTCCGGCTGCTACGGTTTCGGGAAGGAATGTGCCGACTGCGATTCCCCAAGTCACGGGCACAATGACACAGCAACTTGGTGTAGGGAGTTGCAGATGGTCGCTGACGCTCCAGCCGGGCGCGAACAACCCCTTCGCTGGCTGGTACGTCGGCAGCATGTCGGGGGCGGTCATCTCGCCGATCACCGGCGCCATAGGACCTAACGGAACATCCATCGCTGTGCAAGGGGGGCAGGGCCGATGGGCAGCGTGTTCCATCGGCACCACGAATGCGACTACCGGCGTCATGGCTTTCACACACACCAATCCTGGCGTGACCGTCACCGGCACCGCGCATTCAGATGCAACGGCGAGTGGCACCTACAACTTCACAGGCACAGGGTCCGGCGCGTGGAGTGCCACTCGACAGTAGAGCTAGCTGGCTCCGAGGAACAGCAGCTTTACTCGTCCGGTTTCACATGGGGCGTGGAGTGAACCCCGGGAATTCGGTGACATACGACCTAGAGAGGCTTTTGCATCAGGGTGAGAAGTACGTGGTGATGTGGCACAGCCGCCCCCTGGGCTCCGTAGCCTTGGCGAAGGAGGCCCGGCTGTGGCAGCGCCACAAGGGCGGCGCTGGGGGTGTACAGGCGAGGGCGCCTGTCCCCACATCAGGCATTCCGGTAACACAAGAGACTCTACACGATATCCTCGGGGCCGGTCATGGTCTTGCCGGCTCGAAAGGCGGCGTCGGCGATGGCGTAGATCCAGAGCAGGGTGGACAGGATCACGAGGGCCAGCCCCCGCCCCGAAAAGAAGGCCCCCAGGATGCGGCTCAGGTCGGCCTGCTTCACCGCCACCTGGATCGAGGGAAGCACCACCCAGTTGAGGCCCATCACCAGCACGACCCAGACGACGAGCAGCACCAGGCCCTTGACGAACTCGCGGTTGTAGATCTGCCCCAGGCCGGGCAGGATGAACGAGAACAGGGCGGCGACGCCCGGCTTGCGCACCTCGCGACCCGCCGTGCCGGCGAGCAGGGCCTGGGCGTCCTCGAGGAGGCGGCGGCGCTCGGCGGCGATGAGGCTGGCGCGGGCGATCTTCTCCTCGATCACGCCGCGGCGGGGGTTGAGGGTCAGCGCGCGGCGGTACTCGGCGATGGCCTCGTCGCCCTTGCGCGCCTGGCGGTAGAGATCGCCCATGAGTTCGTGGGCCTCCCAGGAATCCGGCGCGCGCTCCAGGGCCTGGCGGCAGACCGCGATCGCCTGATCCAGCCTGCCGCGGGCGCGCAGCAGGTTGGCCTGGGTGAGCACCTGCGCCAGGCTGGGCTCCGCGCGCTCGGGCTGGGCCGGCGAGGGCTCAGCGGGGGCGAGCGCGTCGTCGGGTGGCGGCTGGTCGTTCGGGTTCATCGGCTGCAAGTTCGGTCCTCTCGGCATCGCCCCAGAGGCGCTCCAGGTCGAAGAACTCGCGGTCGGCCTGGGAGAAGATGTGGACCATGAGATCGCCGCAGTCCATGAGGATCCAGTGGGCCTGGTCGTAGCCCTCGATGGCGCGGGGGGCGGCGCCCTCGCGCCGCAGCGCCTCGGCGACGGCGTCGGCGAGGGCGTGCAGATGGGGCCGCGCGCCGCCGTGGCAGATCAGGAAGTAGTCGGCGATGGGGGTGACCCGCCGCAGGTCGAGGAGCACCGGCTCGGCGGCCTTGCGCGCCACAAGCGCCGCGGCGGCCACCTCGGCCTTGCGCTTGGAGGTGAGGCGGCGGGGCTTCCTGCTCGGCTTGGAGTCAGTCAAGATCGCTTGTGTTGCCCGCGGAGGCGGGAATAATCCGATCCCACCAGGACCGTGATGTCGGTGTCGGCGCGGGTGGCCGTGGGCGGCGCCGCAGCGGTGTCGCACTGCAGAAGGCGGCGGATGCGGTTGGCGTCATCCGACTGATCGCGGTGGCAGATCACCGCGGTGCGCTCGATGGCCTGCGGGGCCTCGGCGACGCGGGCGATCCGAAAGCCATCGGCCTCCAGGTCCCTGGCCACCTGGCGCCCGGCGAGTTGCAGGCCCGGGGTGTGAAGCACCTCGACCAGGACGCCCTCGTGGTAGAGCACCTGGCGCACCGTCGAGGCGATCGCGGTCCAGTCGGGATCGAGATAACTGATGCCGTGCACGTCGAGCGGCGTCCCCGGCAGGGTGGCGGTCTTGATGGAGCCGGGGTCGGCGCTGCGGGCGAACTGCCCGAGTTCCATGAGGTCCTTGACGGTGAGATCGGTGTCCACGTTCTTGAGCGCGATATCAATCAACTTCGGCAGGTGGCGCCACTGGTTGGGGGCGGTGACCTGGGTGGCGAGTTGGCGGACGAAGTTCTGCTGGCGCTGGATGCGGGTCAGGTCGCCCAGGGTGTCGTGGCGGAAGCGGACATAGCCCATCGCCTGGTAGCCGTTCAGGTGCTGGGGGCCGGGCTTCAGGTTGATGTCCAGGTGCTGCGAGTGGTCGCGGTAGACCATGCGGCGGTCCACGTTGACGTCTATGCCCCCCATGGCATCCACCACTTGCACCAGCGCGGGGATGGTGATCTTCACGGTGTAGTCCACGGGGACGCCGAAGCGCTCGATCATGGTCTGCTTGACCAGGTCCACCCCGCCCAGGGCATAGGCGGAGTTGATCTTCTGCATGCCATGGCCGGGGATCTCCACGCGCAGGTCGCGGGGCACGGAGAGCATGGCCGCGTAGTGGGTGGAGAGGTCCAGGGCGCCCAGCAGCAGGGTATCGGAGCGGCGGGGATCGCGCTCGCTGTCCACGCCGATGAGCAGGATGTTGACCTTCTCCTTGCCGCCGAAGGGTGGGTTGAGCAGGGCGTGGGCGTCGCGCACGGGGTCGCGGCCCATGAGGGCGAGGTAGCCGGCGCCGGCGCCCACCACGGCGGCCACCAACGCCAGGGGCAGGATCGCGATCAGCCAGCGGCGGCGCCGCCGCGGCGCGACCGGTCGAACTTCAGGAAAGCGACGCTCCAACGCCAGACTCCTCGGGCGGCCGGCCCGCGCCGGCCTAAGTCAG
>Ga0315288_10012860_pt1 | contig 10505 bp, 8 predicted proteins | sample YL17G11_20_MG_FD_203454 | JGI IMG/M metagenome (GOLD analysis project Ga0315288, IMG submission 203454) | Sediment microbial communities from Yellowstone Lake, YNP, Wyoming, USA - YL17G11_20 | ecosystem: Environmental > Aquatic > Freshwater > Lake > Sediment | place: USA: Wyoming | collected...
TAGAAATAAGGCGCATAATGCATCACGAATTGATAATAGGCGTCTGGCACAGTTCCCATTAGGCATTGACCACCCTGAAATCGCCCGCATTCAATTTCCCGATAATTCGCTTTGCCTCATCAAGCAAAAACTGCAAATTGCCACCCGTCAAGCCACTTGCTGAACTGCTCGATTCACTAACCGAGAGATCGCCAACACGAAACGCGAGCCCAGAAGCTGAACCGCCCGTGACTCGACAAGCACAGTAGATTGCCGCTAGGTTTCGTATTGCCACAGCCTCCTGAGCAGTGCAATCCGTGGGATCGATAGTTAGCCCAGTCTCGACCTCAACAGTCTCCGTGGCGTCAGTGATAAAACGGTTCACTACATCGTCGGGACACTCAGCTGCAGAAACGTTGATGCGTTCGCGAACTGACTCAGGCGTAACAGAAACCACGATTTGAGCCTCTACCCTAATACACAAAGAACCTGAAAAGAAGCCCATTTAAGGCTAATTCAACAAAATAGAATAACATGCACTGTTATTCTATAAAATAAGGCTAAGAGTGGAGACTTCTCCCGAAGTCCGTCTTCACATGACCGTTTTCTTCTGAGAATCAACGGGTCAAACATATTTAAAAAGACGCATAGAAGATTCATCCACAAGCAATATCTGTCCGCTGAACGAATTACCTTTGGGAGAAGAGGGAGCAGTGGGCATGAGTAGTGTTCGCTATATTGCCCTTTTTTTGGTTCTTCTAATTCTGGTTTCTTCAAATATACATAATCCGAGTGCTTTTGTGAAGGCAGACGAATCGCCAACTGAGCCTACAACAGACATAATCGACTATCACAACGGGACTATTTGCACGATAATTGACTATGGAAATGGGACTCAGGATTTCACGATTGAAACAACCCTCGACCAATCGGCTACGCTCCGTGAGAACAATAATCAGTCCTTTCCCCTAGTTTTGAACAATTACCAAGGACAAAGCCTTGGGACTAAAGGATTTGGAGTAAGCTCTGAATCAACTCGCACAACCGAAACACATACTGAAGTCATTAATCAAGAGATACTAATGAGATGGGAATATTCTCTTTTCAACGGACGCTGGGACGTGAAATTGGATGCTTGGGTTGCTTGGGTTAGGATAGGGCTAGTAGTTGATATTGAGTTTGGAATACGGTTGCCAGTAAACATAACTATCGAATATGATTCCCCTGTAAAGTTTGACCAATCCAATACGACTATGTATGCGATAATAACGCCGATAGACTTACCCAACTTCAATGAGTCATTATTCATATTCAAGACTTACTTGTTTGTTGAATGCGGCGGTTGGGGGTGGGGTCCATACACGTGGACCTACGGACCAAACTACGATCTATCCCAAAGCTTTGAAACTCCATTAGGAGGAGCGATAGCATTTCCGATTCCACCCATACCAGCCTTATCAATTGCCGAATTTGAGATTCCAATACTTGGCACGTTCCTGCAAATCGATTTGGGAGTGCAGCCTGGTTTTGGATCCAAAAAAATAACTGCAAAAATGAATGCGACAGGCGACGCACAAGCTGTTGAAGGAACTAATATCACTTGGTCTTATCCAAACCAAAGTGTTCCTTTTGTCGTTAGGTTCGGAGATTATGACCCTTCAGTTGATTGGGCGTTAGTCAAACTTTCCGATTTTCGGTACTATTTCACTCAATTCTATGTACGTTTTTGGCTGATGTTTGATTTCGGAAGCTGGATAGATTGGGCATTGCATGATTTCGAAATACCTCTTGTTACCATTGATATGAGTTGGCTTATCAAGAACCGTGACTGGTGCATAGGGAGTCCACAATCAATTGACCTCTGGTTTAGACAGACAGCTGCCGTGCATGACATAGCTATAATAAATGTCATACCATCAACCTACAAATGCTACCCAGGAGATGTTATCAACATCACAGTAGTCGTTGAAAACAAAGGAACAAGCCCTGAAGCTTTCAATGTGAGTTTGTATTACGACACACATCTGATAACCAGAACCCAAACGTCTCAAATACTCGAAAACGAGACTAGCAGGTCACTTCATTTCGAATGGAACACCACAAGTGTTCCCTTGGGCAACTATACGATTAAGGCTGAAGTGAGTCCAGTTCCAGACGAAGTCGATGTGACTAATAACGAGAAGACTGACGGAGTGATTGCAGTAGCATTGTATGGACTCTTGACAGTAGTTGTTGATGGTTCGGGCAACCCTATTCCAAACGCTGCTGTCGAAATTACTGGGCAACAACCAGCAAACACCGATACCAATGGTGAGGCTCGCTTCTTGTTAGCTAGAGGACTGTACCAAGTGCGAGCATCTAAAGGAACGCTGAGCAACTCCATCAGCTTGAATTTAACATCAGATACAGTCTTGAGGATCTCTTTGGTGCCACCACCGTATGGTCCAAAGGCAGAGTTTGCAGCATTTCCTGAAACAGCAAGCGTGAATGAGCTCGTAAGGTTCGACGCCTCAGGTAGCCAGCCTGGCTACAATGGCACTCATTCAATATTGATATCAGAATATCAATGGGACTTTGGTGATGGAAACAAAACTACGACTACGACTCCAATACTGTATCACAGCTTCCGTAGTTCAGGAATATACTACCCAACTTTGACTGTCTATGCGAGCGGAGCCACACCAGAAACCGACGCAATAACACACAGAGTAGTTGTTATGTCGGTACCAGTCGGCGGCTACTCGATTTCTCCTACACAGCACAACCCATCAATGCCCTCGTCGGTATATCTTGCATTATTGATAATGTTATCCGCTGTCTTCACGACAGCAAGACGCAAGACACGCAGGGAAAAATAGCTAGCGTGTGAGGAGAAGGCGTTCCTTCCAACGATTGATGATATAATTCGCTAGGCTTCGTCGTCTATTCCTTTCTAGGCTCTTGCGAAAGCGTCTAGACCACTGTCTGCAATCGTCACTACAATATAGTGGAACGTTCTTCTGGTTGGACGCTTTAGCGGTAAATAGACGTCCACATCTCCTGCACAACCCCTCTTTTTCTGACATGACAAAGACATAATGAGAAGATGTAAAGATGCGTAGAAGTGGCGAATGGCCAGTCTGTAAATGGAACTTTCTTCTATAGGTTGTTTTGAGCTTCTGTTGACTCTTAGGGGCTTGGATGATTAAAGCCCTGTCCATGTTAACTGGAGGGGCTTTTTGGCATGCGCTATAGGTGAAGTTCGCTTCACCGATACTGTTAACTTACTAGGGATAGATCAATATGTTGACAAGGGTCGTATCAACCTGAGTTTTCACTAATTTCTTACAGGTCGTATGGGAGGTAACAGAACTTGGAAAAACTTAGATCCATAGAAAGAAGAGATGGTGTTGCGTTATTTGTGATGCGCACGCGCCTATATGGATTCATGAAAACTGGCTCGTCACTCAAAGGCATAATGATAACAAAGAACCGATTGAAAACAGAGAGAGACATTGTTTTCATTCCACATTATCTTTTCCTAACCTTGATTTAAGGCAAACTCAAAGCTGTGATTTAAATATTCAAAAAAGCGAAAGAAGAAAAAAAGGAGGTTTAGAATAGTGGATGTTAGATTTTGCGACCGTTCAATTCTAATGACTTTAAGAGTTTGGGCATCAAGTCGTTGTTTTCACGGTATTTCTTATCATCTATTTTCTCTTCATAACTGCAGTTGTAGCACAGCGCATTTTTCTGAATTGGGTTAAAACTCAATGTCCAATGTCCACAGCGCGGGCACTTCTCCATAATTTTGCTCTCCTCCTTTCTCTATGTTTTTGTTATCGTTATTTAAGTTTTAAAACATTTGGTCGAACAACATTTCTGGGTGGGGAGAGGTAGGTAAAAGTGAACATACTGAAACTTCGTTTACTAAGTAAAGTTCTTGTTGGAAGGGCTTAACTTCAAGATGATCTTGTTTTGAGCATCGCCGTTTCTTTTTCTCTTCTCCAAGCACTAAAGAGCTTAAAATACGTTCGAGCTTTTACGCCTTCAAACTTATCCATCAGGATATTTCTTCCCTTCTTTCCAGCGGTATAAAAGAGTTTGAGGCTGTCTACATCAGGATATGATTCAACGTAGCAGATGCTTTGTATGCCAGAGTTGAGGATTTTTTGTGCACAAGTAAAACATGGAAAAGTTGTCACATAAAGCGCACAACCGCTCAGATTTGTCGAACGTGCATTTATTATTGCCTTTTCCTCAGCATGTAGGGCGGTGCATCTACCAAGAGCTCTGTCGCGAACCACTTCGTGATAAATGCTTCTTTGGCAATGGGGGCAACGATAAGGATATGTTAAAGCATCCAATTCCTTTTTGCAAAGTGGGCAAGCTTTGAAAGTTGCCATTATCTGTTCTGCATACATCTCTCTATAACAATCTCCAAATTCGTCATAACATGGTGTTAGAGGCTTTGGATTTTCGTTGTAGCCTATGCTGACAACAATTCCTCTTTCATCGATAATAACGGCTCCAACTTGTCTTTTGAAACAATGCGACTGTAAAGATGCTGCGTAAGCTATGCTCATGTATGCTTCTTTTTCGTTTGGCGGTCTCGATGTTCCGTGGAACAGATTAACTGGATCCTCAAGTTTTCCGTACAATTTATCCATAAAAGCTCTCGGAGTTGGTCTCATAGGTTCATCATCATTCCTGATCAAATAATCAGCTTCGTCAACGCAAAGCGCAACTTGTTGCCCATGAACTATACCATCTTCGTTCTTATCCCTCTCATCATCTTTCAGAAAATCAGTCTTCATCATTTTATATTTCTCATATTTCGGTCTCACTCGCTCCCACCTATCTGCCTCTGTGCAATCCACCGCGATAACGTAGAAATTGGGGAAAACGGAGCGAAAGAACGCGATTTCAGCAGGATTTCTAATACTATCAAATACCAAGTTTTCATTTTGATTCCCATCTTGTTGAACTTTCTTGTATGCTTCTTCTGCAAGTATTGAGAGGGATTTCTCTTTTCGCAATTTATTGCCGAGGTCTTGAAGTTCGCCTCGGGGAGCGTTTTCATCCGATTCTCCACCATGTTGGCGTGACCACTCATCCCTTAGGAATTGAGAGAGTGAGTAAGGTTTGGACTTGAAGCGTTTCTCAAGAACATCCCTCACTGTTGAGCACCCACTTCCGAATGACCCTGTAACCCCAATTGTGGTTTTACTGCTCATTATTATCCTCTCAGGTGTCAGCTAAATTGAAGCCCTTTGCTGAATAAAAAGTTTGACTTTCTTCTTCAATCATTCATATTTTTCTGGGTAGGTTTGCAAGACTGAAGTCATATCTTATGAAGCGTGTGTGCAATACCATCCCTAGTAAGTTAACAGTATCCATTGTGGTATGCCCACAAGATACCACAAATTTATAAGATGTTAAGGTCAATCATTATCCTCTATAATCAGCTATAACCATCTCATAGTATCACATAACGCCCCAGAACCATTAAGCATGATCAGGTGATGCCTATAAACGATGAAATGACGACCATCCCATTAAAAAAAGGAACGAGAGACCTGCTCAAAGAAGTGGGTAAAAAAAACGAAACTTACGACGATCTCATTCTAAGACTCATAGATGTTTTGAAAAAGCAGGATGGCACAACTAAATGACCAAATATGACAATCTGGACGCTCGAAAAGAGATAGAGCAAGAAATTGCAGACGACCTAAGACGAGCATTAGAAAAAAGAGGCTTTAACGTAAGACACAACGGAACAAGGGAATCTCATGCCCCAGCTGGGAAACCAGACATTGAAGTTTGGAATGACTCTGTACACATCAATGTTGAGATTACAAAGTCGAGTAAATCAAGTCAAGACCGAGAATGGCAATCCATCAAAGACCACTTTGAAGAAACCAAACGCAACCACTCAGCAAAAAGATGTTACGTTTGGTTCGCCTCCCCTGCAACATACTACCGCACCATCAACTCAATAAAAGATTGGAATTTTGCACATAAAGAAGAACAAGACCAAAAGTTCATGCCACTTTCCTTTGCTAACTTGGAGATCTTGACAAAGAAACTGATAGAATCTCCCAAAGAACAACACACACAAGAGCAAATCCTCAGCCTCTTCAGCAATTTCGTACAGTTTATCGACGATGAGAATGTACTCCGACAACTCTATGAAAAACTGTTCGCCATGGACTTAAACATCAAAAGTGAACTGGAAAAGAAGGAAGAAGAGCGACATCAAAGAGTCATTGAAGAACTTATTACAGGATTTAAGCAGCTAGAACAAAAACTGAGAGATGAAAGGATCGCAATGTCTGGAGACGCAATCAAGAACGTTATCTATCTTGTTTTTGTTAAACTCTATGAGGAGAAGAAAGAAAAAGAAGAACAGCAGAGAAATCGTTTTACCACGACATCTTTTCAGGATTACCAAGTCTACGTCAGGGACACTCGAACCGCTGTTCACAAACTCTTCAGCGATATTAAGAATGACTTAGAACTGAAGGAATGTAAGCTACTCACCGATGAAGACCGTCTTTCAAACAGATTGAAAGATAGCTTCGTAATTGAGCATTTCATCAAACCTTTTGAGCGATATGCATTCTATACGACCAAAGTAGATGGTTTGGGTGCGGCATATGAAGTTCTTGGACAAACATCAAACAAGGATGTCGAGGTTGGGCAATTTTTCACGCCTGAGAATGTAGTGAAATTCATGGTCAAGCTGGCTGAACTGCATCCTTCTGATGTGGTTTTTGACCCTGCATGTGGAACTGCACGATTTCTAACACATTCTATGGAAGACATGACAGAGAAGGTGAAAGGAAGCCGAGATGAAGCAGAAAAGGCCAGACATATTAAGGAAGAACAACTGTTCGGAACTGATGATGATCCGACAGTCGCAAAACTAGCCAAGATGAATATGTATATTCATGGTGACGGAAAAACAAACATAAAAGATGAAGATGGTCTGACACAATTCAGCAAAGACGGAAAAGTCGATGTGATCCTGACTAACCCCCCGCTGGGTGATTTCGATTACCGACGTTCCATTTACGATGACGATTTTAGACTAAAACGAATGGAAGTCATACCGAAAAAAAATCTCACTAAGGAAAAGCTCGATATAGTCGAGAGGAATATCCCTAGGGTTCAGGAGAACCTAAATTCAAGCGAATTGTCCGTCAAGCAATCAAAGAGACTGGGCAAGAGGCTCAACGAGCTACAACAGAAGAAAATCGAGCTTGAATATGAAATTCGCAACGGAAACAGTCAATACGCCACTTCTGGCAACCAGATGAAGGGTGGCGCACTATTTCTTAACGCAATAAGATACTACTTGAAACCAGAAAGAGACGCATCGGCATTGCCTGAATGGAGAGGTGGAAAAGTCTTAACTATTCTCGATGAAGGCATTCTCAATACTGACAATTATAAAGAGGTCAGAGACACTCTTCGCAAGCATTTCTTTATCAAGGCAATCATCTCGCTCACAAGAGACACCTTCGTTCCGATCTCCAACACTGCGACAAAGACATCGATCCTTTATGCTATCAAAAAAGATGATTCTGATGTTGTCCAACAAGAACCTGTCTTTTTCGGTCATGCTGAAAAAGTGGGACTTGACACTCGCGGACACGTTTGCGAGAACGATCTCTTCAAGGTCACTGGAGCAGATGGTACTCTGCTATCAAAGTTTCTTGAGTTTAAGCATGCAGTGATAGACTCTTATGATGGCGTAACCTTCAACCGTCAAAAGTTTCTTGCAAGATTAGAGGATGGTATACTATCAAAATGACTCAGCAAGAAACAGAAGCGTATTTCCGATTCCTCGATGAGTTGGAAGACAAGATAAGTTTCGGTTTTCAGCATCCTGAATATGTGACGCTCGTTAAGAATCTTAATGACCGTGCAAAGTTTCAAGGTTATGGTGTTAAGTCCCTGCAAAGTTTGCTTCAAGGTCATGCTCTAAGGAAGGAAAGCATCGAACCTGCAAAAAACCCAGATCGCTCTTTTCTCTATTTAGGATTGGAGGATATTGAGTCAGGAACAGGGAGAATTGAAGGATTCAGAGAAGTACAAGGAAAAGAGATTCTCAGCAAATCAGCCGTATTCTACAGCGGAGACATCGTGTTTGCCAGACTTAGAGCATATTTGAATAAGGTTCACCTTGTTGAAAATCAAGACACTCAAACGCAGATGATCGGTTCCTCCGAATTGTATGTGTTGAAGCCTGATGAAGAGCAAGTTCTCCCTGAATTTTTAGTCAGATTTTTGCTCAGCGATTTGGTACTTACGCAAACGAAATGGATTCTCACTGGCAACAGCTACCCTCGATTGGATGAAGCTCAGTTTTTGGGTCTACAGATAATAGTTCCAGATAAGACAAAACAAAAAGAAATTGTGGAGAAAGTGCTTCCACAGGAGAAAAAAGCTCAGTCTATTTTGCAGCAGGTTGAGTCGTTAAAGACTGAGGCAATTCAGAGTCTCCAGAATAAACTGAATTTGACTGTGATAAGCCAAAATTCTGAAGGTTACTATTTCAAGAATGGCAAGTATGCGAAGTCCTCATACTTTGTTTTGCCCTTTGACAAGAATATTGATAGATTAAGCTTCAATTTCCATAGACCGAAACCTGTTAGCATTGCTGAATTGCAATCATGCTATCAAACGACTGCTCTCGGCAAAATAGCAAATGATGAAATCAGAAGAGGGGAACAGCCACAGTACAGCGACGATGGTGAAGTGTTGGCGTTAAAAACCGTAGATTTGAAGAATGGACTTATCAACTATGGGAATTGCCTTCGAGTCTCACGGAAGTTTTATGAAAAGTACCCTAAAGCTCAGGTCAAGAAGTCTGATGTTCTGATTAGTTCGACTGGCTATGGTTCTATGGGAAAGGTAGACGTTTACGACAAGGATTCATTAGCCATTGCTGATAATCACATTTCAATAGTTCGATTGAAAGAAGGTTACGACCCTTACTTCATTGCTTATTTTCTTAGGTCATCGTTCGGAAGAATCCAGTTTGAACAATGGTGGACTGGGTCATCTGGACAAATAGAACTGCAACCAACAGATTTAGGAAAGTTTGTGGTTCCAGATAATTCAGAACGTGGTGTACCAATCCAAAGACAGCGGGAGATTGCACATGACATTAGCCAAAAACTCGATGAAACCCATCGTTTGACTTCTATGGCGATGGCAACACAACAGAAAGCAAGAGAAACATTCAAGGCAACAATATATGGTCTGTAGAAATCCATCACCTGACTGTTGACGCGAAGATGAATCGTCCACCAAGTTCCCCATCAACCGATTTCTCACAAGGAACCTTGATTCACAAAGCAAATATTCGATTGCTACAGTATTATCCACACGATTGAAATGAGAGACGAGGATTTGATTCTCGAAGATTGGAAAATGACTAAGGATAGAATCAAGCATTTTGATGATGTAGTAATACGTCTCCGATTAGGAGGTGTACCTATAGCGAGCGCGATCATCAGTGCAGGGCTAGCTTCGTTTCAATACACATCTAGAGTCTTATTCAACTTTTTTGGATATTCGATCAGCGGAACGTCGATCATCATTTTGTTGGGAGCAGCCTACATTTTGCCTATCTGCGTTCTTGATGTATTCCATTTCAAGCTTTTGACGATAGCAGTCGGTCATGCTCGGAACATAGAGCAGCAAGATAGATTCAAAGGTAGACTTCAAGTAACGACAAAACTGACAAGCCCAATTCTAACAAAAATCCATCTGATAGTCGCTCTGACGATTTACATAGCCATATTTGTAACAGCAATAGGTCTGGCATACGCGGTCAATTTTCTTTAATAGACATATGGGCTCTCCAGAACTCACTAGGGCTCGTAGCGCGTCTGGTCATTTAATCCCCTACTGTTCGTCCCGCGAACACCCTGCTCGTTTCGGGTCACCAAACGAAAGTCTACAAGATGAAAAACCAAAAGGAGAGTTTACAGAACCTCAAGACCAGCATTCCATCACAAATAACTTAACAAGTTCGCTGGGTCAAATCCCTTAACAGCACCCAAAGCTAGAGTCAAATCACCACAAATAACTTAACAGTATCCATTAAGAGTAATATTAATAACGCTGGTTCAATATCATGACATGAAGGAATGATAACATTGCAAATCTGGACAAGCAAAGCCATGTTATATCAATGTTGAACGGTTTTACTTCTACAACGTCGACAACGCCGATTCATTCTTTTCCACGCACAGATTTATAGGCTTTTGCACCTTTGCGGAGCAACATTTCAACCGTGTTGCTCCAATCAGGGGTCGTCCGGTCCTTTTCCTCCGCCGACTTCACTTCAGCCTCATGAATATTTTTCATTTCACTGAGTAACTTGTCATCAATCGTAGCCACAATGCGTCTCTTAGTCATTTACATCACCTGCACCAAAATCCCAGCTGCCGGTGGCGGAGCAGGTGTTGCTGCAAGAGCCTGAAACTCATACATACGCTCATAGTTAGCGCCAAGTTTGGTGACCAACT
>Ga0315288_10012862_pt1 | contig 10503 bp, 6 predicted proteins | sample YL17G11_20_MG_FD_203454 | JGI IMG/M metagenome (GOLD analysis project Ga0315288, IMG submission 203454) | Sediment microbial communities from Yellowstone Lake, YNP, Wyoming, USA - YL17G11_20 | ecosystem: Environmental > Aquatic > Freshwater > Lake > Sediment | place: USA: Wyoming | collected...
TGATCCGGGGCTGGGGGCCTATCCCAGAGGGAAGCGTCGCGGCCTATTGGTCGGCGTCGCGGTGCCGTTTGGGCCGGTGGCATCGGGAGCTGAAACGCTTTGCTTCGCCGGCGACCGCCTCCTCCTCCGACATGCCGGGCAGAGAGGATGCCTCGCTGGTGGGCGCGATGGAAGAGGTCCTCACCGGCGAGGTCTTGACCCGGGTGTGGACCGCGGTCACGTGTGCTTACGACCGGCATCGCGGCACGGACCTGGTGGCGCCGGTGACCCGGAGCGTGCTTGCCGCCCACACCGAGGCCCGGCATCGGGTGCTGACGGTTCTGGTCGGCGGTTCGGGCATGGCCGCGGAAGAGGCGATGCGCCTGGACCGGCTCCGCCGCTCGTCGGAGCGATGGACCGACGTGCTCCTGGGCCAATTGGCTGCGGCGGGCAACGTGCGGGAGTTCGCCTTTGACCCGGAGCGGGCCGAGGATTTCGCCGCCGATTTCTCGCAGCAGGGGCGGCGGCAAGAGGACCGTCTGGTTTGGCCGCTGATGATGTCCTCCATGCGGGCCGCTTTCCGGCGCGGGCTGGCCGCGGTGAGCCCCAACGCCGATCTGAACGCCAAGATCGCAGCCAGCATCGTCTCGTCCTTCCCGCCCGAGTGGTTCGACGCGGTGGGCGTCCCCGAATCGCTCTGGCTCTTGCGGATCTCGCAGACCACCAGCGATGCCGAGGGGCTGATCGAAGAGCTCCTCCTCTCATAAAGCCGCGACCGTCTCTCATAAAGCCGCGACCGTTGGTCGCGCCGCACGGGATCCCGACCGCTGGCCGCGCCGCAGAGGAACGCGACGGCCGGGCCGCGAGTCTACCGATCGGAATCCTCGGCGACGTGCCGTTTGCGCTGGTAGAGGCGGCTGGCGTTTTGCAGCGTGCGCCGCTCCTTGCCGGTCAGGCTTGCTTCTCCCTGGAGTGAGATCTTCGCCAGGATCCGGTCCACTTCCTCGCTGAGCTTCTCGTCTTCTTCCGGGGCCTCGGGTTTGTGGAGCCGGAGGTGGGGACGCCGCCGGAGCCATCGCCACGAGCCTCGACCCGGGACCAGTCGTCCCAGGCTCCAGCCGAATCGATAGTAGAGAAAAGCGAAGGCCGCACCGCTCAAGTGGACCGTATAGGCAACGTGGCTGGTGCTCTCGGCCATGGCTCCCCAGATGTTCCACGCCACGAACAAGACGCCCAGCACCCAGGCCGGCATCGGAAGGACGAAGAACAATAGCACCCTCGCCTGCGGGTAACTCACGACGAAGAGGATCACGATCCCGGTCACCGCGCCGGAGGCCCCGACGACCGAGGCGCTTTCCGGGGCGCCCTCGATGAACTTGCCAACGGCCGCCCAAACCAGCGAGCTGAAAACCAACAGCACCAGGTAGAGCCGCAGAAACTCCTTGGCCCCGTAACGCTCTTCGACCGGCCGGCCGAAGAACCACAGCACCAACATGTTGACGACGATGTGTTCCGGCTGTCGGGCATGGACGAAGCCGTAGGTCAGAAACCGCCACCACAGCTCGGGGCGGGTCAGGCTCCCTACGGTGACCCGGAGGCTCTCGGCGATCTGGCCGTTGCGCTCCCCCGCCAACAGCAGATAGTCCACCAGGTAAACGACGACGTTGATGATAATCAGCGTCGCGGTAACAGAGCGCGGGGCGCGGAGCGCGAACGTCTGCCGCTCTTCCCGGTAGTAGTCTCGGTCGTAGATGCCCATGTCCGGTGGCCGCCAACAGTCTGGCGGGACGCCCTCGCAGGAATTACCCGGGGATGCACCTACACCTCGAACGGGTGGAATTGGCGCGGCACCGCCGGGTCACGCTGTATCCTATAGACCGCTCGGGGCAATGACAATTGCGTTTCTGACCGGGACAAGAGACGGCCGCTGCGGGCCGGACGGTGAGCGCGGCTCAACGGCTGCCGGTGACCTGCGCCATCTTCTCGGTCTGCTCTTGGATCCGGCGGAGCCCTTCCAACTGGGCCCGGGCGATCTCGGCTGCCAGGGCCTGGTTGGTCTTGAGCGTCTGGCCGATGTCGGCTTTCAGTCCCCGTTGCTGTTGGTCGAGGCGTTTACAGAGGTTTTCGGCTTCTTGCCGTTGCTGGACCATAGTGCTGCGGCCGAGCCTCTTCTCCTCTTCCGGCTGCTGCGGATGTCTCCCCATCTCGACCAGCAAGGCCATCTTCTCCTGCACCAGCGATGCCTCAACGCTCTTGGCCTCGGCCTGGTCCTCTTCGACCGTCTTCAGCTCCTGAGCGGCCCGGTTGATCGAGTCCGCCCGGGCCGTCAATTGGCGATAGAATTCGTCGAAGACAAGCCTGTAATCGACTCGCTTCTCCGACCCGGGAACCTTGCGAGAGTAGTAGTCCACGACCTTCTTGCAGGAGTCGATCAGCTCCTGGGCGCCGAGCCCGGCGGGCGGAGGCCAGGCCGACGGCTGGGCCTCGGGCTGGGGCAACTTGGCACTGGGCGTGGGGACTTCGGCCGCGGGGGCCCCGGCGACGGCGAAGACGCTTTCCTTGGGAAGGATCTCGTAGACGGTCCAAGTGGCCGCCTGGTTGGCCTGGATTCGCGTGAGCGTGGCCGCGAGGCGATCCACCCGCTGTTTGGCCAACCACTGCTCGGTCATCCCCTTGCTGGGCTGCAAATCCCACGCGTTCTTGTCCTTGTCGATCTTCGTGACGGCAAACTCACCAAGGTAGAACCCGGAACCCGGGACCATCTTTCCCTGCGGGTCGTACAGGGGGTTCTGGAAGACGAAAACCTGAGCCCCCATCGGAGTGGGATGCGGGCCAGCTTCCTTGCTCACCAGAGAGACGGTGCCGTTGGTGGTGTCGATTCTGTCCCTTATCGGCTGGCACTGGTACCACACCCGGCCGCGCCCTGCCCTGAGCCGGACCAACTCGCTGTCGATCTGCTGGATGTCGTTGAGAATGGTCTCCTTCTGGGCGGTGAGCTTCTCAATCTCCCCGCCAGTGCCGACGACCTTCGCGATGCGGTCCCGGTAAGTCTTCTCAAGACTCAAGGCGCGGGCGCCAAAGTAGAAGAACGCCAGCAACGTGACGCCGATCAACCCGAGGAAGACCTTGTTCCAGACGTTCATAATCCGTCCGTCCGATCAATAGCAAGCACGGCCGAGGCGTCCGCCCGAAACGTCGGTGGAGTAAAGACTTGCTCCGCAACCACCCTTCCGCGGAGGGCTTTATGTCGATCCTATTCCGGCCCGGGAGAGGTGTCAAGCCTTTTCCAACCCGACACTGCTTGCGCAACCTGTTTATTTCACGTGGCTTGGCGAGACACCCATACCCCCCACAATCCGGAGAATCGGCACATTCGTTTAAGTCGATGCGGTCCCGGGTCGAAATGTTATTCGATCAGAATCAGGTGGTGGCGGTCTGCTGCCGCAACCTGCTGCCTCGTCGTGAGTTACTCCATTCTTCTCCGTATCGCTATTCTGCGCAGAACGTCCAGATGAATCGCCGGGAACAACGGGGACAACGCTGCCGGTCGTGGACGTCGGTCCGCTTGGGGGTCGTCCTAACGCTTGGCGTGGCACTGGCCGGCTGTACCCGCGCGCATTACCGTCGCCAGGCCGACCGGGAGACCTACAATGCGGTCGAGTGCGCCACTTCCAACCCGCGGTATGCGCTGACGGACTACACGATCGAGCCCCAGCCGACCTCGCGCATGTACGATCCGTTCAACCCCGACTGCGAGCCAATGCCGCCCGACGACCCCGAATCGCACGAGTTGATGCACTGTGTCAGCGGCATGAGGGGCTGGAAGCACTGGCATCGTTACGGCGATACCCCGTACGCGGAGAACCCCGACTGGAGGCGTCATCTGCCGTTGGACGAAAACGGGGTCTTGACGTTGGACCGGCGAGGGGCCGTCGAGATGTCCTTGCTGCAAAGCCGGGAATTTCAGCAGGCCCTGGAAGAGTTGTACTTGGCGGCCTTGTCGGTGACGTTTGAGCGGTTCCGGTTCGACACGCAGTTCTTCGGAACCAACGCCCTTTCGTTCTTGGCCGATGGGCCGGCACGGAGCGCCAACGGTTCGCAAAGCGTGTTGCGCAACGACAACACGCTCCGGGCCCAGAAGCTCTTTGCCACCGGAAGCGAGTTGGTCGTTGGGCTCGCCAATTCGCTGGTGTGGCAGTTTGCCGGCCCGGATCAGTACACCGCCAACACCTTGTTGAACTTCTCGCTGGTGCAGCCGCTGTTGCGGGCTGCGGGCCGGGCGGTCGTCTTGGAGCTTCTGACCGATGCCGAGCGGGCGATGCTGGCCAACATCCGCCAGATGGAGCAGTTCCGCCGCGGCTTCTATCTCCAGGTCGTGGCCGGCCGCAGTCCCGGCCCCGGGCCGTCGAGCCAGAGGGTCGGGACTCCTTCGATGACCTCCCCTCCGTCCGCGGCAGGGGGGCTCATCGGCCTGCTCCGCCAGCAGATCACGATTCGCAACCAGCGCACCCTGGTCCAGGGCCTGCGCCGAAGCGTTCCCGAGCAGGAGTTGCGCTTCGAGGCCGGCTGGCTCAAGGACAAGTTCGAGCTGGAACTGATCCGGCAGGCCCTCTACGACGCCGAAAGTCAACTGGTGCAACTGGAGTCCGACTACAACGACCGCCTGGACGCCTACAAGATCACCTTGGGCCTGCCTCCGAATCTCGACGTGCGCATCGCCGACCGCCTGTTGGCCCAGTTCGACTTGATCAGCCCGGAATTGCTGGAGCTGGAAGAAACCATCCGCGCGCTGCGCCTCGACCTGCACCCCACGCGCCCGTTGTCGCCGGACTCCCTGGCGCGGCTGGCCGCGCTGGGCAAAGCAGTCCGGGCCCAGTTGAAGGCCCTGCCCGAGGATTTCGACCGTCTGGAGCAAGCCCTCCCGCACCGCCGCGGAGACCTCTTGTTGCTGAGTCGCCGGGAGGAGGTCCGCGAGGGCACGGTCGAAGCGGCGCCCTACAGCGTCTCCGAGCTGGAACGCCGCGTCTTCGGGGACAAACCCGGGCTGAAACCCGGGCTGAAACCCGAAGCAAGACTGGGGCTCAGGGACGAGTTCGCTCGATACGTCGCCACCAACCTCGGCCCGAACCTGGCCGAGATCGAGAGGCTCGAAAAGCAAGCCAGGGAGCAGCCCCCGGGACCCCAGCCCCCGGCCATCGAAGAGCGATTCCGCCAGGACATCGTCAGCACGCTGGAGTTCTTGCTCGCCGACGTATCGAGATTGCAGCTCTTCCAAATCCAGGCGCGGCTGGACGCCATCGCGTGGGTGCCCATCGACCTGGCGCCGGAGGAGGCCTTGGGCATTGCCAGGGAAAACCGCCCCGATTGGATGAACGCCCGCGCCGACCTCGTGGATTCCTGGCGCCAAATCGAGGTCACGGCCAATGCGCTCCAGAGCGATTTGAGCCTCACCTTCAGCGGCGACATCAACACGACGGGCAACAATCCCGTCCGGTTCCGCAGCTCGACCGGCCGGTTGCAGGTGGGGGCGGAATTCGACGCCCCCCTGACCCGCGTCGCCGAGCGCAACGCCTACCGGGCCGCCCAGATCGCCTACCAGCGGGCTCGCCGCAACTACTATGCGTTTGAAGACCGCGTGGACCAGGTGCTGCGGAGTTCCCTGCGCGACGTCCGTGCGACGCAGTTGGACTTTGAGCTGCGCCGGGTGGCCGTGTGGTTGGCGGCCCAGCAGGTCGATCTCACGCGACTGAGCGTTGCCGCCCCGCCGCGCCCCGGCCAGAAAGAGGGCCCGGGGGGGATCAACACCGGACGCAACCTCGTCCAGGCGTTGCAGGGACTCGCCAACGCCCAAAACAATCTCATGAGCGCGTGGGTCGATACCGAAGTCCAGCGCATGAACCTCGACTTCGATCTGGGCACCATGCAACTGGACGACAACGGGATGTGGATCGACCCCGGGCCGATCGAGAAAGGCTACGGCGTGCGCCGCGGCGAGTCTCCGGAGAGCGGATCCGAGGAACCCGCTGCCCAGGCCAAGGAACCCGGCCGGCAGGTTTCTCCGGAAACCGTTCCGGCCCCAGGGCCGCCGGCCCCGGAAGGCACCTAACTCTCCGTGCCGGCCTTTCGCCTGCGCCGAAGCACGCACGCCAGCGCGCCGGCGAAACCGCTTCACCCTCAAGCAGCGCCCAGTCGTGTGGGGGGAAGGCAGCGGCCTCGATCCCTGGGGCTTAGATGACATAGCCCGCCCCATCGACTACAATGGACCTCAAGGCCCTCCCTGCCAAGGGGTTCCGTGGAGACCCCGCTTACCACGGCCGGCCCAGGTCCGGCTCACACCTGAGGTCCCCCCGATGGATCGCAGCCAAGCCGAGTCGCGAGCATCGCCCCGACGTCGCGGGTTCTCCGCGAAGGTGCTGCTCGTGGTGGTGCCCGCCCTGGTGGCGGTCCCGGCCATTGCCTGGAACCTCTTCCCGGGACTGAAACGTTCCTCCCAGGTCTCCGACGCGGTCACGTGCCTGGTGGAGCGGGGAGACTTCGTTCACGTGATCACCGAGCGGGGGAACGTCGAAAGCGCGGAGAACGAGGAGATTCGCTGCGAGGTGCAGTCGCTCAATACCGCGGGGACGCGGATCCTGAAAATCGTCTCCGAGGGAACCAAGATCGTGCGCGGCGGCCCCTACCTGGAGCGCGCGGACGCTCAGCCGGAGGAGCCGCTCGTCGTGCTCGACTCCTCGGCGCTGGTCAACGACCGGATGAAGCAGGAGAGCGCCTACAACGCGAGCCTGGCGGCCCTGATCCAGGCCCAAAGCGTCATGGATACCGCATTCATCGCCTCGGAGGAGTACTTCGGCGAGTCTCTGGCCGACCGCAACGCAAGACGCTGCTTGGAGGCCGTGGCCCAGGCCCAGGGCCTCGGCGCCGGGAGGGCGGGCGGATTCCCCCTCGCGCGGTTCCGCCTCTTCGGCAACCGCGAGGGCAAGTTCTTCCTCGAGGAGAACACGATTCTCAGCGAAATCGACGTGGCCCAGGAGAACCTCCGGCGGGCCCGCGACACCGAGCGGTACAGCGAGCAGCTTCAGTCGCGCGGCTACATCACCCGGGTCCAGTTGGAGGCCGACCACTTCGCGCGCCAGAAGGCCGAGAAGGACCTGGAGGCCGCCAGAAAGAAGCTCGAGGTCCTCCAGAACTACACCCGCCGCAAGATGGAGGTGCAGCTCCAAGCCGACATCGACACCGCCAAGGCCAAGTGCGACGCCGCCAAGGCGACCTACAACCTGGACGAGTCCAAGCTCAAACTCATCAACGAACAGATCACCAAGTGTACGATCAAGGCCAAAAAGCCGGGCCAGGTGGTCTATGCCAACATCACCGAGCGATTCGGCCAGGAGACGATCATCGAGGAAGGAACCCTCGTACGCGAGCGCCAGGTCATCATCCGCCTCCCCAATCCCGAAAAAATGCAGGTCAAGGTCAAGGTCAACGAGGCCAAGGTCGCTCTCGTCGGCCCGGGAATGCCCGCCCGCATCCGCCTCGACGCCTACTCCGACGCCGAATTGGAGGGCGTCGTCGAGAGCGTGGGCGAGTATCCCGCCCCGGGCATGTGGTGGGCCGCCAACGTCAAGGAATACGACACGATCGTGAAGATCCTCAAGTCGTCGGTGGACCTGCGCCCCGGGTACACCGCGGATGTGACCATCCTCATCGCCCGGGAGTCCGACGTGCTCTTGCTCCCGGTCCAGGCCGTGATCGAAAGCGGCGGCGAGAATTACTGCGTGGTCCGCGGCCAGTCCGGTTTCGAGGCCCGCAACGTGAAGGTCGGCCCCAACAACGACGAGTTCGTCGTCGTCCGCGACGGGCTCGACGAGGGAGACGCCGTGGTCAGCTCGCCGGCCTTGGTGAAAGACAAGGTGGACTTGCCCGAGGCGCCGCCGGAAACCATGGCCCGGACCATGCTTGCCGCGGCCAAGACCGCGGCCGCGTCCAAAGGCTCGCCCCTCGACAAAAAACCGGCCCCCGATTCCCTGACGGAAAAGGACAAGGCCGGCAAGGGTGCCCGTCCCCCCGGCTCGGCAAAGGGCTATCCGGCCGAAATCGCCGACCAGATCTTCAAGAAGCTCGACACCGACGGCGACGGAAAACTCAAAGCGGACGACCTCCCCGCGGAATTCCGCAAACTGTTCGCCAAAGCCGACCTCAACCACGACGACTTCATCGACCGGGCGGAGTTCGCGCAAATCGCAGCCGCCATGACGCGGCGGCCCGACGATCCGCTGGCTAAACGCCCGCCCAACCCGCCCGCCGGGATGTCCGGTGGCGCCCCGGGCGGAACGTCCGGAGGCGGCCCATGATCCTGGCCGCCCGGCTGGCCGACGTGACCAAGGACTACGTGCTCGACGGCGAAACCGTGCGGGCCTTGCGCGGCATCACCATCGACGTGCCCGAAGGCGACTTCGTGGCCATCATGGGGGCCTCGGGCTCGGGGAAGAGCACGCTGTTGAACCTCTTGGGCTGCCTGGACCGGCCCACTTCCGGCTCGATCTTCCTCGGCGACGACGACGTCAGCCGCCTGAAGGACGACGACCTGTCGGAAATCCGCGCGTCGCGCATCGGGTTCATCTTCCAATCGTTCAACCTCATCCCCCAGCTCACCGTCTTGGAGAACATCCAGGTCCCCCTTTATTACCAACACCGCCTGAGCTCCAGGGACCGGCAGCGCTGCCGCGATCTGGCGGAGATGGTCGGGCTGGCCGACCGCTTGAAGCACCGCCCCACCCAGCTCTCCGGCGGTCAGCAGCAACGCGTCGCCATCGCCCGAAGCCTCGTCAACGACCCCTATTTCCTCCTCGCCGACGAGCCGACCGGAAACCTCGACTCGGTCACTACCCAGGAGATCCTCGACCTGCTGGTGCGGCTCAATGGAGAAGGGAAGACCATCATCCTGGTCACCCACGAGCCCGACATCGGCCGCCTGGCCCGCCGCACGGTCCGCCTCATGGACGGCCAGATCCTGTCGGATGAGCGGCGGGAAGACGTTGAGAGTAGACGGCATCCCGTAGACAGTATTCCGTAGACGTCCCATGGATTTGTTCTGGCTCCGCACCTGGCAGTTGGGAATCAAGAGCCTGCTGTTGCACCCGCTCCGCTCGCTCTTGACCGTGCTGGGGATCTTCGTCGGCGTGGCCAGCGTCATCTGGCTCTTGGCCATCGGCGAGGGGATCAGCCGCAAGGCCCAGGAGCAGATCGAAGGGCTCGGCGCCGACAACATCATCGTCCGCTCCGTCAAGCCGCCCAGCGAGGTCACCGAGAGGACCCGCGGCGTCCTGCCCTACGGCATCACCCGCGACGACTACAAGCGCCTGGTCGCCACCATTCCCACGATCCGCTCCGCCCTGCAAATCCGCGAACTCCCCCGGCGCTTGAGCTATGGGCCTCGCTCGGTCCCCGACGGAAACCTGGTCGGCTGCACGCCGCAGTACATGGAGGTCGTCCGGCTGGAAGTGGACGTTGGGCATTTCATCACTCCGGTGGAAGTCCGCCAGAAGGCGACCCACTGCGTGCTGGCCGCCGAGGTCGCCCGGAAGCTCTTCCCGCTGGAGGACCCGATCGGCAAGGCGATCCACATCGAAGAAGCCTACTACGTGGTCGTGGGCGTGATGAAGCCGAAGGGGTCCACCGCCGCCATCGGCGGCTCCCTGGCCGCCAAGGATTTCTTCAACGACGTCTACATCCCCATCACCACGCTCCAAGCCCGCATCGGCGACTTCGTCATCCAGCGCCGCGCCAGCTCCTTCGAGCGCGAGCAGGTCGAGCTGTCGCAAGTGACCCTGCGCATCGACAGGATCGAGAACGTCGAGGACACCGCCAAGCTCGTCGAGGAGACCCTCGCCCCCCACCACCGCAACCGCGACTACAGCATCACGGTGCCCAAGGAGCTGTTGGAGCGGGCCAAGACCACCCGGCTGATGTTCATGATCTTCATGGGAGTCATCGCCGCGATCTCTCTGGTGGTCGGCGGCATCGGCATCATGAACATCATGCTCGCCACGGTCACGGAGCGCACCCGCGAGATCGGCATCCGCCGCGCCTTGGGGGCCAAGCGCCGCGACATCGTCCGCCAGTTCCTTGCCGAGACCGTCGTCTTGTCCGCCGTCGGGGGCGTGACCGGCGTCTTGGCCGGTCTGGCCTGCCCCGTCGTCGTCGGCTGGATCTGGTACTTGCTCGAAACGTACCTCCCCAGAGCCATGTCGCAACTGCCCGACGTGGTCAAAACCATGCAGCCCGCCATCGTCCCCGAGTCGATCCCCCTGGCCTTCGGCATCGCCGTCACCATCGGCGTCATCTTCGGCCTCTACCCCGCCATGCGCGCCGCCGCCATGGACCCCATCGAAGCCCTGCGGCACGAATGAGAAATGAGAAGTGCAAATTGGCGAACCAACGCTCGTGTTTCACTTTGCATTTTGCATTTTGCATTTCTCATTTCTCACTTCTCACTATTCCCCAATCCCTAATCCCCAATCCCTCTCA
>Ga0315288_10012863_pt1 | contig 10502 bp, 8 predicted proteins | sample YL17G11_20_MG_FD_203454 | JGI IMG/M metagenome (GOLD analysis project Ga0315288, IMG submission 203454) | Sediment microbial communities from Yellowstone Lake, YNP, Wyoming, USA - YL17G11_20 | ecosystem: Environmental > Aquatic > Freshwater > Lake > Sediment | place: USA: Wyoming | collected...
TGAAGAACAACCTTCAGGTCATTACCAGCCTGCTGAGCCTGCAGTCGAACAAGGTCACCGACCCGGCCACGCGGGCGCTGCTCCAGGAAAGCCAGAACCGGGTGCGCGCCATGGCCATGGTGCACGAGACGCTGTACCGCTCGAACGATCTCCGCTCGGTGGATGGCGCCGAGTATCTGCGCGCGCTCGCCGGACCGCTGTATCAGTCCTACGGCCTCGAGCCCGGCGCGGTCGAGCTGCGCATCCAGGCGCCTGCCGGGATGCGCATCAGCCTCGAGACGGCCACGCCGTTCGGACTCATCGTCAACGAGCTGATCTCGAACGCGCTGAAACACGCCTTCCCGGGCGGCCGCCGCGGCGAGATCGTGGTCCGGCTCGAGCCGCTGGGCGACGGCCGCTTCCGCCTGCTGGTGTCCGACAACGGCGTCGGGTTCGCGCCCGGTCGGGATCCGAGTCACGCCGACACGCTGGGGCTGCGGCTGGTGCAGGCGCTGGCGGAGCAGTTGGACGGCTCGGCCCGGATGATGCACTGTCCCGGAACCCGGTTCGAGGTCACGCTGCGGGACAACAAGACATAACGGCGCCGCCGGTTGTGGGATAATCGTCTCACCAGCCTTGCAGGACAGCATCCTGATCCGCGGCGCGCGGGTTCACAACCTCCGAGACATAACCCTGGAAATCCCGCATAACCGGCTGACGGTGGTCACCGGCGTCTCGGGTTCGGGCAAATCCTCGCTGGTTTTCGACACCATCTACGCCGAGGGCCAGCGGCGCTACGTCGAATCGCTGTCGGCTTACGCGCGGCAGTTCCTGGAGCGGATGGAGAAGCCCGACGTCGACTCGCTCGACGGCCTGGCGCCGCCCGTCGCCATCCGGCAGAAGAACACCACGCGCAACCCGCGCTCGACCGTCGCCACGGCCACCGAGTTGTACGACTTCCTGCGCCTGCTGTGGGCGCGCGCCGGCCGCACTTACTGCCCCAACTGCGGCGAGCGCGTGCGCAGGGACACGGTGGACCAGGTGGCCAAGTCCCTGCTGGGGGAGCCGGAGGGCTCGCGCTGGTACGCACTGTTTCCCATTCGGCACGAGAGAACCGAGGAGCTGCGCGACCGGCTCTTCGAACTCCGCAAGAAAGGCTTCAATCGCCTGTTCCAGGCGGGGCGCACGTTCGAGTTCTCGACGCCCGAGTCGCTGCTGGACATCGATTTCAAGAGGCCTCTATTCGCGCTGGTGGATCGCCTGGCCATCGCGCCGGATCAGCATCAGCGGCTGGTGGACACCACCGAAATCTGCTACCGGGAAGCGGCAGAGGTGGTTTTCGAGCGCGCCGGCGACGGGTTCCAGAGGAATTTCAGCGAGCGGTTCGCCTGCAAACGCTGCCAGATCGAGCTGAGCGAGCCGGAGCCCAGCCTGTTCAGCTTCAACAGCCCCTTCGGCGCCTGCCCAAACTGCCAGGGCTTCGGCAACACCATCGACTACGACATGGACCTGGTGATCCCGGATCGCTACCTGTCGCTGGAGGACGGCGCCGTCGACCCGTGGACCAAGCCCCGGCATTCCTCGCACTACGCCGAGTTCCGGCGCGCCGCGCGGGCCAAGGTGCGGCTGAACGCGCCTTACGCGGAGCTGCGCCCGGACGAAAAGCTGCTCGTCGAAGAAGCTGTCCAGCGCTTCTTTCGGCGCCTGGAGACGAAGAAGTACAAGGTTCACGTACGTGTGTTCCTGAGCCGCTACCGGGGCTACACCGAGTGTGCCGCCTGCCGCGGTTCGCGCCTGAGGCCCGAGGCGCTGAACGTGCGCGTGGGCGAAAGGACGCTGGCCCAGGCCGCGAGAATGAACATCGCCGAGGCGCGGGACTTTTTCGACTCGCTCGAACTGACGCCCGAGGAATCGGCCATCGCCGGCAAAGTGATGGTCGAGATCCGCCAGCGGCTGAAGTTCCTGAACGACGTGGGGCTGGAGTACCTGACGCTGGACCGGCTCTCGGCGACGCTCTCCGGCGGCGAGGCGCAGCGCATTCAACTCGCCACCTGCCTGGGCTCGCGCCTGGTGGGCGCCTGCTACGTGCTGGACGAGCCCTCGATCGGCTTGCACAGCCGGGACACGGCGCGGCTCATCCGCATTCTCCACGAGCTGCGCGAACTCGGAAACACGATCATCGTGGTCGAGCACGACGCCGACATCATGCGCTCGGCCGACCACATCGTCGACCTCGGCCCCGGCGCCGGCGAGAACGGCGGGCGCGTGGTGTTCCAGGGCTCCTACGGCGAGCTGGCCGCCGGGGGGGCCTCGCTCACCGGCAAGTACCTGCGCGGAGAGCTGCGCACCTGGCGCACCATCGGCCGCCGCGCGGTGGACCCGCGGCGAACCGTGCTTTTCCCCGGCGCGCGCGCGCACAACCTGAAGAACCTCGACGTCACCCTGCCGCTGGGCATGATGGTGGCGGTGACCGGGGTCTCGGGCTCGGGCAAGTCGAGCCTGGTTCACGACGTGATCTATAAGGCCCTCAGCCGCCGCCAGGAACCCGAGGAGGAGAGCGGCGAGTGCCACGCGATCCGCGAGAAGTTCACCTGCCGCAAGGTCGAGCGGGCGGCACTTGTCAGCGAAGCGATCCTGGTGGACCAGTCGCCCATCGGCCGCACGCCGCGGTCCAATCCGGTCACCTATCTCAAGGCCTTCGACCTGATCCGCACCCTGTTCGCCTCGACGCCGGAGGCCGCGCGCCGCGGCTTCGGCGCGGGCCATTTCTCGTTCAACATTCCGGGCGGGCGATGCGAAACTTGCCAGGGCGACGGCACCGTGACCGTCGAGATGCAGTTCCTGGCCGACGTCGAACTGGTCTGCGACGAGTGCAAGGGCACGCGCTACAAAAGCGCCGTCCTCGAAGTCCGCTATCGCGGGCTGAACATCCACGAGGTTCTGCGGCTGACGGTTCGCGAAGCGTTGGCCTTCTTCTCCGACACGCCCAGACTGGCGGCCCGGCTGAGGGTGCTGGACGAGGTCGGCCTGGGGTACCTGCGGCTGGGACAATCGGCGACCACGCTCTCCGGCGGCGAAGCGCAGCGCGTCAAACTCGCCGCGCACCTGGCGCAGGCATCCAGCGCCGGCGCGCTGTTCCTGTTCGACGAGCCGACCACCGGGCTGCATTTCGACGATATCGCCAAGCTGCTCGACGCCTTCGACCGCCTGATCCGCAACGGCGGCAGCGTTCTGGTCATCGAGCACAACCTGGAAGTGATCCGGCGCGCCGACTGGGTCATCGACCTGGGTCCCGAGGGCGGCGACCGCGGCGGGACCATCGTCGCCCAGGGCACGCCCGAGCAGGTGGCCCAGGTGGAAGCCAGCTACACGGGGCGGTTCCTGCGCACGGCGCTTCAGCCGCGCCGATTGCCGTGAGACAATGGGAGCGACGAAAGGCTGAACCATGGCGGCGAGAATCCCGATCGATTCACAAGCGGTTGCCAGCTTCTGCCGGCGTCACCATATTCGGAAACTGGCCCTGTTCGGATCCGTCTTGCGAGACGACTTCTCGGCCGCCAGCGACGTGGACGTTCTGGTGGAGTTCGACGCCGGTCACGTTCCTGGCCTGGAGTTTTTCGCCATCGAAGCCGAACTCTCCGAGCTGATGGGCCGCAAGGTCGACCTTCACACTCCCCAATCCCTGAGCCCGTTCTTCCGGGAACGGGTTCTGGCGTCTTCCGAGCCTCAGTATGTCGCTCGCTGACCCGCGCGTCGCGCTCGAGCAGATGAGGTCTCACGCCGAGGAGGCGGTCGCTCTGCTTGAGGGAAAGACGCAACGGGATCTGCACGCCGATCGGACGCTTTCGCTCGCGATCTTGCGCCTTCTTGAAATCGTTGGAGAGGCCGCCAACCGCGTTCCGCCGGACAGACGGGCGCAATACCCTGCCCTACCCTGGTCGCAGATCATCGCGCTGCGGAATCGTCTGATTCACGCCTACGACCAGGTTGACCTGGAGATTGTCTGGACCGTGGTGCACGAAGACTTGCCCGCTCTGACCCGCTCGCTCGGCGCTATCCTCGGCGACGGGTAGCCAGCTACACGGGGCGGTTCCTGCGCTGAGCGGGCGCGCGTTCAGCGGAAGGCGACCGCCGGCCGCGGACGGAACAGGGGTTCGGTCTGGTTGTGCAGCAGCACCCATAGGCCGTAAATTCCGATCGCCGTGCCGATTGGCACATTCAGAGCGTCCAGCGCCGAGATGATTATCCCAGGAATGCGCGCCCACGGCCGAAGTCCGTACAGCCCGACGCCCACGACGATTCCGGGCACGGAAATAACAAGGACCAGGAGCGCAATCGCGCCTCCAGCGATGCCGATGATCGGCACCGCGATCTCCGCGTCGTGCTCCGACGCGTTCATGTCGATGATCGCGGCGGCGCCTCCGAAGATCAGCAGCACCACCAGCGCGCCGATCACTCCGAAGGCTCCGAACGCGATATGCAGAACTCCAAGGGCCTTTACATGGCCTTCCATAGCTGCCTGACCTCCAAACGGATCCGAAATTCGACGGATCCCATCACCGAAGTACGTCAATGGCCTTGGATTTGTTCCATTCGTCTATTTCGGGAGGTGTTACCCGGTTGTAGGGGTCGGATATATCCGACCCGCGGGTCGCATATATGCGACCCCTACAGCCCGCCGCCGGGCCGCGCACGGGATTGCGCAGCCTGTGGTCCGATGCGGTTTTCGAGAGTGTCCCGAAATAAATGGACCATACCAGGCTTATAGTGACTCCAGAGAGCATTTCGTTGAAGCGAAGATTCCCGCAATTGCACCGGGTGGATGGTAAGCGGGGATGGGGGTCGGGGGAAGGGGCCGGCGTCTGAGGCCCCTTCCCTTCAGCCCTGAAGTGACCGCGGAGCGCGGCCCAGCGGCTCCAGCTCGAACCGCCGGAGTCGGAGTGAAGTCGCGTTTGGCGGGTTCGGCCGAAGCCGCGGAACCCTTGCGGCCGGGCACCTCCGGCGCGAGGCGGCAGACCTTTCAGGAACGGATTGTGAGATGAATACAAGGTAGCAGGCTGCCCCGCTGCTACGAGCTAACCAGGCTGTCATTCGACGACTGGCGTCAGTCTCTCGAGCAGCGGGGAGCTTGGTTTCCAGAACGAATTCTCAGAATTCGTCTGGGCAGCAGACGACTCAACTATAAGCCATTCGGGGAAACCGGGCCAGCCTGCCAATCGGCACGAAAGGAGGGAAAGATGTTGCAACCGGATTCACAACCCGAACCACGGGAAGAAGAGGAACCGAATTTCGCGGCGTTCGTGGCCATTGACTGGGCCGACCAGAAACACGTGTGGGTCTTGCAGAGGGCCGGCTCACAGGCGCGCGAGCATGGAGAACTCGATCAGGCTCCGGAAGCCGTCGAGGCCTGGATGCAGATCCTGCTCCAGCGTTTTGGCGGGCAGCCGGTGGCGGTTTGTCTGGAACAGTCGCGCGGCGCCCTGGTGTACCTGCTGATGAAGTACCCGACGTTGGTGCTGTATCCCCTGCACCCGGCCGCGGTGAAACGCTTCCGTGCGGCGCTGTACCCGGCGGGGACCAAAGACGACCCGCTGGACGCCGAGCTGCAACTGGAGCTGCTGGTTCATCACCGCCGCCGGCTGCGAGCCTGGACGCCGGACACGGTGGAAACCCGCTCGCTGCAGATCCTGGCCGAGCACCGGCGGCAGTTGGTGGACCAACGCACGGGGGAAAGCAACCGCTTGACGCAGGCCTTGAAGCTCTACTATCCCCAAGCCTTGGGCTGGTTCGACAAGGTGGTCTCGCCTCTGGCGGGAGCCTTTCTCCAACGCTGGCCAACCTTGGAATTGGCCCAGAAGGCGCGCCCCCAGACCTTGCGCGATTTCTTCTACCGGCACAACTGCCGGAACGCGGAACTGATCCAGCAGCGGATTGAGGAGATCGGCCAGGCCATGCCGGCGACCCAAGACCCGGCCATCCTGCGCACCTGTGTGCTGCAGGTGAAACACCTGATCCAATCCATCGCCCTGTTGCGAGACAGTATCGCCGAGCTGGAGCAAGAGATTGACAAGCTGGTCCAAAGCCACCCCGATTTTGCGGTGTTCGATTCCTTTCCCGGCGCCGGGGAGGCCCTGACGCCACGCTTGATCGCCGCCTTCGGGACCCAGCGGGAACGGTTTTCCGGCGCCGTCGATGTGCAGAGCTTCAGCGGCATCGCTCCGGTGACCTGCCGCAGCGGCAAGAGCGAACGGGTTCACTTTCGCTGGGCCTGCCCGAAATTCGTGCGGCAAACCTTTCACGAATGGGCGGGCCACTCGATCGGCTTCTGCGAATGGGCGCGCCTCTACTACCAGCAACAGCGGGACAAGGGCGCCAAACACCATGCCGCGGTGAGGTCCCTGGCGGCCAAGTGGATCCGCATCGCCTACCGCTGCTGGAAAGACCGCACGCCCTATGACGAACAGATCTACCTGGACGCCCTCCGCCGCCACGGCTCCCCCCTGGCGGCAAAACTCGCGCCAGCGAAAGGATGAATCACACGAACTTTTCTATTGACAGAACAACTCAGATGACTGACGCCTTTTCAGGGAACATCGGCCGCCGGGTCGTCGTATGTCTTCTGTAGGTTCGAGGAAGGGACGGACGAATCATGGCAGTCAACGGGAATGGTAGAAACGGGAAGAAGCGCCGCCGATGGATCTGGGTGGTGGTGGCGCTGGTGGTGCTGACCGGAGCGGGATTCGGGTTGCGCGCCGCACTCAAGCCGAACAACTCGATTGAAGCCTCGAAACTCGCCGCCGTCGAGCGCGGCGACATCGCGCGCAGCGTGGTGGCGACGGGCAAGATTCAGCCGCGCTCGAAGGTCGAGGTCAAGAGCAAGGCCAGCGGCATCGTGAAGAAGCTCCTGGTCGACTACGGCGAGTGGGTCAAGCAGGGCCAGGTGCTGGCCGAACTGGACAAGGAAGAATTGCAGGCCCGCGTCCGGGAGGCGACCGCCACCCACATGGCCGCCCAGGCCGCCGAAGAGTCGGTGCAGGCGTCGCACGAGCGCAACAAAGTCGAGGCCGAGGGGCCGGACCTGCCCTTCCTCAAATCCGCCATGGAACGCGGTCGCAAGCTGCACGCCGAGGGCCTGATCGCCAAGAACCTGCTCGAGGACGCCGAGCGGGCCTACCAGATGGCGCTCAATAAGCAAATGATGGCGATCCGCAACGTGTCGGTCACGCGCGCGGACATGGCGCGCGCCAAGGCCCAGGTGGCGCAGGCCAGGGCGGCACTCGACCGCTCCGACGAGGACCTGCGGAACTCGACCATCGTCAGCTCGATGGACGGCCTGGTGCTGTCGCGCAACGTCGAGGTGGGCGACGCGGTCAGTTCCATCCTGGTGTTGGGTTCGCAGGCGACGCTGATCATGACGCTGGGCGACATTGGCGACGTGTATGTGCTGGGCAAGGTGGACCAGGCCGACATCGGTAAGGTCTACATGGGCCAGCGGGCGCGCATTGTGGTCGAGTCCTTCAAGGACAAGAAGTTCGAGGGCCAGGTCACCAAGATCTCGCCCCTGGGCGTGGAAAAGGATAATGTCACGACCTTCGAGGTGCGGGTTTCCATCCGCAACCCGGGCGGCGAACTCAAGGTCAACATGAGCGCCAACGCCGAGATCATCCTGGAAGAGAAGCACAACGTGCTGACGATTCCCGAAACGGCCGTGATCTACGACCGCGAGCGCAAAACATTCATCGAAGTGCCCGATCCGACCCAGGAAAAGGGCCGCCGGCGGGTGGCCGTTCAAACCGGCATTTCCACCGGCGTGAAGACGGAACTGGCGGCCGGGTTGAAGCAGGGCGACAAGATCATCCTCCAATAGGTGAATTTTCGCGACCTAGTCCGGGACACGCTCCGCACCCTGTGGTCGCACAAGGTGCGGACCTTTCTGACGATGTTCGGCATCGCCTGGGGGATCGTGTCGATCACGTTGATGGTGGCCGCGGGCGAAGGGTTGCGCGCGGGTCAGGCCAGGGTCGCCCAGAACTTCGGCAAGAACATCCTGATCGTGTTCGCCGGCCGCACCAGCATGCAGGCGGGCGGGCTTCGCGCCGGACGCCCGATCCGATGGAGCGACACCGATCACGCCGACATTGCGGCGGAAGCCTGGGCCTGCCAGTACGTGCTTCCGGAAATGGGACGGACGCTGGCGGTGCGCAGCCGCTTCAACAGCGGCTTTCCGCTGGTGACCGGATCGCTGGCGGCCTTCGCCGAGGTCCGCAGCCTGGACGCCGCCGAAGGCCGGTTTTACAGCGATGGGGATCAGGCCGAGGGCCGCCGCGTGGCGTTCCTGGGCAGCGATTTGAAGCGCCAGTTGTTCGGCTCCCATCCCGCGCTGGGCGAGACCATCCACATCGGCGACCATCCTTACTCGGTGGTCGGCGTCATGCGCGTCAAGGACCAGGATTCCAGTTACGACGGCCGCGACATAGCCAAGGTCTTCATCCCGTTCCGCGCCATGATGCGCGACTTCCCCGAAAAACCGCCGCTTCCGGCGAACTCGATCGACCAGTTCATCGTCACCGCGCGCTCGCTCGAACACCACGACGAGTGCAAGCGCCAGGTGCGGCGCGCGCTGGGGCGGTTGCACGGCTTCGACCCAAGCGACGAGCAGGCGGCCGCCATCTGGGACACGGTCCAGGAATCGCGCGCCTTCCGCAAGATGACCGACGGCATGAAGTTTTTCCTGGGAGCGGTGGGCGTGGTGACGCTGCTGCTGGGCGGCATCGGGGTCATGAACGTGATGCTGGTCGCGGTGCGGGAGCGCACGCGCGAGATCGGCGTGCGCAAGGCGGTGGGCGCGACGCGCGGCGCCATCGTCGGCCAGTTTTTCGCCGAGACCACGCTGGTGGTGTTCCTGAGCGGCGGGTCGGGCATGACGGTGGCCTACGCGCTGTGCTGGCTGGTGAACCTGTTGCCGATGCCGGCATTCTTCGCCGGGCTGCTGCCCACCTGGCAATCGGGCCTGCTTTCGGCCGGTCTGCTCGGTGTGGTCGCCGTGTTCGCGGGCGTGTATCCGGCCAGCCGCGCCGCGGCGGTCGATCCGATCGAGGCGTTGCGCTACGAGGCGGGAGGCTGATGCGATGCTGCGCGAGATCCTGATTCAGGCCTGGCTCGCCCTGCGGCGCAATCCCACCCGCAGCCTGCTGACCATGCTGGGCATCGTCTGGGGCATCGTGACCGTGACCCTGCTGATCGCCTACGGCAACGGTTTCCGCCACGCGCTGGTGCGCGCCTTCGACGCCTTCGGCCGCAGCGCCGTGGTGGCCTGGCCGGGGCAGACCAGCGAGCAGGCCGGCGGCGAGCGCGCGGGCAGGCGCGTGCGCTTCGAATTGGCCGACCTCGAGGCGATCCGGCAGGAGGCCACGCTGGTCAAGCTGGCGAGCCTGGAGACGGTGCGGCGCCTCCCGATGGGTTACGCCGAGCGGACCGTCAACGTCGCGGTGCGCGGCGTCTACCCCGAGTACGGCGTCATTCGCGCCGAGATCCCGGGCGAAGGCCGCTGGATCTCGCCCGACGACTTCCAGGAGCGCCGCAGGGTGGTGTTCATCGGCGACCGGTTGCGGCGCAAGCTGTTCGGCGGCCGCCCGGCGGTGGGCGAGACGGTCACCGTCAGCGGCGTGCGCTTCGCCGTCGTCGGCGTGCTCGATCTGAAGATGCAAATCAGCAACTACTTCTCGCCGGACGACGAATGCGCCTGGATTCCCTACACCACGGCGGGCGACCTGTGGGACACGCGGTACGCCTCGACGCTGGTTTTCATGCCTATCGCACCGCGGTTCGAGAAGGCGGCCACCGAGCAGGTGCGGGCCGCGCTGGCCAAGCGGCAGCGCTTCTCGCCCACCGACAAGCGCGCCATCCAGACCTTCGGCCGCGAGGAGTTCCGCCCCATCATCGACGGCATCACCATCGGCTTGCAGGTGCTGCTCGCCTTTATCGGCTCGCTCACGCTCGGCATCGGCGGCGTCGGAGTCATGAACATCATGCTGGTGTCGGTGGACGAAAGGGTGCGGGAGATCGGGCTGCGCATGGCGCTGGGCGCGCGGCGCCGCCACATCCGCACGCAGTTTCTGGCCGAGGCGCTGGCGCTGACCCTGGCCGGCGGGTTGATCGGCATCGCGCTGGCCTACGCGCTTTCGGCCGCCGTCGGCACGCTGCCCGTGCTCGGGCCGATGTACGAGGACGACTCGGGCAAGGGCGACCTGCGGCTGATCGTCTCCCCGATGACGGCGCTGGCGGCAAGCGCCATTCTGCTTCTGGTGGGCGTCGTGAGCGGCGTGATCCCCGCCATGCGGGCCGCGCGCCTGGACCCAACGGAAGCATTGCGCTATGAGTGATGCAAATGACGTTGCTTAGCCGCTCCCTGAGAAGCCGTAAATTTTTTCGTTCCTCCCGGTTCGAGTCTGTCCTGGCCCAGCCGGGCGGGCGTCAAAATTTGAACGGGTTTGGCTTGCTGTCTGGCTCTGTCCGCCTTACCT
>Ga0315288_10012864_pt1 | contig 10502 bp, 12 predicted proteins | sample YL17G11_20_MG_FD_203454 | JGI IMG/M metagenome (GOLD analysis project Ga0315288, IMG submission 203454) | Sediment microbial communities from Yellowstone Lake, YNP, Wyoming, USA - YL17G11_20 | ecosystem: Environmental > Aquatic > Freshwater > Lake > Sediment | place: USA: Wyoming | collected...
CAGGCGCGTCGGGACAAACGCCTTCTTCTTCATCGGCTCCAGTGGCTGATCCTTGTCGAGGAAAGGTGTCAGTCCCGGCCATTGTAGAAAACAACTCCCCGTTCAGCCAATTGCTGAACGTACGTGCTCCTGGCGACCAACGCCTTCGGCTATGACACCGCGTCCCGCCTCCTGACGGTGTCCGACGGCACGAACAACGCCACCTACGCGTACCTTGCCAACTCGCCCCTGATCAGCCAGATTACGCCCAAGTCGAACACGACGACCCGGCAATCCGACTTCCTCAACCGGCTCCAGTCCATCTCGTCCTCGTCCTCGTCCGCGATCTCCTTCGGTTACCTCTACAACGATGCCAACCAGCGGATCCAGCGCACGGAGTCCGATGCCTCGCGTTGGGTGTATGAATACGACAGGCTGGGCCAGGTGACCTCCGGCAAGCGGTATTGGAGCGACGGTTCGATATTCCGAACGCTTCAACACACCGGGCCACCCACATCCAGTGCTGTCCTCGTGAACCTCGGGAATCTCCGGCCAAGGTCGGTGTGCTCGCGCCAAGCGCGGTGACCCGGGTCCGCTCCAGAGCCCCTGCCAACCGAGTTAGAAACGCGACTGCTGCCGGCTCTGTGGGCGAACGAATGATGCGAGTGCGCCGGCCTGTCAATCCTCTCGTTAGCAAATGTCGGCACGCTGGGGAATGGGTCAGACGGCTAACCCTTCCGGACCCGCCCGATGAACCGCGCCATCCGCTCGGTCGCCACCTCGATCTGATCGAGCGCCGTGGCGAAGCAGCAGCGGAGGAAGCCTTCGCCGCTCGGGCCGAACGCGCCCCCCGGCACGCACGCCACCTTCTCCTCCTTGAGCAGCCGCACGGCGAATTCCTTCGACGTCAGTCCGGTGCTGCGGATGCACGGGAACGCGTAGAACGAGCCGCGCGGCAGGTGGCAGGTGAGGCCCATCGCGTTGAACGCCTTCACGATCAGGTTGCGCCGGAGCTGATATTGTTCGCGCATCGCGATCGTGTCCGGTTCGCCGGATTGGAGCGCCTCAATGGCCGCCTCCTGACTGATAATGCTCGCGCACAGCATCGAATACTGGTGGATGCGCATCATCGCCTCGATCAGGTCCACCGGCCCGCAGGCATAGCCGATCCGGAACCCGGTCATCGCGTAGGCCTTCGAGAAGCCATGCAGGAAGATGGTGCGCTCCGCCATGCCGGGCAGCGAGGCGATGCTGACGTGCTCGCCTTCGAACGTCAGCTCCGAATAGATCTCATCGGTGATGAGCAGCAGGTTGTGGCGGAGGACGAGCGCCGCGATCTGCTCCAGTTCGGCGCGGGTCATCGTGCCGCCGGTCGGGTTGGTCGGGAAGTTCAACACCAGCACCTTGCTCCTGGGGGTAACGGCCTTCGCGATCGCGTCAGCCGTGAGGGCGAATCCGTTGTCGGCGGTGCAGGAGACCGGGACGGCGACGCCGTGGGCGAGCGTGATGCTGGGCGAATAGCTGACGTAACACGGCTCGTGGTAGAGGACCTCGTCGCCGGGATTCACCACGGCGCGCAGGGCGATGTCGAGCGCCTCGCTGACGCCGACCGCGACCAGGACCTGGGTCTTGGGATCGTAGTGGACGCCGAACTTGCGCGCGACGTAGGCGCTGATGGCTTCGCGCAGCTTGAGCAGGCCGAGGTTCGAGGTGTAGGTCGTCTTGCCCCGCTCGAGGGCGTAGATGGCGGCTTCGCGGATATGCCAGGGCGTGACAAAGTCCGGTTCCCCCACGCCCAGCGAGATCACCTCCGGCATCGTCTGCACGATGTCGAAGAACTCGCGGATGCCCGAGCGCGGAATGTCGCGCACGTGGCGGGCGATGAACTGCTGCGATTCGAATGGCGCCGTCATGCGGGGCTAAAGGCAAAAGGAAAATCCCCGCCCCGGAAAGGAAAAAGTGACGCGCCTCGCCGGTGGGCGTGGGGGGCAAACCGAAGGATTGGCTCAGGCTGCCGCCTGGCTCGGCTTGCTGCGGATGACCGGCTTCGACTCGCCGAGCACGACGGGCCGGGTGATGGTGATCCCCGCGATGTCCTCGCGGGTGGGGATTTCGTACATCACGTCCAGCATCAGGCGCTCGAGCAGGCTGCGCAGGGCGCGCGCCCCGGTGCCTTTCTTGAGCGCCTGGGCGGCGAGCTCGCGGAGCGCGTCCGGGGTGAACTCGAGCGTGGCGCCCTCCATCGCCATCAGCTTGGCGAACTGCTTCGTCAGCGCGTTCTTCGTGTCCGTGAGCACGGACACAAGCTGGTCCTCGGTGAGCTCGTCCAGCACGGTCACCATCGGGAGCCGGCCGATGAACTCGGGGATGAAGCCGAAGCTCAACAGGTCCTCGGGTTCCACCTGTTGGAGGACCTCGCTGCGCGCCACCGACCCGCTGCGGCGGGTCTGCTCCGCCGCGCCGAAGCCCATGACGCGATGGCCAAGCCGGCGCTGGATAAGCTTGTCCAGGCCGACGAACGCCCCGCCGCAGATGAACAGGATGCTCGTCGTATCGACGCGGATGTACTCCTGCTGCGGATGTTTGCGCCCGCCCTGGGGCGGCACGCTGCACACCGTGCCCTCGAGGATCTTCAGCAGCGCCTGCTGCACGCCTTCGCCGGATACGTCGCGGGTGATCGACACGTTCTCCGTCTTGCGGGCGATCTTGTCGATCTCGTCCACATACACGATGCCCATCTGGGCCCGCTTCACATCAAAGTCCGCGTTTTGGAGCAGGCGGAGGATGATGTTCTCGACGTCCTCGCCCACGTAGCCCGCCTCGGTCAGCGTGGTCGCGTCGGCGATGGCGAAGGGGACATCGAGAATCTTCGCCAGCGTGCGCGCGAGCAGCGTCTTGCCGGAGCCGGTCGGGCCGATCAGGAGAATGTTGCTCTTCTCGATCTCCACCTCCGCGTGCCGGTCCGCTTCCTCGCGCGTCATCGGGTCGGCCTGGACGCGCTTGTGGTGGTTGTGCACGGCCACGGCCAGGGTCTTTTTGGCGTGTTCCTGGCCGATGCAGTGAAGATCCAGCTGGCGCTTGATCTCGGCCGGCTTCGGCACGGAGAGTTTCGGACCCGGCTTGCGCGTCTCGGTCCGGAGCTCCTTGTCGAGGACGTTCTTGCAGACCAGGACGCAATTGTCGCAGATGTACACGCCGGGGCCCTGGATGAGCTTCCGCACCTCCGCGTGCGACTTGCCGCAGAAACTGCACAGCGTGAGTTGGGTGGGGCGGGCCATGGAAATGCGGGAGGTTGAGGGTGGCGTGCCGGAGGAACCGGGAGCCGCGGGCGCCTACGGCTTGGGCTCGTCCTTCTTCTCGGTGAGGTCAGTGATTTCCTTGCGCGACTTCACGACTTCGTCCACCAAGCCGTAGGCCTTGGCTTCGTCGGCTGACATGAAACGGTCGCGGTCGGTGTCCCGGGTAACCGCGTCAACCGTCTGGCCGCAATGATGAGCCAGGATTTCATTGAGCCGGTCCTTGAGGCGGAGAATCTCCTTCGCTTGGATGCTGATGTCGGTGGCCTGGCCCTGCACGCCGCCCCAGGGCTGATGGACCATGATGCGGGCGTTGGGCAGGGCGTAGCGTTTGCTCTTGGTGCCGGCGGCCAGCAGCAGAGCGCCCATGCTCGCCGCCTGGCCGATGCAGTAGGTGTTCACCGGGCAGGTGAGGAACTGCATCGTATCGTAGATGGCCAGCCCGGCCGTCACACTGCCGCCGGGTGAATTGATGTAGAGGTGGATGTCCTTGTTCGGGTCCGTCATCTGCAGGAAGAGGAACTGGGCGATGATGACGTTGGACACCATGTCATCCACGGGCGTGCCCAGGAACACAATGCGGTCCACCAGCAGCCGTGAATAGATGTCATACCCGCGTTCGCCGCGGCCGGTCTGCTCGACGACCATCGGAATCAGAAAATCGTTCATAGGCTGAAGTCCAATCGTGGGCGCAACGTAACGGAGGTGTCCGATACCGTCAAGCCAAGCGGGAGCCGACGGAGCGCCCGTCCAACCGCTCAGGCGGGCGTCGGGAACGGTCCGCCCGCCGGATCCGGTGAGGCCGCTGGCGGTGCCGCAGACTGCCGCCGGAGGTTATCCAACGCCGCGCTCGCCGCCTCGCTTTCCGCCTCCTTCTTGCTCCGGCCGCGACCGCGGCCCAACTCCTGGCCGGCGTGATACGCGGCGCTTTCGAAGACGCGTTCGTGGTCGGGACCACTCGCCGACTCCAGCCGGTACTGCGGCGCCTCGGGCGACTTCGCCTGCAGGAGTTCCTGCAGCTCGCCTTTGGGATTCTCGAGGCTGGGGATCACTTCCAACTCGCCGAAGGCATCCCGGAACTGGCGCCGAAGAAAGTCCCGCGCCGCCTCCAGCCCGCCGTCCAGATAGATCGCGCCGACGAGCGCCTCAAAAGCATCCGCCAGCGCCGACACCTTCTCGCGGCCACCCGCGATGGCTTCACCACGGCTCAGCAGGAGGCACTCGCCCAGACCGAGCCGGCGTCCCTGGCTGGCCAGTGTCCGGCGGTTGACCATCTGGGCCCGCGCCTGCGTCAACGGCCCCTCGTCCGCCGTGGGAAACTTGTCATAGAGTTCGCGCGTCAACACGAGTTGCAGAACCGCGTCGCCGAGGAACTCGAGCCGCTGGTTGTGGGGGGGAACCGGGCCGCTGCAATCGTGCGCCAGGGATGGATGCGTGAGAGCGAGCCGTAGGAGTCCTTCATCGCGGAAGGCATACCCTATTCGCTCCTGAAGGGCTGGCAGGCCGGTCACGGGCACAGTCAACCCGCCGTCGGTGGCGGATTGGATTGAGTGACTCCCGGTTCCGCAGATGCCGCGGTTGGCGTCCCTCCCGCGGGTTCGGCGGCCGGCGGCGCAGCGGGCGTCGGCGGATTCAAGCCGTGCTCGAGCAGTTGGGCCAAGTCGCGTTGCACTTCTTCCAGTTGATCCAGGCGCAGGGCCGGGTCGGTGATCGTGAAGAGGTCGCCGGTCTGGGCGTGTTCGTAGAGGAAGGTGCGTCGGCCGTCGCGCTGCGTCTGCTCGCGCACCTTGAGCAAACGTTTGCGCTCCAGCATGACCGCGAGGATGTAACAGGCCGCGCCGTATTTCGGATCGTTCACCTCGACGAGCTGGCGGAGCAGGGTCTCGGCCGTCGCCTTCTGGATCGGATCGGGCGGGACCTCGGGCACCTCGAACACGCCCTGCCAGCGCGAGACGAAGCCGGGGCGGGCGGAGGCGCCCTGGCCGGACTGGGCGGTCCAGCAGGCCTGGCAGATGTCGAACCGCGCGTAGCCCGGTTGCTCCTCGAAGAGCAGCGTGTGATAAACCTGCTTCGGAACGAACGGACGGGCGCACGCCTGACAGGCGTGGGCGCGGGACTGAATGTTCCACTCGATCATGTAATCCGGATGCGCAGCGCGCGGCGACGCGGCGATGAGTGGATTATTGCCAAGCCCGGAGTGACTGCAACTTCAATTGCGGCTGGGTCGTCACGCCTCCTCCTCGCCAACACGTCGGTAAAAACAGGAAGGCCGGGTTTTCACCCGGCCTTGCCGCACACGTTGAGAACAAATTCTATTTTACTGATGCGGCGCCGCAGACTTACGCCTCACTACACACACGGGACACTGCGCTTTTGCATCATTACCGACGGGCACAGCTTACTCGAAGCCTTGTCCCCTGCCAGTCACCAGTTCTGGGGACATGCTGTCCCCCCCTTCCGGCCGGGGTAGGCTGCGGAGAACCGAGCGCGCGGCGGGTTGTTAGCGACGCAGGAACTTGGCGACCGCCTCCGTGCGTGTCCGAACCTGGAGCTTCTCGTAGATACGGCGGACGTAGGTATGGACCGTCTCGTAGCTGATGCCCAGTTTCTCGGCAATCTCCTTGTACAGAAAGCCTTGCGCCAGGCAATCGAGGACCTCCTGTTCGCGCTGGGACAGGTTCTCCGTTGCCTGCGGCGAAGGCCCGGTCTTTTGGAAGGACTGCACCACCTTCCGGGCGATGTGGGCGGTCATGGGGGAACCGCCCTGGCTGACTTCGCGGAGGGCGGCCAGCAACTCGGCGCTGGAGGTGCGCTTGAGCAGGTAGCCCGACGCCCCGGCCGCCAACGAATTGAAGATGTTCTCCGTATCTTCGTAGGCGGTCAGCATCACGATCTGCGTGTTGGGCTGGATGTGTTTCAACTGCCGGACGCACTCCACGCCGTTCATGCCCGGGAGGTTGATGTCCATCAGCACGACGTTCGGGCGCACGTCGGGCAGTGCCTTGAGGGCGTCTTCCGCGTTGGCGTAGTGGCTCAGGCACTGGAAACCGTCGGCCCGACTGATCACCCGCGCCAGCGTGCCGCGCAGTTGATGGTTGTCTTCAACGATGGAAACCGTGATCGCCACGACGGACGGCACCCTGCCAGAGCGGGCTGATCAACTCTAGCAGGAAAACTGACCGGATCGGGTGATATCGCTTGCCTTCCGCCTGACGGAGAAGGCATGTATCGGCGAATGGATGAGCTTGAGCCCCCGGACCTCCACCACCGGAACGCCGCCGTCGGCTGGCTGGAGCTGGGGTGTCCACGTGAAGCGCGGGCGGAACTGCTGCGGATTTCGGAAGCCCACCAGCAGCGCCGCGAGGTGCTCGAGCTCCACTGGCGCATCTGCGCGGAGGAAACAGACTGGCCCACGGCCCTCGCCGTCGCCCGCCAACTCGTTCATGGGGACCCCGGGAATCCGACCGGCTGGATTCACCAGTCCTACAGCCTGCATGAGCTCAAACGGACGGAGGAGGCGCACGGCCAGTTGCTGGGGGTGGCAGAGCAGTTCAGTCGAATCAGCACCGTGGCTTACAACCTCGCCTGTTATGCCTGTCAACTCGGTCAGCCGGAAGAGGCCCGCCGCTGGCTGAACCGGGCGATTCAACTCGAGGGCAAGGACCGGATCAAGGCGATGGCCCTGTCCGATTCCGATCTCATCCCAATGCGCGACGAAATCCAAGGACTGTGACCCCCCTCAGATGCATATCGCGCTTGGCCGGCGTGGGCGTTCGGCCTAAGCTCCCGCCATGTACCGCCACCTGAACGCCGGCCACATCGTGCAGACGATCGGCCTGTTGCGGGAACGGATCGAGGCGCGGTTCCCGGGCTCCGGCTTGGGCAAAGTGGCCACCGAGTTGCACCAGATCGCGAACGAATCCGTGGCCCGTTCCACCTGGATTGCCCGGCCGCATTTCGGGCTCCGCCTCGGCATCGGTTTCCTGGTGCTGTTGATCGTGGCGGTGGGCGTCATGGCCCTCGTGAATCTTCAACTGCCGTTCCGGCTGCACAGCTTCCCGGAACTGGTCCAGGCGATCGAGTCCGGCGTCAACGACCTGGTGTTCATCGCCTTTGCCGTGTTCTTTCTCGTCACCATCGAGGTGCGGATCAAGCGGCGGCGGGCGCTCAAGGCCATCCACGAACTGCGGTCCATCGCGCACATCATCGACATGCATCAGCTCACCAAGGACCCGCACGTGATGTTGAATCCCGGGACGGTCACTCAGTCGTCGCCCAAGCGCGCGCTGACGACCTTCGAGCTGTGCCGCTATCTGGATTACTGCAGCGAGATGCTCTCGCTCATCGGCAAGCTGGCGGCCCTTTATGGCGAGCGGTTCGACGACCCGGTCGCGCTGAACGCGGTGGATCAAATCGAGGACCTCACCACCGGCCTCTCGCGGAAGATCTGGCAGAAGATCGCCCTCGTGGATCAGGAAGCGAAACCGGCGCCGGAGTGAGTCCTTGGCGGCGGTGTCTCAAAGGATTTGCGGACAGGATTGACGGGATGAAGCGGATTGCCGCCGCAATCGTGCTGGATCCGATCCTGTCTATCCTGTTCATCCTGTCTAAATCGCGGCTGTTTCAGAGGCGTGGCTAAGCCTTGCGAGGCCGGTCGAATTCCTTTACAAGGCCGTCATGCCAGCGCAACGCATCCCCAGGCGGTCGCTAGGTTCCTTTGAGCTTAGCCGCTATCTCGCTTCCCGGACCGCCGCCGTGAACCGGGCGCTCGATCGCTTCCTGCCCAAGGCCACCACCAAGCCCGCCACCATCCACCAGGCGATGCGCTACTCGCTCTTCGCCGGTGGCAAGCGGCTTCGCCCCGTGCTCTGCCTGGCGGCCGCCGAGGCGTGCGGCGGCGCGATCGAGCCGGCCCTGCCCCTGGCCTGCGCCCTCGAGTGTATCCACACCTACTCGCTTATCCACGACGACCTGCCGGCGATGGACAACGACGATTACCGCCGTGGCAAGCTCACCAACCACAAAGTGTTCGGCGAAGGCATCGCCATCCTGGCCGGCGACGGTCTGCTGACCCAGGCGTTCGAGATCGCCGCGCAATGCCGCGGTTGGCCCCGCTACTCGCATCGGGACGTGGTCCGGGAACTGGCGGAAGCGGCCGGATCGCTCCAGCTCATCGCCGGACAGGTCGCCGATCTCGAAGGCGAAGGCAGGAAGATCTCGGCGGCGCAGCTCAGGTACATTCACGAACGGAAGACCTCGGCGTTGCTGCGCTGCTCGGTGCGGCTGGGCGGCATGAGCGCGGACTGCACCGCGGCGCAACTCGAAGCCCTCGGCGACTTCGGCTATCACGTCGGGCTGGCGTTCCAGATCATCGACGACCTCCTCGACGTGACGCAGACGAGCGAGCAGCTCGGCAAGACGGCGGGCAAGGACGTGGCCGCGCAGAAAGCGACCTATCCCTCGATTGTGGGGATGGAGAAATCGCGGAAGATCGCCGCGGAGTTGACGGCTCGCGCCTTCGCCGCCCTCAAGGCTTTCCAGGGCAAGGCGGTGGCGCTCGAGGCGCTGGCGGAGTATTTGTTGAAACGGGATCGATGAAAGACCGAGACTCAACCGCCCGGCGCAGCCTGAAGGTTATGGCTGCCTACGTCGCGGTCGCAGTGCTGTGTATCGCAGCAGTGCTGGTGGCTCGTTCACACCTCGTCGCGCCGCACCGAGAGCGGAACGCGGCACTGAATGCCATCGCCAGCAACCTTCGTATTCTGGAAGGGGCGAAGGAAATATACGCGCTGGAGTACAAGCTCGCCACCTCGTCTCCTGTGGTGGAGGCCGACCTGCTGGCCTACTTGCACGGCAACGTGGCGATCCAGCCGGTGGCGGGCGAAATCTACACGATCAATCCGGTCGGCGAGCTGATCGCCGCCAAGTTGACGAGGAAACTGTACCAGTATGACGCCGGTCAGTTGCTCACCGTCACGAACTTCTGAACCGTCGTCAGCCTTTCCTCAGGCCCCCAGCGTGTTTGTCCGGCACTCCACCGAACGAAGAGACCGGGCTCACGCGTGGGAATCGATCGGGGTAGCGAGGTCGCGCCAGCGTTTGGAGTGCGTGTGCTTTCAGCACCGCTTTCCGTCCGGTGTTGCATGGTGCTTTGCGTCGCTGGACTGCGCGGCGCCCCAGCCAAAGCGGCGGTCAAACCGCACGCACTCTCCAAACGCTTCGCGAGTGCGGGGGCCAGGCATGAGCGGTCGCGCCAGCGTTTGGACTGCGTGCGCTTTCAGCACCGCTTTCCGTCGGGTGTTGCATGGTGCTTTGCGTCGCTGGACTGCGCGGCGCCCCAGCCAAAGCGGCGGTCAAACCGCACGCACTCTCCAAACGCTTCGCGAGTGCGGGGGCCAGGCACGAGCGGTCGAGCGAGTTCCGCCGGCCTGGGATCGTCGTGTCCAACCGAGACCGCCGGCCTACAGCGGCCGCAGCCAGATGTTCCGATACCGAACCGGATTCCCATGGTCCTGCAGCACCAGCGGGCCTTTGGGCGTCACACTCTTGAACATGGCCGCCGTGGTGGCGTCGCCCTTGACCGGCACATGGTCCTGCACCAGCACGCCGTTGTGCAAGACGGTGAGTGATCCGGGCTGCACCTTGCCGTCCGCGCCGACCCTGGGCCCGTGGAACATGATGTCGTAGGTCTGCCACTCGCCGGGTTTGCGCGCGGCGTTCACCAGCGGGGCGCTGTGGCCGTAAAACGCGCCAGCTTGGCCGTCCGGATACGTCTTGTTCTCGTACGAATCCAGCACCTGGATCTCGTAGCGACCCTGGAAATAGACACCGCTGTTGCCCCGGCCCTGACCTTCGCCTTCCACCTTCGCCGGCGCCGCCCACTCGACGTGGAGCTGGCAATCGCCGAACTCCTCTTTCGTGACGAGGCTGCCCGTGCCGTTCACGACCATCGCGTCGTCTTCGATCTTCCAGCGTGGTTCCCCGCCGTTCTCGGCCCGCCACTTCGACAGGTCCTTGCCGTCAAAAAGAACGACGGCATCCGAAGGCGGCGGGCCTGGGTTGATGACTTTCGGTTCGGGTGGGTCGGCAGCCAAGCCGACGACGGCGGTGTTGAAAGCCGCGACGACAGAGATGAGGCTGATCGAATAGCTCCGGCGGAGCGGCGTGAGTTGCATAGTCGATGGGTGTTTGGAGGACGCGCGAATTGTCTCAGTATATGTGGGCGCA
>Ga0315288_10012867_pt1 | contig 10501 bp, 6 predicted proteins | sample YL17G11_20_MG_FD_203454 | JGI IMG/M metagenome (GOLD analysis project Ga0315288, IMG submission 203454) | Sediment microbial communities from Yellowstone Lake, YNP, Wyoming, USA - YL17G11_20 | ecosystem: Environmental > Aquatic > Freshwater > Lake > Sediment | place: USA: Wyoming | collected...
AACAACGGGCCTCACCACCTCGACGTTCTGCGGTGGATATTGGGTGAGGACGGATTGCCTCGGCGGGTGATGAGCATCGGCGGACGCTTCGGATACGACGACGGCGAGACGCCCAACACGCAGATTGCAATTCTGGATTATGAGCCGGCGCCCATCATTTACGAGGTGCGAGGTCTGCCGACAAAGCAGGGCGAGTCGTCGATGGATGTCTATCGGATGGTCAGCAGGGCGGGTGCGGCCATCAGCAGCGGCAAGGCCGGTCCGGGTCCGAACACGGGCGTGGTCATTCAATGCGAGGGCGGATATTTTGAGCAGGGCAGCTCGGCTGTCTATGACAACAAGGGCAAGCTGATTGAGAAATTCGCCGGCGAGGGCTCACTGCCGACCAATGTCGAGCACGATGCCAACTTCATCAAGGCGGTGCGCAGCCGAAAGAGGAGCGACCTCAACGCCGAGATACTCGAAGGACACCTCTCAACGGCTCTGTGCCATATTGCGAACATCTCGCACAGGCTCGGAAAGCACGCTCCTGCGGGGCATATCAAAGAGGTGATCCAATCGAATCACGATATGTCGGAGGCATTCGGGCGATTCAGCGAGCATTTGGGGGCTAACGGCGTGGACCTTGAGAAGACGCCCGCCGTGCTCGGCCCGTGGCTTACGATGGATTCGAGCAAAGAGAGATTCGTCGGCGACTTTGCAGACCAGGCGAACCAGTTGATCAGCAGAAATTACCGTGAGCCGTTTGTTGTCCCTGAGAAGGTGTGACAGAGAGTAAGTTTTTTGGTATCGTCCCAAGATTTGTGGGGAAAAGACTATCGGGTAAGAAAGCGTTTATCGCATTAGGGCTGACAGCAGGTAATAAAACGGCTGGGATCCACCGGCGGCGGACCAGAGCCGCCGTGCTGGTAGCGGATAAAGCGATAAACGCTATTGGCCGTTCCGGAACTGGACAACCGGATTCCCCCAACCTTTGGGACGATAATAGTTCTTTTGGTAAGCGTTGAGACTTTAGTTGAGGAGTAACGTTATGTCTTCGAGTAACAGAGTAATCTCCCGCCGTGAGCTGCTGTCGCGTGGAGCCCAAACGACAACAGGTGTTTTAGCAGCCGTTGCGCTGGGTTCGTGCAATTCGTTGCGGAGCGCACGGCCGGGCAAATCTGCTTCGCAGATTCGTTTTGGCCTGACAACCTATCAATGGGGCAAAGACTGGGATTTGCCGGCGCTTATCGAGAATTGTCGGAAGGCCGGGGTCTTCGGCGCGGAATTGCGAACGAGCCAATCTTACGCGCACGGCGTTGAGCTGGACATCGGCGCCAAGCAGCGTCAGGATGTAAAAAAGCGCTTTGAGGACAGTCCTGTTACTCTTGTCGGCATTGCCACGAGTGAGCGTTTCGATTCGCCCGACGCGGAAGAGCTCAGGACGGCCATTGAAAATACAAAGGGCTACATCAGGCTCAGCCATGACACAGGCGGCAGCGGCGTAAGGGTGTTCCCGAACAGCTTTCAAAAGGATGTGCCGCGAGAGAAGACCATCGAGCAGATCGGCAAGTCGTTGAACACCGTTGGCGCATTCGCCGCAGACTATGGCCAGCAGGTCCGCCTCGAAGCGCACGGCAACGCGGGCGAGCTGCCGACTATCAAAGCGATTATGGACCACGTCACCGAGCCGAGTGTCAGGGTGAAGCTGAACTGCGACAAAAGAGACAACGAGGGCGAGGGCCTTGAGCACAATTTCAACCTCGTCAAGAACCTGCTCGGCTCAACGATACACGCGCACGATTTCAAGGATGCCGAGTATCCTTACCAGTTGATGATGGATTTGCTTGTGAAGATGGGCTGGGCCGGCTGGATACTGTTGGAGAACAGCAGCAGTGTGCCGGACCGCGTCGCAGCGCTTATCGAGCAGAGGGGAATATTCGAGCATAAGCTTCGCAAATCACTGGTGGGGTGATGGGAAATATAGACCGGCCAGTATGCGCAGAAACCGCCTCGGGCGCCTGTCCAGCGGTGATTTACGTGAAGCTGCTGTTGACGGCGCTGTTCTGGGGCGGGACTTTTGTGGCCGGGAGGATTGTCTCAAAGAACGTCGGACACTTTTCAATTGCCTTTTTGAGGTTTTTGACTGCGTCGCTGCTTTTGCTTGTGCTGACGTGGAGGATTGAAGGTAGGTTGCCGCGTTTGAGAGCGTCTCAACTGGTGTCTATCATTCTGCTCGGTCTAACGGGCGTCTTTGCGTACAACGCAATGTTCTTCAAAGCGCTGCAAACAATCGAGGCCGGCAGGGCGGCGCTGATTGTTGCGACCTGTCCGGTGTTTATCACTATTGCCTCAGCGATTTTATTTAGAGAGAGAATCAGTCTGCTAAAAGCGTTCGGCATAGTCATCTCCGCTTCCGGTGCAATAGTGGTTGTCACCAGGGGCAGCCCGAGAGAGGCGATTGAAGGCGGCGTGGGCTGGGGGGAGTTCTTCATTTTCTGCTGCGTCCTGAGCTGGGTGGCTTACTCGCTCATAGGCAAGTCCGTGATGAAAGACCTTTCGCCGCTTGTGGCTGTGACCTGCTCGTCTGTGATCGGCACGGCTGCGTTGGCGGTTCCCGCCCTGCGCGAAGGGCTGATCCACAATATCCCCGGACATTCGTTGACGGACTGGCTTTGTGTGCTCTATCTCGGGATATTTGGAACCGTGATAGGATTTGTCTGGTACTATCAGGCAATAAAGCGTATAGGGCCTGTCAAGGCCGGACTATTCATCAATTTCGTGCCGATATTCGGTGTGCTGCTGAGTTTCTTGGTTCTAAGAGAGATGATTACGTTGTCGCTGGCGATCGGTGCGGTATTGGTTATTTCCGGGGTATATTTGACCAACAGGACTCACAAAACGAAGGCGGCCTGAATGAGTACGAAAACCACCGGTGTTGCGGCTATACTTGGGGCCAGTCTGATGTGGGCTATCGAGCCGATTCTTGCTAAATTGGCTTATAGAAGCTCCGACTATCTCCAGACCTCCGCCTTTAGGGCGATCGGCGTTGCCGTGACGGCCCTGGCTTATGTGTTCCTGACTAACAGGGGGAGTCTCAAGGTCAGCCGAAAACAGTTCTCCGTGCTGGTCTATATCGCCCTGGCGGGCACAATCGTCGCGGATTTGCTGTATCTATATGCGCTCGGAGAGATTGCCGTAGTTAACGCCGTTCTGATTGGCCACATGCAGCCGATCTTCGTGGTTCTGATAGGATATTTCCTCCTGAAAGAAGACAGACTCACGAGGTATGATTACCTCGGCATACTTGTAATGATTGTTGCGGGGCTGCTTGTCACCACGAAGACGCCCGCCAACCTTTCCGCTATGAGATTGGGCGCGGTCGGCGATCTTCTGGTGCTGGTGGCGACGGCGGCCTGGGCGACAACCGGGATAGCGACGAGGAAATACCTGCGACAACTCAATGCCGGCGTGGTCGCCTTCTATAGGTTCTCGATGGCTTCGCTGATCCTCGTATTGTATTTGTCACTCACGTCAGCCATAGTCCTTTCGAGTGTCTATCAAGTCTTGCTGGGTTTGACTGTCGGCGTCGGGACGATACTCTATTATGAAGGATTGAAACGGATCAAGGCGGCCCAGGTCTCCGCTATCGAGCTATCGACCCCGCTTTTTGCCGCATTATTGAGTTTTCTAATCCTTCGAGAATCGGTCACAACGATGCAGATATTCGGCATTGCTTTGCTGATTGTCGGCGTGTATTTCCTGTCGCGGAAGGAAGAGGCGTATTTCTAAGGCTTTAGCAGCAGCGGGTCATCCGCTCCTGGTTTTATTGTATCGCGGGGGGTATGTCGCAAATCCCATTTTAATTTCCGGGCTGGACGCCCGGGAACCCGCCAAAAACGTGCGATAGATGACTGAATGAACGTGAAATTGTGGTACAATAGGGCATATTCTACAAAAAATACGAGAAAATGCCCAAAAAACCGCGTCACGTTTGGCGGTTTCGTTGCACTTATAGGTAAGCAGTAACGGATGAGCAGCTACGATGATTATGTAGAACTGGTCGAAAAAGCGCAGCTCGGCGACAAGGAGGCTTTGAATCGCCTGGCTGAGGCGGTGCGTATGCGCCTGCAGGAATATGTGTTTCGCCTTACGCTGGACCAGGATTTGACGCAGGATATTGTGCAGGAGAGTATTTTGGAGATGTTCAGAGTATTTGACAGGCTCAAGAGGGCCGAGCGGTTCTGGCCCTGGTTGTACGGTATTACCTTTAATAAGATTCGCAGTCACTACGGGCGGCAGTGGCGCCACAGGGCGGTTTCGCTGTCCGGGGCGGGCTTTGAGGCTGCCCAGGCGAATGGCAAAGACGGTCTGGCGGATATGGTCAGCCTGGAGCTCAAGCAGATTGTCGTTAAATCAATGCAGGAATTGGAGCCTCGGCACAGGGCCGTTTTGACTATGCGGTGTTACGACCAGATGGCCTATTCGGAGATCGCAAGAATAATGGGCTGCAGCGAGTTCGGCGTCCGTGCGTTGTTTTACCGGGCCAAGAAGGCGCTGGCTAAGAAGCTGTCCGGCTACGGACTCGGCAAGAGCTCTCTGGTCGTGGCTTTGGCCGTGTTCGGGAAGATGACCGCTACGAGCGAGGCCGCTGCTGCAAATGTATCTGTAACGGCTGCGACCATCAAAGTGGGCGTGGCCGCTTCCCTGGCGGCGATGGCAACGAGCAAGACGGCGATCGTTGCTCTAACTGCCGCCGGCGTGATAGCCGCAGGCTCGATAGCGGTTGTATCTTCAGTTGAGAAAATTGACTCCGGGCCGCAGCGGACTGAGGCACAAGGTTCTATCGGCGGCGCAGGACAGGGGGCGAAGGCATCGACCGCTCTGCAGGAATGCTGGCATTTCTTCCCTGAGGGGCCGGGCGGAGTTGTGATGATGCGCTTAATGGAATCCGACCGCCCTGGCGGGAATTCCTGCTGCCGACGCCTCCAGAATCAACACGCCAACTACCGCTATGATAAGAATACTATCACAATCGACAATTCTCGTATGTACAATTCCGACCTTTCAGTTGTGAGGCTGCCGACGGACAGCACCGAATTGAGCCGGTTCATTTCTCAAGTTGAAGGCCGGCAGGGCGATATGGAACACATTGCCGGGGCAGGGATGGGTCTGCTGGTAATCTGCAAGCGCGACGGCAGCGGCGACAGCAGAATCTGGCGGATAGACCGCCATATGAATGTCCTCGAAGAGGAGTACTTCCAGTTTGACTGGCCCGGCAGCGCGAAGATCATTGATAATCGCGACACGATGCACAAGCGCGGCTGGACGTATTTCACAATCACCGGCCAAATCAACGGCCAGGAAGTTACGGGCGCAGGAAGGGTGCCGTTTGTCTATGAGGCGAGCAGGCTGCATTATCCCTGGGTGAAGATAGAGGTGGGCGGCAAGCTGACGATTGTGGACACCGGCGCGGAGGCTGGTGTTTACGATCGGGATGGAAGGGTGGTCGCAAGATACGCGGGCGGCAGCTTCTTCGAGGGGCTGGCCAGACCGTGGACGGGATTGCATACGATTGACGCCGTTCGGCGGGACGCGGCCGAGCAGCAGATTAGGTTTGAAACAAAACTCAGCGCAGGCCGGGACAAGGCGGAAGTGGTCCTGACCTGCGAAAATGTGAAGCTGGTCTATGGCATAGACCTGGAAAGCGACGTTGTTGAGCGGATAACATTCTTGGCAGACAACAATGGAGACCAGGACGCAATGGGAGATGTAAGGTTTTCTTACCTTCAGGAGATAGCCCCAGCAAGCGGTGAGTTTGCGGCGCCGAGGCCGAGAAGTTCAGCGAGGCAAAGTAGGGACCGGCTGGGGATTATTTGGCTTGCCAGATTAGCCGAAGGTAAATTAGGGCAGAAGTATTAGTGTTGTCGTTATCAGACTGTTCTGTTTTTTAAGGAGAGGCACTATGAAACGCTTATTGATTGTAATCTTGGTATTTGGTGCGGCTTCACCGGCCGGCGCTAGTTTGGTTGGTCACTGGCGATTTGACGAGGGCGGTGGAAGCGTTGCCTACGACTCAGCGGGGAACAATGATGGCGTTGTCTCCGGAGCGCAGTGGACAACCGGCCAAATCGGCGGGGCACTGGCGTTTGACGGCGTTGACGATTATGTCAGAATACCCGATGATGATAGCCTGAACCCGGTGAATGCAATTACCATCTCGTTCTGGGTTAATAACAGAGGAGGGCAGGCCGCGGGCATACAGAAGAGTGCTTACTGCCCCAACGAGAGCAATTCTCCAGGAAACTCGCGGTCGTACCATTTCGTTATCCATCCAAATACGGAGATTGTAGAACTGAGGATACACTCTTCAGTGAATACCGCGGACAGTATTTTGAGTAACGCTGAGGTTCCGCTGGACAGTTGGCATCTCGTCGTTGCGACCTTTGACCGCGGCCAGGCGGCAATATACATAGACGGCCAGTTGGACAAGTCGGAAATTATGTCCGTGTCATCCATAATGAACGATGTGCAACCTCTAATAATCGGCGGGATATGGAATTACTGCGGCGCGGATTATTTCGTCCCGACTATAAACGGCCTCATCGACGATGTGCGCATTTACGACCAGGCGTTGTCGGCCCAAGAAATTCAAGAGCTCTACGGGCAGGCTCAGGATGGTCTGGTTGCTCACTGGCGGCTTGATGAAGGCGGCGGGAGCGTTGCCTACGACTCGGCCGGCGACAATGATGGAGTCGTCTATGGAGCACAATGGACAACCGGCCAAATCGAGGGCGCATTGGATTTTGACGGCGTGAACGACTACGTGCAAGTCCAAGATGATCCGAGCCTGGACGGAATGGGAGAACTGACGGTTTGTGCGTGGTTCAAGCCGGAACAATTAGGCCGGTTTCAGAGAATAGTCTCGAAATGGGAAAACGGACCGCAAAGAAGCTATGTTCTGTCTCTTAATGACTTGAATAAGCTGGTCCTCGGGGCAGACTCGCGCCTGAATTTGATCCAGTGCGTTGGCGCGACGACTTTGGACCAAGACCGATGGTATCACGGCGCCGGCGTTTACGACCGAAATGGGTGCCGCGTGTTTATCGACGGGCGGCTCGATGCAACGGCCTACGAACCAGGCAGACTCGCAATCTATGCCGGAAGCCTCAATCTGAGAATTGGTGCTGAGCAGGATGGCAGCTACCCTTTCGGAGGCCCAATCGACGACGTGCGCATTTACGACCGGGCGTTGTCGGCCCAAGAAATTCAGCAGCTCTACGGGCAGGCTCAGGATGGCCTGGTTGCTCACTGGCGGTTTGACGAAGGCGGTGGAAGCATTGCCTACGATTCGGCCGGCGACAGCGATGGCGTTGTCTATGGGGCACAATGGACAACCAGCCAAATCGGCGGCGCATTAGACTTCGATGGCGTGAATGATTATGTTGCTTTGGGAGATACGGTGCGGGAACATCTCGGGACAAGCTATACAGTAGCGGCTTGGATTACAGTTGATACTCTCTCTTCAAGTCACGCGGTGGTCGCATACAGAAATCCTGCGTATGTGAGCGGTCCTCCGGTTCTTTTTCAGATTACCCAGGTGGATTCTGATATTCTCTTTGATGTGATAGATGATGCTCGTCACCGGGCAACAGCAATCTCAACCACCGCTCTTGGAGCCACCAACTGGTATTTTGTCGCAGGTGTCAGAGATGGTGATGCTGTGAATGTCTATGTCAATGGCGTCAAGGGAAGTCCAGGTTCCCAGCCACTGGGATCGATAAATGCGAACGATTTGAAAATAGGAGCGGTTCTGTGCTGTGGTGGACCAATGGCCCATTTCTTCAATGGCCGGATTGATGATGTGCGGATTTATGGTCGGGCGTTGTCGGCGGAGGAGATACGGGAGCTCTACGGTGCGGCGCCGCCGGCGGCTGTCTATCATATTGATGGCGTTGCCGGCAACGATTCGAATGACGGCCTGAGCAGGGAGACGGCGTTCAAGACCATCCAGAAGGGTATTGATGCCTCGGACGACGGAGACGAAGTCGTTGTCTGGCCGGGCTTGTATCAAGAGGCCATCAATTTCAAAGGCAAGGCGATAGCGGTTAAGAGTGCTGCTGAGCCGGCTGTGATAGAGGCAGCGGGAATGGACGCCGTTACGTTTCATGCCGGCGAGGGGCCGGGCAGCGTCCTGAAGAACTTCATCATCAGAAACAGCGGCATGGCCATATCGGCCAACTATGGCAGCAGCCCGACTATCAGCAACCTGACGATAGTTAATAACGACTTCGGCATAGCCGCCTACGAGGACTCCGACCCGAATGTCAGTAATTGCATCGTCTGGGATAACAAGTACGGCGACCTTTTTGGCTGCGAGGCCCGGTATAGTTGGGTGCAGCAGGAGCTTGAGCCGGACTTGTACGACCCGAATGGGGGCCTCGTCTCCCACTGGGCGTTCGACGAAGGCGCGGGCCTGATAGCCTACGATTCGGCCGGCAGTAATGACGGTGTTGTTTTCGGCGCCAAGTGGGCATCCGGCCAGCTCGGCGGGGCATTGGATTTCGACGGAGCAGACGATTATATCGAGGTGTCCGATAATGCCAGTCTCTCGCTGACGGGAGCTGTGACAGTGGGTGCGTGGATATGGCTCGATCCAGCTTGGTTGCCGCCCGGGCACGGCGGCGCGGGAGCAATTGTCTGCAAGCACAGGGACGTTACCGGCAAGGGCTACTCCCTCAGGGTGCAGGGGGACCGGCATCTTAGAGCGCTTCTTAACGGGAACGCCGTTGTGTCCCAGTTGCAGGTTCCTGTTGGCAGGTGGACTTATGTTGCCTTGACGTTCGAGAGTTCAGGTAGCAGGGTGGTTCTTTACATAAATGGGAGCGAGGATAGCAGCGCCTCCATAGCCGGCACTCTTACCGCTTCGGGCTGCGGCCTTCGAATCGGCGACCAGTCCTGTTACGCCGGCGGTACGGGGTCGGAGGTTTTTTATGGAACAATCGATGATGTGCGTCTCTACAATCGGGCATTGTCGGCGAGTGAGGTTTTGCAGCTTTATGAGCCGGTGGCTGGTATTGATCCATTATTTGCCGACCCGGCCGGCGGCGACTACCACTTGCTCAGTGAACGAGGTCGGTACTGGCCCGAGCACGATATTTGGGTTTTGGATCGTAAGACCAGCCCGTGCATAGACGGCGGCGACCCGGCGGTTGACCCGTCGGGCGAGCCTATGCCGAACGGCGGGCGCATAAACATCGGCGCGTACGGCGGGACGGTTCAGGCGAGCATGAGCGAATGGCCGATTGCCAGCGACTACAATCGCGACGGCAGAACAAATTTCGAAGACCTTGCCGTATTCTGCGAAGAATGGCTGGCGACTTTTCCGTGGGCCGACGGACAGGCGGTGCCCCCGGAGCCAGAGCCGGAGCCGGACTTGGCGCCTCCGACGCCGGATCCAATGGTGTGGGACCCGAGCGGGCTGCCTCACGATGTCTGGATCGGGCCGGATTCGACGTTTGGCTGGGCGGTGGCGATGACCTCAGCAGTGGCCAGTGATCCGAGCGGGCCTGTGCAGTATTACTTCGAGTCCCTGGACGCGCATGCCTACGACAGTGGGTGGATAGCCACAAAAACGTACACAACACCGGTAGTTGGCAGGTCGGCTCAGCTTCTGCGGTTCCGTGTGAAGGCGCGCGACGCCTATAATAATGAAACAGCCTGGTCGCCGGCGGAGTCGTCGCAGCCGCCGTCGCGTTAGGTTGAGTGACCAGCCAGGAGGTGAGCCTCCGTTCCCGGTTTCACGGTTCCCGGCGAATTTTTTGGAATTTTGTTGACGAGAAGACAAAAAGCAGGTAAAATTACCCCAAATAGGTTTGTAGTAACGACTGGCCGAAACGGAATTCGCAAAGGGAGGAAAAAAGTATCATTGGCCGGGTGCACAAGCTTGCCGGGGGAATATGCCTGCGGAGGGCGTTCACCCTCATTGAGCTTCTGGTCGTTGTCTCGGTGATCTCGCTTCTGATGTCTATTCTGGCGCCGGCCCTGAGCAAAGCAAGGCGGCAGGCCCAGGCGATAGTCGGGATGGGCAACCAGCGGCAGATTGTCAATGCCGTCAACCTCTTCGCTATGGACCACGATGGTCTGTACCCGGAATCGGTCGCCACCATAGGGACTGAGCCGTGGTGGAACTGGCAGGAGCCGACGGTGCTTATCGGTTATCGCGCCCGCAGCCCGCGTATGTACCGTTCTATGAGCGCCTATCTGCGGGCCTATCTTGAAGATGCCGACAGCGTGCACTGCCCTGGAGCGCCGCGAAGGCACACGTATATCAAGGAGGCCTGGGCCGCCGGCGATGACTGGGACAATCCTGAAACCGACCCTGTTCTGGATCCGCTAACCCAAGTTCACCAGTTATGAGGTGATTTTTCATTTATAGGCCCTGTAGAGGGCTTTTTGTGTTAAAGTCTATACTACACCTGGTTCAGAGTTTTGGGGGCTCGAACCCATGAGGGTCGGCCCA
>Ga0315288_10012868_pt1 | contig 10501 bp, 9 predicted proteins | sample YL17G11_20_MG_FD_203454 | JGI IMG/M metagenome (GOLD analysis project Ga0315288, IMG submission 203454) | Sediment microbial communities from Yellowstone Lake, YNP, Wyoming, USA - YL17G11_20 | ecosystem: Environmental > Aquatic > Freshwater > Lake > Sediment | place: USA: Wyoming | collected...
CTGCGTTTTCTGTATAAAATCGGCTATGAATTCGTTAAGTATCGGAGGGAGACGATTTACGACAAGACCAAGGAAAACCTCCTCGGCCAGTCCCTTTCCGCCACGCTTGAAATCAAGGAGCCCTGGGGAACCCTCCAGTCCTCGCTCGAGGGATCGCATTATTTTCATAATTTCAATTTTAACAGGCTGGCGTTATTCACCGAGCTCTCCTTCCGGATCTTCAAAGGTCTCGACCTGAATATCGACGGGATGTATGAGCGCATCCGGAATCAATTGGCCTTGGAAAAAGGCAACCGGACCCTGGATGAAATCCTTTTACGGCGAAAAGAGCTGCGGACGGATTATAACCTGTGGTTCTCTATCAGCTTGAGCTACACCTTCGGCTCGATCTACAGCAATGTCGTCAACCCGCGGTTCGGCGACTTGGGCGTCCTGAGGCACCACAATGAAGGATGGGATTGATGGGAAGCGTCTTGAAACGGGATCTTGGAGGGAAGGCCGGGCCGCGGCGCCCGCCTTTCCTCATGATCCGCTTTCACCTATAATGGAAAAGGAGGCCGATGAGAATCTTGGAAAAAAGAACGACAGCGAATTCGAGGTGAAGCTCGTTCGCCCGATCCGGGGACATGGATACACGATCGATGAAAGTCGGGAGATTTAGGTCCCTCGCCTTCAAGCTGACGATCTGGTACATCGTCATCCTGGGCATCATCATCGCCATTTCGGGGACGTTTCTCTATGAAGGATTCAAAAAGGGCCTGATGGCGGATACGGATGAGGAACTCCGAGAGATCGCTGAGGGAGTCAATACGGCCTGGCGGCAGCGCGGCGTCAGCTGGGAAGAAGCCCTGCGAAAAGCCGAGGAGGAATTCAGGGCTCACGATCCGTTCCTCCAAGCCGTCAAGCTGGCCGAAAACGGCGGAGGCGCCGTGGAAAGAATCTTCCGGACCGGGAAAATCCCTCCGGCCGCCCGGCAGAAAGGGATCGAATTCAAGATGCAGCCGTCATCGCCGTCCCGCATCCGTGGCGATCGCACCCTGCTTGAACGCCTCTTGACCAACCTGGTCGACAACGCCGTCCGCTATACGCCTGCCGGAGGGAACGTCTTCATGAGCGTTGAGGAAAGGGGCCCGTGGCTCGTCCTGACGGTCCGCGATACGGGAATCGGCATCCCCGAAGATTCCCTTCCGCATATTTTTGACCGGTTTTACGTCGTCGATCCGTCGCGTTTCAAGGAAAGCGGCGGTTCAGGGTTAGGGCTCTCCATCGTCAAATCCGTCGCCGACATCCACGGCGCCGTCATCGAGGTCCGGAGCCGGGTCGAAGAGGGAACGACGTTCACCATAAAGTTTCCGCTCAAGGAACGGAGAGTTTGATTTCGTGGCGGAGGCAGATAAAGAAAGGAGAAGAAGAAGCATGAAGCATCGATTCCTGATCTTGTTCGGGATGATCTTGATCTGTGCGGCCGTTCTTTCAGGAGCGGTTGGCGGTCAAAGCCTGGATGAAAAAATCCGGAATTTTCTCGATACCCATCGGCGCAGTTGGCGGGACATGAACGTTTCCGAAACGGACGGAAAGATTCTCTACGATCTGGTCCTCAAGAATAACTATAAGAAGGCTTTGGAGATCGGGACGTCTACCGGCCATTCCGGCATTTGGATCGCCTGGGCGCTCAGCAAAACCGGCGGCAAGCTCATCACCGTGGAAATCGACGAGGACCGCCACCAGGAAGCCGTAGCCAACATCAAGGAAGCCGGCCTTTCCGACTTTATCGATGCCCGGCTGGCCGACGCCCATGAACTCGTCCCAAAACTCGCCGGGCCATTCGATTTTGTCTTTTGCGATGCCGACAAGGAGTGGTACAAAAATTACCTTATCGCCGTCTTGCCCAAGCTCGAAGTCGGCGGATGTTTCGTCGGCCATAATGTCTCCGGCCGGGGCTGGGGCGGGACGGGGGAATTCTACGACTACGCGACAAGCCTTCCCAACCTGGAAACGACCCTCGATCCCCGAAGCCGGGGCGGCATCTCCATCAGTTATAAAAGGAAAGACTGAATCCATCTTTTTCGGCGGAATCTTCCATTGAGGAATTCAATACGATCAGGTCTCCTTGGTTTTCCGGCCGAACTTGCGCGAGACGTCGTCCACGATCGAATAGACGACGGGGACGACGACCAAGGTCAGGATGGTCGAGCTGGTCAGGCCGCCGATGATCGTGTATCCGATCGCCGCCCGGAAGCTCGAACTCGTCCCGAACCCGGCCGCGACCGGGATCATGCCCAGGATCATGGCCAGCGTCGTCATGAGGATCGGCCGAAGCCGGATCGATCCGGCCTCGATGATCGCTTCAAACCTCTTCATTCCCCGCCGCCGCAAGACGTTCGTAAAATCGATGAGCAAAATGGAGTTCTTCGTCACCAGCCCCATGAGCATGATCAAACCGATGAAGGCGACCATGTCGAAGAGCTTGTTGGCCAAGAGAAGCCCGAGCACCGCACCGATGATCGAAAGCGGCAAAGCCAGCATGATGACGAAAGGTTGGACGAAGGACCCGAACTGCGAGGCCAGGACCATGTAGACGAAAACGACGGCCAAGGCCAAGGCCAGGCCCAAGGAAGCGAACATCTGCTGGTTCATTTCGACCTGGCCGCCGAACTCATAGGTCACGCCCGGTGGAAAAGGAATCGCGGCCAGTGTGGAGTTGACTTTCTGGGTAATCTCATTCAGGGCCCTCCCCTTGAGGATGTTCGCCCCGATCATGATCTGGCGCGTGCGGTTGGACCGCCGGATTTGGGTCGGACCGTTGACGATTTGTAGCGTGCCCACCTGGTCCAAGGTGATGGTCCCGCCCCGCATGGTCGGGATGAAGACCCGGCCGAGTTTTTCCACGTTGCCGCGAACGTCTTCCGACGCCCGGACCCGGATATCGATGAGCTTTTCGCCCTCGCGGTATTTGGAGGCCAGGTCGCCGTCGACAATCGAGCGCATCACCGCGGCGATCTGGGCGGTGCCCGTGCCGAGCCGGGACGCCCGTTCCCGGTCGACCCGGATTTGAATCTCGGGCTTGGGGGGCCGGTTGTCGCTGTTGACGTCGACAAGCCCGCTGATGCCCTGGAGCGCCAGCTTGACTTGATCTCCGGCGGCATAGAGGCCGGCCAGGTCCGTCCCCTTTAAACTGATTTGGATGGGAAGCTGCTGCACAGCGGCGAACGCCGCGCCGCCCATGGAGGAGGCTTCCTGGAACGTGATCGTCACGCCCGGAATGTTCATCAAATGCGGCCGGAGCTTATCCTGATAGTCCCGGGATTCCTTCATCGAAATCGTCAGCTTCACGTTGATCGTGGCCACGTCGGAGGAGCCGTCGGTCGACCCCACGACTGCCGCTACGTCGCCGACCTCGGGCTGGTCCTTCAGAATTTTTTCGATTTGGCGGACAATCCTATCCGTCTGGTCCAGGGAACTTCCGGAAGCGGTTTGGACCACAATGTTGAACTCCGGACGCTCGCCGTGCGGCGTGCCTCCCGTTCCGACGACGGTGAAGAGATAGACGCTCACCAGGAAAACGGCCATCGTGGCCGCGATTATGGTCTTGCGATGCAGCAGGGCCCAGCGCAGCAGCGGACGATAATTATTGCCCAGCTTCTCGTAGGCACTGGAGACGAGATGCTCCAAACGCCAGGACAGCGTTTTTTTGCCGTTTCGCTCGGTCTTCTTGAAGAAATGGGCCGAAAGCATGGGGGCGAAGGTGAAGGCCTCAAACAGGGAGATGAGGACGGCGGCCGCAACCGTTATTCCGAACTGGCGGAAGAATTTTCCGGCAATGCCGGTGGTGAAAGCGACGGGAAGAAAGACGGCGACGATCGTCAAGGTCGTGGCTGTGACGGCCAATCCCACTTCGGACGTGCCCTCGCTGGCCGCCTTCATCGGGTCCTGGCCGAGTTTGTCCATGTGCCGGAAGATGTTCTCCCGGACGACGATGGCGTCGTCGATTAGCAGTCCGACCGACAGGCTCAAGGCCAGCAGGGTAATCATGTTCACGGTGTAGCCGAGGACGCTCATGACGGCGAAGGCGGCGATCAGGCAGACGGGCAATCCGGCCACGGTGATCAGCGTATTGCGCAGATCGCCGAAGGAAAAGAGGACGACGAGGCCGGCGAAGAGAATGCCCAGGACGAGCGTTTTGAGGACGTCGTCACGGGATTCCTTGATCTGGGCCGAGGAGTCCGTGGAGGTGCGGATGTCCAAATCGGGATTGGCCTTCTTGACGGCCTCGATCATCTTGTTGACTTGGTCGGCCACCTTGACCGTATTCGTCCCCGACTGCTTCTGGACGATGAGCGAGACGCATTCCCGGCCGTTGATGCGGGAGATTGTTCGCTTGATCTTGAAATCGTCCTTGGCCGAAGCGACGTCCTTGAGGTAAACGGGGTTGCCGCCGACGTTGGCCACGACAATGTCCAGCATCTCGGCGATGCTCTTGAATTCGGCCTTGGTCCGGATCAGGAAATCCTGGGTTTTACCCGTGACCCGGCCGGCCGGCAGGTTGAGGTTTTCGCCCCGGATCGCCTGCGTGACTTGGGCGATGGAAATCCCCTGGGCGTTCAGCCGGTCAATGTTGACCTCGACCTGGATTTCCCGTTCCTGCCCGCCGATCAGGTCAACGGAACCGACCCCGTCCACCTGCTGGATTTGGACTTTAATGTTATCGTCGACGAACTGGCGGACGTCCGACAGGCTCATCCGGCCGCTCTTGCTCAGGATGGCGTAAGAAGCGATCGGGATCGCCGAGGGATCGAACTTGTTGATGACGGGCTCGATGATCTCCCGGGGAAGCGTGTTCCGGATACCGGCGACTTTCTCCCGGACCTCGGTCGCGGCCGTTTGGGCGTCCTTCTCCAGGACGAAAGCGGCCAGGATGAGGGAAACGCCCTCGGAGGACGTCGACGTGATTTTATCGATGCCGTTGATTGTGCTCAGGACGTCCTCGATCGGCTTGGAAACCTGGGTTTCCATTTCTTCGGGGCCCACACCGGGGTTGGCGATCACCACCGCGACATAGGGAAGAGAAACGTCGGGCATCAAATCGACGCCGAGCCGCGAATAGGAGAGAACGCCCACCACCACCAGGGACAGAATGACCATGGTTATGAAGACGGGCTGTTTGATCGAAATATCGGCGATTCTCATGGCGGGCCGCTCCTTACTTCTGGGCGGCCGGGCGCTCGACGACCTTGATCTTGTTCTTATCGTTAAGCTGGCCGGCGCCCGTCGTCACGATCCTCTCGTCGCCCTTGAGCCCGGAGAGGATTTCAATCATATCGCCGACGACGGAGCCGACGGTCACCGGAGCCATCAGGGCCTGGCCGTCGCCGACGAGGAAGACGTATTTCTGCCCGCTCCGGTCGACGACGGAACCGAGGGGAACGACGAGCGCCGTCCTCCGGCTTTCGACCCATTCGACCTCGGCGTACATTCCCGGCTTGAGACGATGGGCCGGGTTGGGAACGCTCAGCTCGACGTCGATCGTCCGGTTGACGGCGTTGGCCACCGGGCTGATGTTGGTCACCCGGGCGTAGAAGGTCTCGCCGGGATAAGCCTCGAGCCCGACCTGGGCGGGCTGGCCAAGCGAGATGAAGCGGATCTTCTTTTCATCGACCGCGGCCACGACCTTGACCGTATCCACGTCGACGAGGTTGAGGATGGGGGAATTGGAGTTGACGGTCGCCCCCGGATTCAACAGGATCCGGGAGACCACGCCCTTGGCGTCGCTCTTGACTTCGTACGGTTTATAGTCGTATCCCACCTCGTCGCGGTTGACGATGCTGACGACCTGGCCCGGCTGGACGACGCTGCTCATTTTGACCAGGTTATTGGCAATCTTGCCGCTGACCTTGGAGAAGATGGACACTTCGGCCTCGGACTGGAGGCTGCCCGACGAGTGGATTTTTTCCTCGATGGTGATCTTGGAAGGCAGAACGGCCTCCACCGGAACGATCATCACCGGGGCCGGCCGGCTCGCTTCCTTCTTCTTGGCCTGGATGTTCTGGTTGGCCCGATAGCCGATGAAGGCGGCCAGGGCGATCAGGATGAGAACAATGAAGATTCTTCCGATTCTCATAGCTTTCTCCCGCAAGCACGATAGAGATTGTATTTGCTCAAGGTATGATTGTAGACGAGTTGCAGGGCGTTCAGCCGCGCCCCTTCCAGGGAATTCTGGGCGTCGATGAGCTCGGTGGCGCTCAGGAGCCCGTTCCGAAAACGCTCGTCGGCGATGCGCAGGGTGTCCTCGGCCTGTTTGATTTTCAGGCGTTCGATCTCGAGTTTTTGCTCGGTCACATTGATGTCGGCCAGCGCCGACTGAACCTCCATGCCGACCGTTCGCTCCAGGTCGGTTTTGCGCAGTTCCACCGCCCGCAGCCCGGACTCGGCCTCGGCCACCTGGGTCCTGGTCCGGAACCCGTCGAACACGGGATAACTCACCGACACGGAGGCCGTCCAGTTGCCCCGGATTTTTTTCATATCGGGCATGTAGCCGTTGCGAAACTGGTAGTTGAACCCGGCCACGACCACCGGCTTGTCGGCCGTCTTGGCCAGCTCCACCGAGGCCCGATTAAGGTCGATCTGGTGTTTCCATTGCTGGAACTCGACGCGGTTGGCTAGGGCCTCCTTGATCAGGGCGTCCGCGGCGAAGCTCGCCGGCTCGAAAACGAACTCGGCCGACGGGTGGAAAGGGGCTTCCGTATCCCGGCCGGTCAGGGCGTTGAAGGCGATGCGGAACTTGTCGATGGCGTTCAGAAAATCCAGCCGCTGGGCTCGCATCGTGCTGATCTGGACCTGGAGGAGGTTGATATCAAAGCTCGAGGCCAGGCCGGCGTCGTACCGCTGCCGGGCCGTCTCCAGTTTCTTTTCGAAGGCTTTGACATTGTCGTCCAGGACCTTGATCGCTTCCTGGAAGAAGACCGTTCCATAGAAAAGCGGGACAACCTGGTAGGACAGCAGGTGTTTGGTCATGGCCACGCCGTCGGTGGCCAGGTCCAGGCCGGCCTTGCTCATCTCGATCATCCGGGCCGTCCGGCCCCAGTTGAAGACCTGTTCCAGGACCGAGGCCCGCAGGTCATAATTGTTGGGCAGGCCGAATTGGAATTTATAGATCTTGCCGAAGAAATCGAAGCTCATCTCGCTGAAGAGGCTCATCCGGGCGTAACTCCCGGCGACGCTGACCTGGGGCAGGTACTGGCTTTTGCTCTCGCCGATCTTGAGCTCGGCCCCGGTCATGGACTCTGCGGCGATCTGCACCTGTTGGTTGTTCTTCAGGATCAGGTCGACTGCATCCTTAAGCGTCATAGCGTCCTGGGCGGAACTCGTCGCCGGCCAAAGCAGGACGGCGGCGAGCCCCAAAATCCGTATGCATTTCCTCATGATCGATCCTCCACGATTCGTTTCATCAGGTCGAGAAAGAAGCGCGCCGCCGCGCGGGCTTCCGCCTTGTTCCCTTCGAGAAGCTTGAAGCCGATGCCGATCTGCAGCGTCTTGAGGAATTTTATGATTTCCTCGAAGCCGAACGGGAGCCCCTCGGCGACGATGCGGGCTTTCAGGATTTTCTTGAGCTCCCTCGCTTTCTCGTTCTTCCGCACCAGCTTCCACAGAGCGGACGATCCCTCCGGGCGGAACCCGCCGCAGAGGGTCGGCAGGAACATCTTCAGGTAGGCGACGTTCTCGTCGAAGTAGTCCAGGTAAAACTCGGTCCATTTCTCGAGAATCTCGAGAAACGTTTCCGTGTCGGAGATGCGGCGCAGGAGTCCTTCGTGGACCTTGCGCATTTCCCGTTCCAAGAGATGGAAATAGATCTCGTCTTTGCTCTTGAAATAATAGTAGAGCGTCCCCTTGGCCAGTTCGGCTGCTTCGGCGATATCGTCCATGCGGGCGTAATGGTAGCCCTTTTCGGCGAAAACCGATTCGGCGGCCTTGATGATCACGGCCAGCCTGGCCCGCTCCTCCCGCTCCCGGCGCTCTTTGGTGCCCATGCCCGTATTCGTCCTCCGTTACGGCGACTGTTTTTCTCGCGAATCCCTCGATTCGGCCAATTGGTCAATTTTTAACTAGTGAGTCATAATAGGAGGGTTTGGCGCCTTTGTCAAGAGGCAAAGGCCGCGATCGCCGAAATCAGATCCGATTCCGCCTTAAACTCAAAGCAATAAGAATCCCGTTTGTTCGCAAGTTCTACATATGAAATCCTGTTGCAAGGAATTGTGGTTCAACGTGCCCTCGCGCCTGGGGTTTCTCAACATCACGCCCCTTGTCGAAGAATGTCTTCGAGAAAGCGGCGTCCACACATCGTTGCGAGGAGCGAAGCAACGTGGTGATCTCATGCCCTTCCCGAGGCATCATGAGATCACCACGGCCCTTCGGGCTTCGTGATGACCTGCGGTCACCTCCTTGACGATCGGAAGAAAGCCTTTTGTCGATTCGTCCGACCGTTCATCGAATAAACCTATTTTTTTCTTCTTCCCGGGTCGAGAATCGTAATGCCAAGAAAGGAGTTCTCATGAGAGTGATGAAGATCGTCATGATTCTTGTCCTTCTGTTGTTGAGCGCATGGGCGCTGCTTTTATCTTATCAGGGCCCGACTCGCCTCTCGTCTCATTCGGCCGCGGCCGATGAAATCGTTAAGCGGTTCATCCAGGCCAGCGGCGGCTCCGAGTTGACGAAGATCGGGACGGAAAAGCGGAAGGGCACCCTCATCCGGGGAAGCAGCGGGCCGGTTCCCTTCGAGACGAGCGCCGCGGCCTCGGGAAAGTGGCATTATCAACAGGTTTTCGCCTACGGAGACCGGGTGAGCTACGGATTTGACGGCCGCCATGCCTGGACTCAGGACACCGCGGGAGTCGCGGGATTGCCCCCTGAGGAGCGGCTCGACCTCGTCCTTCTCCTCGACATCCAGGCACCGCTCAAGCTGGAACAGCTTTTCCCCGAGATGACGGTCAAGGGATCCGAGAGAATCGGCGAGAAGGAAGCCATCCTCCTCTCGGTTGTATCGGAGGAAGGCATCGGCTCGGAGCTGGCCTTTGACAAGGCGACCGGATTATTACTTCGAGCCGGAGATCTTTTCTTCGAGGACTACCGGGAGGCGGGAAAGGCGAAACGGCCGTTCCTCGTCTTCTTCGGGAAAGACGGCGGCCAGGATTCCCTCCGGCTGAAAATGCAGGTTTCGGAGATCCGGCAGGACGTTGACGTCGACGACTCGATTTTTTCAAAGCCGGCCTGCCCTCTGCGTCCCGTCCCGCCGCTGTTGTATAAATTGAGAAAGGAGGCCCCGCTCGGCCGCGAATCGCTGGAGGCCTGCGTCGGCGTCTACCAGTCGAATAGTGACCCGAACGTTTTTTACACCGTCACAACCCAGGGGCCCCATCTCATGATCGAACGGACGGGCTGGGGGACGAGAATAGAAATCCGGCCGGAGTCGGAGACGGATTTTTTCATGCGGTTTCTCAACCGGGAGTTCCACTTCGTCAAAGACGCGTCCGGCCGGGTCACGGGGCTTGAGCTCGGGCCGGACCGCGCCCAAAAAGCGAAGAAAATCAAATAGATAGGATCGACGAGGAGGCGCGACAATGGACCGCAAACAATTCATGAAACACTCTCTGCTGGCCGGCCTGGGCTGCTGCGGCGCGGCCCTGGGATTCAGCCGAAGCCAGGAAAACCCGGAAAGGCGGGCCGTCACCTTGACCGAGGACCTGACCCGGCGCATCCGGGACGGAGCGAAAAGCCCGGACTGGAGGAAAATGGAAGAAGCCGCGATGAAGTTCAAAGCCATGATGGATCACATGGATGAGATCCTTGGCGAGGAGACGAAAATCAAAATCCTCAACGCCTGTGGGCGGTCCTGTTTCAGCAACGCTTACGGTGTGGCCGATGAGCGAAAGCCGACCCCCGAGCAGGGAGAGGCCTACCTGAAGAACCTGGAAAAAAACGGCTTTGAAGTCCGGCGCGAGAAAGAAACAATCACGGTGTTTTACCGCTGGGGGACCAAACAGAATCCCTACGGGTTGAGCATGCAGGAGGGCTATTGCATGTGTCCGATCGTCGAGTCGGGCGCCCCGGGAATGTCTAAAAGCTACTGCAACTGCTCGGCAGGCTATGTCAAGGAAGCGCTCGAGCGGGCCACCGGCAAGACCGTCCTCAAAGCCGAGGTCCTCGAGTCGATCCTGCAGGGCGGGAAGGATTGCCGGTTCAAAATCGTGCTGAAGGCCTGAGGCCGGAGCGGGCACGGAAATCTGCCAGGAGATTCATTGTAAAGATGAAAGTCATTTCGGCGGCAGCGTCAATGTTGCTTGTGATTCCCAGCCTCGCTTTCGATTGCACAACAGTCATCAAAGCCAAGGGGACTTCCATTCTTGCCGGCTTCAATCTGGATGGTTCTCTTCCATTTGGTATGGGTAGCGATCAGAGCAGGGCAAGAAGAGTCTTGCTCCCACCCAGGGTTTTTAACGCCGTTCCCTCA
>Ga0315288_10012869_pt1 | contig 10501 bp, 4 predicted proteins | sample YL17G11_20_MG_FD_203454 | JGI IMG/M metagenome (GOLD analysis project Ga0315288, IMG submission 203454) | Sediment microbial communities from Yellowstone Lake, YNP, Wyoming, USA - YL17G11_20 | ecosystem: Environmental > Aquatic > Freshwater > Lake > Sediment | place: USA: Wyoming | collected...
CAGGGTAAAACTAATAATGAATGAAGGAAAATCTGCTTTGTCTGAGCGGATCCTGAATATAAGGATATCACCTCCGTGGTGGAGAACCATGCTGGCATATTGTTTATATACTGTTCTTATTGGGGCAATCGCAATATTAATTTATAAGGCGATTACAAGAATCAACAGATATAAAAATGACCTTGCAATTGAAAAGAAAGTGAATGAACTTAAGCTCCAGTTTTACACCAATATATCTCATGAGATAAGAACTCCTCTGACTCTTATAATAGGTCCCCTTGAGGATATGATGGCTGAGAAGACGCTTCCGTCCGGCAAAAAACTACAGATGGGGATAATGCTTAAAAATGCAAGGAGGATGCTGCATCTTACAAACCAGCTGCTTGACTTCAGAAAGATCCAGAACAATAAGATGATATTAAAGATCAGAGAGATTGATATAGTTGCGTTTACAAGGGAGATCTTTGAAAGTTTCGGGCCGCTTACACGACATAAGGGAATAACCTGCACCCTGAATTCGGATTTTGAATCCTTCAAAGTGTTTGCAGATCCCAATAAGCTTGACATAATGATCTACAACATCATTTCCAATGCCATCAAATTTACAAGCACAGGAAAAGCAGTCTTGGTCAGGATCGCCGGATCGGAGAAGACAAATTCTATCGACATTTCTGTAACTGACGAGGGACCCGGGATCCCTCAAAAAAGCCTTTCAGACATTTTTACCAGATACACAATTCTCAGCAGCCAGGATCTTGCCGGAACTGGAATAGGATTATCCCTTTCGTACGAACTTGCACGATTACACAAAGGTGATATACTTATTTCTTCAACCGTTGGCAAGGGAAGCACGTTTACGATCAGGCTTCTGAAAGGTAATGATCATTTTCTGAATGCTCCGGGAATAGATATGGATGAAATGGTCTCTTCCCTCACTGAATATACCCATTCAAGGGTTTTGGAAGAGAATGCGGAGAACGACAAGCAGATGCCGGTCTCTGACCCGGCAGACAAGCACGTTATGCTTGTTGTGGAGGATAATAATGAAATACTGGATTATATCTGCCAGTCGCTAAAGTCATTTTTCACAACCATCGGAGCAAAGAACGGCGAAGAGGGTCTTCATCTTGCAAATACTCTGAACCCTGATATAATTATTACAGACATCAGGATGCCGGGAATTGATGGTATGGAAATGACAAGGCTGCTTAAGGAGGATTTTGTAACCAGCCATATTCCTGTAATAATGCTTACCTCAAAAGGTGATCTTAAAGATCAGATTGAAGGAATAGAAACCGGGGCTGAGGCATATATCGTGAAACCATTCAATATGGAATACCTGAGAACTGTGGCTGCTAATCTTCTAAATCAGAGGGCAAGGGTCCTTGCCTATTTTCTGAATAATAAGGCAGATGATGCAGAAACCCTTAAAATAAGCTCAAAGGATGGAGAGTTTCTAAAAAAGATAATAAAGTATGTTCAGGAAAACTATGCAATTGATTTTCAAATTAACATTCTTGCCGATCATTGCAATGTAAGCCGGACTGTTCTCTACAACAAGATTAAGGGTCTCACAGGATTCAGTCCTATGGAATTCATTCGAAGGATGAAGATGGATATTGCTGCCAGGCTTCTGGATAACGGGTACAATGTTTCAGAGGCAGCTTATAAAACAGGATTTTCTGATGTCAAATACTTCAGTAAGCTGTTTAAGGCTCAGTTTGGTCACTCACCGAGCAGACACAGAATAGAAAAATGACCGTCTCCAGTCATCAAGAAAAAGAAATGTATTAATTTTAGAAACTGATTTAAGATAAACAACAAACTATAAACCTATAATCATTCAGAACCAGTACTATGAAAAAATCACACTCAAGAAGAGAATTCTTAAAATTATCAGCAGCCGGGACACTGGGAGCAATAGTTGTATCACAGTATGGCTGCGGGAAAGCTGCTCTGCCCGGAATAGGGCTTCAGTTGTACACTATCCGTGATGCGATGGCAGTGGATGTATCGGGATCGTTGCAGAAAGTTGCCGATGCCGGATATAAATATCTTGAACTTGCCAGCTATGCTGACGGCAAGTTTTACGGCTATGAACCTGCAGAATTTAAAAAGCTGGTAAACGGCATGGGGATGGAGATCCTCAGCAGTCATACCCAGGTTGAGGCAGCAGGGATAACCCTTGATAATGCAGAAAAAATGGCTGTAGATCATGCCAAGATCGGTGTTAAGTACTGTATACAGCCATGGATTGTTGAAGAAGCACGGACAACAATTGCAAGCTATCAGAAGATGGCAGCTGACTGGAACCAGGTTGGCGGAATAATGAAAGAACACGGGATCCAGTTCGGATACCATAACCACAATTTTGAGTTTGACGTCGTTGAGGGCAAAATACCGTACTTTGATGTTATGCTGGCAGAGCTCGACAAAGATCTTGTTACTATGGAGATCGACCTGTTCTGGACAACCAAAGCCGGTCGCGACCCGATTGATATATTTAAAAAGTATCCCGGAAGGTTTCAGCTTTTCCACATGAAAGATATGTATACCCGTGAAGCTCCTTATTTTACGACAGTCGGTGAAGATGATTTTGCCCCCGTAGGTGCCGGGATAATTGATTTCAAAGCAATACTGGCTGCCAAGGATTTAGCCGGTATGAAATACATGGTTGTTGAGGAGGATTTAAGCAAGAACGGAACACCGTTTGATGATATTAAAACAAGTATAACGAATCTGAAAACAAAAATCCTAGTTTAAAGATTCTCTGCCCTTAAGAAAAGTTCGCCCCCCTTCCCCCCTGAAGGGGGGTTTTTATATAAAATCTATTCTGCAGTTTTAAAACCAACCACAATCTGGGGTTCTGTCTGAAGCAGGTCAAATACTATCATTTCGTTTGTACCCTGCCTTAAAAATGAGGCCGGACAATAGAGCCTTTTTTGCGGTCCGATTGACCAGTACCTTCCAAGATTATGTCCGTTTACCCATGCTATTCCTTTCTGGAAATTTGACATATCGAGGAAAGTATCACCGGCAGCCCCAAGAAAGAAGTTGCCTTTAAAGAAAATACCCTTCTTTCCCGGATTCCTGTTGGATGATCTCAGGTTGTAAATGAATTTTTCATCCATTGGCAGGTTGTATACCTTCCAGTTCATCAGGGTCATCCCGTTTAAAGTTACCCTGTCAGTGATCCCTTTCCTGTCGATAAGGTTCTGGGCAAAATTTATACGGCCCATCCCTTCAACAAGTATCTCAAGAACAGGACGGGCGGCTTTGCTCTCAGGGATATCTATAGAATTGATCCCCTCCCTCCTGTTGAGAGTGCCAACGCATTCACCGTTAAGAAATACAGTTGCATAATCGTGCAGATCTGTGACAGTTAGTTTTCCCTTCTTGTGACCAATAAGTTCGGTAGTGTAAAGGATGAAACCATAATCCTGATTATAAGCCTCAAAAGGTTTAGGCTGAACCGAATTTACAGGTTGCGGAAGATTGTCCCAGACTGACGAAAAAGTTGTAAGACCTATTGAAGGTATTTCATATGCAGGAATTGGTTCGGGAATGGGTGGAAGCTTCTTTCCCTTGGGCAGATACGAACCCAGAAGTCTGCGCAGTGCCATATATTTTGCTGTAGGCTGTCCCTGTTCATTTATCGGAGCATCATAATCGTAGCTTGTAACATCCGGTTCATAACCCTTACCACCTGAATTGGCTCCGGCTGTATAGCCGAAGTTTGTGCCTCCGTGAATAACATACAGGTTAAATGACTTCCTGTTATCCATCAGGAATTTTATCTCTTTCAGTAAATTTGTCGTATCGGTCTTTGCCCATTTTTCACCCCAGTGTGTAAGCCAGCCAGGGTAAGTTTCAGAACTGAATACAGGCACCCCCGGATTCATTTTACCAGCAAGCTCAAAATGAGAGAGCTGGCTTCCCGAATCAAGTCCAACTGCACATCCGGGCAGAGTTCCTGCTTCGAGCATATAAGTAGTTGGGCCGTCACCTGTAAAGAACGGAACGTCAATTCCATTTTCCACCCAGACATCCTTCAGCCTTGCAATATAATTCCTGTCATTGCCAAAACTGCCATACTCATTCTCGACCTGCATCATCAGGACAGGCCCTCCATTAGTTATAAGGTAAGGCTTGATAACCGCTGCAAGCTTTGCCATATAGCGCTCCGCAGCTGCCATATACCTTGGATCCATGCATCTGAGCTTTATATCCGGGATCCTGAGAAGATAAGGAGGTATTCCGCCAAATTCCCATTCAGCACACACATATGGTCCGGGACGCACGATAAGCCATAATCCCTCTTCCTGAACAATCTTAAAGAACTCACCGAGATTACGGTTTTCACTTTCAAAGTCAAAAACACCCTCCTGCTGTTCGTGATAATTCCACATTATATATACGCCTATTGTATTGCATCCCATCGCCTTCGCCATCCGGATCCTGCTTTGCCAGTAATTTGCAGGGATACGTGAGGGATGCATTTCACCACTTATAATCTGAAATGGATTCCCGTCCAGGAGAAACTCAGTTGTCCCCAGTGAAAAAGTATGCCTGGGCCTTTGTTTCTGGGAAAACCCAGCCATTGTTAATAAAATAACAGTTAAAAAGGTTAAAATCAATTTTTTAGACATAGCTTTTATTTTATTATTTGGTAAGAATAACTGCTGTCCTTGAAGAATATTTAGATGAAGTTACTTTAAAAATATATACGCCGGCAGGAAGGCTAAGTGATGACAGATCGATCATTCCCGGATTTCCTATGGTAGCATGCTTAATTAAACTGCCGGTAGCGGAAAATAACATCAGATCCACATTACTCACCGCTTCATCAGTGACCAGCTGAATTGTAACAATTCCGGCTGTAGGATTTGGATAGGCAATCAGGGATCCTTTATTCCCGTAATCAGTGGGTTCATCGGAAGAAAGAACATTATCGGCAAACGGGGTCCCGTCTTTAATAACTGACAATGTCCAGTATGAATAGTCTACCGGAGAGCCTGAAGGATTGATTTCCTTAGATGAAAGCGAGAATCCTCCACCATCAGCTTCCCAGGGCCATGGAGACGAATCATCATAAACAAAATTGAATATTTCCGCTCCTTTTGGATCACTCAATAAAACCTCTTCTCCTGTATTAGAGAAATTCCCCTGGAAATTTCCTGAAGGCAACATTCCGTAAAAGTCAAAGAATTTTTTTGGTTTGGATGCGATCACATAAAACTGTTTTGGAGGCAAAAGGTTTTTTTCAGGGAAGGTGTAATGAACTGCCGAATCAACAACAAGTCCGCCAAGACTGATCGAATTATTTCCGGTATTCTTAAATTCAAGAAATTCAAGATCCTGTCCTTCTGTTGTATCTGAGCCTGAAATAAGGTCGGGAGGATGATAATGCAGTTCAGTGATCCTGAGGTTGCTGTAATCTTCGTCCTGCTTTATAAAATTGACCTGCTGCAGGGCACTCCACTGACCATTTGATAAAACCCTTGCTTTGATCTGTGCCGAAGCGCTAACGTTTAAATTGATATCATTAAGCGAAAACAGTGTTCCCGTATTTATCCCGCCTCCCGTTTTTCTTGGATCGGTTCCGTTAAGAGTATAATATATAGTGCCTGAGCTGTTGGGATTTTCAATTACAATTGAAAGAGGTGAAGTAAATATAATGTCGGTTTCATTCAGAATGTTCGCCTGATTTCTGATGACAGGGGCCTGAATTAAAGGATAAAGACCGGCTTGCTTCAGCTGATCGATAACAATGTTTGTCCGCAGTGGAATGAATCTGTTTCTTATCTTTTCTATTTCGGGGATCCATTGATTATTTTTTGTGTAAGGGGCCCCTGTTCTTTTTGAATCACCCCACCTGGCAGATTCTGCAATTACCGCAGCATCTACCTCAATGATTCTTTTATTCAATCGTTTCAGAGCACTGTCAGGCGAGAAAACGCCGTTAGCCGAGAAATGTTTCCATGCCCTGTCAGCAAATCTGATACGGTATTCAGGATTAGCAGAAAGCATAAAATGAAGCCACTGGGGATGGAATCTTGTTATATCACTTACTTCCATTCGCAAATTATCAGTCCTGGTACCGATATTGACCCTGTCCTCATACAATCCCATCCCTGGAGTATGAACCTCGTCAAAAAGTGAGTGTTCGGCATCGTGGATGAAGAAGGTAAAACCTTTAGATTTGTCGGTCCTGTTATCAATAGCATAAAAATTATTTGCTTTTTTATTTTGCATGAAAACAGCGGTTGGAGCATCAAAATTCCCGGTATAGAAAATTACCAACATAAAATCAATAAGATTATCCAGATCAACCATTATTTCACCACCTTTTACCGGTTTGCCGTTTTCATTCTTTCCTTCAATTTTGAAATAGTCGGAATTAGCTGTGAAGCCCTTTTGACACATACTATAGAGTTTCTGCCACGATTCGATTGATCCGTCTGTCACTTCAACCAGATAACCATTTTCAGTATTAACCTTCACTACGTCAAACTCCTCCTCGTTACCTCCAAAGTATGATTCAGCAAATCTGGCTTCTGACCGTTCCTGGGATTGGAAAAGGCCCCAGTACATTCCGTTAAGGTAAAGATGATAATACCTGCTTCGTGTATATGGCTGGTTCATATCGCGCTGGGTATCGCGCGAAAAAACTTCACGGACCATTGAATTGTTAATACTGCCATTGCTCCAGGCATAGTTCTGTTCAGCTCTCAGATCTATTTTGTCAAATTCGTCAACACCTTCATCCCCAAACAAAGGGTATCTCAGTTTATCATTACCATATTTCTCCCTGAAGAAGAGTCTGAATGCGTGTTTTGGGAATTCATCACGACGGCTATATCCGCCCCTGATCCGCAATCCAGCATTAACATTAAACCCTGGAGTACCATCAGGATTAATAAGTTCGGCACTGCATTCCCTCTCCCATTCAAGACCATGTCCCATAGCATTCACATATATTCCTGAAGCAGGATCAAACAGGTTCTTTAGATCTGTGATAATTGATATTGAGGGGATCCCAAGCAAAGAACTTCCTATCTGTCCTGAGTATGCCGGATCATTTACCACATCAGGGTCCATTGCCAGATCAATGAGCTGACCATTAACATCCATTGCCGGCCAGCCTCCACCCGGCCATTTTTGTGATCTCACTTTATCTGTAAAAACATAGGTCCGGGATGTTGATATTGACGGTTTATATCCTGGTTTACTGACAGATGCCCTCACAATTACTGAAGGGGTTGAAGGCCTGCCGCTGATGTTGTCAGGATCAATCAAAACTATTACCGGCTGACCGGATGTAAAGCCGGTCGTTGAATTCTGAGGATTACTGCCATCAAGGGTATAGGTAATCTGTGCCGCTGCGTCAGTCGAAGATAGTACCAGGTTAAATGGATTTTCAAAGAAGCCTGATTGTACTGAAAATTCTATTCCTGCAGTATCAATCAACTGGGGAAGGTTCTTCTCTGCATGAATGTCGATATCAAGATAGAAATCACTACTTGTGAGACTTACATTAAATCCCTGAACGGCAATATAATTTATCCCGTCTGAAAGGTTCAGAGAACTGGTGGTGATTGTGTATTCGATTCCGGTTCCTGATTCATGGTTTGCCGGGGCAACGCTGTTGTATTTAGGGCTGGAAGGGGCATTACTGGCAAGTGCAACACTTCCGTTGATCCAGATTATGAATCCGTCATCATAATCGGCAGTTATTGTTATCTCTTTAATCAGATTCTTATTGGAGCACTCAAAAGAGGATCTCAGAAAAACTGTGGTATAATTGTTCTGCATGTCTGAAAGCTCGGTTCCGCCTGTCCCGTTTCCGTATCTGAAAGGAGCCTTGCCTTTGGTCCATCCGGAGTAATCAAATCCGGGATTCATCCAGTTCACTAGCAGAGAAGCGGCATCTTTGCCTTTTAAGCAGGAATACTCCGACTGGTATGTAAATTCAATCTGGGCAGTCAGGTCAGGGAATAATATCATAAGAAGTATCAATGACAGTACTATATGATTATTTTTTCGATGACCTGTCATACCAGTATATAACTTTTTGTTTTGCGAGATTTCAAATTGCCTGATAACTATGTAGTTTCCGGTAGTACCCTTCATCCTTTTTCATCAGTTCTGAATGCGTGCCGGTTTCAACAATTTTTCCTTCATCAATAACTACAATCAGATCAGCATGCTGAATTGTCGACAGACGGTGTGCTATCACAACTGATGTTCTGTTCTTCATAAGTTTCAGTATAGCATCCTGAACAAGTCTTTCAGATTCTGTATCCAGCGCTGAAGTTGCCTCATCAAGAATAAGTACCGGAGGATTAGCCATGATGGCACGGGCAATGCTTATCCTCTGCCGCTGGCCTCCACTCAGCTTGTTTCCCGATTCGCCCACACCGTTCTCATACCCCTGCTCAGTCTCCATAATAAAATCATTAGCATTAGCTATCCGAGCTGCTTCCTCAACACTTGCCATATCGGGATCATCAAATCCGAAAGCAATGTTCTCCTTAAAAGTGGTATTGAACAGAATTGATTGCTGGCTTACAATTCCCATTAAACTCCTGAGATCTTTTATCTTCAGATCCCGGATATCAATGCCGTCAACCATGATCTGTCCTTCATCAACATCCATGAACCTCGGTAAAAGATCGGCCAGGGTTGATTTACCTGCACCCGATTTTCCCACAATTGCAACGGTCTGCCCTTTAAGTATCTTAAGGTTAATATCTTTCAGAATCGGTTCATTGTCGTAACCATACCAAACTCCTTTGAATTCAATGGATTCTTTAAATTCAGTAACCGGCACAGCATTTTCTTTTTCAGTCATCTTCTCCTCCGCATCAAGGATCTGGTCAATTCTGTCGATAGATGCCATTCCCTTCTGGATATTAAACCAGGCAGTTGTAATATTTTTTGCAGGCTGGAGGATCTGGGAGAATACAACCAGGAAAGCGATCAGCTTCTCCTGATCCATATTCCCGACACCCTTCAGGGCAAGAGCACTGCCAAAATACATCAGGATCATCAGGACAATAGTAGAAAGGAATTCGCTTATTGGTGATGCCATATAGGCCTTGCGTGTAACCCTCTTGAACACTTTTGAATATCGCTCATTTATTTCGGAGAACTGCTTCTTCATTTTTCCTTCAGCATTGAATCCCTTGACGATCCTCAGTCCGGTCAGGGTCTCCTCAACAACTGAAAGAAGCCTTCCAAGGTATTGCTGGCCGACAAATGATGAAGATCTCAATGTACGACTCGCTTTGCCAATCAGCCATCCGCTTACAGGAAGAAGGACAAGGGCAAAGAGAGTAAGCTGATAGCTTGTCAGAAAAAGATATATTACAAAGATCAGGATATACAGCGGATCACGGAACATCATTGTAAGTGATGACATTACTGATATCTCAATCTCCTGGACATCATTGGAGATTCTTGTCATTAAGTCTCCCTTTCTGGCATCAGTGAAGAATGAGAGAGGCAAACGCAGGACTTTGTTGTACATTTTTGTCCTGAGATCCCTTACAGTGCAGGCCCTGATATAGGCCATACTGTTGTTGGCAAGAAAAATGAAACCGTTCTTGAGCAGACTGGCAACGACAACAATGAGGCAAACAAGAACCAGGGCATTGAATTCCCCGTACCTGTCTATAAATGAGTACAGATAGTATTTACCTGCAGATCCAAAATAGTCAAGGTTAAACTGAAATTCACCCGGATCCGGAACTGTCTCGATGCGGTTAAAGAGAATTTTCAGGAATGGAATTACAAGTGTATAGGAAATAAGTGCAAAAACCGCACTGAGGATGTTATAAGTGATATTCCTGGCAGCTGACCACTTATAAGGTTCAATATATTTCAGAAGAAGTTTGGCTTTATTCATAAATTCGTTAAGATGTTAAAAACCTGTATAATTAAAAGGAGTTATCCTTTTCAGTTCCGATTTCAGGGATTCACTGATGTCCAGGTTTTCAATAAAGCCGGTGATCGATTCCTTGGTTATTTTCTGGTTTGTACGTGTAAGATCCAGCAGAGCTTCATAAGGCTTATGGAATCCTTCCCTCCTTAGAATTGTCTGTAATGCTTCTGATACAACTACCCAGTTATTTTCAAGATCACTGTTTATCTTTTCCTCATTCACGACGATTTTATTAAGCCCTTTAAGCATTGAATTAAAAGCAATTATTGTGTGACCCACAGGGACTCCGATATTACGGAGTACCGTTGAATCGGTAAGGTCGCGCTGAAGTCTTGATATCGGCAGTTTCATCGACATATGATCGAAAATAGCATTAGCATACCCCAGGTTCCCTTCGCTGTTTTCAAAATCAATCGGATTTACCTTGTGAGGCATGGCAGATGATCCAATCTCTCCCTTTTTGATTTTTTGTCTGAAATAATCAATTGAAATGTAATACCATATATCGCGTGCCAGGTCAAGAAGAATTACGTTAATTCTGCGAAGATTATCAAA
>Ga0315288_10012871_pt1 | contig 10500 bp, 13 predicted proteins | sample YL17G11_20_MG_FD_203454 | JGI IMG/M metagenome (GOLD analysis project Ga0315288, IMG submission 203454) | Sediment microbial communities from Yellowstone Lake, YNP, Wyoming, USA - YL17G11_20 | ecosystem: Environmental > Aquatic > Freshwater > Lake > Sediment | place: USA: Wyoming | collected...
CTGATAATCTTTTTTACATAGATGAACCGTCAGGACTAACAACTATTGACGGTAATATATTTGCGTACAATACTGGCTTGGTTCAATGGGATGACTTGCCTGTATTTTATAACGGTTCAAACTTTAGAATATTATAATATGGCTTATTTAAAAAATAAAGATTGGTTTTTAGAAGTTGAACAAGGGAATGTACCGGGGTGGTCTCATGTTAGAAAATTCGGTAAGATTTTTGGGTTAACAACAACCTTAACACCTATAACATTAGTAGGAGTATATCAAATGCCAACAACAGCACAGAGTTTAGAGGTAATATCTTCATCAGCTAATGATACAAGTGCAGGTACAGGAGCTAGGACAATAGTTATCGAGGGGTTAGACGCTAATTTTGCAATACAAACAACAACCGTAACAATGAATGGTGTTGCTGCTGTTGCTGTATCTGGGACATGGACTAGGATATTTAGAATGTACGCACTTACTTCTGGTACTTATGCTACTGCCACAGCGAGTTCGCACGATGGTACTATTACTTTAAGAAATTCAGGTGGTGGTGTTTCGTGGGCACAATTAGCACTAGATTCAGGATTTGGATTAGGCCAAACATTGATTGGTTGTTATACAATTCCTAGTGGGTACACGGCTTACGTTTACCCTGATTATATTTCGGTCGAAAGCCAAAAGGCTGTTAGCTCTTATTTTTTTAAGCGTGAAAACGCTGATGATGTTACTGTCCCGTATGATGCAATGAGATCTCAGTTAAGCGTTGAATTTGTTGGGGGGATGAATTTTTTAGATAGTGATATGCCTATTGGTGTGTTTCCGGCAAAGACAGATATAGGATGGTTAGCAAAAACATCAGCAAGCACAGCAAATGTATCTGTTAGTTTTGATATTTATTTAAAAGCAACATAATATGGCAATTAGTAATTATACAGTCATGATAAAAGAAATAGAACAAACAGAAAACGAGATAGTGAACGGGTTTAACTCGTTAATATTTCTATCTACAATTAGCCCTGAATTTAAACAACAAATTAAAAAAGTACAGAAATGGCAGAAGAAACAACAATCGCCCTTAAGGTTGATATTGGCGGCTCTGAAAAAACGATAGGGACTTTAAAGGATTTAAAGCAAGCTCGTAAAGATTTAACTAATGCCATGTTACAAGGTGATACGGCAGCGGCTAAATCATTGGCACATCTTGAGGATGCTTATGAGGATTTAAAAGACGCTACCAAATCTGTAAAGGGGGATGGTATCGAACCGTTAAGAAATTCATTTGGAATGTTCAAAGACGGGATAATGAATTTTGATATGGGTAAGATAGGCACAGCCTTTAAAGGGCTTGGTGCTGCAATGAAAGCCGTACCTATATTCTTACTCGTAGAGGGCATTACATACCTTATAACAAACTTTAAAGAACTAAGTGAGGGTACAGGTATAGTAGCTACGGCATTGAAGCCGATCGGAACTTTAGTTGAATGGATTACAGATGGGCTATACGCCTTAACCGATGCTATCGGATTAACTAATTCAGCCCTTGATGAAATGGGTGAGGACACGGTTAAAAATGCAGAGGCTAGTAAAGAGGCTATAAGCCAACAGAATGCCGAGTATGACAGACAGATTAAAGTAGCAAAGGCAGCCGGAGAAAGTACCGTAGAATTAGAGAAGGCCAAACAACAAGCTATAATTGAAACAAACATTCAGATAGTTAAACAGATTGAGGCTTTTGTAAGGGCTGGTGGCGTATTAGATGATGAAAAGAAAAAGCTATTAACAGCAAGTTTAGAGGGAATTAAGAATGCAGCGACTGAGCAAGTTGTTATTGAGGAAACTGTACAGGCTGAAATGAAAAAGAAAAACGTAGCAGCCGCAGAAGAAAGAAAGAAGATAACTGATAAAGAAAATGAGGAGGCTGCAATAAGGGTACAGGGCAAACTAGATATGTTAGATGCTTTTTATGCTCAAGGCTTACAAAAGGAAATTGATTTTGCACAGGCTAAAATAGACTATAATAAAGCTGTTGATGCTGAATTAGATGAACAGGCTGGCATTAAAGCACAAAAAGAAAAAGCAGCATTAGACCAATCGGATGCTGATATATTAGCGAGCATAGACAAACAAAAGCAGGCTAAAAAAGAAATGAACCAACAGTCTGTTGAATGGACTAGACAAAGTTTACAGTCAACACAAGAACTAACAAGCATATATTTTCAATGGCAGTTAAACCAAGCTAAAGGTAATTCGGCTAGGGAACTAGCAATTAAAAAGAAACAATTTCAAACCGAGAAGGCTTTTAAAGTTGCTTTAATAGTTATGGACACGGTAATGGGTATGATTAAAGCAATAAGTCAAAACCCTCCGCCTAATCCGATCGGTATTATATCGGCTGTTTTAATTGGTGTAGCTGGGACATTGGCTACCGTTAAAACACTATCTACTAAATTTGACGAGGGCGGTGCTGCCGGAGGTGGGGGAGTTGGAGATATTAGTAGTTCAGTTGCCGGAGGCTCAGCCCCAGCAATAGCTCAACCTAACAACTCGGTAACTCGGTTAGATGACAATGGTCAGATTGATAAAGCTAAGGCAGAACAGCCAGTTATTAAAGCTGTGGTAATAGAAACGGACATAACAGATAGTCAAAAACGAATCAACACCATTAAAGGGGGTGCTACTATTTAGGCATCTATATACCAAATGGGACAACAAGGAATGTTAAAATTTTAAAGAAAGAGAGTTTCATTTTCAAACATTAGACTGTGGGCAGTCAGAATACCTAATATTAGAATGTTAAAAATGTTAAATATTAGGCATTTGGAGGGACAAAGGAAAATTTTGTATATTTGTATAATGACAAAAGCCCCTGCTTATCGTAGTTGCTTCCCTTACAATAGGAGCATTGCTACTTACACAGGAGCCTTTGACAGAGGTCAGAAATGAAACTGACCGCCGATTATCCGAAACCCTCCCACGAGTTTAACGGAATGTTTTTAAGAAGCCGTATCTAAAAGTACGGCTTCTTCATTTGATAAATGATACAAGCCTCTTTCGACAGCATCTTTCACTAACGTATCTTGTTTGTTACTTAATTTACTTATACTATTATAAACATTACTGTTTATTCTTTCTACTAATACTTTATCATTAGAAGAAATTCCTTCAAGTTTTATTAGCAAATCAATAACTTGTTTCGGTGTTGCGTGACCGCTATTACGCTTAAATGCGTAAATAACTTTTTTATCCCAAACCCATTTTGTGTCGTAACCGTTTTGGTTAACAATAATCGGGACAGCATCAGCATCAATATTTGATGCGTGTTTAACGGCAAATTTTGCTGTTGCCACTTGCTGATACTTAGGAACGCCACCGTTTTCTTTTATAAGCTCCTGAATAAGCGTTAGCTGTTTGTATAATGGATTATTCATTATGCGATTGTAAACTACTCGCTCCTGACCAAATAAAATATCTAAAAAATTTGCTTCCATGAAATCAAAGGTATGTTTTTTAGATACTCATCCTCGCTTTTTATGAACACCCTATGTTCATAATAGTTAATATCGAATTTAATGCTGATGTCCAGCAAGTTACGATATAAACAGTAAATAGGTTGTTTTTGTCCCATAATGTATATAGGTGCCACTATTTAATTAAAAATATAAACTAAAAATTGTTATACTAATATGGAACTACCTATTTATAAGTTGTTAATAACGGATGACGAAGATATAGAGTTTAATTATGTTGCAATAGTTGACACCCCAGCAACACAAAGTTATGCTGCTTATTTTTCCGCTATCCCCGATACGGTAGAGCACACTTTTCAAGTAATTGATGAGGCTCGTAATATCGTAGGTGGTTATTTAATGATAGCAGACCGTCCTATTAAGAGAGTTACTAAAAAGGGTGAAGAGTATTTTGTGTTTTTAGATGCTGAGAATATCGATAAGGCTATGATTAAGTTCTATGAGAAAGGTTATCAGAATAATGTTAACATCTCACATGATAAGGCTCGTAAAGTAGAAGGAATGACTTTATACCAACACTTTATAATTAATAGAGAAATGGGTATTAAAGCTCCTAAAGGGTTTGAAACTGAGAAAGACGGTAGTTCATTCGGATTCTTTAAAGTAAAGAATAAAGAGGTAATGGATTTAGTTAAGTCTAATAAATTCGGATTTAGTATTGAGGGTATGTTTAAGCAAGAGCCTGTTTTAATGGTTTCAGAAGATGATGCAACCGCAATAATGAACACCTTGAAAAAGTTACACGATAAAAAATTAATTTAAAATCATATCAAATATATTGTTATACAAATATAAACTATAATCATGTCAGAAAATAAAGATAATAAATTCGCTGCCTTTTTTAACACTCTAAGTGAAGATGTTAAAAATACATTTAAAGGCCTTATTACTGAGAATAAGTCAGAAAACTTTGAAGATAATCCGGCACAACCATCTTATACCGAAGTGCCCCTATTGGATGGTACTGTAATTAAAGTTACAGCCCTTGAAGTAGGCGGTGATGTTTTAGTTGTTACCCCTGACGGAGAACTGCCAGCGGCAGAAGGTGAGCTAGTATTAGCTGACAATTCAATCCTTGTAATTAAAAAAGAGGGTGAAAAATCTGTAATAGCTGAGATTAAGCCAGCAACGGAAATGAAGAAAGAAGATAAAAAATTAGACGATACAGCGGCTAAGTTTGACGCTATTAAGTCAGAATTTGCAGCATTAAAAGAAGAAAGCCAAAAGGCTAATAAAGAATTAAAAGCAGAACTAGAGGTAGTTAAATTAAAACTTTCTCAAAAGTCTGCTCAATTAAAAAAGACTATCGATGTATTAGAGGCTTTTGCTAGTATTCCAACTGCAACACCGATTAAGACACCGACTGTAAAACAAGATAAAAAAGACGATATGTTTAAAACCATATTCGTAAAAAAGTAATAATAATTTAAAACTTAAAAAAAATGGGCTTTAGCGTAGGTGGTTTAGGAAACTACACAATTGAAAATCCCCAGCAATTAATCTGGGAAAAAGTATACTCCGTTGGTGATACAATGAAGTATATGCAAGTACAGACTGGTATTAAATCGTCTGAGAAAATTAATATTTTAGATGTGGATGCTTATTGGCAAGCACAAGGATGTTCACGTACCTCATCTGGTACAGCAACATTCACACAAGCTACTTTAACGGTAGGTAAGATTGCTATTGAATTAGACCTTTGCGATAGAGACTTAGAAACTAAGTACACGCAATTACGCCTTAAGGCAGGTGGTCAATATGAAGATGAGGCTTTCTATAATGAAATCGTTAACTTATTGTTAGCAAAAACAAACAAGCGTTTAGAGACTGCTATTTGGAAAGGTGATACAGCCGTAACAGGTAATCCATTCCTTAAGCACTTTGACGGCTTAATTAAGCAAGTTAACGCTGCATCAGGAACTACTACGATTAGTGGTACTGCATGGAGTTCAGCAAACTCACGTACTGTTATCCAAGCAATCAATACTTCGGTAGCGGCTAACGTAAATGTTTACTCAGGTGGTACAACACTTAGATATTTCATGAGCCCTGCAATGGCTTTAGATTATCGTCAGAAGTTAATAACTGATAACCTTTATCATATGAATGCAACATCTGGCCCTTTAAAGGCAGAGGGTTCAAACATTGAGATTGTTGAGGTTGCTGGTTTAGCAGGTACTAATTATATCTATGCTTTAGAGAGTGAAAATATGTTCTTTGGAACTGACATGGAAAATGAAGTAGATAAGTTACGTGCATGGTACGACCCTAACGATATGTTATTTAAAATTCACGGTGAATTTAAAGCGTGTACAAATATCGCTTTCGGAACTCGTGCTTGGCAGTATTTAGGAGTATAATAATAACGGGGGGCTAATAACCCCCCTTAATAAATAAAAAAATGGCTTGTACGACAACTCAAAATTACATTTTACCATGCCGCAACAATACAGGCGGTGTTAATGAAGTTTATATTGCTGATTTCTCCGATAAGGGAACTCCGACATTATCGGCTGCCTCCGGGACAATTACCGGATGGACTGACGCTGCTGGGGATTTCTACACATATAAGACACGCCCTGAGATTGCGGCTGGTTCGTTTAATGCTTCAATGAGTGCAAACGGTACAACTGTTTATGCTCATTCTGTTACCTTTCAACTAGAACAATTATCAGGCAATAGAAATGTAGAGAATGACATTTTAGCTAAAGGACGTTTCTTAATTATGTTTAAGGATAATAACGGTAAATATTTTGTATTAGGTTATACTAATGGTATGTTTTGCTCTGCTATGGAGAATGGCACAGGAACTGCTAACGGTGATTTAAATGGTACAAAGTTCACATTTGCATCTAATGAGCCATACCCGGCATACGAAGTGGATTCTACTATCGTAGCTGCTATGTTAGCTCCTTAATAGTCTTTTGTTTTCTATGGTTAAAGAGGGTAGTCTAAATGGCTACCTTTTTTTATTTAAAAATACGTGGTTTTTATTGTTATACTAGTATGGTATTTATTGATAGATTAACTACAAATACTTTATATCTAACATTATCGGAGAAAGTTACATTAACAAGTCCGAGTTATTTAGTGAGGTTTGTTTGTGTTAGTACTAAAGATGAGAGATACGCATGGTGTAGTGATTCAAGTTCTTACCCTGATAGATATAATGAATTAAGTTTAGTTGAAACGAATAGCCCAACATCGGGAACTAATCAGATTAAATTAGATACTTATGGAAGTTGGGATTATTTTGTTTACGAATATAACGGGACTGCTCCAGGTGATGAAACAGGATTAGATGAAGTTGAGCAAGGTCAAGCAACCGTAAACCACACAGAAACGATATTAAACAGTTATAATGGCTATCAATCAACTTACAGAAAATACCAGTAAATACAACTTTGCAAAGATTGAATTTGCTGAGGTAACTCAGCCTAATTTTTATGCTCAAAAAAATAAAGATTGGGTATTGTACGGTGATAAGAATGACTATACTAAATACTTAATTGAGTTATTTAATAGACATTCTGAACATAATGCTATTATATCAGCTAAGACAAATTACATTGCAGGCAAGGGATTAAAATACGATAAGACTTTAGAGGACGAGAAGCAGAAAGCTAAGTTAGATAAGTTTATTGCTAGGGCTAATAGATACCAAACATGGGACGAAATAACGCCTATGATGACTTTAGACTTTGAGTTATTTAACGGGTATGCTTTACAGTTTATTTATGGAGTTGGCGGTAAGATTACAGACGTATATCATTTAGAGTTCAGTAAAATAAGAATTAGTAAATGTGGCAAAAAGGCATATTATTGTAATAATTGGTATGTAAGTAAGCCGGAGAATGATAAAAGTTTTGCTTGTTACGATTTATATAACGAGGAAATAAAGTCAGGTACTTGTATTTTCTATTTTAAAGTACATAGACCAACATCAACAGAGTACGGAGCTGTTTATCCTATTCCTGATTATATCGGGGCTACATCGGCAATAGAAACGGATATTAACGTAGATGTATTTCATTTGTCGAATACTCAGAACGGCATGACGGCACAGGGTATGATGAGTTTCTTTAATGGTGAGCCTACGCCTGAGGAAAAAAGAAAGGTTAAGGAAATGTTTGAGAATAATTATACAGGGCCGAATAAGGCAGGTAAAGTTATACTTAAGTTTTCTAATGAGAATGAAAAGGGGGCTGAGTTTCTTAATTTCTCGGTAAGTGATTTAGATAAGCAATTCGAGGTATTAAGTAAGAGATTACAACAAAAAGTTATATCTGGCCATAAGGTTACTAATCCTATTTTGTTTGGGATTAAGACTGAGGGGCAGTTAGGAAATAGACAGGAATTAATTGAAAGCTATGAGCATTTTACAAAAACATATATTGATGTAAGACGGCCTAATATTTTATTCAGCATTAAGTTAGTGGCTAAGAATAATGATTTAGCTTATAACGAATTATATTTAGAGCCATTAAGTCCGATAGGTTTAGAGATTCCTATTTCAGAACAAGAGATAGCTAGTTCATTGACTTTTGATGAGAAACGTACTTTAATAGCTGAGAAATACGGCATTGAATTAACGGCACAGGACACCGATAAAGATAAGAGGTTAACTATTGTGAATAAGTTAGGTGTAGGCGGCACACAGAGCTTAATGGAGGTTATTAAAGACACATCTATATCGGCACAACGTAAAGCTGAGATTATAAACATCTTATTCGGAATAAATATTAACAAGGCTTACAAGTTAGTAGGCTTTGACCCTTTGACTATATTACCTACTGTTCAGCCTACTCAAATGAGTGCTGATAAAGATTTAATATTAGAGGCTTTATTAAATTGTGGAAGCGAGATAAATGATGATGAGGTACTAGGAACTGTAAATATAGAGTGCGAGGAAGATGCCATTAAGTTTGAAAGTTCACACGCTCACAAGTTTGCTGAGGTAATTACGGGCGATGTAAGAACGGTTAGAAATTCTATATTAGATTTATTAGCAGGTGACCCCTCTATTAATCCCGAATTTATTGCTAAGCAATTAGGTTTAGACGTAGAGTACATTCAGGAGCAAATAGATTACATGATTGAAAAATCTGTAATAGCTGAATCTGTTTCAGGCTTTACGCCAACAGGCAAGGGATTAGATAAGTTAGATAATATCGAGCCTGTTGAAACTGAGATTTATACTGTTTATAGGTACGAGACACGTGAGGATGTTGGTCCAGCTAAAACGGGGTCGAGAAAGTTTTGTAAAGATTTAATGTCTGCTAAAAGAGAATACACCCGTGACCAAATAAACGATATGAATAATAAATTTGATACTAATGTATGGGTTTATAGAGGTGGGTTTTATAACAATCCTGCAACAGGTGAGACAGAGCCTTATTGTAGGCACGTTTGGAGGGGTTACGCAAAAGTAAGAAAGAAGGGAGCTAAAAAATGACACAAGACGTATTATGGATGACAGAAACATACTTTAAGGACAATTCAATCCTTAACGATAATGTTGATTGGAAAATCGTTCAGCCTATTATGATTTCGGTACAAGACCAATATATACAGCCTATATTAGGTACTAATTTATTTGATGAGATAGCTAATGAAATACAGGCGGCCTCTATTAGTTCAGATAATCAAACCTTATTAAATCTTTATGTTCGTAAATGTATTATTTGGTATGTGCTGAGTGAGCTTGCTCCGGCATTAAAATATAGATTTCAGAACAAAGGTGTAATGGTTCGTAGTGGTGAAAATAGTCAACCGGGAAGTTTAGAGGAGATTCAATACACGGTTAAAATGTATAAAGATAAGGCTGAATGGTATGCTGAGAGGGTTACGGCTTTCTTACGTGAAACGGCTACAACTTCTGTTTATGCTAATTATTATAATGGTACTATAACCTCAGATGAGATATTGCCTAATTCAACCAATTACACAACTTCTATCTTTTTAGATAATGATGAGTGTGATGCTTGTAAAAAGAATTTTTTTAAATGATTTCACATATTAAGATAATAAAATTATTTGAAGATGTTTCTACGATTCATTATCAGATTAACGGTTTTGGTGGTGGGGATTTGTGGGAGTATTTAGCAAGCAATACACCTGACACGCCTACTTTATGGTGGGTATTAAACGGGAGTACTAGAAACGATAAAGAGCATATTTTTAATTACTCTTTATTTGTTTTTGATTTAGTTAAGAGAGATGAAAGTAATGAGAATGAGGTATTGAGCGATACACATAGAATAATGTTAGATGTATTAACTATTCTTAATTCACCTACATATTCGGGTTACTTTTTATTAAATGCTTCTAATGCTTTGGAAAATTTTACAGAGCGATTTGATTCTGTGGTTTCGGGATGGAAGTGTGATATACAGATTAGAACAATGTTTGATAATGATGTTTGTCAGATACCATTTACAGGATTACCAACAATAGATTAATAATTTAAAAATAAAAATAAAATGTCAAAGAACGTAAAACAAATAACATCACAGGCTGCCACAAGCAATATAACTGGCACAAGTGTAAATACAGGTGAGATAACTTATCGAACAGGCAATGTAGGAATACAGGCAATAGGCGTAGGGCTAAGTACTGCGGATTCAACAGTAACATTTGAAACATCGAACGATGAGATTAATTGGAGTACATTGTTAGATAGTGGTTCAACTTTTACTATAACTATGGCAAGTGGTTCAAGTAATCAGTATGCTATATTAACAAATATGGCTATGTCTTTCTTAAGACCTGTTTATACAAAGAACACGAATGCCACTGGAACTATTGAAGTAATCGTAAACTATTTATAACATGAAAAAGACAATAATTTTAATATTTCTGAGTGCTTTGGTGAAGGCTCAGATAGTACAGCCAAAGAGTACGACTACCTTTAGCAATGTAAATGCTGTTGGAAGTATGACGGTGGTGGGTAATTTAAGGGTAACGGGCAGCG
>Ga0315288_10012872_pt1 | contig 10500 bp, 7 predicted proteins | sample YL17G11_20_MG_FD_203454 | JGI IMG/M metagenome (GOLD analysis project Ga0315288, IMG submission 203454) | Sediment microbial communities from Yellowstone Lake, YNP, Wyoming, USA - YL17G11_20 | ecosystem: Environmental > Aquatic > Freshwater > Lake > Sediment | place: USA: Wyoming | collected...
TCTGCTACATCCAAAACCGACATCAGGTTCTCCATCCCTTTCTCTTTGATTCCATCTTCCAGCATGGTCAGACAGTAAGGACAAGCAGTTGTCACCACTGAAGCATTGGTGAAGGCTATTTGGTCCACTCGTAGATGATTTATCCTTTTGCCTAAGTTTTCTTCCATCCACATCCTTCCTCCACCCGCTCCACAGCAGAAGCTTTTCTCCTTATTTCGTTTCATCTCCACCAATTTCGTATCTGGAATAGATTGCAAAAGCTTCCTCGGAGCGTCGTAGACGTCATTATGTCGACCTAAATAGCAGGAATCATGATACACCGCAGTCATCTCGATGCCGGTGTTCCATTTCAGCTTTCCTTCTTCGAGCAATCTCCAGAGCAGCTCGGTATGATGGAATACTTGATAATTGCCGCCAAATTGATGGTATTCGTTTTTGAAGGTGTTGTAACAATGAGGACAGAGGGTGACAATCTTCTTAATTCCGTATTGTTTGAAAAGCTCGACGTTTTGCTGCATGAGAATCTGAGCTAAATACTCATTTCCTAAACGACGCGCAGTTTCTCCGCAACACGTCTCTTCTGCTCCTAAAATCCCAAAATTCACATTGGCTTTTTGCAGAAGGTTTACCAAGCTACGGTTTACCTTCTTATTACGCTCATCGAACGAGCCTGAACAGCCGATCCAGAGAAGATATTCTACGTCTTTATTTTCAGACAGGCTCTTCAAATTCAGATCCTTCGCCCAATCTCCCCGGGTGGCAAACCCAATGGTCCAGGGATTGTAATTGGTCTCAATGTTTTTAAAGAAAAGTTTTACTTCCGGTGAGAATTTGCTTTCCATCAAAACCAGATACCGTCTTAAATCCACTACCTTGTCGATAACCTCGATGAAGACCGGGCAAGCGGAATGACATGCACCGCAAGTGGTGCAAGCCCATAATTCATCCTCGGAAATCACGTTGCCTGCCATCGGGATGATCTGCTCGCTTTTACCCTCTCCCCTGCTTGAGTTTTTTGCTTGACTGTTCAAATGACTCTTCAAGTCCTGAATTACCTTTTTGGGAGAAAGCGGTTTAGACGAAAGATAGGCGGGACAGTTGTCCTGACATCTGCCGCAGCGGGTGCATGCGTCTGTGTCAAGCAATTGCTTCCAAGTAAAATCTTGAAGTTTCACCACGCCAAAGGTTTCTTGATTTTCAATATCGAGTATTGGTTTGATCTCTCCTTTGGGAGCAAAGGATCGGAAGAATTGATTCAAAGGTGAAGTAATAATATGCAGTAGTCTGGAATAAGCCACATATCCTATGAAGCTGAAAGCCAAAATCACGTGTATCCACCAAAAAGTCACATGCACTGTCCGGAGTGAGGACTCATTTGCGCTGGAAGTCGAGAATAGCTTACTTATCTGCCAGCCCACAAATGAATATCTTTCAAATCCGGGTCTAGTGATAGCGATGCGGAGGCTTTCGTTGAAAAAACCGGTGGCAAGAACCAAAAAGATCAGAAGCAAGCCGATTATGTCTTCTGATCTATTGTCCAGTCTATCCGGCTTGAGAACGTATCTTCGAAAAGCTGCCAGGATTACACCGATTATGGCTAACAATCCGAACAGGTCTAAAATAAAAGAGAAGAAAAGGTAGAAGTTTCCGTGAATGAAGATTTGGTTGAAGAATAATTTTGTAAAATCTTCCTGAATAAAAATCAAAATAGTGCCAATCAGAAGAATAAGAAATCCCCAGAATATGAAGGTATGCATTATTCCGGGATATGGCTCCTTGAGGATTCTTCTGTGAAAAAATCCATAAGAGAGAACTGACCCGATCCTTTTGGGAATATGGTCAAGTCTGTTTTCTGGCTTACCAATTCTCCATAGCTGAATGCGTTTGACCAAGCCAAAGATGAAGATAATAATAACGATCAAGCCCAAGCCATAGACTGGCCACCGTACCCAGCTGCCCACATTCCAAAATATTTCTCGTGTAATTTCCATTATGCAGGTTTAAGGTTAAAGGTGTAAGGTGATAGGTATTAGGTGTTAGCTCTTAGCTCTTAGCTCTTAGCTCTTAGCTCTCCACTCTCAACTCTATACTCCATACTCTTAACTCTCTGCTTTCAGTTTCTTGACTTCTTGCGTTAAAAGCGGAACGATCTTGAAAAGGTCGGCTACAATTCCGCAATCTGCTATCTGGAAGATGGGCGCTTCCGGGTCTTTGTTGATGGCAACGATGTATTTGGAGGTTCGCATTCCCGCCAGATGCTGGATGGAGCCGGATATTCCGCAGGCAATATATAGATTCGGATTGACCACTTTTCCAGTCTGTCCTACCTGAATATCGTGCAGAGCAAAACCTGAATCCACTGCCGATCGGGATGCACCTACTGCGGTTCCTTCCCCAAAGGCGGAAGCTAACTCTTCCAATATCTTAAAATTCTCCTTGCTTCCCATACCTCGACCGCCGGAGACGATCACCGAAGCTTCGGTCAAATCAATTTTTTCTCCGGCAGTCTTCACCATCTCTTTTAGGACTGCTTTTAAGTCCTGCGGCTTTATGTCGACTGCTATTTTTTCTATTTCGGATTTTTGTGATCCCTTCTCTGCTACCGGTAAAACATTGGGTCTCAATGAGGCTATCTGCGGTCTGGCTTCGGGGATAATCGTATCAACTAATACTTTTCCGGCATACATTGGTCTTTCCGTTAGAAGAAGTCCATCCTCCGTGACGTCCAGTCTTATGCAATCAGAAGCTAATCCGGTTTGAAGACGAGCTGATACCCGGGGATAAAGGTCTTTCCCTGAAGCTGTGGCTCCACCTAAAAGGATGGTGGGCTTGTGCGCTTTAACTAAATCCACGATCGCTTTGGTGTAGCTTTCGTTGGTGTAGTTTTTTAGTGTTTCAGAGTCACATACAAAAATCTTCTGAGCGCCATAACCATCCAGCTCCGGTGATAGCTTTTCTATCTGATAACCTAAAAGCACCACCGAGAAAGAACCTCCGATTCTTTCTGCTATTTTTTTTCCGATACCCAAAAGCTCAAAAGTAATTTTCTTTAATTTACCTTCTTTTTGTTCCGCTATTATCCAAACTTCTTTTGACATTTTATATCCTTTCAGAAAAACTTTTTCGTTCTTTCCCTCTCCCCTGGGTGAAATCTTTGGAGTGTTCGTCTTATGGTTTTAAACTAATTAGTGTAGCGTCGCAACTCCGTGTGCGACGATGTTTCGTCCGAGACAAGCTCGGACGCTACAACTACAACAAAAACCATCTTAAAACAACGTATAATTCTCACTAAATTTGTCAAGCTAAATAGTTGATAACCTTTAGGCGAACCAGACACAATATTTTTGTTTTATTAGAAAACTCAGGTCAAGCTAAAGTCGTAGATCCCGACAAGGCGGGGCTTGACACTCCAAGCTGCATTAAATCAGCTTAGCTTCCTCATGTAACATTCTCACCGCTTCAGCTACCGCATCCGGTGGCTCTCCTTCTATTTTCTTCCCGGCTTTTCTTTCCGGGGGAAGATGATAGTTTTTGGTTTTTAGCTTAGATCCTTTTTCGCCCACCTCCCCTGCATCCAATCCCAAAGTGGCAAGATTAATCTCTTTTATTACTTTTTTCTTCGCCTTCATGATGCCCGGCAGAGAGGCATATCGTGGCTCATTCAATCCCTTTTGAGCCGCTATCACTGCGGGAAGTGGCATTTGAATGATCTCTTCTACTCCTCCCTCTGTTTCCCTCTCGGCTGTAGCTGTTTTCCCGTCCGCAGATATTTCCAACCCCACCACTACCGAAACGTAAGGAAGATTCAAAAGCTCAGCCAGACAGCCAAACACTTGAGAACAGTCGAAATCAACCGCTTGCTTTCCGGTCAGGATCAAATCATATTTCATGTTTTTAATGACTTTTGCCAAAATTTTGGCTATGGTGAAACTATCCGAACCTTCAAAAGCTGGGTCGTTCAAATGTATCCCCTCATCCGCTCCCATAGCTAAGGCAGTTCTTATAGCTTCGGTGGCGCGGCTCGGACCTAAACAGATGACCGTAACCGTCCCTCCGTATTTTCCTTTGATTTTCAGAGCTTCCTCTACCGCATACTCATCATAAGGATTAATCACGTATTTGATCCCCTCGGTGACAATACCGGTCTTTTCCGGATTTAGCTTTATCTTGGTTTCGGTATCGGGGACTTGCTTTATACAAACGATAATGTCCATCTTTATCCTCCGAAAGCTCGTCCCGCCAACGGCAGGACGCATTTGAGAAACTTTTCACAAAGATAAGAAATCAGCTCAATCTTGTCAAATGAAAAACCAACCTCTATTATATTTCGTCCACCGTCCGCCGACCGTTGTCCGCCGCTAAACCTATTAAATCCAACCGTCCGCTGTCGCTCGTCCGCCGACCGCATAAGTGACTGAACAAAATTAAAGCTGGTATTAAGAGTATTAATTATATATAGATTACCAAACTGGAGAGAAAATGCGTAGAATGAATCTTTGGATTATTTTGCTCTCCCCCGCATCGTTTGCAAAATGTCTTTTAAAAAGCTGCGCCTTTATTAATGGCTTTCTCGTTTATTTGAAGCATCTCTTTTTTGGCGCGAGGGAATACTTTGGGGAGGGTTTTGATTAAACTATCTATTGATACTGCCTGAGTATGACTGATCAATGCTCCCAGCATAACCATATTGGCGCATTTAACCGTTCCGATCTCCTCTGCAATCTTATTGGCATCTATGGTCACCACGTTAATATCAGTCCTCTTTGGCTGGCTGGAGACCAAAGAGCTGTTGATGAGAAGCAAACCACTTCTTTTTAATGCCGGCTCGAATTTAAGAAGGGATGGCTCGTTCATCACGATAATGGAATCCGGAGAGGAGACCACGGGTGAAGCCACCTCTTCGGTAGAGACCACCACTGAACAGTTGGCCGTCCCTCCGCGCATCTCCGCCCCATAGGCAGGGAAAAAGGTGACGTGTTTTCCATCCACCATTCCGGAATATGCTAAGAGTATCCCAGCCGAAATTATCCCTTGTCCCCCGAATCCTGACATTATCACACCTTGATACATTGGTCCTCCATTATTGTCCGCCGTCCTTCGACTTCGCTCAGGACAAGTCCGCCGACCGTAGTCCGCCGCTAAAACCTATTAAACCAATTGTCCGTTGACCGCCGTCCGTAGTCCGTTGCTAAAACCTTTTAAATAACTAACCCCAAGTCCCTAGTCCCAAGCCCCTTATTCCTTAGTTCCTTCTGGTGACTTGAATACTGCTAAAGGGTAATAGGGGATCATCTCATTTTTCACTCGCCCGATAGATTGAAGCGGAGTCATCGCCCAGTCAGTAGGGCATTGAGACAAAACCTCCACCAAAGAAAATCCCAGACCATCAATTTGCACCTGGAAAGCTTTTTTGATAGCTTTCTTTGCCTTCACCACGTTTCCCGGCGTGTCAACTGCCACTCTTTCCAAATAAGCTGGACCCAGTAAAGCTGACAGAAGCTCGCACACCCGTATGGGATTTCCCGCCACCTTGGGATCTCTTCCGAAAGGTGAGGTGGTGGATCTCATTCCGGGTAGAGTAGTGGGTGCCATCTGTCCCCCGGTCATTCCAAAGATGGCGTTGTTAACAAAGATGATGGTTATATTCTCCCCTCGAGCTGCAGAATGAATGGTTTCAGCCATTCCAATGGAGGCTAAATCACCATCTCCCTGGTAGCTGAATACTATGCAGTCGGGTCTGACTCTCTTCATGCCGGTTGCCACTGCTGGTCCTCTGCCGTGAGCAGGCTGAATCATGTCGCAATTGAAATATTCATCAGCAAAAACAGAACAGCCCACCGGTGCAACGCCAATGGTTCTTTCTTTTATGCCGAGCTCTACAATGGTTTCGCCTACCAGACGATGAATTACCCCATGTCCACACCCCGGACAGTAACGCATGGGGATTTCGGTTAATCCGGTAGTCCTTGAAAATACTTTCTTTTCCATGATAAATAAGATTTAAAGGTTTAAAACTCAAAGTCTAAATGCAAATTGCAGATTGCAGAATGCAAAGTGCAAAATATAAAAACAAGACCTAAACTGATATAAGCGTTTAAAGTTCATAGTTCAACGTTCAAAATTCAACATTCAAGATTCAAGATTTAGAATGCAAATTGCAGATTGCAAAATGCAAAATATATAAAACAAACCTAATCTGCTAACTTCAACTGCCAACTGTCAACTGACTCAACATCACTTGCCATAAATCTTTTTTACAACATCTAATACATCAAATTCAGTCGGTATTCCACCGGCAGGTCGACCATGAAAGAAGACTTGAGCTTTTCCTTCAATTGCCAGCTTGACGTCCTCTATCATCTGCCCAGCGCTCATCTCCACTACGAGTATCTTCTTTATTTTTGACGTGAGATCGTTTAGGATCTTCATGGGAAAAGGCCAGAGGGTGATAGGTCGCAGGAGTCCAATCTTCAGATTCTCTTTTCTTCCCAGAACCAGCGCCGCCTTGGAAATTCGGGAGCAGGTGCCATAAGCCACGATAAGTATGTCCGCATCGTCCACCATAGTGGTTTCATATCGGACTTCATTATCTTCAACCTGTTGGTATTTCTCCATGAGTTTCCACACATGCTTTTCCATCATTCCGGGTTTTAAATCATAAGACCTCACCACCCTTCTGGGTCTGCCATCTTGTATACCCAGAGTATAGTCCTTGGGCTGAAGCTTAGCCGGGTCAATCGGCTCAAAATCGAATTCAATCGGCTCCATCATCTGTCCTAAAAGTCCATCCGCTAATACCATGGTGACCATGCGGTATTTCTCTGCAATCTCGTAACATAATCGGGGAAAGTTTCCCATTTCGGATACGGAATTCGGAGCCATCACCAAGACCCGGTAATCTCCATGTCCTCCTCCCCGGGTGGCTTGAAAATAGTCTCCCTGGGAAGGTGCAATGTTGCCCAAACCCGGACCTCCTCTTACCACGTTGGCATAAAATATGGGAAGCTCGGCACTGGCAGTATATGATATGCCCTCTTGTTTTAAGCTTATACCAGGTCCGGAAGAAGAGGTCATTACTCTGGCTCCACAAGCGGAGGCACCGAACAGCATATTTATCGCCGCCACCTCACTTTCTGCCTGGATGAACATTCCTCCCACCTCTGGCAATCGCCAGGACATATATTCAGGAATTTCATTTTGAGGGGTAATGGGATAGCCGGAAAAAAAGCGACATCCCGCCCGAACCGCTCCTTCCGCCAAAGCCTCATTCCCTTTCATTAAATCCTTTTCACCCATATCAACTCCTTAAAATCAGTTTTGAGTATCGAGTTTTGAGGATTTTCCCCTCGAAACTCATTACTCAAAACTCCAAACTATTTGTAAATCTCAATAGCCACGTCGGGACAAACAAAGGCGCAGAGCATACATCCGGTGCAAGCTTCCGGTTTTTCCATAGATGCAGGATGGTATCCGCCTGAGCTGAAATGTTTCGCCAGCCCGATCACTTTATGCGGGCATGCCACAATACACAACTCGCAAGCTTTGCACCTTTTTTCATCTACTTCAATTCTCGGCATAAAACCAACTCCAGAAGATCAGAATGAAGACAAGTTAGAACTATCAAAGATTCATAACAAAAAACGTCTCATAAATCTACGCAATCAATTTGTTAAAAGCAAGCTAATTTGTTACTTTTTTCACAAGCAGACCTCACCCCCTAACCCCCTCCCCTTAATTAAGGAGAGGGGTTCACCCTGAATGGGAACAAAAAGGAAAAGATGTAGGGGCAACTCTAGAGTTGCCCTACAGTCTTAATATCCCCAAATTCTATTTTTCCCCATCAAAGTTCAGATATTTGGCATAATATTAAGCATTTTCCCCAATCGGATAAAAACTTATTTGAAAGATATTTATTTTCTGTTATTATAATGTAAGTTGAGCCTTTCACGTATTTCCAAAAGAAAAAGGCTAAGACTGAAGTTTTATTAGTTCAAGAAAACTCGAGGAGAATTAAGTTGATTGATTTTTTGAAAGATTTGAATCCTGCGCAGAGAGAAGCTGTAACTTATACCGCAGGACCGCTTCTGGTCCTAGCTGGAGCGGGCAGCGGAAAAACCAGGGTGTTGACTTATCGTATTGCCTATCTGATCGGGGTTAATAAAATCGAGCCCTGGAAAATCCTGGCGGTGACCTTCACCAACAAAGCTGCAGGAGAGATGAAAGAGAGAGTGGAAAAACTTTTAGGTAAAGCCGGTACTCATGTTTCGATGAGCACGTTTCATTCATGGTGCGCCCGGATCCTAAGAACAGAAGCGAACCTTTTAGGCTATACCAGCAACTTCAGTATCTATGACGAAGACGATCAAATCTCCGTTATAAAAAAATGTATGGAAGAGCTGAATCTCGACCCTAAGAAGATTTCACCGGATGCCGTCCAAAGTCGCATCTCCAATGCCAAAGATAAGCTAATCACCTGGCAGGATTTTTCTCTCCAAACCAAAGATTTCTTTGAAGAAAACGTGTCAAGAATCTATAATCTTTATCAAAATAAATTACAGGAGGCGAATGCCTTTGATTTCGACGATTTGATAATGAGAGCAGTCGAGCTTTTCACCAATCATCCTGCGGTCCTGGAGAAATATCAAAACAGATTTCATCACATTTTAGTGGACGAATATCAAGATACCAATCATGCTCAATATATGTTGGTGAATCTTGTGGCGTCGAAAAATCGAAATCTGTGTGTGGTGGGAGACGAGGATCAATCCATCTATGGCTGGCGGGGTGCGGATATCAATAACATCCTCAATTTTGAAAAAGATTATCCGGATGCCAAGGTGGTGAAGCTGGAACAAAATTATCGCTCCACCCAGATTATCTTAGATGCCGCCGGAGCAGTGGTGAAGAACAACCAGGAGCGGAAAGGAAAAATCCTATATACCCAGATCCAAGGAGGAGAGAAGATCAGCCTTTTGTTCTTGGAGAACGAGCATCATGAAGGGGAGAACATAGTCGAACAAATCAAGCATTTGATTCAACACAATGACTATCTTAAATCCGATTTTGTCATCCTTTACCGCACCAATGCTCAATCCCGGGTGTTTGAGCAAAAGCTTAGAGATTCAGGCATACCTTATGTGATTGTAGGAGGCTTGAGATTCTACGAGCGTAAAGAGGTGAAGGACCTACTGGCATATCTGAAGGTGTTGACCAATCCTAAGGACAATTTGAGCTGGAAGAGGATCATCAATGTACCAGCCAGAGGAATCGGCGCTCAAACCATCTTGAAGATAGAGAATTTCTGTTTAAGAAAGAGCGTAAGTCTTCTGGAAGGGATAAAGCAGATAGAAGAGATCGAAGGAATTTCACCCAGGCTCAAGAGGACGATTCATGAGTTCTCCAAAATGATGGATGAATTTTTCATGCAGAAAGCTAAATTGCCCATAGATGAGCTGGGTGAATTGATCGCTGAAAGAACCGGCTATATAGATGAGCTGAAGAGAGAAAAAACTATAGAAGCGGAAAACAGAATAGAAAATATAAAAGAGCTGATCAATGCCATATCTGAGTTTCAAGAAAGATCGGAAGTAGCCACTTTGGAAGCATTTTTGGAAGAGGTGTCGCTTATCACCAGCATCGACATGTGGGATAAAACTAAAGAGGCCATCACCCTTATGACCTTACATGCCGCCAAAGGGCTGGAATTTCGGGTGGTTTTCATCGCAGGTCTGGAAGAGGGTCTTTTTCCAATTTCCCGCTCACTGGAGAATCCATCTGATCTGGAGGAGGAAAGAAGACTTTTTTATGTGGGGATAACCCGTGCCAAAGAAAGGTTATTTCTCTCTTATGCCCGCCATCGACGAAGATTTGCCGATATGGTGAATCTAAAATCCAGATTCTTGGACGAAGTCCCGGAGAAATTACTGAAAATAGAGGACCATATCTTCAGTTCTGAAAATTCTTTTGATAAGCTGGATTTGAATCGAATAAAATCTTTTTCTCCCCAATCAGCTGATCCTTACGACTCAATGTTGCAGATTGGTGCCACCGTAATCCATCCTCACTGGGGTGAGGGAGTCATTCTTTCCCGGGAAGGTTCCGGAGAAGACTTGATTTTGACCGTTGTTTTCAGGGGAGGGATTAAGAAAAAGCTTTTGGCAATATATGCGAATCTTGAGATTGTTGGGTTTTAGAATAGAGTATAGAGTAGAGAGTTTAGAGTTGAGAGCAAAGAGTTGAGAGCAAAGAGTTAAGAGCAAAGAGTTAAGAGCAAAGAGTTAAGAGCAAAGAGCTAAGAGCTAAGAGTTAAGAGCAAAGAGTTAAGAGCAAAGAGTTAAGAGCAAAGAGTTAAGAGCAAAGAGTTAAGAGCAAAGAGCTAAGAGCAAAGAGCTAAGAGCAAAGAGGTGAGAGTAAAGAGGTAAGAGCAAAGAGGTAAGAGCAAAGAGGTAAGAGCAAAGAGGTAAGAGCAAAGAGGTAAGAGCAAAGAGGTAAGAGCAAAGA
>Ga0315288_10012874_pt1 | contig 10499 bp, 14 predicted proteins | sample YL17G11_20_MG_FD_203454 | JGI IMG/M metagenome (GOLD analysis project Ga0315288, IMG submission 203454) | Sediment microbial communities from Yellowstone Lake, YNP, Wyoming, USA - YL17G11_20 | ecosystem: Environmental > Aquatic > Freshwater > Lake > Sediment | place: USA: Wyoming | collected...
TGGTGGTACTGGACTCATAGGAGCTACTGGCCCTACTGGTGCTACGGGCGCAGGGGTCACAGGAGCTACGGGTGTTACAGGTGTTACGGGATCTACCGGAGCCACTGGAGCTACAGGTGCAGGGGTAACTGGAGCCACTGGCCCGACCGGAGCAGGAACAGCAGGAGCAGCAGGTGCCACTGGCCCTACTGGTGCTACCGGAGGCACAGGCGCAGGAGTCACAGGAGCTACTGGCCCGACCGGAACGTGTGTTGAGACATATCTATCAACTACCGGAGGCACAGGTTCTACAGCCACAATCAATTTTGATAATGGATCTATCCAAAAATTCATTCTCAATGCGAATACGGCCTTTACTTTATCGGTTACAGCTACAGTAGGATCATATCTTTTACTTCTCTTTAAAGGAGCGACTGGAGCAACAGCAACGTGGACTACTACAGTAGAATGGCCGAGTGGTTCGGCACCTGCATTAACGGCAGCATGGAATTCCGTTGATGTAATTTCATTAGTTTTAGCAGGTGGATCTTGGTGGGGTACTTATAATCTGGATGTTAAGTAGGCAAAACATATGCGTACAACAAAAAATTTCATGAAAAAGATATCTCGTTCTTATCGAATCTATCTTGGTTTTGAGGATCAAGATGTATCATGGTCGGATAATTGGGGAGCTAATTGGAGTACGGCCACAGGGTCATATACATACCCGTTACAGGTGATATATATCCGAGGTCAAGGTTTACCTAATTTTGTGGGTGGTACAAATTGGAATGTCTATAGAGGCACCGATTTGACGGATACGGATTTTAGTAGCTGGGCAGATGTAGGTGAATTTGCAACATGGGCAATTTTTTATAATCCTCGTACTCTCTATTATTATCTCGTCGGCCCTAATGGTTTGAGAAGATCTACAAATGAAGGAACAACTTGGGCAGGCGTAACAGGTTTCGGAACAGATAGCCTTTGCCTAATGATGGATGAGGCTCTTTGGATTGTGGGATCAACTGCAAATGGAGTTTATCTTTCAACAAATTCAGGAACAAATGTTTCTAATTATACGACTACTCAGGGGCTTGGAAATAATAGGGTTAATGGTGTTATCCTTGCTGATGGGGTTATCTGGGCAGCTACCGCAGGTGGAATATCTAAATCAACTAATAATGGAGCAGCATGGACGAACTACACTACCACACAGGGCATCATTCATAATAATGTTACTGGCGTGGCCTATTCAGAGCCGAGAAAAAGGATCTATTGCGTATCGAATAATGCTGCTGGGGGTATCTCTTATACGGATAATAGTGGAGCAAATTGGAGTACAATAATACCGACTGTGACAAGAGTATTATTGGGTTGTAAAGTGATAGATGATATATTAGTTATTTGGGGAACTGGAGGCATGGCATATTCTCTAGATGGTGGATTAACCTTTACGAATAGAGTGACCACTGGAATACCCAGCACCAATGTTCGGGTCGCACAAATATTAGGGACAACAACTTTCGGATAATAGCAGGACGATATAATGATAGAGAAGCCTACAGTAACGGTCGTGATTCCATCAAAAACTAATTTGATAAATAAATACCTTTTAGAAAATTGTATTACGTCTCTTAGATCTTCAGAACCTAGTATCAAGTTCAATATCATTGTAGTTGAGAGTGGTGATAAGCATATCTCTTGCGGTCAGGATCTAACGATAGCTTTTGATCTGGATGAATTCTGTTATAATCATGCTCTTAATCAAGGCTTGGCATATAGCGATAGTGAATGGATTATTCTTGCAAATAACGATTTGATATTCAAGCCAGGGTTTATGCAAGAGATCCTTTTAGCACATGCGATGCGTCCTGATATAATGTCCTTTTCTCCTTGGAATTCGATGTGGGCTTGGCATGAAAGAATCTTTCCTAATCCGATGCCAATAAGAGAAGGCTACCGCACAGGGCATGAATTGACAGGCTGGTGTATCATTGCAAAGAGAGAGATTTTTTCAGCCATTATTCTTAGCGAGGAAGTTAATTTTTGGTATTCAGACAATATATATGCTGATGCCTTAATTGATGCGGGGCTTAAACATGCTCTCGTTTCTAATTCTAAAGTGGATCATATTGTATCACAGACAAAACAGGTCACACAGGAAGAGGCATCAGCTTCCTATGAACAATATTTACGCTTTAAAAAAGGGGAAATAAATGAATGAATCAGTATATCAATTAATTCCTATATGCGGTACAATTGCGATCACAGGATTCACTCTCACAAAGATCTTTTTCAAGCGTATAGACACGATAGAAAATACATTTGTTGAAAGTATCCGAAAGATCAATGAGAATCTAAATAGGGTAGATAAGAGTTTGGCAGTTAACACCGCTTTGGTGGATCAAATTTTAAAGAAAGGGTACAGTCATGGAGAATGAAAAAGAAGTAGACACATCATTAGGTGCAATGGGTATTGAGGAAACTTTAAAATTATTCGATATCCTCAGGGGCGATGTCCTGGAGCTATTCGACATTGATTTTGAAAAGGTCGCTGCGGAGCTAGGGGATATAGACACACTTGAAGGTGTTGAGCTGTTCAAAGAATTTACTATGCTGGTTATCGAGATCATGACTAAGGCCAAGGTTTTTGGTCTATCTAAAACTCTTTCACTTCATAGCAAAAAATAGGAGATATAAAAATGTTCAAGTTATTTTTTATATTATGTTTCCTTCTCTCGGATATTGCCCTTGGAGAGATCTTGCAATTATATAATGGTGAGACTGTTCCCTATGCAAGCGGTGTAGCGTGGGATAAAAATAAATCGAAGATAGTGGAATCCTCGAAAGCTCCCTATTCTCCTAAAAAACATATCAGAGCTACGATAAAGAATCGCTCATGGTGGGGTGGAGTAGGATACTTTCATGCCAATCAAAAGCCGACAGATATGTCAACATTTAAATTCATTACTTTTTATGCCAAGGCAAATAAAAAGGTTGATTTAACATTTAAGTTATTTGATTTGAAAAAAGAAGGCTCAACCGGATTTATAAGTCAATTAAATAAAACATATAAAAAATATGTAATCCCTCTTGATTTAGTAAAGCGAGTTGATTTAAAAAACATAACTGCCCTGATATTTGCAACATCGCAAAAGAAGGATGCTGATTTTATAGTGGACGTTGACGATATTGAATTAACGAACGATATAATAGAGCCTCCAATACCAACTCCAGATCCAACACCTCCGATCCCTCCAACACCTCCGATCCCAGGAAGTGATACGATTCGTATCATCGGAAAAGACATACAGGACGCTTGTGGTCAAAAAATAGTCATCAGGGGTGTGAATCAGATGACTTGTTGGACGGATTGGAGCGGAACACCCAAAGACGGTTTGCCCATGTTTAAAGAGATCGCTAAAAGCGGTTCTAATGCCCTTAGAATCGTTTGGACGTATGGTGAAGGCACAACCATTGCCGAACTGGATAAAGCCGTTCAGAACGCCAAGGACAATGCCTTAATTTCGATCATCGAGGTTCATGACCAGACCGGGCAGTGGTCAAGAGAGGCTTTTGATATAGTGATTAAATATTGGTCATCCCTCGAGATGATTACCTTGATAACCAAACATCAAAAATATTTGATCATAAACTTTGCCAACGAGATGGGAAATGGTGCGGTTACAGGCGCGCAATGGGTGGAAGAATACTCAAGGGCTGTTATCGCAATGCGTAAAGCAGGGATCAAAGTACCGATCTTGATAGACACCGTGAATTGGGGACAGGACGAAAAAACGATTCTTGCTTTTGGTAAAAAAATTATTGAAGCCGATCCTATACACAATGTAGCTTTTTCGCTGCATGTGTGGTGGGTAGATCAGAATGCTGCCAGGATAGAAAAAACCATGAAGGATATGAATGCAGCAGGGATACCGTTTATCATCGGAGAGTTTTCTTCTATAGCCGTCGATTGCAAGACCCCTATTATGTATAAAGAGCTTTTGAAGTATGCTCAAGAGAATCAGGTAGGATGGTTAGTTTGGTCGTGGGATAACGAGAACGAATGCCCTGTCCATGCAATGACTAAGAACGATGACCAGACATTCGATACCCTATGGGGTTGGGGTTTGGAAGTTATGACTACGGATATCAACTCAGTCAAAAACACTAGCATCAAGAGTGGTTGCTTTTAATCTAGTTAGGTTATCAAATAAAGCGGAAGCAGCTCGATTCAAAAACCCCTGCACTGTTTCAATAGCGATATCCTCTTCGTTATCCATGCAGGGCGTAGCAGCATGGACAATATCACAATCACACCAATCTGTATCCTCTGTATTCTCCATACAATAAAACCCATTGTTACTACCGTATTCAAAGATACCTTTTTTGACATGGAAAAAAATATGACCCCATTCCCCATCATCTTCAAAGTGCCATTTATAGGGATGAAATTTAATTGTCTCTGATCCATAAGTTATTTTAATGCTCATATCCTCGGCCTTCCCTGTGGTTGTAATTTTTTTGCAAATACTTTTTTGTTTGTGATATATCGCCTCATCTTGCTCATTGAAATACCCAGATATTCACATGTCGTTCGTCTATTGCCCTGCATTCTATCGAGTATAACTTCCACCCATGTTAGTTCGATATCTCGCAGGGTATAGGATGGCAGTTTTTCTAATCGTATTCTTATATCGCTTCTATCCATTAAAGTACCTCCATATAGTTGTGCCTAAGAGAGCAATAAGAATAAGGAGAATACAAATACCAGAAAATAATTGAAAGCCATAATAATCGTACTCCTCTTCTATCCTACAGCGTTTATTCCATTTAATAGGTTCTATCTTTTTCTTCATAAATTGAATTCTTATTTTCATTTTAATCCCTTCCCATAAGGCTATTCCATCGCCAACCGTTCTCTTTTTTGGCTGCCCTAAATGACCTGACTAGATTTCCAAAACAGGGTTCGGTTACTTTATCTATTTTCTTATCCAGTTCTTCGACGGTTTTGATATCGTGCATTTCATATAATCTATGAAGAATACCAAGTCCTACCATGTGTAAAGTTAGCAAGCGACGGTCACATTCAAAGCCATCTTTATTAAGGCATTTATTAACTCTTTTTAATCCCATCTGCCTAGCGACATCATCCACTTTTTCTTTGGTGAAAACTACGGTGTTCCCTACCAAGATACATACTTCATCGCTCGACTCAAAATTTCGCCAGAATGCTTTTATCTCGGCCTTTTTTATCCAGGTATCATTTATATGAATCCAATGAAATCCACTCATATTACCTCCGTTTCTATCACTCTAACCATTTTGTTAAGTGAGCATTCAACGGCATCTGCTACATTCATCATAGGGATATTAGCTAACATCAATCTAGTATTTGATAAAATGCAATTACTGCGAGCTGCTTTAGTCAGATAAGAAAAATCCTCAAGCAATATAGGATCAAACGTATGGTTACTATCCACGATGGCTTTGTACATACGCATAATGGCCCAAGGGGAAATAGTACCCGTATTAACAATATTGAAGGTTCCTATAATACCTTTCTCGATTAGAGCTACAGCCGCATTAATAAAATCTGGGATGTAGGTCATAGAATTTTGCTCCGTTAATACTTTAGGGTACCCGATCAGTTTACGAATCAGATTGCGTGGATGTAATGAACCATCAAACGGCATCCTCAATCTTAAATTTAGAACAGGAAAATCCTGCATCATTAAGTCAACCACAAGTTTTGTCTTGGAGTAAAAACTACCTTTGAAATTAGGCTCATCATTTTCATCGAAAAACCCACCATCAAAAATACATCCAGATCCTATATGCACATAAGCGACATTAGCGAGAAGACATTGCTCCATTAGAACTAAAGCTCCTATAATATTAGAACTGAGTGTTGGCAGTTTATTATATTCACACCAATCAATATTTGGTCGGCCTGTCTTTCCTGCACAGTTGATAACAATATCTGGCTTATCTTGAAGCATATTCTTTACTGCAATGAGATTGCAAATATCAATTTTAGATGATATGGCTTGGGGGAGCCTTTGTCGAAAGTGACCACCTAAGTATCCCTCTCCGCCAACGATTACTATTTTTTTTTTCGATAAACATACTTCCTCCAAAAATTTAATATCGAATATTTTTAACATTTTCACACCTTCACTTTCAGGATAAATTCATACATTGATTTCATCTTAACGAGATCCATTTCATCTTCGACTTTTTTCAGCATGTAATATTTATCTTTGCCTATTTTTGTGAAAAGGGAAGGATCGGCATTTTCTATTAAAGAAGTAAGCTCAGATCTTAGTTCATAGATATTTTTTTCAAATCCAAATTCATCTTCCTCCACCAAAGTATTTTCAACGATTACATCCTCCTGTTTTTGTTCAATTTGTGCGGTTTGATTTGGAGCTTTTTTTAGTACTATATTTTCAGTATAAGTAGCTTTCTCCATCTCATCAGCAACATAGAAATTTCCCAATACTTCAGGGAATGCCCATCTCATTACATTAGCCACAGCACATTTTTCTAACATGAGATAGGGAGACACCTTCCAGTTTCCTTGTAGAGTACCGTCCTTGCCTGTCTTAGCGAATTCCCAGAGACGCGCCTTGTATTTTAGTTTGCCCTGTCCTTTCCGCTTAACCCATGCCTGAGAGGATATAGATGGCCTTTTCCTTGTTGTATTAAAATCTAGGTATTCATCCGATATGGTTTCAACATCGAAATCCTCTAGCTGTCCTGTCTGTTGAGCGAGTTTGATAAAATACTGATAAGAGAATACCGTAGTGCCTTTAGGTTCCTTTGTCTGTGTTTGGCTGTTCCAGGCATCGTGTACTATTAGATAGATTTGATTAAGTCTGGGATCAGCTCCTGATAGCTGGCATTTCGTTATGAATTCTATGAAGTGTTCCTGCTTGAGATTGGGGTTAGCCTTTACCAGCATAGCGAGATAGTTTTCGTCCATCGCTCTTTTAATCTGGTTTTTAGGCATGTTGGTGAGTTCGATTAATTCTTTTGTAGTGTCCTGAATAACTGTTAGCTCTTTCGATTCCATATTAACTCCTAATTAAATTGTTATCGGAAAGATATCTTTTAATTTAGGAGTTGTCTACAAAAAAAGTAATCGAATAGATACTATTTTATCACTTCTTTTATTTTGCTTAATTCTTCGGCATCCATCTTTTCCTTTGCCTCTAAAAATGCCAACATTTGTACAGGGGTAGAGCTATATTTATCAGCCTCAGAAAAGAGCCTTGGCGAGAAGGTATTTTCTAATGCCTTAAGAGCAAAATTTTTCATCGAAACGAAATCATTTTGGCATCGAGCATTATAGGCTAATTGGCACCAAGCCTCGGACCATGTTGGATCTATCTTGACTAGCTCGGAAGCCAGGAGATTCGATGAGGCATAATCTCCAAGATGTTGAAGCCACCGAGCTGCTCTCCAATAGCAATGGGCAAGCTCAGCATCCCAGCAGGGTTCACCCTCTTTCGTCCTGCGGATATATTCAATGTACCACTTGATAGCTTCTCGATGATTTCCGATATCTACGTTCTCATTTGCCCAATAAAACAGACTCCTAAGAGGTGGATAGATTTCTGGTCTTAGAATACGTCTATTTCGATCTGATCCATTCTCCTGGCCTTCATGATGTTCTACGTGGTGTTTAATTGTAATCTCGCTTTGAAGTATTTTCAAACTCCAGTCTATCCCTAAAACCTCATGTACCCTGCCGACATATCTCATGTGAGAATCGGCTTTCCAAAGTTTGTAAGCCATGAAATAGCTATCCGAGTTAGGGCCGACATAATATCTGAACATATAGATGTCAGCAGGATTTTCTGCCATATAGCCTTTAAGATCAGCCGGGGATAGATAGATATCGTCAGCGTCAGCAGAGAGGATATAATCAACATAGCTATCATCATGAGTGAAACGAAATTCCTCTAATCTTCTGACATACTCATTTCGTGCTTTACCGAAATCGCACATCCTGCCTTCCCAATCAGAAGCATCCATATATCTTTCAAGGATAAATGGTTTACCCCATGCCCTTAAGATCTCCCTTGCTACTGCCATCGTCCTATCATTTGATCCAGTATCGAGAATACAAGCGACATCGACAAGCGGTAGATATGTCGCAAGGCATTTCGGTAAATCAACTTCTTCGTTTCTAACTATCATTCCTAATCCAATTTTCATTTTAACTCCTATGCAATTGTATAAATTATAAACGCAGTAATATTAAATTCATCCTCTGTAAATTTTATATCGACTAATTCAAAAATTCTTCCTATTTTTATAAATAAATCATATTCATAACATAAATATTCATTGATTAATTCTTCAAGCTCATGCGCCATTCCCATACGAATTATTTTTACCTGTGTTTTTTTCATTTGATTCTCCCCATAGGTTTTTAGGTGGTTTGAGACCTTTTTCGTAAGAGTACATCTGTGCGATAGGCTCTTTTGAAGGGCCGAATATCTTTGTTTTTCTTCCTTCCCAATTCGTGCCCATTTCTGAGTATTCGCTCTCAAGGTGATAACAGAAAAACTCTGGCAATAGGATACGGTTCTCACGGTTCCATTGGACAGCAAAAAGGACATCGCTATGCTCAGCATTACCGCACACAATAGGGTATTGTCGATGCTTGCTTGCATGGTGTAGTTGAAAATAGCCGATAGGGCAATATCCATACTCCATATGAATGAGCCGAGATCCAACATGGAATTCTGGTTGTGGTGTGACCATATACCGCCATTGATGTTGAGGTACGGTTTTGCTTTTGTTCTGCATCCAATTCGCGTAGGTCACGGTATTCAGACGATCACAGCCATAGATATTCTCTTTACTCAGCTTCGCCATTTTGAGCATATGCCTAAAGCGGTGCGGTAGCAGGATATCAGCGTCAATAATAAGAATCCAATCATCATGACGCAAATGCGATAAGCCCAAGTTGATAGCCCTGCCTTTATTGAATTTATCATTGTCATCATGAAAAACCTCCGTCTTTAAACAATCAACTCCATACTTGTCGCATAGCCTAGATGTCGCTTTGTCGCTCGGATGAGTGACCACGACCAGGCGGTCAAGATGTTGCAGGTTATCTGCAATCGTATACTCCAGAAAATCACTATAATTGTAGCAAACAATAACTCCCTCAATCTTCATAAAACCCTTTCATTTCCTGTTAATTTTGGTAGTATCTAATTTTACCATCTTACTATAAAGGAAAAAAATGGAAATTAAAAACTTATTCGAACAATTAAATACGAATCCACCGGATGATTCGTATCATGCGAAAAATCTCATCGGGGATAGAAAATTAATTATCTATGGAGCAGGGGGGGATTTTAATCAATTCCGCATGAATGTTCTAGAGCGGTGCGGTTTGACTATCTCGGTTATTATAGATAGAAAATTCAAGCCTGGGTCTTTCTATGGGATCGGCCCTTGTAACCCAGACGATTATAAACCAACGCAGGACGATCTCGATAATGCGATAGCTCTTATATGTCTTGGAGAGCCTAAAGCCTTTAGGGAAGCAAACAATTATCTCTTAGTAAAAGGTTTCAAGAATATTATCAAAAGCCATGACATCTACGAGCATTATTATATCGCAGAGGATGAAGTTATAGATGCAACCTACTATCAAAAAGGCAGAGATAAAATAGAGGCGGTCTATGATCTTTTAGGCGATCAATTGAGCAGGGATATTTATCTCGCATTTTTACGATCTTTTATGTTCAAAAAATTCGAGGCGGTTCCTTTCAATGAAGACCAGATACAATACTTCCCTAACGATATACCATTTTGTATTAACACAAAACGATGGATAAATTGCGGAGCATGGCAAGGTGATACTCTCAAGGCTGCTCGAAACTATTATTTAAAGACAGAGGATGAGAAACTACCGCAAGCCATTTATTGTTTTGAACCTGACTTTGAAAATTTTATTAAATTGGTAGAGTATATAAATTCACAACAAGATTTTAAAAGAAAGACAATCGCCTATCCTTTCGGCTTATGGAGAGAGAATAAGGTTTTAAATTTCAGGTCTGGTATCTCAAAAGCATGTAGGTTATTAGAGCATGGCGATAGTCAAATGCAATGTATAGCTCTTGATCGCATGGGTATTGATTTCAAGCCTACATATATTAATATGGATATCGAAGGTGCAGAACTTGAGGCATTAAAGGGCAGTATCTTTCACCTAAAAAAATATACTCCTGATCTTGGAATTTGTGTCTATCACAAACCAAGTGATATTTGGATGATCCCTTGGTACATCAAAACACATGTTGATAGTGCTTATAAATTCTATCTCAGAAATCATACGGGCTTTGTAGTCGAGACGGTTCTATACGCTACTACCAGTCCAGTGGGTCAGGATCTTTTGGTGGATCACGCTTAAGAGGGATTATCTCCAAGCAAATTTCCTTTAATCTGTCAAGAGATAATCTGCTTTTCTTTTTCTCTGGAGGCTTATAGAC
>Ga0315288_10012875_pt1 | contig 10498 bp, 16 predicted proteins | sample YL17G11_20_MG_FD_203454 | JGI IMG/M metagenome (GOLD analysis project Ga0315288, IMG submission 203454) | Sediment microbial communities from Yellowstone Lake, YNP, Wyoming, USA - YL17G11_20 | ecosystem: Environmental > Aquatic > Freshwater > Lake > Sediment | place: USA: Wyoming | collected...
TAGTCATGATAAACAGCCCCACCACCGGAGACCCTTCTGAAGATTCTGATCCCCAGCTTTTCGCATTCAGCAATGCTAGCTGCAGACTTGGGATCTTGGAAATGCCCAATAACGACGGCTGGCGGATTCTGCCACAAACGCAGAGTATTGGGGCCATGGTTTTCCAGAACGGATCTAAGAATCGCTTCATCAATTGCCAAATTCATCGCAGGATCTTCTGAACTGTACTCGATCATTCGCCAGTCATCAATCATATCTTGGGCACCTGTAATGAGTTCTGTCGGAAGATCCTATTTCTTAGGCAATGCAGCCACAACCGCGCTTCTCAGGCATTCCCTTGAGGGCAGGGTCTTATCAAATTTCAATTCGCCATTGATGATTATTGCAGGAATTCTGCTGCATTTTTCAGCATCTATTAGGGCTGAGGACAACTCTGGATAGACTCCATGCTGATTTATCCCCTTTCCTCTCATCCAAACTCTCACTGTGATGTCATCCTGCAAGTCCGATGTAACATCGTTGACCAGACTGATGAGCTTACGGCACATTGAAGTCGGAGGATAGGCAACAAAAACTTCAAGCGACGCTTTTCCCATCCCCACTAAGAAGGGTTCTATTCCGTGCACGTTCCATTTCTCAAGACTATATTTGGCTCTGTACAGCAGGTTCGCCGATTTCTGTTCGTCTCCTGTCAATTCCTTTTCTAATTCGAAGACTATTCCCAACTTTTTCTCAAAGCCTTCTATAAGAGCTGTCTTTGTCTCATCTATTGAAACGTCTCTTCCTAGTTGGCGACTCAGCGACGTTATCATCAGCTTCTTTTCCGTTGGCTTTCCAGTTTTGATCATTTTGTGGTAAGCGTTCACGTCAGTATTAACGAGCAGAGTTCCTTGATATAGGAGGAAATCGTGAAACCATTTTGGCAAAATCCCAGTCATTCTTCGCTCGCCAATATGAATTCCATCGGCATTCGCCTCCAGTGTGTCACTGAATTTTCGGAGTCCTTCAACGATTGCTGCATTCAAGATAAAATAATCTGACAGGACAGGCGGGTAATCCTTAGTCGGCGTTTTGAAAAGTGCCGCATTCGCTGTGACAGCAAAATTCAAACTCCCCATGTCCATGTAGAAAGGGTCGCCTGTAACTGATATTGCTCTGACAACTGCAACACCATGTTTCCTGCATTCCTCTTGATTGATGTCATCCTCGTATGAGCCCGATCCGAAAATCACAGAGGCTGGGCCTTGCCACAGTCGCAGTGTGTTCGGAGTCAAATTCTCTCTTCTGCTTCTAAAAATGGCCTCATTAATCGCTAGATCCATTTTCGGGTCGACTGAACTGTGGTCAAGCAGTCTCCATGTTTCAACCAAGATTGTTCACCCCAAAGTAAGGACACTTGTTTCCTAAACATTCTTTGTTTAGGTTTCTGAAATAGCAGGGCCGTGGATCTATCAAACTAGGGAATCTCGTATTGAATTCTCTTTCGAGAATCTCCGTTGCCTTCCGTATCGCTGAAAAAGTGCTCGCTTTACAGCAACGCGGACCCCCGATCTTTGCGATAACGTGAAGGGATTCAGATACAGCTTCCATTGAAAGCGTCCGTTCTTTGTCTGATAGCATATTGGCTTTGGTTGCAATGCTCAGGGCTATACCTACTCCCGCGGCAGCTCCGCACACACCCCAAAGTCCACACGATGCAAGAAGCACTTTTCTTCCTCTTCTGATCGCTTCATCAAATGCTGAATCGTTGATCTCAAATCTGCCTAGGTTTCTCCAAGCAGCTAGTAAGACGCAGCTCACGACGTAATGGTGCTCAGGTCCATGCATCTGGAGTGCAGGATGCTTCATCAAGAGGAGAACAACTTTCATGGGATCCGTTTCTTTCGTAGCCCCACAGACTTTGCGGACAAGCGTTTCAGGAGAGGCTAACCTGCAGCTTTCACAAATGTAATGTCCTTCTTCACAGACGTAATCTGCTTTCTCAGTTTTTCCGCAAAAGGAGCAATCCCTCTCCTCTAATGTCGATTGCAAAGGCTTTCCGCAGACCACACAATGGAATTCTTCCAGTTCTTCCGGAGACTGGTTCTTCTTCAGTGTCCTCGCCTCCACGCACGCTTCTTCTAGACAATGTAGTAGTTGATGACTTTCTGCATGCTTTTCGGCGTCGCCTGTTTTGCAGCAAATTGTTTCAGCATTCTTATCATCTGAGGCTGAAAGCGCGCAATGTCTGTCAAGGTTACTATGCCCACAAGCTTGTTTGCATCAACCACAGCCAGCTTCTTTATCTTGTTTTGAAACATCATATTCACAGCTTCTTCCAGATCCATGCCTGACTCAACAACAACCAGTGGCGTGGTCATGATCTCCTTCACTTTGGTATTCAAAACGTCCTTTGCTTCCGCAATAACCCTCCTCAAGAAGTCCCTTTCCGTAACTATGCCCTTAGCTTTTCCTTTTTCCAGCACTATGAGACTGCCTATCTGAAATTCGTTCATAATGTCGACAGCCTCTTTAACCGAGGAACTTTCGTCCACAGTTATTACTTCCCTCACCATCACATCTCTGACTTTCAATGGCATCAGTTCTCCTCCTTGCTCCTCCTCATTCTCATCAGACAATAAAATCACTCATCCAATTGTCCGTAATCATCGCGTATTAATTGCATCTTCAAAGGTATTCTAGGAATCGCACTTACACGCGCGCGCTTCATGCTTTGTTTGCAGTGGGCGTGCCCTTCAATTTTTCATGTTCTTTATCGACTTTCTTCTTCATGACCTCGAAGTAGCCTTTAGCGTCTAGAAGGTTCTCTTTGTCTGACTCAAAATCTGTTAGCTCGATCTTCACAAACCAGCCTTTGCCGTAAGGATCTGAATTAGCAAGATCAGGGGAATTCACTAGTTCATTGTTGACTTCCACTATTGAACCTGAAACGGGTGATATTACGTCGAGAGCTGCCTTCACTGATTCGAAAGATCCGGCTTCACCGAACTGTTCAATTTTGGTGCCGATTTGTGGGAGGGAAACGAAGATTATGTCACTCAAATGATTTTGCAGGTAGGACGTTATGCCGACTGTCGCTATCTTGCCGTGGATTCTGGCCCAGAAATCATTCTCATTATAGAAAGACCCTTTGGGAACGGTGAACGTCCATTTGTCAACCTTCAGCTGCAAGTATTCCATCTGCTTCACCTTGAAAGTTGATCGACAAGCGTAGCTACTTCTTCAGCTATCTTAGAAACTAGTTTCTCGCCTTCTTCACCAAGGTCAGTTCGAGACTGCGGCTTAAAGCCATACTTCGCAATCATTTGTGGCATAAACACTTTAGCTCTCATAATGCCCTTGTTCTTGGAAATAATTTTAGTTGCGCATCTTTCCACACAACCATCTAATATGATCGAAGGATACTTCTGCAACAGATTCTTATGTTCTCCGACTCCTGCAGACAAAGAGGGAATACAGATTAAGACTGTCTTTTCAGGTCTCAGCTCGTCAACAACCTTGTAGGCAACTTGGCGAGCTACTGTTCCGAGGGCTTTACCCATTCCTGTGCAGGCCACTATAGCGACTTTCTTATTTGCCACTCTTGCTCGCCTCCGCCAGTATTTCGTCAACCTTCTTCGCTGCCAGTTCTCCCACTATTTCTGCGAGTTTCATTCCTTTCGGCCCAAGCTTAGCTCTGGATTCAGGCTGCAGGTCTTTGTGTACTTTCAGAATATCTTCAACGTTTATGATTGCTTTGATCTGACCCTTGGCTTCGTCGACAATCTTTTTACAGCATTTCTCTCCGCACCCATCTATAACTAGGACGGGGTTCTCTTTGGCAAAGACAACGTCTTCTTGAACGCCACCTATCAATGCTGGAGTGCACAGCAAAACGGTCTTGTCTGGTCTTAGTTTTTCTAGGACGTGGTATCCTGCGTATCTGGACACTGTCGCAAGCGGTTGGTCCATACCGGTGCAAACTGCAACGGCAACTTTCTTTTCTATCGACATACTACTCATCTTTCTCCTTTACTTTTTCTATTTCGTTATTGATTATTTTCATGGTTTCGTGGACAAGCTTTTCGTCTTCAGGTTCTATTTTACTTTTTGACTTAGGCTTCAGATGCTTGCCCCTCTCTACTATTTCTGAGATGATTATTTGAGATTTGGGATGGACTTTTCCATACATTTTGACGCCTTTAGCGGCGCACATTTTTTCGCAACCGTCAACAGTTATGCAAGGATTGTCTTTAGCGAAATCTCTCTCTTCCTGTCCACCTGCCAAGAACAGCGGAAGGCAAATGGTCACTACGTTATCGCGTTCTTCAAGTATTCTCCGTGTTGCCACGCGTGATATCATTCCTTCAGACAATCCCTCGCCACTACAGGAGATTAATCCGATTTTGGATTTGATCTTCAACTTTTATCTCCTACAATTTTGACGACTTTTTCCGCGGCCTTCCTCGCCAATTTCTCACCGTCAGGCCCGATGTCGAGCACTGTCCCTGGCTTCAGTTTCGGATTCTCCTTTATCACATCCAAGATTTTGATTTCGCCATGGAGTCTTCCTTTATGATGCTCAACATTCTTTTTGGCACATTGGGCGACGCAACCATCAACAGTTATGCAAGGATTTTGTCTTATTTTCCGCACTGTCTCTTCGTCTTTGATCGTGAGTAGCGGAAGGCAAATTGAGTCAGTATCATTTGGAAGCAGCTCATCTGTTACGATGTAGGTTGCTCTTCGTGTTATGGTTCCTACAGCCTTTCCGATTCCGCTGCATGGAATGATTATGTATTTACTTTTTTTCTTCTCGGACATTCTTTATCAGTTTTAGGATTTCTTTCTTCTCTGGAAAACTCAGGGCGTCCGCCGCGCATACTTTGGAACACGCCCTGCAGAACACAACGCAGTTGTCTGGGTTTTTAACGATGAATTCCTTCTTTTCTTTGTTGTACTCGAATACGCCATGGGGACAAAACCTTAGACATTGAGGATCTCCGTCGCACTGATTGCACTTTGGCTGGTCGATTCTTGGGTACCAAGGAATCTTGCTTCGCGGCACTCCCATGTACGTTTCTTCTGTCATGCTTGGGCAGGGGCCTCCAACGCTTTCTTCACGGTTTCCAAGGCCTTTTCGGTCGTCATGTTTCTGACGTCAAGAGAGACAAGGTCTTTGTTTACGTCAAGTCCAGCCTTTGCAAAGGCATCTCTAAACAATTTCTTCTGCATTATCGGAGCGCATCCGCCTACGACATAAAGCCGGTCTTTTCGGAGAAAGTCTGCAAAGAAACGTTCCCCATCCTCATCGCATAACATTGGGTGGATGAATGCATATTCGACTGGATATTCGGCTCTTATGATATTTATGAAGTCCCACATGTCGAGATCCTTGAATCCTGGACATTTGCCCGTGCAGACGCAGAATATGAAACTTACCTTCTTTTTCTCCACAATTCTCCCTCTATCTAGATTGACTGTTTCATTTTCTTGGATGTTGATAGGAAATTTAACCATAGTAATATTTAAATATTATCATTAATACTACCGTAAACATGCGGTCTATAACAGACAAACAGATCAGGCTGAAGGCAAAAATCTTCTATGCTTTTTCCGACCCCACGAGGCTTGAAATCCTCGAGTTCCTGCGTGCAGGCGAGAAATGTGTATGTGAGATAATTCCCCGTGTTGGACTAATTCAACCTGTCGTGTCCCGACATCTAAAAATCCTGAAAGACTGCGGATTGGCGAGGGACCGAAAGGACGGCACAAGGAGACTCTACTCAATCACAGAGTCCAAGATATTCGAGATAATTGACGCGGCAACCCCTGAACTGCTGGATCTCTTAACGAAATGCATCATTGAACAAATAGCTTGTTAGGAGCGCGCGCGCTTGGTGAGCCAATGAATATTGAGAAAGTCGTCCTGAACGCTTCAAAAACAGACTGCACTGCATGCAGCACATGTGCTGATTTTAAAGCAGACAACCTCCGACACGCACTATCGAGGTTAGGCGGAGTCTCAAAAGTCAAAGTTGACGAGATAACAGGTAAGATCACAATAGAATATAATACACAAAAAATCATTCTCTCAAAGATCACTGAACGCATTGAAAAGCTCGGCTACCAAGTTGAGATATTATCAAGAGAGGAAATGCGATGAAAGAACACGCAAAAGGCGTAATTCTTGTAATTCTACTTGGGCTATTCGCTTCAGTAGGCGTCTTAATATCTGGAACTCAAGTGGCTTATGCGCATGAAATCAGCATTGCTTTGACTTTAGTCGCCGTTGCCTTAGGCTACCGCATCTATTTGCACGGCATTCGATCCCTGCGGCATGGGAACGTTACCGCTCAATTGTTTGCAACCATCGCCATCTTTATTTCAGTAATAGCTGGTCTCGTCTTACCTTCAGCATCAGCCACTGGCACAGCAGAAGCAGTTGGTTACCTCACAGCAGCAGCAATAGTGGCGTTCATAATACTCGCAGGGATGACCCTAGAAGGATACATTATCCATAGGACAAGAGGTGCACTCGAGAAGCTCATAAACATGAGTCCCACCACAGCTCGCATACGTCGAGACGGCGCAGAAGTTGAAATACCCATAGACGAGGTCAAGATAGGTGAAATCGTCTTAGTCAAGCCAGGCGACAAAATACCCGTTGACGGAACAGTAATTTCGGGACACAGCACCGTTAACCAAGCAACCATAACTGGCGAGTCAATTCCAGCAGAAAAGACAGTGGGGGACCGCACATTTGCTGGCACATTCAATGAACGTGGAGCACTTGAAATCAAGGTTGAAAAAACCGCTGAGGACACTACACTTGCCCACCTCATTCAACTAGTTGAAGAAGCCCAAGAGAAAAAAGCACCAATACAGAACATTGCAGATCGGTTTACCACTTACTTCTTGCCAATCATGGCAGTTTTGGCATCTTCTGTCTTTGCAGTCAGTTACTTCGCACTTGGTTTTGACGTGGCACTGGCTAGAACCGTGACTGTTCTCTTGGTCGCATGTCCTTGCGCGCTTTCAATAGCGGTTCCTGTCGCTGTAGCTGCAACGATCGGTAATGCCAGCATGAACGGCATAATAATCAAGGGCGGCACACACATCGAAAAGCTAAAGGACGTTAAGCTGGTGGCATTTGACAAAACTGGCACGTTGACCGTCGGCGAACCTAAGGTTGTTGAGATAAAAACTTTCGGTAATTATTCTGAAGCGGACACGATCAAGTATGCAGCAATTGCTGAGAAATTCTCAGAACACCCTCTATCCAAAGCCATCATCGCTAAGGCAACTGAGATGAGTATGAAGATTCCTGACCCAACAGACTTCAAAACTATTCCAGGGCATGGCGTGGATGCCCATTACGGAAATAAGCATATCCTGATTGGAACTAAGATGATGGAAACGGAGATTTCTGAAGAAGCGAATCAATTGATGAATCGGGTTGAAAGCGAGGGGAAAACAGCTATTCCCGTGGCCCTCGACAAAACTGTCATTGGCGTCGTTGTTGTGGCTGACACAGTTAGGGAGAATTCTTTGGAAGCTATACTGAGGCTTAAGCGTTTAGGAATCAAAACTGCCATGATAACTGGCGATAACATGCGGACTGCCAAATCTATCGCTGAGCAGCTCGGGATTGATGAGTTCCATGCTGAGCTTTTGCCTGAACAGAAAGTTTCGGTCATTGGGGAACTGAAGAAGGGAAATGTTGTTGCGATGGTTGGTGACGGTGTGAATGATGCTCCTGCGTTGGCTAATTCTGATGTTGGGTTTGCGATGGGTGCGGCTGGCAGCGATGTGGCTGTTGAGACTGCTGACGTGGCTCTGCTTGGAGACGACTTGACAAAGATTGAATATGCGATTAGTCTGAGTCGGAAGGCGTTTAACAGAATGAAGGGGAACATAGTTTACGCCTTTATCTGGAACATAGTCGCATTGAGTTTAGCCGCCTTTGGCATCTTGAATCCAGTTCTAGCCGTTGTTCTTGCAGAAGCAGGATGCATATCAGTGGTAATCAATTCCGCTTTACTGTTACTGAGCAAGCCAAAGCCTCTAGCCAAGATTAAGGGATAAGCGCGCGCTAATGAAGAAAATAGAAAAGAAAACAAAAGAAGAGCTACGAGAAACCGAAGAGTTGTGGTGTAGTGATTCAAACGTGTGTTCTTTAGATTGCAGACCAGTCAGAAGAATGTCAGACAAGTCAGAAGAATCTAACTGTAGCAGTGGTGGTTGCTGCTAACGAAAAACGTGCGCTCCCATTTGAGAAATGTGAAAGCCAAGAGAGATGGACCTTTCCGGTCGATCGATCGCGCGCGCTACCCGTCGGAGTAGAACCACATGCGACTAGGAGTCCCACTCTATAAACAGACAACGGATTTCACATGTGGCGCATGCGCAACTCTTATGGTTTGGAGATACTTCGATAGAAATGTGCAACTTTCCAAGCAAAATGAATTCTTGGTCTGGACAGAGGTAGTTGCCTTACCTTTCAAATTCTCATCGCCGTATCGAATTGCAGCGTTCTTCATCAAGAAGGGGTTTGAAACGAAACTGCTAATGAGTCAGGGGGTTAGTGGCGAAGGCAAAATATTGCTCGAATGTTGCCAGACGGACCCTGCGGAGAGAAAGCTTTTTCTCGATTTCTTCGAAAAACACAATGAGATACTGAAAAGGCATATTTCCTCAGCTATTCTTGATAGAAATCCGACAATGCTCGATGTCAGAACGGCGTTGTCTAATCGTAGTCCCGTAATTGCGTTGGTAGATTCCTACTACACTTCCAAGGCAAGAGGAGCAAAAGATCCACTTCATCTGCCCCATTGGGTTGTCATAGGAGGACATGAGGGTGAAAGATTTTATGTTAACGATTCAACCCCTGAAAGCGAATTGAAGACGGGAAAAATGGTCATGAAAGAGCGTCTCCTCGAGAAAGCCATGAATACTTATTCGAGGTTCGGCTGGCCTTCTGCGCTAGTAATTGTTGGATCAAGGAAAACGAATTGATTCCTCGTCTATACCGTGTAAGCTCTGTAGAATCGATCATTGAGCGCGCGCGTTAGGAAATTCCGAAATTTAGCATCTGAGCGTATATGTAGATAAAATCAGATTTATCGAAAAAATCAGAAATACTTAATATTGAGAACTCCAATGCTTTGGATAAGGTGATTAAGTGTGAGTAGCTGCAATGACGATACGTGCAAAATTGATGCAATCATAACTATGGATGCAAAAGGGCAGATAGTCCTTCCTAAGGATTTGAGAGAGAAGGCAGACCTTAAGGCAACTGATAAGATAGCCGTTGTCTCTTGGGAGAAAGAAGGCCAAGTCTGTTGCATAATGATGATAAAAGCCGAGAGACTAGCTGGTGCAATAAGCAAAACGCTTAGTCCCCTACTTAAGGGAGTAATTGAAAAAGGAGAGGTAATTCTATGAAAGAAGAAAAGGTCAAAAAGATTGTCAGAAAACGTTACGGCAACGTAGCAAAGAACAGTAGTTCTTGCTGTGCCTCCTCTGACTCTTCTTGCGGTTGCACACCTGTAACCAGTGGAGACATAAGCAGAAAGATAGGCTACAGCGAAGAAGAATTGAGTTCTGTTCCCGAAGGAGCAAATCTGGGTCTTGGATGCGGCAATCCCATCGCTTTGGCATCGTTGAAAGAGGGTGAAACAGTTCTCGATTTAGGCTCAGGCGCAGGCTTTGATTGTTTCCTGGCTGCTAAAAAAGTAGGCAAGAAAGGCAAAGTAATCGGGGTAGACATGACCCCCGAAATGCTAGATAAGGGAAGGGCAAACGCAAGGAAGGGCAAATACGCAAACGTGGAGTTTAGGCTTGGGGAAATCGAGAACCTTCCAGTCGCAGACAAATCAGTAAACGTCATAATCTCAAACTGCGTAATCAACCTCTCCCCCAACAAGAGACAAGTTTTCGAAGAAGCCTATAGAGTTCTAGCTCCCAACGGGCGGTTAATGGTTTCAGATATAGTATTGCTCGATGAGCTGCCAAAAGAACTGAAAGAAAACGCTCAAGCATACACAAGTTGCGTTTCTGGCGCAGAACTTAAAGAAAAATACCTCAATTTCATAAAGGAAGCAGGCTTCAAAGAAGTAAAGGTAATAGACGAAACAAACTTCCCATTTGATTTCATAGCGAGCGACACTACTCAAGAGTTTGTCAAAACCCTTGGCATATCTGCCGAAAAGACCAAGGAAATCGGAAAAAGCATAGTAAGTATAAAGGTGTCCGCAATAAAACACTAAGAACTACCTAAGTCTCCAATCATTAGATAAACAAAAATGGAGAAAACCAAAGATATGCTGCACGTCATGAACGCCCTCGATCATTGCGCGCGCGACAACGGATACCTTTCAGCGATACTTAGGGATGAATTTGGAGAGGTCAGAGTAGACTATCATAAACTCTCAGAAACAGTTTGCAAAGGTTATCCGCGCGCCCCCCCCCCTCGCGCGCGCTTGGGTCACTGGCGCCTTCATCAACGAGATTAATC
>Ga0315288_10012878_pt1 | contig 10498 bp, 12 predicted proteins | sample YL17G11_20_MG_FD_203454 | JGI IMG/M metagenome (GOLD analysis project Ga0315288, IMG submission 203454) | Sediment microbial communities from Yellowstone Lake, YNP, Wyoming, USA - YL17G11_20 | ecosystem: Environmental > Aquatic > Freshwater > Lake > Sediment | place: USA: Wyoming | collected...
CCCATCCGAGGAACATTAGTTCACCAAGGTCAGGGGTTTACGAACAGGCTCGGCCTTGATTCCGGCCTCTTTGGCACGTTCTTGCAAAAGGATACGGAATCCGGTGGTTTGGATCAAAGGCCCAGCAAAGGAGGGCTTCACATTATCGATCGTATCAACGATGACCTGATCATCGATCACGGCAGCCACTTGGACATTCGAATCAGGGTCCATATTAGCCAAAATAGCCATGATTTCGCGGATTTTCATGTGTTCACCTTATCATGAGTTTTTGCTTGCCAAACGATTCGACAAACGGCATAGTTTCCAACAGTTCGAATGATTCTGCGTACTTAATCAATGGCCTAATGTGCTCTGGAATCTTGTAGATATCGACCAAGCCAAGGCGACTATCTTTGTCAGATCGAAAGGCAACATCACCAATAGGCAACAGAATATAGGCCTGGCTGGACCTGAAGTCCACCGTCCATCCTCCTATGTATCTGACACCATCCATTTGATTCACCTCTAGCTGCCTTATCGGGAGATCGTTGGAAAACTTGAGAGAAATTTACCCAACGGCCTTTTCTTTAATCAGATCAATCATTTGGTTGCGTTGCCTCGGTGTGACAAAATCAACTAATCTTTTGAAAAGACTCTCTTCGACACGCAGACAGTGCAGAACAAGATTATCAACCTGATGCCCACTTTCGAACATTTTTGTCGTAGCGTCAGGTTTCCTGTTTTGTGCAGTATAGGTAGGGTCGTATATTTTATTAGTCTTGGTATTAATAATAGCTGAGTGTTTTTCGTTAGTTATCACAGAATAGTCACCGATAAGCTGACGATCGTTCAATAGCCAGGTTGGAAAAATAACGTTCCAATGGCATCGACAATGAGGAAAAAAGTAAACCATGTACAGGGGATTTAGATTTTCGCCCCATCTGTCCAAGTACATAGTTCTGTCAACAGTTCCGTCTATATCTACGACATTATGCCAGAAATCAATGTCTTTGTTAGTAGATGCATATTTTAATTCGCGCCACTTCTTTTTGAACGAAACTGCCTTAAGCATCAGTTCCCTCCGAAAACGAATTTGATTTTTCCGCAATCATATACACGACTTAAACGATCTTGAGTAGCGTGCTCTCTTTCTGTCATTCCGGTTGGAGTAGAAACGGCACTTTTGCGCCTAGCCTGCTTTGAGCAATAAAATCGTCCGTTTTTGATATAGAAGTAGTCGGGCGGCAATACCTCAGTTGCAACCCAACCAGCCCGCACATATCCACCGCCATCAGACCATCGCCTATCACACCACGTCACGATAGACTCTCCGATCTTTTTGTAAGCATATGAACTAATTCTTGAAAGTCCGCCTGCGACACTAACTCCGCTCTTGCCGGCAAATCTCTTCAAAACCCAATCTTTGTTGTTTCTGTGGTGAATTCCAAAAGCAGCCACTGCAAGAATATCTTTGTTGTGCTCCAGAGCCACGAATAGACTAGAACCATTCGATTTTCCCTGAATGTGATACATATCAAGGAATTTTGATGCAGTCTTTTTGTCTATTTCTTTTATAGTGCAGTTTCTGGCATAGACAACTTCATTTTTGCCCATAATAGATCTTAAGTATCCGAGAATTTGTTGTTTTTTGCTCTCCCATTCATGATCAAAAATGTGTATCAATCTTATGCCATTATGGGCACAATACTCAGTTTTTGCCAGATGATACCTTCGATCTTTGTAGATCTCTGAGTGCCAATAACAACCATTCGCTTCGATACCAAGCTTAAGCTCTGGTACAACAACATCGACCTCGACGTGATCTTTTCTGGTTTTCCTCACGGCGAATCCGTTTGTTTCGAAAATTTCCTTGATCTCTTTTTCCATCTTTGACGTGAATCTGGTTGCCGTAGAGGCATATTCATCACTCTGGACGTATAGATCGGCTCCGTATCTTAGCTGATTTGTTGCTATTATTTTTCTATTTCTCTCATCAACCCGCTCTGGATCAGAAAAGAATTTCTCGATAGCTCTCAGGTGCGCCTCCCTTACTTCGGGAGAATTCATGGGATTTCCTCCATATTTGGCATATGAAGCCTTTCTCACGTTGCACATAATATCTCGTATTTCTTCTGGTCTATGGCGTTCCCATTTTTTCTTGTTGGCTATTTTGATGATTTCTTTAGTGTTCTCAGTATGTTGTTTGCCATAAAATGGGTTTCTTTTCCCGGTCAAAGTCTTGCCGCGATTGGAGTTTTCGACTCTGATGCACTCTCCGCAGCGCCACCGAAGCCCATAGGTGATCATTTTTGACCTAAGCACGGAGAATTTCAGAAATCCAGTTTTGGGACAATTGTGACACTTCACGGCCACGGTTTCTTTAAGAGGCAAAGGTCGCTCCCTACAGTCTACAAGACCGTATTCTTGTAGCTCTTTTTCGGTCCAAGTTCTTGTTTTATTTGCCATTTTTGCTACTCTCTGGTCTTGCTGATAGTCAAACACATCCGGCTAAGAAGCACTATAATGCCTATTCGGCATAACGTCAAGAAAGCTTTATGGTAAAATGTTTCGTGTTAGATAAAACTGAACAAAATCCATTGGAGATTTCAGATGAGTTTCGCCCCCATTGATTCCACACTTGCTAAGTCGGTAGCCGACAAGCTCGATCGGCTTGCTAAGTCGTTCGCGGCTGGCTACCAAGGTATCCAAAACGCCGGTCGTACGGGCATCTCGGCTCTCGCGGCTGAGCAGCTTGACCCCGTTCTGCGGTCTATCACCCTGGAAGATAAGGACTTTCTGCTTACGAAAGACATTCCGACGCTGAAAGCTACCCAGAGTGTATATCAATACACGGTGAAAACTGCTGTCCGCTCTGGTGTCGATCTGGCCGGCTGGGAAGCGTTCCTGCCGCAAGAAGATACCAGCCAATACCAGCGTGTTGCTGAAGTCCTGAAGGTCTACGGCATCCGTAAGTCCATCACCCAGATGGCCATGTTTATCAACGAAGCCGGCGGCTACTCGGTTGATATCGAAAAAGAAAACGACGTTAACGCGGCCCTCGCCATGGCGGAAGCCCTTGAGCGTGACCTCTACGTCGGCGGCGATTACTTCATGGACTCGTCTGGCGCCCTGAACCCGTTCGTTGCGGCCAATGTCAACGGCCCGATTCGTCAGATTCGTGGCATCCAGGCCAACATCCGTGAAGGCGATACGTCGCAGCGCGGTATTCCGGGCGACTTCATCGGCTTCGGCAACAACCGTTCGGTTGTTTTCGATCGCAAAGGTGGCGTCCTCGACCGCCCTTTCCTCGACAAGATCGTCACTGCCGTCCGCGACTCTCGCGGTGCGGTACGTGAAGCTCACTGCACGACTTCGCAGCTTGCGGAATTCCGTGCGACGTTCTTCCCTCTGGAACGCGGCAACATCGCGGATATGTACGCGATTCGCGGCGCTGGCGTGACCAACGACGAGCACAGCAAGCTCCCGATCGACACGGTCGGCGGCCCTGTTGACTTTATCCCCACTGTGTTCAAGTACATGCGTACTCGTCCGGAACCGGTCCTTGGTTCCGTTGGTGCCCCTCCGGCGACTCCGGCCGCGTCTGCTGCCCTCGGCGCCGCTACCTCGTCTCCGTTCGTTACTGGCGATACCTTCAACTATCGCGTCCAAGCTGTTAATATCAGCGGCATTTCTCAAGGCTCGACCCCGACCCCGGCGACCTTCGCCGGCGGCGACAGCGGCAAGTGCGTCAACGTGACCATCACGAACGAGGCTGGCGTGGAATACTACATGGTGTTCCGCTCCCCGAAAGAATCGTCGGGCGCTGCTGGTACGGAAATGTTCATTGGCAAGATCCTGCCGACGAACGGCGGGACCACGGTGTTCCTCGACAACGGTCGGATCGTCCCAGGCCTCGACTCGGTTCTCTTCCTGCCCCGCGACAAAAACCGTGCCAAACTGGCGGTTCTGGGCAACTTGCTTAACAAGCTGCAACTTGGCGTCAAGGGTCTTGCTTTCGAGACTGTTTATGCCTCCTACTGCGGCTGCGTTGTTGACCGCCCACGTACATTCGCCCTCGCTGACAACGTGTTCCAGCAGCGCGAAGGCCTGTAATCCTTAGTTAGTTCAACTAGTTAAGGCCCATCGAAAGATGGGCCTTTTCTTTTGCCTAAAAGTTTTGTTACAATACATCCGATACGTGATGCAACAGGAGGCGCTCATGTTAAAAGAATGGATGATAGATAAAACCCTAAAGACAAAAGATTCCGACAAAATCGGCTTTAGGTGTCAATGTGGCGCCGTAGGTATAAAGAGCGTCACGCACGCAAAACGGTCCCTGAAAGAAAAGGGATTCGCCTATCAATGCCGAGACTGCCTGACCGCCAAGCAAGCAAAAAGTAAGGGAGTTTTTTATTCTCAAGAGGATCTTGCCTTGGCGTCGGTCGTAGACGATACGCCTCGCATAATCAATAGCCGGCCAGGGCCGCTCCTTCTCCTCCCGCGCCGAACTTGAAATGCTCGCCTGGGTCCAATCCCTTGCCTAACCCTACGCGCACGCGGAGCCGTCCCGGGCTCTGCACCGCCAGCCTAACCCTACGCGCACGCGGAGCCGTCCTTCGGCTTAGGTACAATGCCTAACCCTACGCGCACGCGGAGCCGTCGTGATCAGACCCTAACCCTACGCGCACGCGGAGCCGTCTCAGGTTTGTTGATCACAACCTAACCCTACGCGCACGCGGAGCCGTCTCTGCGTGATCTGCCACGCCTAACCCTACGCGCACGCGGAGCCGTCTGTTAGACCGCATCTCTGCGTTTTCATTAACAATTCCGTGTGTCTTACCGTCGTAGTCTCTTGACACCTGAGGGTTATCTCAGGCGAATTCTTCAAAGAATTCATTTACACACACTAGTCCAACAAATCTAAAAGATCTGCCTTCTAGTAGTGAAGGTGTTCAGCAGAACACCCGCCTCTCTATTGTTATCCCTTATTTTCGGAGAAACGTCAACATGAATTTTAAGAAATCGAAAAAGCAAGTTTTTGTCAATGATGCCGGAGTGTTAGTTAAAAATAAAACTGTCTATGTCGGGAACGAGACGCTTCCTCGGAAAGTTTCCTCAATATGGCTCTCAGGAGAGGCTATGATATCTGCCAAGGCCCTGGTTTTTCTATCGAAAATGAGAATATCTGTATTCTGTACTTACGATGGGTTCCCGGTAGCCTCGATGGTCCCGAGAGCCGTCTCCAGGCTGAAGAGGCGGCAATGGCAAGCCTTTCCGTCAAAGGCGGCATTACGCCGATACTCTAAGCTTCGTGCAATCTCTGCCAAAGCAGCCAAGCATCCAGTCTTTACTGAAAAGCACTCAGACGCCCAGGCCTTTCGGCTCTATGAGGCGTCCTATATGAAACGGCTGTACAGATCGGTTTCGAAGGAAATTGGCGTGCCATGGACTGGCAAGAGCGATATGAAGATTATGCACTTGTGGTGGAAATTTCTGTATGGGCAGGTGGAGGCGTGCGTTGTGGCTATGGGGCTGGACCCAGATCTGGGTATCATACACCAGCAAAAGAGAGCGCTGGTGTATGACGTTGCAGATCTGCTAAAGCCGCTAATGCTTCAGAGAGTGCTGATGGAAGGGGTTATGCCCAAAGACTTCTGGGTGGCTAATAAAGAGATCCACAGCCTCATCCCAGCCCTGGTCTTAAGCTTAGTCCTCGACGGAGAATATTCTGAGCTGCGTTCACGTCTCGGTCGTGCTGCGTCCCACATTTTGCGCACACCCACTCTCGAACATCAAGATCTTCAGCCCCGGAAGGACCGGTCCTCTCAAGACAATTGCCGCACGTAACAGTTGTGTGGGATTCATCGACCATTATAATTTGCCGGCCGCGTCTTTTGGCTATCCATTCGGCCCGCGACTTAAACAAGCCAATAGACAGGGCTTTCGATTTCTTTCCGGCAGAGGCTTGGATGAATTTTCCCCCAAGGTCGCCGATATATACTTCGCCAAAGCGGTCGAGCAGGGTGTTCAGGATGCCGAAATGGAAATGCTTCCTTGATTCCGTCGCAATGGCCTCAAACCTCAACATAGCCTCGGAAATCTTCTTTTTTTTGCGCTCCGAGGCTGTCTTATCTCGAAAGCTTTGTAGGCGGCTAATCATCTCAGTTATAGTCCCGCTTTTACCCCAAAAGGAAACCGTTGGTTCCAGCGGGTTGTCTATCTTTTCGCCGGTCGATAGGGTGGCAAAGGTCTTTAGGCCCAGATCTATGCCGACGGCTCCAGTACCAACTTTGCGAAAGTCTCCTGGCTCCAAATCGACGCAGACCGATACGTACCATTTGCCTCCCTCTTTGATCAACTTGCCGTCGGCAATCTTCCCGGAAATCTTCCGGTGCGGCTCGACCCACACCTTAAAATTAAGCCCATTGAACTTAAGTATCTCGGTTGAATGATCAAAATGCATGGATGCGCCCTTCATCGGAATCCATGGGCGGCTCCTCTTGTTGCTCCGGAATCGCAAAAACGACGGGATCGGAAAAATCACAATAGCTGAGCCATCTGCGGCCATGGCGACACGCTTCGGCCGAGCCTTCTTGCCCTTTTTGGCTTTAGTCGCCTTTTTATCCTTCTTGGACAGAAGGATTGCTTTTTGCACATAGGATTTCGCGACTTCATCGCAAATTAGAGAGATGGTTGCAGAGGGAAGCCCTAACTCTTTACTGGCGCCGGCGCAAAACTTTTGCAGATCATAGCCGGACAGATAGTCGCCAACCTCAAGGTCAAGGATTTGATCTCTGGCGATATGGATCTTTCGCTTTAATGTCCATGCCTTTTTCTTCTTGGTCTTGCCGTCCTCGGTTACTTCTACCTCTTCTTGCCGCGTGGGCTGGTGGAAAATACCACTCAGGCTGCCGAGTTGCTTTTTGCGGTCAGTGGACATAAGCTCCACACAGTAATTCCAGACAAAATTGACCTTAGCGGCCATCTCGTCTAGATGTCGCTTGTAGTCTTTACTGACCATGATTCTAAATTTTCGCGTGACTTTCATTTAAAATCCCCAATTTTGTGGCCCATGGCTTTATCGGACAGATTGGGGGAAGGCTTTAGCCTTATATTTTCGTATTGGTGGGATAGCGCCCTCTCGCCTCACTCCCTGCTATGAGGCTTAACCCCGAGATATTCATACCAAACTGTCTGCTTAGCCTTGCTACATACACCTTTGCCCCGGGCAAGATGACCGATCCACGGCTGACCGAACAGGCGATAAAAATTCCAATCGCGCTTTCCGGGACCGCGAAAGATCACAGTCAAAACAGCCTCTTTGCGCCGATCGTAAGGCAGGCTTTGATCGACTATAACCTTGTGAATATGCTGGGCTTTACGTTTAGCCCAGGTGCCTTCCTTGCGACGGCTAACGGTGCCGCAAAGAACCAATTGATCCATGAGGTTATAGTATCGGGTATAGCTCCACTCGTTATAGCCGCCTTTAACTACGTAGCCAGTAAAATCGAACGGATGGTCGTGCGGATCGTCCTGGTCAGAGCGCAGGAACCTGTGGATATAGATACAAAAAAGAGGGCTCCGGAACAGAAAGCAACGGACGAGGTATACGTCCATCGGGCCTTGCTTGCCAGTGATATTCATAGTGCGGCCAGTGCGCTCGCACCAGTTTTCGAGCTTCGGCACCAACCACTGTGCGAACCTGTTGAATAACGTCATTTCAATCCTCGTCTTTGAGAAGGAAGTCGTTGTTCAAAACCTTGAATGAAATCCGTGGGCCATCGTCATTGGAACGATAGACCAGCCCTTCGCGCCGGGAACGAATGCCTTGGTTCTTGTGCAGAATCGTCTCTGGATACAAGCCCTTAGACTTCTCAAGCAAGCCTTCCAGTTCATAATTGAACACGCCCTGCTCTTCAGTATCGACCATACGGAGCCCGGTCAAATCGCAATATTTTTGCAATTCCGAAGGAATAAGGTAGCGGCCTTGCTTCCAGAGATAACCGCTGAAGATCATAAGATCGTGATTTTCCAGGCCGTGTCGGTTCTTTTGGATACCGGGGCCAATAAGCTCGCCCTGGAGGGCCAGATCCGTACCCCTTAAGAGAAGTTCGAGGTCATACTTGATGGCGACCTTCCAGAAATTACCCTCGTCGCGCTTGATTGAAAAATTGCGCGAACAAACGTGGAATTTGCCATCCTGGTCGTAGGTGGCCGTGAAGCTAGATCCGTCGGCCTTGACCGTGGAAACGAACTGGCGGCCCTGTAGCGCCCTCAGAGAGCCCATCGTGGATTGAATCCGCTCCTCGTCGGTCTTGGGGACGAAAGAGGGAAAGTCGGCTTCCTTGGTTGGGTTGATACCGTGGACGCCAGGTTGGCTAGAGTGGACTTCGTTATCGTATTTGACGACGCCTATTAGAGCGGTCACATCATCGCCTTCGATCAAGGAACTGAAGTGGATTGTCCCCTCGTCATCGAGAGGCGTTTGAACCATAAAGCTGCCATCGTCGTCTTGATAGGCATCCGGCAGAACGGTCTTGAGAGGCAGCGCGAGGCCTTGACTCAAAACCCCTTTCATTTTCATAGTCTTGATGCGTCGGCCTTTTGAGGCCAAGAATTCGGACCAAGGCTTGACTGGAAGGATACTATCAACCTCAAAAAATACGCAAAGGTCGCCGACTTTGAAGTGATCAATACCTACGATGCATTGCCAGCCTTGGACTGTGGCTTCGACAATCCGATCAGCGCCAGCAATGGGCTTCAAGGACTTGATAACTTGGATAGAAGCGAGCTTACGCATCGTCGTCCTCGTTTGCTGCCGCTAAGGCCGCGTTACTCTTGATTCTTTCCTCTTCGGCGCCCAGAAGGCCCCGAATGTAGGGCGCCATAAAGCTAATTTCCCACTCATCGGTCAAATTGTCCAGCGCAATTCGCAGGCCCGCAAGCGTCTTGTCCGTAAGGTCCGGTCTTGCCTCGGCTTTGTAGACCTCACCATCCTTCTCGTATGGATGATCCCACTCAAGTCGTTTGCTGGCATTTCTGCTCCGAGTCAGGTCATACCCATCGAGGTAGAGCAGATTGGTGTCGTGAGACTCGCTTAAGATGCCCTGATGCTTAAGGATTCCCCACGGAACGTCAGGTTGGCCACCAGGCCCTTTCTTGAACGTGACGCTATAAAGGAACGGATTCATTCATAATCTCGGATGCTGTGTCCTTTGGGGAAGCGCGGCACCTTATTCTTGCCGGTAAGGCCCTGGTAGCGCACAGTAAGCATCTTGCCGATGTTGGCGCTACCCTCTTTAAACAGGCGCTCTAGGCTCGCTTGCTCGCCGTTCATAGGCGTTTCGAAGGTCGCATCATTGGCGCCCTGGCAGATGAAAGTTCCAAGCTTTCCAGCCAGTTTGCCGCGACCTTCGGTAAATCCGACGATCTTGAATTCAGCATCCTGGAAGGGCTTCAGTTTTTGGAGGTCATAGGACCGCTTGCCGACATACTTACTGTTGGCATTACGAAGCATTAAGCCCTCGTAACCAAGTGTGCAGTAGGCCTCGAACGTCGGAATGACTTGTTCCTCAGTCAATACAATGGTTTGCACCAGCTTGACGGGACTACTGCCGCCGTCCCGGTGGTGAGCGCTACTATTGAGAGCCGTTGCAGCCATGAACCGACGGCTTTTAAAGAGCAGATCCATCCTCGCAAGGTCATAGACGTGGTACTGAACCAAAGCCAAACTGTCTGGAGACGGCTCGTCTTTCCTAACGGCGCTGACGATTTTCTCGAAATCGGCTTTGAGATCATGGTTATAAAGCTCGCCATCAACATCAAGAGGGCCGTACTCGCCGAATATGCTCTCGATTTCGCGAGCAATATGAGGGCAGCTAAGGATCGGCTTGCGGGTACGAGTCCAGAGCGTACAGACGCCATCACGCACCATGGCGATGCACCGGATGCCGTCCAGCTTGGGTTGGCCATAACATGGAAACGTGATCTTTTTCGCGTCCTTAGACTTCTCGTAGGTCTTGCTGCTTTCGTTGCGAAGATCGTAGATTACGTCCATGTAGTGGTGAGCCAGCATGGGATCGATGCCGCCAGTAATAATGGCATCGCGCTCGCCACCCTCGGCCCCTTCGGCGCTCTCGACGTAACCCTTCTTTTTCTTCTGTGTCCACTGGGACTTAGCTTCGGCCTCGGCTTGCTGGACAGCAGTCGTGGCGTTCTTTTTGCCAGTGTTCTTGCCTTCAGCAACAATATCGAAAGTCGTCTGAGGGCTATCAGTCCCAACCTGGCCGTATTCGGTTACAATGTGGCCCAGGCTATCAACATCCAAGACCTTGATATTCCAGAACTGGATGGCGCCGGTCGAGGTTTTCTTGTAGAGAGCAGGGAAGGTTTTCATTAATACTCCTCCGCTTCTTTTTTAGTCAAAAAGAAGTGAATGCCATGCGTACATTCGACGCGAATATCGGCATCCCATTTGTCTGGTTTGACCACTTCTCCGACTTTGTATAAAGTTTTG